>Ga0194132_10008213_pt1 | contig 15050 bp, 33 predicted proteins | sample TA2KigOf80mmetaG_FD_148612 | JGI IMG/M metagenome (GOLD analysis project Ga0194132, IMG submission 148612) | Freshwater microbial communities from Lake Tanganyika, Tanzania - TA2015054 Kigoma Offshore 80m | ecosystem: Environmental > Aquatic > Freshwater > Lake | place: Tanzania: Lake... | reverse complement strand
GCCAGGGGAATCCGGGTCGATGAGGTGATTGGGGAGGTAAGGCGCGCAAACCGGCTCGGAACCGGTGCCGCCGGCCTCAACCGGATCATGGACCTCGTGGTGCGCAAACGGGTAAGTACCCTCATCATAGAGACCCGGGACCGGCTTGCCCGCTTCCTCGCCTGGGATCTGCTTGAGCGGGTGCTTATCTATCATGGGGTCGACCTCCATATTATACAAGAAAAGGTCGGCCGCCAGGAATTTGTCGACGAGATCAAGGAGGAGCTGGTGGATATAATCGCCGCGGCCAAGGCGCTTGGGGTTTAAACTTAAATTTTATTAGACGGGTATAACGGCTTTAAAACCATTACGGTGGGTAGAGTAGTCATTAGCCTGCCCCCTAGAGAGGTGCAGGTCGGAGTCCACTCTCCTGGATCTCTTAGCGGGGTCCAGCCCTGGCCCGGAGTTCTTAACCGATTACCTAGGGCTAATATACCACTTTTCTCTGACACTGGACAATAAAGTTATTAACAATTGCCGGGGCCCTAATAGGGGGCCATTTCGCCAGGGGCCGGGGTTCCCCATGGCGCGGGGTGTCCCAACCCAGCCTCGCCCCGTCGGCACCGCCCCGGGCGCAGAGGCCTAATTATAATATACCCTTAACTTATAAATAATTGCAAAAATAACCGGAGACATGCCAACAAAAAAGAGTGCGGCCGCCGGCTCGGTCTTTCGTCGTAAACCCAAAAAGATAGGTAAGGCAAAAAAGAGCTTTGGCCCAAAGGACCAAAAACCCAAAAAGTATAGGGGTCAGGGCCGCTGATCCCAAAAAGAAAGGGATCGGCTTGCGCAGATCCCCTTGGGGTTAAGCTATTGAAACGGTCTAGATTTAAATAGCTGGATAAGAACTCCAAAATCTTATACTCCCACTACGGAGTCCGGTTTTAGCAAAAAAAAGGGCCCTCTTGCGAGGACCCTCTCCATCAATCAATCAAACTAGACTGTCGCAAACTGGGCTGCTTCGAGATCGTAGTTACTTTTAGCAAAGAGTGCACCGCCGGTTGCTTTAAACCGGGCACGGTTTTCATACTCTTCGACAGTATTATGGCTGCCTAACCAGGTGAGTTCGTTTACAAGGTCCCATACACTCATGCCGGTTTTGATAAAGCTTTTTTGCTTGTCAGTCAAAAACTCGGGGTTGTGACCCTTTGAAAAAACCCGGGCTAGGGTCGACTTATACATTGGAAAGTGGGAGCTAATAACACCCTCTTGCAGCCGCTTCCGCATTTCGGGATCCTCGTGCTTGAGGTTATCGACTACGGAGTCCACCGCCCGCTGGACCTCGTTGAGACTTGCACGGGTGCTGGTTGCACGCTCCAATCTTTCAGCAAAGGCACGCGGCACAAAGCCGGTTTTGCCATAGGCTTTAAGCGACTGGAAGAGTTCGGCAATGCCGGCGGCATTGGCCTGCTTTAGTTGAAATGCAGCAGTCATGTCCTTTGCCACTGCACCGTTGGCACAGACTAGGCGATAAAAGAAATCGTCGACCTGGGTCTGGGTTGGGGTATTTACGAGTGAAATACCAAACCTAAATACTTCGTCTTTACCGAGCCGCTCAAACCCTACTTCACTGGTGTGGATAAGGTTGATTGAGCTTCGACCGCCACCGCTGTCGATTGACTCAATATGCATGTCTGGCACCTCGTTTAGGATTTCTTCAGCAGTTTTAAATAGGGTCTCATTAGAGATACGGGCAAACTTGTCTGCTTTAACAATACCCGTTACCTGCTTTTGGTCGCGATCGGCGACCATCATGAGTGGAACATCCCCGCCTCTACGCTCGGTGTAGTGTTTTACGGCTGACATCAACTTATTACCCAGTTGTGAGTCACCGTGCTTTTCAAACTTAGAGTTAAGGTTTTGTCCAATGTTGAGCAGCGACGCCAGCTGTTTAAAAAACGCGCCGCTAGCTGGGACCTTTGAGTCATTCAAGTGGATAAAACCATCCTTCTGTGAAGTGTCACTCAATTTGATCTCACTTAGCATTACGGGTTTAGTCAGCGGTTCGTGCGTGATTGCGGCTGTTTTTGCCTCGTTGAATTTTGCTTGTGATAACATATTTGATTTGCTTTTTTTGGTTAATACTATTATACTAAATTTTGGGCCTATGTTACTGCTCCACCTCTACTTTATTTGCATCGGCGGCGGGCTCCTCTACGGGTAGGGTTTGAATTTGAGCACTGAGGAAAAGATCATCAAACTCGCTTTCTAACTCTTCGCGTCGACTCTCTTCAGTATGGGCCACCTCCTCAGCGCGGATTAATTGGTCCCAACTTGTTTGGTCGTAGAGCACCTCACCAGCGGCCATTGAAAAGAAGAGCGGCTTGTTGACAAGGCTTCCGCCACGGCGGTTCTTTGTAAATTCCAAATAGCGTCGATTGCCAGGGCCAAACTTCATCTCCATCATTGAGGTGGTCGCGTGCTTTAGATAAGTAGATCCTACATAGGTGCCGCCCTTTGTCATGTGCTGGATACAAAAAATTGATTTACCCATGCCGTCGGCCGCCTTTATTACAAGGTTAGTTAACCATGCCTCAGCATAGGTCGACTTCCACCCAAGCACATCTTTTAGCTTGACAATAATATCCTGATGCGAATCAATAAGGATAACATCGTGCTCGCCAGTAATCGCCTTTTCAATCGCCTTTACAAAGCCGCTTTGAATATAGTCCATCAACAGGAGAGTGGGGACTTCTGCAATCATCGGCATTTTACGATAGTAGAAAAAGAGATCATTACGCGTCATCTCACTTGAAATATAGAGGATCTTGGCCTCGGGCTGAATGCGCTTAATCTTGGCCAAGATATCCAGCATGACGGTCGACTTACCAACACCCGATTCGCCGATGACAATATTAGCGGTGCCACCATAGATACCGCCGCCGTCTTCGTGATCTGAAAAAAGCTGGTCGAGCAGGGTACCGGTTTTAAAACATTTAAATTCCGGAAATTCCATGCTGCCGATCTTAACAATCTGGAGTTCAACCTCCTTTGCCGGTGCAGTTGGGGTTGCAACAACCCGGCTGGTCTGTGAAACCCCAGCCAGCGTTTGGGTGCCACGCAATTTTTTGATCACACCGTTAAAGAGCGAATAGGAGATACCCTCGCCGAGCGGATTGGTCTGGAAATTTTGAAACAGGTCGAGCACCTTGCCCGCTGGGACCTGGCCGCCAAACTCCTGTAAGAAGTATTTGCGGACTTGTTTTTCTTTTTTACCGATCATGTGTTTGATTTAATTGATTTAAATTATTATACTAATGCAGAGTAGTTTGTAGCACTGCTCTTTAGTTATCTATTTACTACGGAGTCCGGCCCTAGTCTAAAATGCATAAGCTAATATAATAAAAAAACCTCAAAGAAAAAAATCTTTGAGGACTTATTTTTAAAAAAGTTATTAACAATTAGTATGAACTTACTTCTAATTTAGTACCACTTGAATATCCTATTGCAACAGGATAATACCCTTTAGGCACTTCTATTGATTGAATAGAAAAACCTTTAGACTTTAGAAGTTCAGCATCTTTTGGTCTAATAATAAAGAATACACTTTCTCTACCGCCACCACTATTTTTTTCTGCATAATAAACGGTGGTTTTTCTGTTTACTTTTTGATTATTTGATAAAACAGGAATAGTAGCGTATTTTGTTTTCATTTTATTCAAAATAACCCGGTGTTTGGAGCCATACACCATTGATACAATTCTCCACAACGTAATCTCCGTTGTATCGTCTGTTTTCGGGTAATACAAGCCATACCTTAACATTAGTGTCTTCAATCTTCAATTCATCACCATCCCAAGCTTGTTCAATTGTGTCTAATTGCTGTAATTCGCGTTTTGTAAATTGTAATTTCATAACTTTTAATTTAATTAAATATAATAAAAAAGATCCTGACTATAGTTTATTGTATCTTTGACATCATTACAATTTTACCTTTGCAATACTCTAACATATTTTTCTTTGTATAAAAACAAATTGGATTTTCAAACCAAGCAACCCATTTTAACTTTCTTTTTTTCATAACTTTTAATTTAATTAAATATAACCAATTAGTCGGTTGTGTGGAGGTGGATTGACACTACCATATCCCGCAACACTGCACACTTTTCATATTCTTCCTTGTCCTGAAAATACTGAATCATTGAATCAAGAGCCTCTTTCTTTTCTTTATTGGGGGTGTCGTCAAAGATGGCACCGCTTAGCTCGTTCTGTAGCGCATTGTATAGAAGATTCATAAAGGCGTCAAAATCGGTATGCCGAAGACTTACTAGTTCAGCCAGCATCTGTGAAGCCTTTAGGTCCCTTTTAATTTCTTCCATTGTACAGGTTATTTATCTTATTGCTAATGTACCCAATCGACTACGGAGTGGGCAGGCCCTCTACCACCATGAGGTATAGAAGACAGTTAAACCCTCGCCGATTGCTTTCCTCGCGTCCCGAATAAACTCGAGATCGTCCTTAATTTCGTCCTCATCCAATTGGCTTTGGCCGAAAAAGAATCCAGCGGTTTGTGGCAGCTGACCTCCTCTAATATGCCTCTCCAACTGGTCCAAATCGTCGAGGTCTACCTCAACATTTACACAGTTAAATGACTGGGCGGTGCCGCCTTTAAGGTAATAGAGATTCTCCATCCACCCGTGCAGGTTAGGGTGCTTGCGCCAATAGTGCAGCTCCATTTCTTCTACGCTATCATCGCTCTTAAAGTCCACCGCGGTTTCGGGTTTGGTACTGCGAACCATTGCATACATGTCTAGTCCCATCTTATTTTATTTTATTGGTTATTATCTATAAATTGTTGTACCTCTTCTAATAAAATTGGATCGTCAATTTCATATCCATCTTTATCCCTTAATATGCTATCGATTACTTTCCCAGAATCATTCAACCATTCTTTGTAATAAAAAGCACTAAGATCGTCTTGGAGAGTGTAAGTCACTTCTGTGACAGTTGATTCGGTTTTGTTTAATAATTCCATATGCTTTTACTTTTTTGTTTATGTTGCCAACCTATTTTTTACATCTGAGCTTTTGAGCTTCCAATTATATTCCAACACTTATCTTCCACCACAAACAGAGTACCTTCCAACTTCACTTCGGAGATACCATTTTGTTTTTGTTTGGTCAAGGTTTCAATAAGTTTATCAATATCGAATGTTACAAGGGTTTGAAGAGTGGAATTGTAATCCACTCGTCTTTTAGGAGAGAATAAAGGCCACTTGCCGTATGCGGTGTCTTTCATATAAATTTATTTTTACTTTTTTAATTACTGTTTATGTTAATAATATACCCACTACGGAGTCCTACCGGTCTGCGGCCCCGTCGAAATAGAGGAATTCTACAACCTCCGCTTGGTCAAAGAGGCCTATGTCTTCAAGCATTGTATAGGCCCCATCGGGGTCCGACATTGCTACCACCTCCATTGCTTGATATACAGCGTCCGCGCCCCATATCTTAATTGCTTCGTTGATTGCTTCTTGCGTTGCCATAGTTAGATTAGTTTTAAGAGTTGAGAAAATGATGATGCGATTGCTAAGGGTTCTTTAAAGCCCTTTTCTCTTGAAAAGATTTCGGCTTGGCCGCTATGTCCGCTTTTACCTGTCACCCAATAGAGTACATCACCGGATTCGCGATCGCAAATGGAAAAGGAATCATAGAGCGGTCCACTCATTGGACAGTTATTCTTAAAGAACACATACACGCTATCGCAATTGATTGCACGACCCTCGTTACGGAAGCGGTCTAATAGCTTAATCACCCTTTTTTGTAGGGACTTTGCTCTACGTTCTAGGGAAGCATCGCTGCAGAACCAGTCATAGAAATCATGACAGTGGTTGTAAAGAGCAGATTTACCTTCTGCCCATGCTTGGATTTGCTGGGTCAATGTTACTTGTTCTTGCATTTAGTTTAATTGTTTTAATTGATTACATAGTAAATATAACCAATTTTCTTGACAGTAAAAAACTTTTTTATACTTTTTTTCAAATATTTTTTCAGAAGTTATTAACACTCCCCTAGAGAGAGGTAGGTCGGAGTCCACTCTCCCATACCTGATCTGTGTACGGCCCGTCTGAATGATTGACAAGGTAAATATAACCAATTTCTCTGACACTAAAAAATATTTAGGAAACTTTTTTCAAAAAAAAGGGAGAACTCAAGTTCTCCCAATTTGTCAATTAACCATTAAACTAAAACTCACTGCGTAACACGTCGAGTCGGGCTTTTTCCTGTGGACTTAACCCACTTAAACCTTTAACTGAAATTAATTCCAAAAGATCGTCCATTGTGAGGTCCGCGGTGGGATCGGTTTGGGATGAGGTTGCACCCAAACCAAAAACGGATTGACGAACTTTTTCTGGAAGATTAACATCGAAATCCTCTAAGGTCGTAACCATAAATGGAACTTCTTTTAATTCGGGGTCGTTTTTAAAACGATCTCTAATTTGAGTTGGGGACAACTCACTTTTAAAAACTGAAATAATAATTCCAGGAAGTGGAAGAACTTTCGCTTCATTTTTGTTTGCGATAATTTCCGTCATTAGAACTTCAGATACCTTTGGGTCTGGACCCATCCCGAAACGGGCGAACACGATTTGATTTGACATATGAATTAGTTTTAATTATAAAGTAAATATAACCAATTTCCTTGACAAGTAAAAACTTTGGGTGAATTATTTTCCAAAAAGTTATTAACATCTGAACCACTTTCCGCAGTTACGGCAATCCGACCAATCGTCAACTTTAAACGCTCGGATTATCCATGACCAGCGGTCAGAGTTTCTGGGTTCTTGTGGGTCAGCATAGACCTCTCTTGCCTCGCAGTACGGGCACTGGAGACCTTGTGGGTTGGGTTCCGAGCTGCCGCATCTTTCGATTATTAAGCGCTTCATTTCCGGATTTTTGATTTCCGATAGGTTAGATATTTCCATTTGTTTGTTAGTTTTTGATTTCTTCAATTAAAATTTCTACCACTTCAAGAGTGTTACCATCAATGTAGATAGTTACGTCTACTTCTTTACCTTTATGCTTTCCACAACCTCGTGAATAACATAAACCATCATACTTTTCGCTTTCTCCAATTTCATCAAATTCCACATTAGGAAATTTTGATTTTTCGACAGCCGATAATGCTGCTTCAATTTTTTCAAAGTTTTTCATAATCCTTTTATTTTAAGTTATAAGTAAATATAATACTTTTCCGCGAAAGAAAAAAATCTGGGGTAAACTTTTTTAAATTAAATTTCTATAAAGTCGATGAGGTTTTCTCCAATTCCTCGGCCGTTGACCATAATCTCGTAGTTTGGATCCATGCCGGAAATCAACACATCGTCGATAAGTTCCTTTAGGGTCGCAAAGGATTTGTCATAGTAGCTGCAATCTAATGTCCACATAATTTATTTGTTTAATTGATTAAAGCTAATATAATAAAAAATCTCCAAAGAAAAAAATCTTTGAGGACTTATTTTAAGAAAAGTTGTTAACAATTCTTACAACTCCATAACTAACTGGGCAAGCGAGCTTGCTAACCAGTCTTGAATCTCGCCAAAAGCTTTTTCAGCTTCTTCCTGAGTTCCAAACGAAATGGTTTTGATTTGGCGCTGAGCCTCCGGAAAAACAATACGAATTACCGCATCAGTTAGTTGGATTTCTTCGCCGCCACCCAGACAGTATATTACCTTGGTGTCGTCTCTGTGTAGTACTAATGATTTAACCATTACTTAGGTGTTTTAGGGGTTTTGGATTTAGGTGCAGCCTTCTGCGCAGGGGCCTTAGACGTTTTTGTAGATGTCTTAGTTGTCTTAGCAGTTGACTTACGCTGAGTAGACTTCTTAGCTGGCGCAACAGTTTCTTCTGCTACGACAGGGTAAGTCGTTTCACAGGCCTTGGCCATTGTGACGATGTCTTTCCAAGTCTCAAAGCTGTCTGCGACTTGCTTATCCTTTGCTACTTGTTGCTCAGCTTTACCAAACAATCCTTTAAACCAGTTTGCGATCGCTTTAAACATGATTATAAGTATTTTTAATAGTCTTTTATTAGGCTATAATAAAAGGTTTTAAACAAAACAGGAGGTCACTGGGACACTCCTGTTTAATTATCTATCTTGTGATATAACACTCTATTACCCAGCCAAAAGAGCTGTCATCTCGATCAAGGCTTGATGTGTGACGATTTTACTTTTACCACCAATATGCCATGCAATAGGTTCGTCCGGATCAATTGGTCGATACTCTTTCCAGTCATATATTGTGAATACACTTCCATCCTTTAATTCACAAATCCAGTCGAAATTGACTTTATCATCTCCTGAATTATCTGCAAACTGGGGTTCCCCAATTGCCTCGACAAGCTGGTTATACGAGCAGTGCAGAATTGTGTCGTGGAACGAGGTTCCGTTTGCTGATTTTAAACTTAGTTGTGCCATAGTTATAGTTGATTAGATTGATTATTAATACTATACTAAACACCAGCCGGACCCTGCGCTGGGGCAGAGTCCGTAACTTGGTGTACTTTTTGTCTTACATCCATCTTGAATAGTCTCCTTCCTGTACGTTTAAGAAGCTGCCTTAACATACTGATTGTTTTGATGATAAGTAAATATAACCAATTTTCTTGACCGGGAAAAATTTATTTTAACCTTTTATACCGGTTTAGAACACCCTTAAATGTACTAATCTTCATTTGCAGCCCAAAGTTAGAGCCACCTAAAATTCCGCACTTTCTTGCATAGTAGGTTGGACTGTCTTTACCCTCTTCACTGTTGCTTATCGAATCAATTGAGTCTGCATGTTGGGTAAGCTCCACTATGAATTTTTCAATGTCCTTCATTAACTCGTCGTAGGCCTTTGCCTTTTCGTGTACTTTCATATTTCTTTTTGTTTTTTTAGTGTAATACCTCTATATTATATTATTTACTAAGTAAATTTAGATTGGTTATTTGTTTTTAAGTACTCCAAAATTGCTTTCAAGGCAGACTCCACATTATCACCACCAAGGTAGATGTCATCCTTGCCATCTTCAGAGAAGATTTGAAATCCAATTGGGCCCCAATCAGGATCGAGATTGTAAATCATTTGAAAGAAATGTGGGGACTGAGGAGCATTGGATATGTAGAAGCCATTAAACTCTTGGTCCTTCTTAACCTCCCCGGTTGATATACCATAGGGTTTAAGAGCATTCGCTAGGTGAAAAATTGGAGGCGGGATTTCTAAAAGTTTTTGTGTTTTCATGTTTTTAAGTTATGGTAAATATAATACAAAAACTTGACACGGAAAAATCTGGGGTCAATTATTTTTGTTAAAGTTATTAACATTTATTGTCAGGTGGGCTTTTTGGCTTTGTAGCGGGAACAGGACTCGAACCTGTGACCTTCGGGTTATGGGCCCGACGAGCTACCACTGCTCCATCCCGCGATGTATCTTTTTCAGTCGTCTTCATCAAATTGAGGATCTTCATCAATATTCCACCTCTCCTTTTGTTCTTTTTCTAGCTTGGCCAGTTCTTTATCGAGATCCTCCAGCCACGTTTTCAGGTCCTGCTGCGCAGCCAGGTCTTTTGCGTCTTTTGGATCCATATAATATAGACTATTTTTTACTAACTGCCCAGATTTTTAAGAACTCCTTTAATGGAAGTCGTTTACGACTTGCAAAGTATTGGGCAGCGGCAAGGCGCCCAAGTGATAGAGTCTTACTAATCGGCTCCGCACAAATATCCAGTCTTGAATAATAGTAATAAGCTGTTACAGTCTTCATCTTATAATAATATTTATTCTTATACTAATAACTTGCGTTCTTGGTTTGACCGGTTCTGCGGTTGTGCGCATACTTGATCCCCAACCCTTTATGTTCATAGAGTAGTATTCCATTAGTAAAAGAAATGGGTTCTTCGTTGTGTAGACCCAATTTATACATTCCTCTATTTTCACCGGTTGCGGAAAGGAAATTACACTCGCCGCTCCACGACATGCAGCAGACTTCTTCCATGTCCCAGCCAATTATTTCATAATCGCCCAGCACAAACTGTGTCCGAGTGCCGTCTTCATGCACGACGCTGGCAATGGATCCTTGTTGTTCGACGTAACTTATCATATTTTACCTCCTTTGTTTTTTGTTAAATTCTTTTTTGATATGTCATCATAAAGCATGTCGGCAAATGCCGCACCCTTTGCGGTGGTTGAATAGACCACTTCACCGGCCTCATTAAAGGCCGCCTCGAGTAATCCCTCGTCCACCATGTCTGAGACTGTATTTCTTATTTGCGCCATTCTTGCGGACTCGAGGGCAGAGTCCAGTTGACTCTCAGAAATACTAGGATTAATATTAGACCATACATCCTGATCTTTAATATTTTCCAGTGCTGCATTGATTATTTCAACTAGCAGGGTTTCACGATCAAGATCGCCAGCCGTATCCTCTTCAAGAATAAGTGTTGCCGCTTCAAGTGCATATCCTTTTGCTATCCAGTGTTTTGTTTGTGCTTCCATTTTTTTAATTAAAGGGTTTAGTTAATTGCCTTGCGCATTTTATGACGAGCCAAGCGCAAGGTTTGATTTACTTTAGAAACTGGAATTCCTAATTCGACAGAGGTTTCTTTTGCTGAGCGGGCTTCGCCACGATCAAGCCCATAGAAAGTTTCAATGACACGGCGATCGTGCTCATTTAACTTGCTTAGCACGGTCGCAACCTGTTGTGCAATTGATTCTGCTTCAAATGGGCATTCAAACTCTCCACGAAGAATAAGATCGCCCAGTGTATTATCACCGTCCTCGCCAACTGGCCGATCGAGCTGCACGTTGGTTAAGTTAATATCTTCGCCCGCCATTTTGCGCTTGTAAATATCATATTCTTGATTCATAGGAAGACGAACGGTCCGCCCGTATTCGCCGATTGCAGTATTCAGTTTTTTACGAATCCAAAATTGAGCATAGGTAATAAACTTTACATCTTTATTTGGAGTAAAACGGCGAGCCGCTTCAATAAGACCGCAGTTAGCCTCCATAATAAGATCGTCGATTGGCAGACCAAGCCCAATAAACTTATTTGCAAGAGAAACTGCAAATTTAAGGTTAGCATTTACTAGGGAGTGCAGTGCAGCCTCGTCCCCGGCCTGGATCCTAATAGCCAATTCTTTTTCCGCAGCCTTGCTAAGAGGCTTCGCCAGCTTGTCAATACTCTTAAAGTATGCCGGTAGGTTTGCTGATGTTTCAAATTTTGCCATAATTATTTTTTTCAAATGGGTTGGTTTATAGAGTAAATATAATCAATTTTCTTGACACTGGACACAGTTGGCTAAAAAATATTTTAACCAAAAATTATGTCTTGAAAGAACACTGATTGAAGAACTACATCTGCAGTGCACGCATCGTCCTGTTCATTTATCATATCCAAGAGATGGTTAGCTGGGGTTTGGGCTACACGCTTATGTACATCCTTAAGAGTAATTGTACTAGTGTATTCGCCATCACACTCTCTATCCACAAGGGTTAGGCTACCGCCACGCTTAAGGATTTCTAGGAGTACATCCTCAAAACATGGGCTCTCGCCTCTCGCCTTGATTGCGGCCGCGGCCGCATCATATTCTTTTTCTTTGTAATCGAGTTCAAGCCCATAGCCAGTTACGTAGCCTAGCCCGTTACACATTGCGTTAAAGAAGATTTCTTCTGATTCCTGTTTTTCTAAGATAATTTTCATAGTTTGCTTATTTTAATTAGGTAAATATAACCAAAATCTCTGATACTTGACAATCCTGCCTAAACTATTTCATCACATTTTTCAAGGTCAGCCTCGTCAATCATCCAATCGACCTTGCCGTTTTTTCCCAAACGGATCGTTGTAAACAGCCAGTCTTGTTCCGTAACACGGAACTCTGTACCGGGTTTTAGTAAAAGATCACTCACTTCTCCCATTTCGTTTGTGATTGAAGCGGAAATTTCTTCTCGTACTTTAAAGTTATTTTTCATTTTTTTATTATTAGGTAAATATAACCAATTTTTTTGACACGGAAAAATTTATTTTAATTTTTTTAAACTTTTTACTAGGGAGTGGCCTCCCGGCCCATCTGTTATGCGATGGGCACAAATAGCGAGGCCACATCTTCGTTAGTGTTTTGAGCCTCATCGACCATCCGCTGCAGGCACACCGGGCCAAGTGCAGTGTGGATAGATTCGGGGTGGGTCAGCGGTAAACCGCATGCACAGCACCTACCCTCGTGGAAAAGACCCACTCGACCGACAAGGCTTTGCGGATTGCGGATCGCATTTACGACCCAGCTAAAGGCCCGGCCAAGACGAGAATCAGCGGCCACACCGCGACCAAGCTTGATTCGGAGGCCCTGCTCAAACAGGGTTCCAGCAAAGCGGGTGCTCTGCACGCCATCGTTGAGGAGCGAAATGGTTACGTAAAAAATGGGCAGCTTTTTCTTGCGGTCCTCCCGATCGCGGAGCTGTTTAAACTTTACGGTCATGTGGGAACCGCTTTCAAGGTTACGGAAGGTAAGCACCGCACGACCAGCCAGCGCCAACTTAGGAAGGGCGAGCGGATTAACGTTTGGGCGGGGGGTTGATAGACTAGCCATATTGATTAATTGATAAGTAAATATAACTATAAATATCGACACAAAAAAATTTTTTAGCACTTTTTTTCAAAAAAGTTATTAACAATTTCCTGAACCTCCCAAAGTCTGGGGTAGGTCGGAGTATACCTCCCGCTTCCTTGTTCCGAACCGTCCCGTCAGATTGATTGACAGGGTAAATATAACTAAAAAACCCCAAACTAAAAAATCTGGAGTCAATTATTTTCAATAAATTTTTAAGGAAATGTTGGTATAGGTACTACAAGTCCAAGTTACTTAAAAGAAAGGGCCACACTGGGCCCCTTCTCATTAGCCGGGCGGACCGCCAATTATTTCTTGTTGATAACGATCTTGCCAGATTTACTTGCGCTCTTGGCAATAGTTACTTCAACGGTTAAGACCCCATCGATAAGCCTCGCCTCGATTGCATCTCTACGGCTAGGCAACCCAAACTGGAATTCCTGCGCAGGGAGCCAGCCAGATTTTTTGGCCTTTACCACTAAGTAATCGTTAATAATATCGATATCTATTTCTTCTTCATTACGGCCGGCCACCACCATTGAATAGGTGGCACGCTCGTCGTTAATATCAACATTATAGTTATCGTGCTGGCTTGTCGTCGTCAGCAGTGTGGACCACATTGGGTCCCTAAGACCCTTTAAAAAGTCTTGAGTTAGGCTCGGTTCACCCGAGAAAAATGTACGTAATCTCATGATACATTAAGTTATTTTAATTATTATTATACAAATTTTATACCAGTTTAGTCTTGTATGACAATGTGTCCTATTTAGAACCCGATTGCCCTAGCCAATAAGACACTTTGTCATTAAAGATTGGGTTTAATATTTGGCCCTTACCACTTCGCGATGGATGTGTTGGGCCCATTGGTTAAAGTCGAGCCGCTGCTCGGGGTGGCTTGACTTCATGACTCGGGGTTGGGTGGGCCAGCTTGTATTGACCGGGTCCCCAACCGGTTGGCGATTAGAAAAGCCGCGGATAAGGAGTTCGAGTCCGCTTAGGATATGCACAATAGACTCTTTAAGTTTCTTCATCGTTAAATGAGTTGTGGTTTGTGATAAATGTTAAAGGCTCGCTCAATAATTTTAGAGGAGTATTTTGGGTCGCGCCCTTTATTGAAACAATTTTCAACGAGCGTTTGAAAGTCTTTGCTATTTAATATCCAATTTTCGTGTTTGTCCCAAAATTTTTCTGTGAAACTTTCTACTATTTGGTCGAAATAACCGTCAAAGCCGTCGTCTGGCGGCGTAGTCAAGTAACGGTCAAGGCTAATTTTCCAATTCATATTACTAGATTTATAGAGTAAATATAATCAATTTCTTTGACACGCAAAAATTTATTTTTGCTTTATTAGGGCAACGATCGAAACCTGGCAGTGCTCGCCAGCTGGGGCATAGAGCGCCTCTTCTTCAGTTGCCCACTTGCCCGGGTCCCATAGAATAACGGGTCGTAGGGTCGCTGCTCTACACAGGGTTTTGTATTCAATATTTAGGCAGCTTGCACCCAATTGTACTTTAGCAAACGCGTGCACGCCCTTTAGGGTTGTGAGTACCCAGCGGTGGGTGAGCAGGTCTCCATGCCAAAGTTCTAGGAGCCAGAGTCGGTCTTTCTTTGTTTTCATCGCCAATTAGTTATGTAAAATATACAACCCTTTATCCTCAAAAAATCGGGTGGTGCCTCTCTACAAAAAAACCCCGCCCACGAGGGGCCGGGTTGAAGCTTCAGAATGCCGTACTTAGATAAGTTGAGTATTCTTAACACGACCCCTGGTCATGTCAAAAGCTTTGTTGACGATTTTAGAGTTAGTGTAGAGGCCGCCAATCACTTCGCTGGTAAAGCTGGGTGAAAAGCCTGTACGATCAGCCACTTTAACTACATCGCCTTGACGAAGACGAGAGTTGATAACTGCTAACTTTGCGGTGTAAGGTAACTTACGGTAGGTCATGCCGACCTTGTTTTTGTTTGGTGACATATGCGTCGTTTTTTGTTTAAGATAGGGTTATTATACCTCTTTCCCGGGACGATTGGCACCAAGGATTGCAGATTTAATTGCGCCGGTGCCCATCACAGTTTTGCCGATAACTATCCAGCCCATCGCCGCAAGCCACGTAATTGGACTCAGGCCCTGGTCCGGGCCGAGCCAATTCCAGAGCCATTTAAGCACGAGTGATTCAAGCCCAAACGAGGCGAGGGCAATGCCGAGCCGGCTGAGCGCGTCGGTAGTTTTAGTTGAAATAGCCATTATATCCAGTTTAAAATTTTTAAGAGTACTTTCGCGATGATTAAGAACGCAATACACTTTAGGGCTAATATACCCACCTTTTCTACAGTGCTTAGGATATTATTCATATTACTAGGTTTATAGAGTAAATATAATACAAATTCTTGACACGCAAAAACGGTTGGGAATCTTTTTTTAGTCCCACACCC
>Ga0194132_10008211_pt1 | contig 15053 bp, 12 predicted proteins | sample TA2KigOf80mmetaG_FD_148612 | JGI IMG/M metagenome (GOLD analysis project Ga0194132, IMG submission 148612) | Freshwater microbial communities from Lake Tanganyika, Tanzania - TA2015054 Kigoma Offshore 80m | ecosystem: Environmental > Aquatic > Freshwater > Lake | place: Tanzania: Lake... | reverse complement strand
CGTTCCACGCCACGCCGGTGATTTGAATCTTTCCTTGCCAGGTTTTGTATGCGGCCTCGACCGAGACCGACTCAGATTTGCAGGCCCGTCAACCGGGCGCCCAAAACCAAAGTGCGAGCGGTTGCGTCGCCAAGACATTGGCGCTGACGAACTTTTCTCCGCTGAGTAGCGTCGCCTCGAAATCGCCGAGCATTTCGGTTTCACTCGACGCATAGTCACCAGACGGCTCTTGTGTCGCGTCGGTTTGTTCGGTCGGTGTTTTCGAATAGGTCGCCGAGCCGTCCGCGCCGCAACCGGCGATCGCGAGCAACGCCACGGCTGCACACAAATTTCGCGTGAACTTTGAATGTCGTCTCATGTTTGGTCAGAATATCTCAAACTTTCATCCCAGGCGAGAACTTCGGCCCTAGCCTTGAGGCAAATGAGCACTCGAAAACTGATCATCGCCTCGCTCGTTTGTGGCGTGGTCATTTTGTTGGCGGGTTCGCTGCAGTTGTTCCTCTTGTCACGATAAGTCGTTGGTCCGTCGCGATTCGTCACGGCTACCATTAACAGGGCAATTCACCTGAAATGAGAGCTTTTGGCAGACCAGTTTGACCTTGTCGTGATCGGCGGTGGTCCTGGTGGCTACGCATCGGCGTTCTACGCGGCTTCTGCTGGCATGAAAGTTGCACTTGTCGAGCGCGACACGATTGGTGGCACGTGTCTCAATCGCGGTTGCATTCCCGCCAAGGCGTTTCTCGAGACGGCGGCCGCCAATCGGCATGTCGCCCATGCGTCAGATTTCGGCATTCACGCCAATTCGACGGGCGTCGATTTCGCCGTCAGTCAGGCGCGAAAGGTTCGCATCGTCGAAGGTCTGGTCAAGGGTCTGACGGGCCTCACCAAGTCGAAGAAAGTTTCATATTTCCTGGGCACGGGCTCGCTCGAAGCCGATCGAATCGTGAACATCGCCCTCGCCGACGGCACTTCGAAAAAAGTTCAGGGCACGAACGTGATATTGGCGAGCGGATCAGTGCCTCGCACGATCAAGGGCTTTCCGATCGGCGGCTCGATTCTCACCTCCGACGAAGTCTTGATGCTGAGCACGATCCCGAAACGAATCGCGATAATCGGCGGGGGAGCAATCGGTTGCGAGTTCGCCTCGACATTTGCCGACCTCGGCGCGTCGGTGACGATCATCGAAGGTGCGCCAAAAATTTTGCCGGGCCTTGATCCTGATGTCGCCAATGTCGTGGTCAAGACGTTCGCCAAAAAAAACATCAACATCCGCACGGGTGCCGTCGTGGCGGGTCAAGGCAAACAACCCGACGGCTCGACGCAGATCACTTTCGCCAACGGTGACCCTGTCGTGTGCGACGTGGTGATCATGTCGATCGGTCGCCGACCTTTCGCCGACGAACTCGGGCTCAAGGGCACTGCCGTCAAGGTAGATGACCGGGGCTATGTCGCTGTCGACGAATACTGTCGCACCAACGAGCCGAATGTCTTTGCGATCGGCGACTTGATCAACTCGCCTCAACTCGCGCATGTCGCATATGCCGAGGCGATTCTGGCGGTCAAATTTATGCGCGGTGAAAATGCGACGCCGATCAGTTACGACCGCGTGCCATGGGCGATTTATTGTCATCCCGAAGTCGCGTGGGCGGGGCCGTCCGAAGAGCAGGCTCGCGCGGCAGGCCATGATGTCGTCGTCGCCAAGCATCAGTTTCGTGCGAATTCGCGGGCGATGATTTTGGGAGAAACCGACGGGCTGGTCAAGGTGATCGCGAAGAAAAACGCCGACGGGTCGGCTGGTCAAGTGTTGGGGGTTCACATGGTCGGACCATGGGTCACCGAGCAGTTGGCGGCGGGTTATCTGGCCGTGAACTGGGAGGCCTCGGTCGAAGAAATCGCCGAATTCATCATGCCCCACCCGAGTTTGAGTGAACTCTTCGGCGAGACGGTGATTTCATTGACGGGCAGAAGCATCAACGCATGACAAACTTAAAAGCAGACATGTATGCAGACATATATATAGTGAGCAAATAAATGGCCGACATCACACTTCCACAATTGGGCGAGACCGTCACCGAGGGCACGATCACCCGTTGGTTCAAGAAAGTTGGCGACACCGTCGCCGCTGACGAGCCGTTGTTCGAAGTTTCGACCGACAAAGTCGACACAGAAGTTCCGTCGCCGATCTCGGGCACGCTCACAGAGATTCGTGTCAATGAGGGCGACACCGTTCCGGTCGGCACAGTTATCGCGGTTGTCGGGGCTGCAACTGGCGGCAGTGCGCCGGCGGCTGCGCCCGTCGCGAAGCCTGCACCCGCGCCAGCACCGGCGCCCGCGCCAGCGCCCGTCGCAAAGCCTGCACCCGCGCCAGCACCCGCACCGGCGGCTGCGCCCGTCGCAAAGTCTGCGCCAGCGCCAGCACCCGTCGCAAAGCCTGCGCCTGCGCCAGCACCCGTCGCGGCAACCGCCACCAAGACTGTCAGCGCATCGAACAAACTTCTCTCACCTGTCGTGCGCCGCTTGGTCACCGATCACCACATCGATGTCGATGCGCTCGTCGGCACCGGCCCCGGTGGTCGAATCACTCGTGAAAATGTTTTAGATTTCATCGACAAACACGGCTTGACGAATGGCGGGTCGGCGCAAGCCGCAGTGCCTGCGCTTGCACCCGCACCCGCACCAGCGCCCGCACCCGCACCCGCACCAGCGCCTGCGCCCGTGGCCGCGCCAGCACCCGCTGCCAAAACTTCTGCAGCACCACCCGCCAAGTTCACGTCCCCCTCCGAGCGCGAAACAGTTTCGCCGCTCAGCAAGATTCGCCGTCTCACCGCCGCGCACATGATCATGTCGCAGGCCGTGAGCGCGCACGCGTTCAGCGTCGTCGAAGTCGACTATGCCAATGTCGATGCGACCCGCGCCGAAGTCAAAGACCATTTCAAACAGTCAGAGGGTTTCACGCTGACATACCTTCCGTTCATTGCCCGCGCAATCGTCGACGGGCTGGCTGAGTTTCCACATTTGAACGCCACTATCGAGGGCGACAACCTCGTCGTGCACAACTATGTCGACTTGGGCATCGCAGTCGATCTCGAATTCAACGGGTTGCTGGTGCCTATCGTGCGGAGTGCCGACGGCAAGCGACTGCGTGCGATCGCCCGCGAGATCTCAGATCTCGCCACTCGTGCCCGATCGCGTAAACTCACGCCAGACGAGATTCAGGGCGGCACCTTCACGATCTCGAACAACGGTTCGGCCGGCTCGGTTCTGACGATGCCGATCATCAACCAACCGCAAGTGGCGATCATCTCGACAGATGCAATCGTTCGAAAGCCGGTTGTCGCGAGATTGTCCGACGGCTCAGAGAGCATCGCGATTCATCCCGTCGGCAACTTGGCAATGAGCTGGGATCACCGCGCCTTCGACGGTGCATACGCCGCAGGGTTTCTGGCAAAAGTCAAACGAGTTCTTGAAACACAGGACTGGTCAGCGGAGATCTAAATCGTGTCGCGCGAAAATTCTGGAGTCGCGACGAAACTCAACGTGCGCTGGCTCGGCAAGGTGCCGTATCTCGAAGCGTTGGCGATTCAGTCGGCAATGTTCGCCAATACCGACGCACAGCACCTATTGATGCTCGAACATCCGAGTGTCTTCACCTACGGGCCGAGCGCCGACCTCGAAAAGAATCTGAAGTGCGATCCCGCCGCGGTCGGCGCCGAGTTGGTCAAGGTGAATCGGGGCGGTGACATCACATATCATGGGCCCGGGCAGCTGGTCGTTTATCCGATTTTGAATCTGGCGGCCAAGCACGGTGTTGGCGGGCCGGCCGACATGCACGCACATGTTTTCAGTGTCGAGCAACTCGTGATCGACACGCTCAAAGAATTGGGTCTGAAAGAGGTGGATCGTCTCGCCGGTTTTCCCGGTGTGTGGGTCGACACGAGAAGCGACCAACCCAAAAAGATCTGCGCGATCGGGGTTCGAGTTTCGCGCGGTCGAACGATGCACGGCTTCGCATTGAACGTCTTGACCGACCTCAGTTTTATGCGCGACCACATCGTGCCCTGCGGCATCGCCGAATTCGGCGTCACTTCGCTGAACGAACTGGGCTTCAATTTTTCGTTGCGCGAGGTCGCCGATGTGGTCGCTCGATTGGCGGCGGTTCGCTTTGGCGGCGGAGAATCAGACCGACACGATGTGGCCTGGGGTGTCGCGCCGTTTTTGTCTGCAGACCAGCCGGCAGCGACGCCGGTAGCGACGCCGGAAGCGCGCGGCAGCGTCGAATTCTCGGCGCGCAAACCCGATTGGTTGCGACCCCGTGTAAATCATGGCGCAGAGGTTCTGTCGACCAAGAAGACTTTGCGTGATCTGAATCTGGTCACCGTGTGCGAAGAGGCGGGCTGCCCGAATCTTTCCGAATGTTGGGCAGATGGCACGGCGACGATGATGGTGTTGGGCGAGAGGTGCACGCGGGCGTGCGGCTTCTGTCTGATCGACACCCGCAAGCCGATGGCGCCCGATGTCAACGAACCGGCACGAGTCGCGCAAGCGGTAGCAAAAATGAAACTCGAACACGCAGTTTTGACGATGGTCGCCCGCGACGATCTCCAAGACGGCGGCATGTCACATGTCGCCGCTTGCGTGCGCGAGATTCGCGCGCGATCGCCTTTCACCCGTGTCGAGACTTTGATTTCCGACGCCAAGGGTTCGAACGCACTCGACATTCTGTTCGCCGAGCGACCCGATGTCTTGAACCACAACATCGAAACCGTCGCGCGACTGCAGCGCGAGGTGCGTCCGTCGGCGGGTTACGCGCGAAGCTTGGGTGTTTTGGCCCGCGCTCGGGCGGCAGGTTTGACGACAAAATCGGGCTTGATGTTGGGTTTGGGCGAGACCAAAGCCGAAGTCGAGGCGACGCTGATTGACTTGGCGAGCGTGGGCGTGCAAATCGTGACGATCGGTCAGTATCTGCGGCCGTCTGCGCAGCACCTGCCCGTGGTGCGTTGGGCCGACCCGCAAGAGTTCGTTTACTTCGCGCGATTCGGTGAAAAAGTTGGCATTCAACATGTCGAGGCGGGCCCGTTGACGAGGTCGAGTTATCACGCGAAGCAGGCCGCCGCCTCGTTGCCAAGTGTTGGTGTGTCAGTCGCATTGCCAAGCGACAATGTCGCAACCACGTTGCCAAGCGACAGTGTTGCAGCCACGGCGCAATTCGTGAGCGTGCGATCATGAGCCTGCGCAAAATCACGAGCATCATCGACTCGCAAACCACGCTCGAAGGCGGCGGCTTCAAAGTTCGTCGTCCGTTCCCGACCCCGAGTGTCGACCACATCGATCCGTTCTTGTTGCTCGACGAAATGGGTCCTGCCGATTATGCACCGCGTGAGGCGGTCGGTGCTCCGTCGCATCCGCATCGTGGTTTCGAGACGGTCACATATTTGATGTCGGGGGCGATGGTGCACGAAGATTCCATCGGCACGCGAGCGGTGATAAAACCGGGCGGTGTGCAATGGATGACGGCGGGCTCGGGTGTCGTGCACAGCGAACTGCCAACTGACGACATGTTGGCGCTCGGCGGTCGAATGCACGGTTTTCAACTTTGGGTGAACCTCAGCGCCGATCGCAAAATGATCCCGCCTCGATATCAGGGTTACGACGCCGAACAACTTGCCCAGGTCAAACTTGCGAACGGCGGTCTGGTCAAAGTCGTCGCCGGCAAAGTTTTGGGCGCGGTCGGCCCCGTCGAAACGACGAGCCCGATGACATATGCGCATGCCGTGATGCGTGCAAACGAACAGATCGAATGGACACCCGAGCCGTCGCACACCGCGCTCGTGCATGTATTCGAGGGCGAAGTCACGGTCAATGGTCGACGCGCGGTGTCGGGACAGATGGTCGTGTTCGATCGGTCTGCGGGCACCGTGCATATCTCGACCGAGGCGGCGAGCGCTTCGCAACCGGCGCAGCTGTTGATTCTGGGCGGCGAACCGCTCAATGAACCCGTCGTGCGCTACGGGCCGTTCGTCATGAACACGCGTCAAGAAATTGTCGATGCGGTCAACGATTATCAAAACGGCGTGTTGGTGAAATGAGCGTCATCGCAGCCACGAGCCAAAGCGCACTTTATGCTTCGCGTCTCGATCGGGTTCGCGAAGAAATGCGCCGTCGATCGATAGACGCCACGCTGCTCAGCGTCGGCCACGATCTGCCGTATTTGACGGGCTATTACGCGATGCCGCTCGAGCGTTTGACGATGCTGGTCGTCACGCACGACTCGCCGGCGACGTTGATCGTGCCGCGACTCGAGGCGCCGCGAGTCACCGCGCACGACGAAGTTTTCAAGATCGTCGCCTGGGGAGAAACCGAAAATCCCGTCGCGATCGTCGCCAAACATCTCGGGGGCGCCAAAAAAATCGCGATTGGCGACCAGATGTGGGCCCGATTCTTGGTCGAGTTGATGGGTTTCATCTCGGGCGCGAGTTTCGCCCGTGCGGTCGATGTCGTGGGCTCGATGCGCATGAGCAAAGATGCCGCCGAGATTGCGGCGTTGCAGAAAGCCGGGGCGGCGGCCGATCGGGTGGCTTCGCAACTGCAACGCGGCGAGATCGCCTTGTTGGGTCGCACCGAGGCCCAGGTCTCCGCCGATATTTCCGCGCGTCTGATCGCCGAGGGCCACGACGTGGTCAACTTCGCGATCGTCGCCGCCGGTGAAAATGCGGCGAGTCCCCACCATCACGCGGGGTCGCGCGTGATCAAAAACAACGAGATCGTGTTGTGCGACTTCGGCGGCACGATGAACGGTTATTGCAGCGACATCACGCGATGCGTGTTCATCGGCGAACCCTCGCGAAAGATCACCAGCGCCTATTCGGTCTTGCGAGCCGCCCAATCGGCCGGCGTAAAAGCGGGCGTCGTTGGCGCGACCTGCGAGTCGGTCGACGCGGCGGCCCGCGCAGTCATCGACGATGCCGGCTTCGGAGATTTCTTCATCCATCGAACAGGCCACGGCATCGGCATGGAGGCCCACGAAGAGCCGTACATGGTCAGCGGCAACAAATTGCCGATCGCGGCCGGCCATGCCTTCAGCGTCGAGCCGGGCATTTATCTGCCGGGCAAGTGGGGGATGCGACTCGAAGACATCGTGGTTGCCACCGACGCGGGGCCGTTGTCGATGAATCATGTCGATCATTCGCTCGTGATCTTGAGTTGATGCGCCTCGACGCCGCGACATTCCTGCTGCAATGGTCGACCGGCGGCCTTGCATTTTTGTGGTTCACGTTGCGCAGCAAAGAGATCTCAGCCGGTTATTCGAAGTTGTTGCGGGCGACATTCGGCGTCTTGGCGTTGCTCGGGGTCGTCGCGGGTTTTTATTTCGACCGCGTGATCATCCGCGAGATAGCGGGTCTTGTCGTCGCCGGTGTCGCCTTTGCGACGTTTGCCAAACGCGATTCGCGCGCAGATCTTTTGGTCGCAGGTGTCGGCGCGGTGGGTTTGATCGGTTCGGTCGTCGCCAGCGGCGGCTCGATGGTCGATTTGGTGCGCGTTCTGATCGGCGCGGCGTTTCTCGGCGCGATCACCGACCTGATGTTGCTCGGTCACTGGTATCTCGTGCAGCCCGGAATGACTCGAAAACTTCTCAACGACTTGACCAACGCGGTGTTGTTCATCTGGCCGCTCGAAGTGGTGGCGATGATCTTGCCGACTGGCATGATCAGCGTTCTGAACAAAACGATCGACGACGGTTGGAACGGCATTCTCGGATATTTCTGGTTGGGATGCGCCGTGTTGACGGGGTTGCTGGTCTTTTTCACTCGCGCCGCGCTGAAAGAGCGAAGTTATTCGGCGGTGATGGCGGCGACCGGTTTGAGTTATCTGGCGATTCTCACGGCGTTCGGCACCGACCTCGTCGCCCGCGCCATCCTCGCCGCCTAGATCGGCGAGGTGAGGGGCCAGGGAGCGCGGCGCTCGATGTCGAGCGCGAGATCCAACAACAACGGCTCTTCGAAATGGCGGGCCATGATCTGCATGCCCACGGGCAGGCCGTCGACGAAACCCACCGGCACTGAAACACCGGGATTGCCGTAGATGTTGGCGGGAAATGTCAGCACACCGTTGTTGCCCGCACCTCCGACGACACCACCAAATGTGTCGGGCAGCGGACCCTCGGCGTTGAAAGCCACATCGGGGTTGCTCGCGGTGATGATCAGATCGACCTCGCTGAAAATTTGCGACATGCGATTGTTCAGTTCGGTTCGTCGCTGCTCGAATTTTCCGCGCGCCTCGACGCCGTAAAGATTCGCCGTGCGTTCGATGCCGTAGCGAATCTCGGGCGTGAGTTGATCGGCGCATGCGGGCCATTGATCCCCGAGTTGAAAGGCAATCGCCGCCATGCCCGTAATCGACCACGCCGCACCCAGTCGTGGCAACGACAGATCGACGACATCTCGGCGTTTCAAACCGGCGCTTTCGACGAGTTCTTCGGCGGCGCGTTCGATCACCTGCCACATCGCGGGCGAGACCACGCCGCCACCGAAATTCGGCACCACGGCGACGCGCAGATCTCTTGTCGAAATCGTGCCGAGGCCGTTCTCCCAACCAGACGTGCGTTGCAGACTGAGCGGGTCATGCGGTTCGTGACCATTGACCACATCGAACCAGCGAGCGGTGTCGCGAACGCTGCGCGACAGACAACCGATCACCGTGGTCAGGTTGCCGTTCGGCGCGCCGGGTCCGCGGGGCACCCGACCGAAAGTCGCCTTGAGTCCGAGAAGTCCCGTGAAGCCCGCGGGTATGCGAATTGATCCGCCGCCATCACCGCCGGTCGCAAGCGTCACCAGACCGCCGGCAACCGCCGACGCGCTTCCACCCGAAGAGCCGCCAGGTGTGCGGTCGCGGTTCCACGGGTTTCGCGTCGCGCCGTGCAGAACGGTGCGCGTCAGGTTGACCCCGCCGAACTCGCTCGCGTTGGTCTGACCGATCCTGATCGCCCCGCCAACCCGACAAATTCGATTCACCTGCGTGTCGGTCGTTTTGGCCAGTCGATCTTTGAACACCATGCTCGCTTCGGTGTCGGGCCAACCCGCGACCAGATCGAGTTCTTTGATGCCGATCGGCACGCCACCAAACGGCAGTGAGACATCGGCGTTCTTGGCGTCGCGTTCGGCGGCCTCGCGATCGAGAAAACAGAACGCGTTCAATTCGCTCTTGTCGATCGCGGCAAACGTCGCTTTCAATTCTTCGGCGGGCGAGCGCTCGCCATTACGAAACGCCTCGACCAGCGAAACTGCGTCACCGCGCCACGGAGAGTCGGCCATACATCAAAACTAGTCGGCGAATACATGCGATTAATTAGAGTGATGAAGTGGATAGTCGCAGTTTTCTCGGTCTGACCCGCATCGACGACTCTTCGAGTTTCTCGATGCCCGTCGACCTGCGCATTTCGACGGGCGGCTATTTCATGTATGGTGGCGCGGGTCTCGGCTCTTGCATCAGCGCGCTCGAGACAGTTTCACGACGCAATCTGGTGTGGGCCACCGCGCAATATCTCTCTTTCGCGAAAACCGACGAAGTGGTGACGATCGAGGTCACCCTCGCCGTGAATGGTCCGCAGATCACCCAGGGTCGCGCGGTCGCCAGGGTCGGCGACAGAGAAATTCTCACGGTCAATGCCGCGCTTGGTGATCGAAACTTCGTCGCCGCCGGCCAGTTTCTGAAGATGCCCGAGGCGCCGCCGCCGGGTCGGGCGCGCGCACGCGAGCATCGACACGAGGTGGCGGGCACGATTCATGATTCTTTGGAGCAACGCATCGTCAAAGGTCGAACGCTTGAACAACTCGACGGCACGTTGAGCGACGGCAATGTCGTGATGTGGGCGCAGATTCCCGCGCTGATCGAAAGCATCGACGCGACGGCGCTCGGCATTCTCGGCGACTTTGTGCCGATGGCGGTGGGTCAGGCGGTGGGTTTGGCCGCGGGTGGCAACAGCCTCGACAACACGATCCGCATCGTCAAGCTCGTGCCCACCAAATGGGTGTTGCTCGACATTTATATCGACGCGATCGAGCGCGGTTTCGGGCACGGGCGGGTGAACATGTTCGCCGAAGACGGCACCTTGATGGCGATCGCCAGTCAAAGTTGCAAAGCACGAAAGTGGAAGAATTAGCCGGTGCAACAAAGACCCGGAATCACAGTGCCGTTGCCGGGGCCACTGCACGCACAGCGCGAGAACTACAAAAAAATTGCCGACCTCGGCTACTCAGATGTTTGGTCGGCCGAAGCCGACGGCGCCGATGCGTTCACCCCGCTGGCGATGGTCGCCGCGTGGGAGCCCCGCTTGCGTCTCGGCACGGCGATCGTGCCCGCTTACACGCGCTCACCGGCCTTGATGGCCCAAAGCGTGGCGACGATGGCCGACGCCGCTCCGGGCAGGTTTGCAATCGGCATCGGTTCGTCGAGCAACGTGATCGTCGAGAAATGGAACGCGATCCCGTTCGTCGAACCCTATAAAAAAGTTCGCGATGTCGTGCGCTTCTTGCAAGACGCGATGACCGGCGAAAAAATCACCAAGCAATACGAGACCTTCAATATCGACGGGTTTCGTCTCGGCATTCGTCCCGAGGTGAAACCGCAAATTTTGGTCGCCGCGTTGCGCGAAGGCATGTTGAAATTGGCGGGTCGCGAGGCCGACGGCGCGATCATCAACTGGTTGTCGGCTGACGATGTAACGAAAGTCGCCGCAGTCGTCGACGAAGCCGCGAAAAATTCACAAAACCCGGGTGAACGCGAGATCGTCGCCCGAATTTTCGTCTGCCCAAGCGAGAACGCCGAACTTGTGCGCGGTGCGGCCAAGCGGCTGATCGCCGCCTATCTCACGGTGCCGGTTTACGCCGAGTTTCACAAGTGGCTCGGACGCGGCGAAATGTTGCAACAAATGTGGGATCTATGGAAGGCGGGCGATCGCAAGGCCGCCGTGGCGGCGATACCCGACGAGGTCGTCGATCAACTGTTCGTGCACGGCAGCGTCGCCCAGTGTCGGGCGACGATCAAGAAATATTTCGACAACGGCGTGACCACTTCGTCGTTGGCGATTGTCGCCTTTGATCCCGAAGTCGGCTACTGGAGTTGCGTCGAGTCTTTGTCGCCGAGCGCCGCCTAAAAAATGTCCGTCAGCGAAACCGATTCAGAACTCGCGGCGCGTCTCGAGTTCGAGCAGTCTCAGCGCAGCGAAGGCTGGAAACTTCTGCGCAGGTTGTTGCGTGAACAGCGACGCAACCTGATCATCGGCGGATTGATCGGCATCTCGTGGGCGTCGTTCAAAGTCGCCGTGCCGCAGGTGACGAAGTTCGCGATCAACGACGGCATCGAGAAAAACGGCCCGCTGTTGCGCTGGTCGTTGATCATCGCCGGGCTCGGCGTGCTCACCGGCGTCTTGTCGGGCTTCCGGCGCTATGTCGCCTTTCGCGAGAGTCGCTGGGCCGAGACGTTGTTGCGTGAAAAACTTTTCGGCCATGTCTTGAACCTCAACATCGGCTACCACGACAAGGCCCAGACGGGTCAGTTGATGAGCCGCGCATCCAGCGACCTGATGCAGATTCAAGGTTTCATCGTGATGATCCCGATCACGATGTCGAATGTCATTCAGATCATCGCCGTGGCGGCGATTCTGTTCGTGACCGATCCCGTGTTGGCGGTGGTGGCGATGTTGCCTTTGCCGTTCGTCAATCTCTCGGCGCGCCGTTTCAGCAATCGCATTCATCCGGCGTCGATCGCCGTGCAGGCAGAACAGGCCCAGTTGGCGAATGTCGTCGAAGAGTCGGTGTCGGGCGTGCGGGTGGTCAAGGGTTTCGGGGCCGAACAGGTGCAGTTCGACAAACTCGAAAAAGAAGCCGACGATATCTTTGCCGAGTCGATGAAGGCCGCCAAGATTCGAAGCAACTTCATGCCGGCGATCGACGTCTTGCCGGCCATCGGCGCGGTGGGTGTTCTGTTGGTGGGCGGGCATCGCGTCTTGTCGGGCCAACTCTCGATCGGCGACATGGTCGCGTTCAATGTTTATCTGACGCTGCTCGTCTGGCCGCTGCGAAATGTCGGCATGATCATCGCCCTCGGTCAGCGCGCCGCTTCGGCGCTGGTGCGAATCAACGAGGTGCTCTCGACCGATTCCGAGATCGTCGACCCGCCGAATCCGCGCGAGTTGCCCTCGCAAAACGGGCGCCAGTTGGGCTCGGTGAAGTTCGAGCGCGTGCAATTCGGCTACGACCCGACCCGACCGGTGTTGAAAAACTTCAGCCTCGACATCAAGGCGGGCGAGTCGATCGCGATCGTCGGCGCCACTGCGTCGGGCAAGTCGACCGTGCCGCGTCTGCTGTTGCGCTTTTACGACACCAACAGCGGCCACGTTTTCTTGGACGGCGTCGATGTTCGCAAAATAAAACTGCACGATCTTCGTCGTCAAATCGGCGTCGTATTCGAAGACACCGTGCTGTTCAACGACTCGGTAAAGAGCAACATCGCCTTCGCCAAGCCCGATGCGTCGCAGGTCGACATCGAGCGCGCGGCGAAACTGGCCGGCGCCCACGAATTTATTTTGCAACTTCCAAACGGTTACGACACGGTCATCGGCGAGCGCGGCTTCTCGCTCTCGGGCGGCCAGCGCCAGCGCGTGGCGATCGCCCGCGCGATCATCTCTGATCCGCGGGTATTGGTGCTCGACGATGCGACCAGCGCGGTCGACCCGAACAAAGAGAGCGAGATTCGCGAGGCGATGCGCACGGTGATGTCGGGTCGAACGACGATCGTCATCGCGCATCGACCGGGCACGATCGCATTGGCTTCGAGAGTCGTGTTCATCGACGACCAGACCGTCGCGGCGATCGGCAAGCACGAAGAACTCGTCGCGACGAACGCCCGCTACCGAGAAGTGCTCGCGAGCATGCAACAAACCGAAGACCAACCCGCGAACTCTTCGCTCGAGTCGGCGAAAGCGACCAAATAATATGTGGCAGTCTGGCGGGGTCAGCGACGAAGATCGCCTGAGTCGCGCCCAGGCGCGCACGATCCTGGGTCGGGTCTTCAAGATGGCTACGCCGTTTCGTCGGACGATGTACATCGCGTTCGGTTGCGTGCTGATGACCACGGCCGCCACGCTGGCCGCACCGGTGATCGTGCGACACGGCATCGACGCGGGCATTCGCGCCAAAAACACGAGCGAACTGAACCTGGCCGTGGTTCTCTATGTTTTTGTCGTCGCGCTTTCGTACGTTTTCGGTCGACTGCTGTTTGTGTTCGTCAATCGCACGGGCGAATCGTTTCTTCGCCTGTTGCGTCTCGCGGTTTTCAGGCAGATGCAACGGCAGTCGATGGCGTTCTATGACCGCAACAAGGCCGGCGTTTTGGTGGCGCGAATGACCGCCGACATCGAGTCGATGTCAGAACTCGTGCAGTGGGGTCTCTTGCAGTTCATGTCGGCGATCCTGATGCTCGTGTTCTCGATCGTCGTTTTGCTCTTTTTGAGTTGGCAGTTGACCATCGTCGCCCTGTTGGTGATGCCCGTCCTGGTCTTGTCGTCGGTCAAGTTTCAACGCGACTCGAATCGCGCCTATCTGACCGTGCGCGAGCGGGTCGGCGCCAACCTTTCGGCGCTGCAAGAGGGCATCACCACCGTGCGAGTGATTCAGGCCTACGCCCAAGAAGACGAGGTCAAGCGCAAGTTCAAAATCTCGAACAGGTCTTTGTTCGCCGCGCACGAAAAGAGCGTTCGGGTCTCGACCTGGTACTTCGCGCTCGTCGAATTCTCGGGTGTTCTCGCCACATCGTTGATGATCGGCATCGGCGGCTGGTTCGCGCATCGCGGCACCGTAACGCTCGGCACGGTGGTGGCGTTCGTGCTGCTGCTCTCGAGTTTGTTCGACCCCGTTCAGCAACTCTCGCAGCTCTACAACACCGTGCAGTCGGCGGGGGCGGCACTCAACAAGTTGTTCGCGATTCTCGACGCCAAACCCGAGGTCGACGAGCATCACTCGGCGGTCGACTTGCCGAAAACAGGCGAACTGAAAGTCACCGATATCTCGTTCACATATGCGGGTGCAGATGCGCCCGCGCTAGATGGCGTCTCGATCAAGGTCGGCGTCGGCGAAAAACTCGCCCTCGTCGGGCCGACCGGCGCGGGCAAGTCGACGCTGGCCAAACTCATGGCGCGTCTTTATGATCCACAAACCGGCACGGTCTCTTTTGGCGGCGTCGACCTGAAACTGGCGACGATGACATCGCTTCGTCAACGCATCGCGGTGGTGCCGCAAGAGGGCTTCTTGTTCAACGGATCAATTCGCGACAACTTGCGCATCGCCCGCGCCGATGCAACTGACGCCGAAATTGAGGCGGCTATCGCGGCAATCGGCGCAACCGAGCACTTCGCGCAGTTTGCCGACGGTCTAGATACTGAAGTTCGCGAGCGTGGCAGCCGATTGTCGGCGGGCGAGCGGCAGTTGGTCGCTCTTGCGCGGGCCGCGCTCGTCGACCCGGCGGTGCTTGTGCTCGACGAGGCGACCTCGAACCTAGACCCGGGCACCGAGGCCGAGGTCGAACACGCGCTCGAGCGATTGATGACGGGGCGCACCGTGATCGTCGTCGCGCACCGTTTGTCGACCGTGCAACGAGCCGACAACATCGCGGTGATCGTCGACGCCAAGGTCGCCGAATATGGCAACCACGACGATCTGCTCGCGCGCAACGGCCACTACGCCAGGCTCGCCCGCGCCTGGCAAAAATCTCACGCCCCAAGTTGAGCAGCGCTCGCGCTGCTAGCGCGCTTTAGATGTCGGCGAGAATGTGTTCGAGTCGAAGTTTGGGTTCGTCGGTTTCGAGACGTTGCAGGCGGTAGCGGTTCTCGAATAGCGCGACCAGAGCACCGTCGCCGCGCCGCAAGATTCGCACCCCGCCGATTTCACGCAGGCGGCCCGCGCTCTCTTCGTCGGTGACGCGAATCGCCTGATAGGCGAGCGAACTGATCTCGGCCGGCGAGTTGAACTCGTGTTCGAGCCGGTGCGAGAAAACCTCGAACT
>Ga0194132_10008209_pt1 | contig 15055 bp, 14 predicted proteins | sample TA2KigOf80mmetaG_FD_148612 | JGI IMG/M metagenome (GOLD analysis project Ga0194132, IMG submission 148612) | Freshwater microbial communities from Lake Tanganyika, Tanzania - TA2015054 Kigoma Offshore 80m | ecosystem: Environmental > Aquatic > Freshwater > Lake | place: Tanzania: Lake... | reverse complement strand
GCCGGGTGCCCGAGACGGCTCACCCGCGCAAGGAGCAGGCGGACGACACGAGCATCACAGCTGGCCAAAGGCCCGCGCGCGAGCTCGTTCTTCACCTCCTCGCTGAGCGTCGACCCCCTCACGAGGCCTGGCCGCCGCGATCGCGGTCGCGGTGCGCCACGGTGAGCTCGCCCGGCCAGAAGGTCCCGATGCGGCGCGCGATCTCCTCCGCGATGACCACGGAGCGATGCCGGCCGCCGGTGCAGCCGAACGCGATGCCGAGCCGTGCCTTGCGCTCCCCTTCGTACCGCGGGAGCGCGAAACGAAGGAAGGGCTCGATGCGGCCCAGGAATTCGGCCGTCGCGGGATGCCCCAGCACGAAGTCGCGCACGCTGGGGTCGCTGCCCGAGAGCGGGCGCAGGTCGGCGCGGTAGAAGGGGTTCTCCATGAACCGGACGTCGAGCACCAGGTCGGCGGCGGGCGGGAGCCCGTAACGGTAACCGAACGACGAGACATGCACGAGCATGGCCGAGCGGCCGGTGCCGTACAGCGAATGGAGCGTGTGGCGGAGGTCGCGCACAGTGAGATGCGTCGTGTCGATGACCTTGTCGGCGCGGACGCGCAGGTCGGTCAGCAGCGCACGCTCGTTCGCGATCGACGGCTCGACGCCGCCCTGCGCCTCGAGCGGATGGCGGTGGCGGGTTTCGCTGTACCGGTGCAGCAGCACCTCATCCGATGCGTCGAAGAAGAGCACGTGCGGACCGTTCCCCGCTCCGGCGAGCGCGTCGAGCGCGGCTCCGGCCTGCGCGAACATCGCGCCGCTGCGCGCGTCGATCACGAACGCGACGCGGTGGTGCCCGCCCTTGCGGCACACGTCGAGCGCGGTGGCCATGAGCGCGGGCGGCAGGCTGTCGAGGGTGTAGTAGCCCAGGTCCTCGAAGGCCTTCACCGCCTGCGACTTGCCGGATCCGGAAAGTCCGGTGATGACGACGAAGTCGTGCATCGCCACGTCAGTCCGGGAGGGCCCTCGAAAGGACGCACGACACGACCGAGATGACGAGCGCTCCGAGAATTGCGGCGATCCAGCCGTCGACGCGGAAGCCGAGGCCGGGGATCGACGAGACGAGCAGGAGCATGCCGCCGTTCACCACGAGCAGGAAGACCCCCATAGTGAGGCACGTGATGGGGGCCGAGAGCAGCACGAAGATCGGCCGCACGATCGCGTTCACGACGCCGAGCGCGATGCCGGTGAGCAGGAGCGACTTGATCGGCTCCACCTGGTCGTAGGAGATGCCGGTGACGACGTTCGCGGCGACCGCGACGGCGACGGCGTTGGCGAGGATCCGCCCGAGGAATCTCACGAGAGGAGCGTACAGGGCGCCCTCAGTCGATGAAGATCTCCAGGCGGTCCGTGGCGTCGCCCGCGTCCACGAGCCGACCAGTCCGCTCAGCGTCCCGGATCGCCTGATCGAGATCGACGCCGAGCTTGGCCAGGTGCCCGCGGACGAGGCCGCCGAGCTTGGCGGTGCCCGCGCGCGCGACCGCGAGGGGCACGGCGATGTCCACCTTCTGCGCCCCGCCCTCGGTGACGCGGATGCGGAGCGTCCGGCCGCGGGCGGCAGCACCGTCGGCGCGGGTGGCCTCCCGGGGCTTTCCGGACCTCGGGGCGTCGAGCTCCGCAGCCGCCTCGTCGACGCGAATCTCGCCGCGAGCGAGCCGCTCCAGGACCGTGCGGACGGAGTCCGGCGCAGACTGCGCAGGCTCGTCGGGGGCATCGCGCGGAACGTCCGGCTCGGCGGCGCGCAGCAGGCTCAGCGGCCCGCTCGTCGTCCGGACCTGCACGACCACCCGGCCATCGCCCACCAGCGCCTCGCGCATGTAGCGCTGCTCGTGGCGAAGCTGCTCGTCGCCGCGGCTCGCGTGGAGCGCGCCGCTCAGGCTGCGGTAGTCGACGCGGAAGGACGAGCCGGAGAGCGCCAGCGAGACGTCCCCGCTGATCGTGCGAAGGCGATGCTGCGAGGCTCCCGCGAGATCCCCCTCCACCGTGACGTCGCCGCTCACCGTCTGGACGTCCGTCCGCCACAGCCGGGACCTGCGGAAAGAAAGGCTGCCGCTCACCGCCGAGCCCTCGATCGGGCCGGCGACGCGTTCCGCGATCACGTCGCCGCTCACCGTGCGGAGGCGCATCGGCCCCCGGACGTCCTCGAGCGCGATCCGCCCCGTCACGTTCTGGGCCACCACCGCCCCGCGCACCCCCGCGAGGACGATCGCGCCCTTGGTGTTCTGCACGTCGACCGCCGCCCCCTCCGGGACGACGAGCTCGAAGTCGATGGAAGCGCGGCGCCCGCGCAGCTGGTCACGCCACAAGCGCGCGGGCTCGAGCATGCGCGGCTCGATCGCGATCGCGTCGCCGGTCTGGACGATCGAGACGTCGAGCGCCGCGATGACCTCGGCGGCGCCGGCGGCGCCCGCGCCGTGGACGAGCTTCGTGCCGCGCACGGTCACAGACCCGGGCTCGCCGCTCAGGACGCGGATGCCGCCCGAGACGTTGACGACGCGGATGCTGGCGCGTCCGGCGACGGTGAGCCGCCGCTCGAACCGGTTTTCGCGGACGTCGTCGCGATCGCTGTCCGGAGTCCCGAGCCCGATCCCGGAGCCGATGTGTCGCACCGCCTTCAAATCTCCGACTGGCTCGATTCCCCGTCAATGCGCAAGGGCCGCTCTGTAGCGCACTTTGCGCACGTTCCGCTCAGCCCGACGCCAGGGCGGCCTTGATCCGGGCGGCGAGCGCGGGCCCGACGCCGGGGACGGTCGCGAGCTCCTCCTCGGGGACTTCGCGCAGCGCGCGGACGGAGCCGTACTTGCGCAGCAGCGCGCGCTTCCGGGCCGGGCCGACCCCGGGCACGTCGTCGAGCGCGGAGCGCACCGCCCGCTGCGAGCGCACTTTCTGGTGGTACGTCACGGCGAAGCGATGCGCCTCGTCCCGGATCCGCTGGAGCAGGTGATAGCCCGCGGACGACGGAGACAGGAGGAGCGGCCGGTCCCGTTCCGGGAGCCACACCTCCTCCTGCGTGCGCTCGGGCTCCCCGCCCGGCCGCGTGACCCGGTGCTCCTTCGCGAGGCCGATCACCGCCAGCGCACCGACGCCCGCCTTGGTGAGCGCGGCCACGCCGGCGCTCAGCTGGCCCTTGCCGCCGTCGATGATCACGAGGTCCGGCCGCGGCCACGCGTCGGTACCGTCCGCCGGGCGCCGGAAGCGGCGCGTGAGCACGTCGGCCATGTTCACGAAGTCGTCGTTGCGGTCGCCGATGCGCGAGCGGAAGCGCCGGTACTGCGACTTGAGCGGGCGGCCGTCCTGGAAGACGACCATCGAGGCCACCACGCTCGTGCCCTGCACATGGCTCACGTCGTAGCACTCGACGCGCTCGGGCGGCGCCTCGAGTCCGATCGCGCTCGCGAGCTCGACGAGCGCGGCGCGCGAGGTGTCCGGGTGCGCCATGGCGCTCACACGCTGCTGCTCGAGCGCCTCGACCGCGTTCCGCTCGGCCAGCTCGACGTGGCGCCGCTTGCGGCCGCGACGCGCGATGTGCACGCCGGCACGGCCGCCGCGCCGCTCGGTGAGGAACGCCGCGAAGTCCGCCAAGTCCGGGAACGGCGCGCCGACCACGACCTCCGGCGGGATATCCGACGCCGCTGCGTAGTGCTGGCGCGCGAACGACGCGAGCACCTCCCCCAGCCCCGCACCCTCGGAGCCGTCGAGCAGGAACGGATCCCGCGAAACGATGGTGCCGTCGCGGACGCGCAGCAGCTGCACGGCGGCCTGGCCGTTGTCGAGCGCGACGCCGAGCGTGTCGTAGTCGTCGCCCGAGTAGGCGTGGATCGTCTGCCGCTCGAGCGTGCGCTCCATGGCCTGGAGCTGGTCGCGCAGCGCCGCCGCGCGCTCGTAGTCGAGCCGCTCGGACGCGGCGTCCATCTCGGTGCGGACCTCGCGCGCGAGCACGGCATGGCGGCCCTGCAGGAAGAGCACGCTCCGGTCGATGGACGCGCGGTACTCGGTGCTCGTGGCGTGCCCCGCGCACGGCGCGGTGCAGCGCTTGATGTCGTAGAGGATGCACGGCCGTCCGTTCGGCAGCGCCGATGGCGGCACGGTGCGGCCGCGCCCCTCCGCGTCGCCGACGATCGTCAGGCGGCACGTCCGGTACGGGAACAGCTTCTGGAGGAGGTCGAGCGTCTGGTCCACGGCTTTCGCGTTCGCGTACGGGCCGAAGTAGCGCGCGCTCCGATCACCCAGCGTGCGCGTGCGGAGAATCCGTGGGAACTCCTCGCCGAGCGTGACCTGCACGTACGGGTAGGACTTGTCGTCCTTGAGCCGGATGTTGTAGCGCGGCCGGTGCTGCTTGATGAGGTTCGCCTCGAGGAGGTACGCCTCGGAGACGCTCTCCGTAACCACGTACTCGACCCGGTCCGCACGCTCCACCATGCGGACGTGGCGCACGTCCTGCAACGGGCCGAAATAGGCGCGGACCCGGTCGCGCAGCACATCCGCCTTGCCCACGTAGAGCACCCGCCCGCGCCCGTCCTTGAACAGGTACACGCCGGGGGACGCGGGAAAGGCGGCGATCTGCGCCAGGAGGCCCTCGTATCGGGCGTGCGTCACGCCTTCAGTGTGGAGTACCGTCGGCAGGGATGGCAGGTCTGCCGGGACAGCGCGGCGTGCAGTCGGTGGATCGGGCGCTCGAATTGCTCGAGACGATCGCGCGCGAGGGCGCACCCCTCGCGATCACCACGCTCGCCACGCGCACCGGGCTCCACGTGAGCACAGCCCACCGGCTCCTCGCGACGCTCGTCGCACGCGGCTACGTGAGCCACGACGACCGCACGCACCGCTACGGGCCGGGGCCGAACCTCGGGCGCCTCGTCCGAGACCTGGGCACTCCCTAGGTCCCGACGTCGCGGCGGCGCATCGCCAGCGCGGCGAGCGCGAACCCGCCGACGGTGATCCCAATGAGCGCGAGTTCGCCACCCCAACGGACGCCGGTGAGGAGCGGCGTGCCGTAGAGATCGAACAAGGACGTCCGGATCAGCCAATCCGGGACATCGACGAGCGGACCGACCTGAGGGACGAGGTAGGACCAAAGCGCCACGACCGACAGCGCCGCGATCGCGAGCCGAGGCCAGCGCGATGCCGCCAGCGCCCCGAGCGCGCCGAAGGATCCGGCGAGAGGCACGAGCAGCGCCGCGGAGAGCAGGACGTCGCCGATCGGAAGGGCGATCCCGGCCATCCGGGCGCCCGCCTAGACCGCTACCTCGGCTCATCCAGGATGAGGACGCGCGGCGCTTGCATGAGCGCGAGGAGGATCCCGAGCTCTTGCTTGTTGCCCCGCGAGAGCACCCGGAAGGGCCGGCTGAGATCGAGATCGAGCCGCTCCGCGAGGCGCGCCACCTGGCGTTCGTCGACGCCGCCCCGGAGCGCCGCGAGATAGGAGACGACCTCGTCGCCCTTCCACCCGCCGAACTGCGGCAGCTCGCCGGGCAGATATCCGACGAGGCGCTTCACGGCGACGGCGTCCCGCGCGCAGTCGAGGCCGAGGATCGTGGCGCCGCCGCGCGTCGCGTGGATCATCCCCATGCGTAGGCGGATGGCGGTGGTCTTCCCCGCTCCGTTCGGGCCGAGGAGGCCCAACACCTAGCCCGCGGCGATCTCGAGATCGAGGTCGAAGAGCCCGCGGCCCGAGCCGTAGTCCTTGGTCAGTCCGCGCGCGGCCACAGCCGCCCCGTTCGACCAACCCCCTGCGCTCACGTCCGCCGCTCGTTCGCGCTCGCGACCGGCGAGAGCCGCCGGAGCAGCACGGCGCCGATGACGGTGGCGAGAATCGAGCCCGCGAGAATCCCCACCTTCGCGTCGGCGGACTGCGCGCCGTCGCTGAAGGACAGGCCCGCGATGAACAGCGAGACCGTGAAGCCGATCCCGGCGAGCGCGGCGGCGCCGACCACCTGGCCCCAACCGAGGCCTCGCGGCAGGGAGCCCACGCCCAAGCGCACCGCGACGAACGCGCCCCCCGACACGCCGATGAGCTTGCCGAACACGAGCCCGAACGCGATTCCGAGGGTGATCGGAGAGGCGAGCGCGCCGGTCAGCGCGGCCCCGTCGAGAACCACGCCCGCGTTGGCGAGGGCGAAGACCGGGATCACGACGTAGCTCGTCCAGGGATGGAAGACTCGCTCGAGCCGCTCGGCCGGGGATGGATCCGGTGACGCACCAGCCGGAGTGACGAGGCCGAGCGCGACCCCGGCGATCGTGGGGTGCACGCCCGAGGCCAGTGTCGCGCCCCAGGTCAGGACCATGAGGACGGCGAGCGGCGCGGCGCTCCAGGGACGGTGCGTCCGCCACAGCGCGACCACGAGCACCAGCAGCAAGGCGGCCGCGACGAGCGGGCCGATCGCCACCTGGCCGCTGTACGCCAGCGCGATGACCACGATCGACCCGATGTCGTCGGCGATCGCCACGGCGAGCAGGAACAGCCGCAGGGCGGGAGGCGCGCTCCTCACGATCAGCGCCAGGGCGCCGACGGCGAACGCGATGTCCGTCGCGATCGGGATGCCCCAGCCGCGGGCGGCGGGCCCACCGGCGTTGAACGCGAGGTAGATGAGGGCCGGCACCACCATGCCACCGAGGGCGGCGAAGACCGGAAGCGCGGCGCGCCGCCGATCGGCCAGCTCTCCGTCGACCAGCTCGCGCTTGATCTCGAGGCCCACGACGAAGAAGAACAGTGCCATCAGCGCGTCGTTGATCCAGTGGCGCAAGTCGAGCCCGACGAGGGCCACTCCCCCTACGCGCAGCTCGATCGGCACGTGCCAGAGCGACTCGTATGCGGCGGGATCGATGTTCGCCCAGACGATCGCGACGGCCGTCGCCGCGACGAGAACCAGTGCGCCCGTGGTCTCCGCGGCGAGGAACGCCGCGAGGGGCTCGGGGACGCGTGGGCGGCGGGATCGGCCGAGGGATGTGAACAGACCAGTACCTCCGCCGACCAGACTTCCCGGCACTCCCGCGTGGTCGGAGCCTACCACCCGTCGCCGCCGCACCCGGAGGGATCGCCCGCTACGATCCCCGCGTGACCGAGGATCCGAAGCCGCTCACCGTCAAGAAGGGCCGCGCGGAGCTCACGCTGGAGCAGATCGCGGCAGCCCTGCCGATCGCTGAGGACTCGATGTTCATGATCGGCGAGCAGTGGAGCACCTGCGTCCACGCCGCTCGCGGCGGCAACTGGCGCCTCGCGACCCTCTGCGCCAAGCACGTCCGCAAGCTCATCAACACCTTCGGGATGCTCAACCCGCACTACGCGCAGGGCGTCGAGACGTTCAAACCGCTGCTCGAGGCGGTGGTCAGCGCGTGCGAGAAGCGCGACGCGGCCGCGTTCGAGCCGGCGTTCAAGGCCGCGACGGACGCGGCGAACGCCGAGCACGTCGGCACCGGGCACGGGTTCGTCCTGTGGAAGATCCCGCCGACCCACCGCGGCGACCTGGAGCTGGGGCCGATCGATCTTGCCCCGAAGGGCTAGGCGATGCCTTTCAGCTTGCCGGTGGTGAGCAGCTCCTTCAGGTAGCGCCCGGTCCACGAGTCCTTCACCCGCGCGACCTCCTCGGGCGTGCCCTCGGCGATGAGGCGCCCGCCGGAGGCTCCCCCGCCCGGACCGAGATCGATCACGTGGTCCGCGGTCTTCACCACATCGAGGTTGTGCTCAATGACGATCACCGTGTTGCCCGCGTCGACCAGGCGGTGCAGCACCTCGAGCAGCTTGTCGACGTCTGCGAAGTGCAGGCCGGTCGTAGGCTCGTCGAGGATGTAGAGCGTCTTGCCGGTCGACCGTCGCGACAGCTCGGTGGCGAGCTTGATCCGCTGCGCCTCACCGCCCGAGAGCGTCGTCGCCGGCTGCCCGAGATGGATGTAGCCGAGGCCCACGTCGTGAAGCGTCCGGAGCTTGGACGCGACCGACGGGACGCTCGCGAAGAATGCCAGCGCCTCCTCGACCGTCATCTCGAGAACCGCGGCGATGCTCTTGCTCTTGTAGTGGATCTCGAGCGCCTCGCGGTTGTAGCGCTTGCCCTGGCAGACCTCGCACGGGACGTACACGTCAGGGAGGAACTGCATCTCGATCTTGATGATCCCGTCGCCGGTGCAGGCCTCGCACCGCCCGCCCTTCACGTTGAACGAGAAGCGGCCGGCCGTGTAGCCGCGGAGGCGCGCCTCCGGCACCGCCGCGAAGAGGTCGCGGATCGGCGTGAACAGGCCCACGTAGGTTGCCGGATTGGACCGCGGCGTGCGGCCGATCGGCGACTGGTCGATGTCGATCACCTTGTCCACGTGGACGATGCCGTCGACACGGTCGTGCTCGCCCGGCCGCTCCTTCGCGCGCGTGAGCGCCTGCGCGAGCCGCCGGTACAGGATGTCGTTCACGAGCGTGCTCTTGCCGGACCCGGAGACGCCGGTCACCGAGACGAACACGCCGAGCGGGATCCGCACGTCGATGTCCTTCAGGTTGTGCTCTCTCGCCCCCTTGATGACGATCGCCTCGCGCCGCGGCTGGCGGCGCCGGAGCGGGACCGCGATGCTGCGGCGGCCCGACAGGAAGGCCCCGGTCAGGGAACGCTGGCTGCGCACGATCGCATCGAGCCGGCCCTCGGCCACCAGCTCGCCGCCGTGCTCCCCGGCACCGGGACCGATGTCGAGGATCCAATCGGCGGTACGGATGGTCTCCTCGTCGTGCTCGACGACGATGATCGTGTTGCCGAGGTCGCGCATCCCGATCAGCGTCCGGATCAGCTTGGCGTTGTCGCGCTGGTGCAGGCCGATCGACGGCTCGTCCAGCACGTAGAGCACGCCCATGAGGCCCGAGCCGATCTGCGTCGCGAGTCGGATGCGCTGCGCCTCGCCGCCGGAGAGCGTCGTCGCGGCGCGGTCGACCGTCAGGTAGTCGAGCCCTACGTCGACGAGGAAGCCGAGCCGCGCGCGGATCTCCTTCAGCACCTGCTTGGCGATGCTGCGCTCCCGCTGGCCGAGGGGCGAGTCCGCGGCGTCGAGGCCCGCAGCCCATTCGGCTGCGTCGCCCACCGAGAGGCGCGTGACGTCGACGATGCTCTTGCCGCCGATGGTGACCGCGAGGGCATCGGGCTTCAGCCGCTTGCCGCCGCACGTCGGGCACGGACGCTCCGAGAGGTACCGCTCGAGGTCGGCGCGCAGGAACTCCGACGTCGTCTCGCGGTAGTGGCGGTCGACCCAGGCCAGGACGCCCTCGAACTCCATCTCGTACGTGCGCGACGAGCCCGAACGGCCCTCGTAGCGGACCTTCAGCGGTTCGTCGGTCCCCTCGAGGATCGCGTCCACCGCCTTCTTGGGCAGGTCGCGGATCGGCGTCTTGGTCGAGATGCCGAGCTTCTTCGCGAGCGCCTCGATGAGAGCACCGCGGTGGTGCGACGTCGCCGCGGACTGCCGCTGCCACGGCAGGATCGCGCCCTCCGCGAGCGAGAGGTCGGGATTGGCGAGGATCAGCTGCGGGTCCGGCTCGAGCCGTGTGCCGAGGCCCGTGCAGGACGGGCAGGCGCCGTGCGGCGAGTTGAACGAGAACGAGCGCGGCTCGATCTCCCCGATCGAGAAGCCGTCGAAGGGGCACGCGAACCGCTCCGAGTAGGTACGGTCCGCCGTCGGGCCCTTCGCATCCGCGGGCGCGGTGACGAGCAATCCCTCGCCCATCCGCAGTGCGGTCTCCACCGAGTCGGTCAGGCGGCCGCGGTCCTCCTCGGCCTCCGTGCCGCGCCGGACCACGAAGCGGTCGACCACGACCTCGACGGTGTGGTTCTTCATCTTGTCGAGAGCGATGTCTTCGCTCAGGTCCCGGACGACCCCATCCACGCGCACCCGCGCGAACCCGCCGCGGCGAGCGGTCGCGAGCAATTGCTGGTGCTCGCCCTTCCGGTCGCGTACGAGCGGGGCGAGGATCAGGAGCCGCGTGCCGTCCGGCTCGTTCGCGACGCCGTCCACGATCGCCTGCACGGTCTGCGCCTGGATCGGCCTGCCGCACTTGGGGCAGTGGGGAACGCCGACGCGGGCGAAGAGCAGCCGCATGTGGTCGTAGATCTCGGTGACGGTGCCGACGGTGGACCGCGGGTTGCGGGTCGCGCCCTTCTGGTCTATGGACACCGCCGGCGAGAGGCCCTCGATGAAGTCGACGTCCGGCTTCTCCATCTGCCCGAGGAACTGGCGGGCATACGCCGACAGGGACTCGACGTACCGGCGCTGCCCCTCGGCGTAGATCGTGTCGAAGGCGAGCGAGGACTTGCCCGAGCCTGAGAGGCCGGTGATCACCACGAGCCGGTCGCGCGGGATCATCACATCGATGTTCTTGAGGTTGTGCTCGCGGGCGCCCTTGACGTGGATGTGGTTCGGCGGACCAGTTGTCCTGCGTGGGGCCGGCATCAGCGGGCGGTGCGGAAGTCGCGCACGACGAGCCAGAGGTAGAGCAGCCACACGACGAGAGCCACGAGCCCCGCCCCAAGCTCCTGGCCGGCGGCCTGGCGGTAGAACTCGGTCGAGGTGCCCGCAACCTTGTTGGTGATCACCGTGGTGAGACCGGAGGGCAGCATCGTGATCGCCGCGAGCCCGAACGCGACGGTGCCGATCATCAGATAGCCGCGCAGCAGGAGGGACTGCGGCTCGTCGGAGTTCACCGCCTTGCGCGCGGCCCGGTGCGCGCCGAAGAAGAGGGCGCCGAGGGCCGTGAACGTGATCCCGCGAACGAGATCCTCGGTCACTCGACGATCGCGCTCGTCGTTCATCCGCCGCACGTCGTCCGCGGACGGACCGGGCTTGCAGTCGACGCCGCCCGCGGGGCAGGGCACGGAGGCAAACGCGCCCGAGGACCCGTAGACGGCGTCCGTGCCCAACGGCTGCGCCAGGCTGAAGGCGACGAGCGCGGCGAGACCGCTCGCGAGCACGGCGATGCCGGCGAGCGACGCGATGTAGAGGTACACGCGCAGGAGCGCTCGGGGGCTCAGGTCGATCCCGTCGCGGCCCCGCTGCACGAACAGCGCGATCGCGAGAGCCAGCGCACCCACGATCGCCACCGTGACGACGTTCAGGAACAGCATCAGCCGTACCTCCTGCGGCGCACGCGCTTGGGACGCATGTTTGCAGTCATGGTGCGGGTGGGAGCGTCCGCGGCGTCGACCGGGCCGCCGCTCTCGAGCGCGAGCAGGCCGCGCAGCTCGACCACCTCGTCGCGCAGCGCCGCCGCGCGCTCGAACTGCAGCTCCTTGGCCGCGGTCTTCATCTGCGACTCGAGGTCCTTGACCAGGCGCGTGAGCTCGTCCTTGGGCAGGGCCGTTGAATGGGGCACGGCGCCGCCCGGCGAAGCCGGGCGCGCCGACGCGTCTTCGCCCGCCTGACGCAGGCGCAGGCCGATGTCGCGGATGGTCTTCACGATCGTCTGCGGCTCGATGCCGTGCTCGCGGTTGTAGGCGATCTGGATCTCGCGCCTCCGTTCGGTCTCCGCGATGGCGCGCCTCATCGAGTCGGTGCGCCGGTCCGCGTACATGATCACGCGCCCCTCGACGTGGCGCGCCGCGCGGCCCACGACCTGGATCAGGGAGCCCTCCGAGCGGAGGTAACCCTCCTTGTCCGCGTCGAGGATGGCGACGAGCGTGACCTCCGGCAGGTCGATGCCCTCCCGCAGGAGGTTCACCCCCACGACGACGTCGTACACGCCGAGCCGCAGGTCGCGCAGGATCTCGACACGCTCGATCGTCTCGACCTCGGAGTGGAGGTACTGGACCTTCACGCCGATCTCGCGCATGTAGTCCGTGAGGTCCTCCGCCATCTTCTTGGTGAGCGTCGTGACGAGGGCGCGCTGGCCCTTCTCAACCCGCGTGCGGATCTCGGCGAGAAGGTCGTCGATCTGGCCCTTGGTTGGACGGACGTCGATCTCGGGATCGAGCAGCCCCGTGGGCCGGATGATCTGCTGCACCACGTGCGTCGACTTCGCGAGCTCGTACGGCCCGGGCGTGGCCGAGACGTAGATGACCTGATCGAGCCGCTCCTCGAACTCCTTGAACGTCAGCGGGCGGTTGTCGAGGGCGCTCGGCAGGCGGAACCCGTAATCGACGAGAACCTCCTTCCGCGCCCGGTCGCCGGCGTACATCCCCCGCACCTGCGGGAGCGAGATGTGCGATTCGTCGACGAAGGCGAGGAAGTCCGGCGGGAAATAGTCGAGGAGCGTCCATGGCCGGCTGTTGGCGGGACGGCGCGCGAGGTGGCGCGAGTAGTTCTCGACGCCGGCGCAGGTGCCGGTCTCGCGCAGCATCTCGATGTCGAACATGGTCCGCTGCCGGAGCCGCTGCGCCTCGAGCAGGCGGCCCCGGTTCTCGAGGTCCTTGAACCGCTCCTCGAGCTCGGCCTCGATGTCGGTGATCGCGGCGACCAGCTTGTCCTTGGGCGTGACGAAGTGGCGGGCCGGATAGATGTCGATCTGCTCGCGCTCCGCGAGGACCTCGCCCGTGAGCGGGTCGAGCTCGGTGATGCGCTCGACCTCGTCGCCGAAGAACTCGATGCGCACGGCCAGCTCGTCGTACGCCGGATGCACCTCGAGCGTGTCGCCGCGCACGCGGAACGTACCGCGCGTGAAGGCGGTGTCGTTGCGCTCGTACTGGATGTCGACCAGGTGCCGGAGCACCGTGTCGCGGCGCTCGCGGTGCCCCTTGCGCAGCCGGACCGTGACCGCACCGTAATCGACCGGGGCACCGAGGCCGTAGATGCAGGAGACCGAGGCCACGATGATCACGTCGCGCCGCTCGAACAGCGCGCGGGTGGCGGCGTGGCGCATGCGGTCGATCTCCTCGTTCTTGGAGGAGTCCTTTTCGATGTACGTGTCGCTGCGCGCGATGTACGCCTCGGGCTGGTAGTAGTCGTAGTACGAGACGAAGTACTCGGCGTTGTTCGTGGGGAAGAAGTCCCTGAACTCGCCGTACAGCTGGGCGGCGAGTGTCTTGTTGTGGGCGAGGATCAGCGCCGGGCGGCCCGACTCGGCGATGACCTTGGCCATGGTCACGGTCTTGCCCGAACCCGTGATGCCGAGGAGGGTCTGGTGCTTCTCCCCGCGCGCGAGGCCCTCCAGCAGGCCCGCCGCCGCCTTCGGCTGATCCCCGGAGAGATCCCACGGGAGCTCGAGGCGGAACGGCGCACGACCCGCGGGACGGTCGAGAGGCACCTGAAGGAGGTCGCTGGAGGGTGTCATCCGGTTCACCCGATTCTAGAACATGCGTTCTGTGGCTCGACTGACAGGCCCGCGCCACCGGGTGCGACTCGGAGGTCCGGCAATCTCGGGCGCCTGTGGAAGACCGTACCAAACGGCGTGCGCGGCTCATCCTCATCCTCGGTGTGCTGATCGAGCTCCTCGCCGGCCTGGGCGCGCTCTCGATGCTCTCGGCCACGCCGACCGCCGCCCCCGCCGCTCCCCCGCCCACGACGCCGGTCGTGGTCGCGGCGCGCGAGCTGCCGCTGCGCACCGCGCTGACCGCGGCCGACGTGGTGGTCGCGCAGTACAAGCAGGACACCGTCCCGCTGACCTCGTTCAGGACCGCGGAGGAGGTGGTGGGCAAGGTGCTCATCACGCCGGTCGCGGCCGGCGAGCCGCTGCCGCCGAACAAGGTGACCGCCCCGGGCGCCGCGCCGTTCACCGTCTTCCCGCCCGGCCTTTCGGTCAGCGCGAACCAGCCGCTCCCACCCAACACGCCCAACTACCGCGCCATCTCCATCTCCGTGCCGGACGCGAACGCGCTGGGCGGCGTCATCCAGCCGGGCGACCTCGTCGACAACCTCTACACCTTCAACTTCGACCCGGTCCGGTACCTGCGCCCGCCGGCCAACCCCGACCGCATCGCGGACTTCACCGCGAAGGTCCTCCTCCAGAGCGTGCACATCCTCGCGCGGCAGGTGGCCGTCTACACGATCCGCACCGACGTCAAGACGGCGGAGCGGCTCGCGTTCCTCCAGGCATCCGGGGCCACGCTCCAGATGCTGCTGCGCGGCGCCGGCGACCAGCGGGCGCCGGTCACCACCGGCGCGACGTTCCAGTCGATCTTCGACCAGTTCCGGCCCAGGATCCCGGAGCGGTTCACCGCTCCGTAGCGCCGAGCGTCAGCGCCCTCTCACCGCCCCACTTGCGATGCGCTCGCGGAGCCCCGCGAGCGCCGCATCGACCTGGCGGGCGAGGGCCGTACGGTCGCCGTCGTTCTCGAAGACCACCTTGGCGAGCGCGCGGTACTCCGCCTCGCTCATCTGGCTGGCGAGGCGCGCGTTCGCCTCGCCCTCGCTCATCCCGCGGCTGTCCCGGAGACGGCGGACCTGCAGATCCCTTGGGGCGACGACCACCCAGATCTCGTCGTAGAGGCTGAACGTCCAGCTCGAGTTCTTGATCGCTTCGACGACGAGGATCTCGCCGTCCTCGAGCATCGAGCGGGCCTCTAGGGTCCTGGCCGCGACCCGCGGATGCATGATGTCCTCGAGCTGCTTGAGGCGTGCGGGGTCGCCGAAGACGAGCGCGCCGAGCTTCGCGCGGTCGATCTCCTTCTCCGCGTTCAGGATCTCGGCGCCGAACTGCTGCACGATCGCCGTGTAGCCCAGCGTGCCGCGCGTCTGCTCGTCCCGGACGATCTGATCCGCGTCCATGGTCTTGATGCCGCGCTCGCGGAGCATCGACGAGACCGTGGACTTCCCCGCGCCGATCTGCCCGGTGAGCCGGATGAGCACCACGCTCATCGCTTGCCCTCCCCCGCCGACCACTCCTCGTAGAGCGCCTGCAGCGACGCCTCGAGCTCCGCGTGCTCCTCGCCGACGCGGCGGGTTTCGAGGTAGTCCCCGCTCTGCGCCACGCTCTGCAGGCGCGCCTGGAGCTCCGCCATCTTCGACTCGAGGTCCGCGATCCGCGCCTCCAGGGCCTTGATGCGCTTCTCGTCCGCCGCCGCGCGCTTGGCGGCCTGGAGCGGCGGGAGCAGCGGCCGCAGCGGGCGCGGGAGCGCCGGGGCT
>Ga0194132_10008207_pt1 | contig 15057 bp, 16 predicted proteins | sample TA2KigOf80mmetaG_FD_148612 | JGI IMG/M metagenome (GOLD analysis project Ga0194132, IMG submission 148612) | Freshwater microbial communities from Lake Tanganyika, Tanzania - TA2015054 Kigoma Offshore 80m | ecosystem: Environmental > Aquatic > Freshwater > Lake | place: Tanzania: Lake... | reverse complement strand
TGAAGCCGGAGTTCGACAAGCGCAACGTGAAGATCATCGGCTTGAGCGTGGACCCGGTCGACAACCACTCCCGCTGGGCGAACGACATCAAGGAGACGCAGGGGCACGCACCGAACTACCCGATGATCGGCGACACCGATCTCAACGTGTCGAAGCTGTACGGGATGCTGCCCGCCAGCCTGTCGGGCACGTCCGAAGGACGCACGGCGGCCGACAACATGACGGTCCGCAACGTGTTCGTCATCGGCCCCGACAAGAAGGTCAAGCTCGTGATCGTCTACCCGATGACGACGGGGAGGAACTTCGACGAGGTGCTCCGCGTCATCGACTCGCTGCAGCTCACCGCCAAGCACAAGGTGGCGACGCCCGTGAACTGGAAGCAGGGGGAGGACGTCATCATCGCCGGCTCGGTGTCGGACGACGACGCGAAGAAAATCTACCCGCAGGGGTGGAAGGCGCCGCGCCCGTACATCCGCATCGTGCCCCAGCCGCGCGGCTGACGCTGAGGGCGGGTAGGGCGGGTAAGGCGGGTAGGGCGGGTAGGGCAAATCGAGCCCACTCGCCCCACCCGCCCTACTGGCCCCACCTGCGCTTGATGTATCGTGTCGAACATATGCGGTATCTCGGTCTTCCCTTCATCATCTATCTCGTAGTCATTGGAACCACTATCGGAGCGGCGCAGGCCCCGCGCAGCGTGTGGGACGGCGCCTATACCGACGCACAGGCGGCGCGGGGCAGGATCCTCTACGCGGCCAACTGCGCCGAGTGCCACGGCGCCTCGCTGCAGGGCGGCGAAGGGCCTGCGCTCGCGGGCGAGACGTTCTGGACGTCCTGGCGCGAGCAGACGGTCGGCGACCTGCTCGGCCACGTCAGCAAGAACATGCCGTTCTCCGAGGACGGCTCCCTCGCCGGCACGCTCCCCATGAGCACCTACGTCGACATCGTCGCGCCCATCCTCAGGAGCAACGACCTGCCGACGGGAACCGCCGAGCTGGCGCAGCCGTCCGCCGTGGGAGTGCGCATCATTGCGAAGGACGGCCCCGGCGAGCTGCCGGCGACGACGCTCGCGCGCGTGGTGGGCTGTCTCGAGAAGGCGGGCAGCGGATGGCGCCTCGTGAAGGCGTCGCGGCCGGAGCGCGTGACGCCTGCGAACCAGAACGCCACGGTGGCAGCCGCACCGCTAGGCGACGCGTCCTTCAACCTGATGTTCGTGCTGACGCGGCTCGACAAGTACGTGGGGTGGAAGATGACGGCGACCGGGGCGCTCATCGGCGAGGGCGGCGTGGACGGGATCAACGTGACCACGGTCACGCCCGTCGCGCAGCAGTGCGAGTAGGCTGACCTTCCTGTTCGTTTGAGTCTGCTGGGAGTGTAGGACTAAAGTCCACGCCGCGAAGCCTCGATTGACGGGCTGATATCATCGTCAGGTTTGTCTTCCAATCAGGAGCGGCGCCGGGCTCTGCGTGTGCAGCCGGGGCCGCTGAAGGTAGCCATGTACGCGCGCGACGGGGAGCTGATCGACATCAGCGATTCGGGCGCGGCCATCCGCGCCCAGTTCCCGCAGAGCTCGGGGGAGTTTCTGGCGTTCGTCCTGCGCTGGAATGAGGAGAGCATTCTGCTGCGCGGGCGCGTCGTGCGGACGGCCGTCCACCGCACGATGCCGATGACGGATTCAGGGATGCCGAAAATCGAGCATCACATCGCCGTGGAGTTCGTCGGGCTCCCGCCGCATTCCGTCGACCAGCTGAAACGCCTCACCGCGACCGTTCACTGAGGAATTTCACCACCGGCTCGAGCTTGGCGGCGATGGCGCCGTCCAGCGCGGTCCTGCCGTCCGCGTTGCGCGCGTCGAGGTCGGCACCGAGCTCCACTGCCGCCTTCACCGACTCGAGCATCAGCGGCTCGCGCTCCTCGCGCGTCAGCGGCACCCACGGCGGGGCGCCCGCCGCGCCCATGCCCGCCGCCGCCATGAGCACCGTCGTCGCCTCGCGCCGCCGCGCCGCCGTCAGCCCGTCTGCCCAGTACTCCGCCTCGTGCACGAACCGCGGGTCGGCGCCGTGCTTCACGAGCAGGCGCATCAGCTCCGGATGACTGAAGCGCGCGGCGAGCCACAGCGGCGTCGCGCCGACGAGGTGCTGCGGGAAGTGGAAGTCGTTGGACGAGCGGCGCGTGGGCGTCCAGTTGCGCAGCCTGACGTTCGGATCCGCCCTGTGCGTCAGCAGCGCCGCGGCCATGCGCGTGTCGCGCCGCATCACCGCCACGTGCAGCGCGGCGAAATCGGCGTCCGGCGAATCAGGGCTCGCGCCCTTGTCGAGCAGGAACTCGACGACGTCGGTGAAGCCGGCGTGCGCGGCGAGCGTGACGGCGGTGACGCGCCACGCATCCGCGTCGTTGACGTTGGCGCCGGCGTCCACGAGCAGCCGCGCCGAGGCGAGGTCGCCGGCGCGCGCCGCGAAGAGCAGCGCCGTGTCGCCGCCGTGCGGAATCAGGCGGTTGTACTCGAGCCGGCCGTGCGGCGGCACGGCCATCATCTGGCTCCACACCTCCGAGCGGGCGTGCACGTCGGCCCCGTGCGCCAGCAGGACCGTGACCACGTCGGCGTGCTTCTGCGCGACGGCCCACATCAGGGCGGTCTGGCCGCGCGCCGCGCGCGCGTTCAGGTTGGCGCCCTTGGACGCCAGCAGGTCGACGACGTCCGCGCTGCCGGCCCGGGCGGCGACCATCAGCGGCGTCTCGCCCGCGAGGAGCGCGAGGTTGGGATTGGCGCCGGCCTGCAGGAGCGTGCGCGCCATCGGCGTGCTGCCGTTCAGGCTGGCCAGCCACAGTGGCGTCGCGCCGAGATCGTTCGCCGCGTTCACGTCGGCGCCGCTCTTGATGAGCGCCGCCGCGCCCGCGACGTCGTCCTTGTACGCCGCCCAGTGGAGCGGCGTGGTGCCGTCGCCCTGGGCCGCCGCGACGTGCGGGGCGGCGAGCGCGATGAGTGCCGCGAACGCGACGAAGGCGCGGCTACGCATCGATCGACAGCCTTCCCGTGCTGCCGCCGATCTTCTCGACGGGCACGTCCATCTTCTCCATCAGCGTGACGAGCAGGTTCGCCATGGAGGGCTTGTCCGTGAACACGAGGTGGCGCCCGCCCTGCAGCCGTCCGGCGCCGCCGCCGGCGAGGAGGAGCGGCAGGTTCTCGCCCGAGTGCGCGTTGCTGTTCGAGATGCCGGCGCCGTACAGGATGGTCATGTGGTCGAGGAGCGACCCATCCCCGTCTGGCGTCTGACGCAGCTTGGACAGATACCCCGCGAAGAGCTCGGCGTGGTAGCGGTTGATGCGCGACATCTGCGCGATGAGCTCCGGCTGGTTGCCGTGATGCGACAGCGGATGATGCGCCTCGGCCACGCCGATCTGCGGGTACGGCCGCGCGCTCTGCTCCTTGCTGATCATGAAGGAGATGACGCGCGTGAGGTCCGAGCGCAGCGCCAGCACCTTCAGGTCGAACATCAGCGCGAGATGGTCCTCGAAGACGGGCGGCACGCCCTGCGGCTGGTCGATGGCCGGGATGTCGAGCGCCTGCTGTTCCTCCGCCTTCTGGATGCGCCGTTCGACGTCGCGCACGGCCTCGGCGTACTCCTCGACCTTGCCGCGATCGCCCGGCCCGAGCTGGCGCCGCAGCGCGGCGAGCTTGTCGTTCACCGAGTCGAGGATGCTCTTCTGCTGGCGCAGCCGGGCCTGACGCGCCGCCGCCTCGGTGCTGCCGCTGTCGCCGAAAAGCTTCTCGAAGACCGCGCGCGGGTTGTACTCCATCGGCAGCGCCTGCGTCGCGCTGCGCCACGACAGCGTGTGGGTGTAGACGCAGCTCAGGTTGCCGGTGCACGCGCCGGCGTTGTTGGGGGCGTCCATGCTGAGCTCGAGCGAGGCCACCTGCGTGTCTTTCGCGAACCGGCGCGCCAGGATCTGGTCCATCGACACGTCGGCGAAGATCTCCACCTCGTTGCGGCCGCCGCGAATGGTGCCGGTGAGGAACGATCCCGAGGCGCCCGCGTGAATGTAGTTCCACGACGACTTCAGGCCGGAGATCACGAGGAGCTGGCTCCGGAACGGCGCCAGCGGCTCGAGAATCCGCGAGAACTGGAAATCGGCGCCGAGCCCCGTCGGCGTCCAGTACTCCATCGCCATGCCGTTCGGGACGTAGAAGGCCTGGAAGCGGTGCACGGGTGTCGCCCGCCCGCGCAGGGCCGGGGTCATCGCGTCGAGCACCGGCAAGGCGAGCGCGGCGCCGAGCCCGCGCAACACGGTCCGCCGTGGCAGCGATTTCCGGGTGAGCAGGGACATCATGTCTCCTTACGGGCGACGCATGCGTCGCCCCTACTTCAGTTCTTCGCTCGCATCTGGAACGCCGGGCTCTTCACGACGCCCATGACAACAGCCGACCAGGTGTAGTCGCCGGCGGCGGCCTCGCGGACGATCCGGCGCACCGCCGGCCGATCGTAGTACTCGGTGCGGCGCCCGACCGCGTAGGCGAGCAGCTTCTCCGTCACCGTGGCGGGGAACCGGCCGTCCTGCGCGAGCAGGAGCGCGCGCAGCCCGGACAGGCCGTTCACGCTGGCGCCGCTCGCCGTGGTCGCGGTGGCGTCCACCGGCCGGCCGGCTTCATCGGCCGTGCGCCATCCGCCGATCACGTCGAAGTGCTCCAGCGCGAATCCCACGGGATCGATCGCCGAATGGCAGGTCGAGCAGACCGGGTTGGTGCGGTGCTGCGCCAGACGCTCGCGGATCGTCCGCGGCCGTTCGCCCGGCTTCGGCTCGGGCAGCGTCGTGTCCACGTCGGGCGGCGGGGGTGGCGGCGGCGTGCCGAACAGGTTGTCGAGCAGCCACTTGCCGCGCAGCACCGGCGACGTGCGATCCGGATACGACGTCGTCGCCAGGATCGACCCGTGGCCGAGCAGCCCCCCGCGCTGGTCCGGGTCCGACAGCGTCACGCGGCGGAAGCGGCTGCCGTAGACGCCCGGGATGCCGTAGTGCCGCGCCAGCCGCTCGTTGACGAACGTGTAATTGGCGCGCAGCAGGTCGAGGACGCTGCGATCCTCCTGGAGCGTGCTCGCGATGAAGAGCCGCGTCTCCTCCTCGAAGGCCTCGAGCAGGCTCTCGTCGAAGTCGGGATAGAAGTCGGGGTGCACGATGACCTCGCGCACGCGGCGCAGGTTGAGCCACTGCGAGGCGAAGTTGCCGACCAGCGCGCGCGTGGCGCGCGGGTCGGCCAGCATCCGGCGGACCTCCCGCTCCAGCACCGCCGGCGTGGAGAGCTGCCCGCGCTCGGCGGTGTCGAGCAGCCGCGCGTCGGGCACGCTGTTCCAGAGGAAGAACGACAGGCGCGAGGCGAGCTCGAGATCGCTCAGGCGGTAGGCGCCCGCGGCCGGCGCCGCCGGGTCGCGGTAGACGCGCAGCAGGAAGTCCGGGTCGACGAGCATCCGCTCGAGCGCGAACTGGATGCCGGCGTCGAATTGTCCGCCCTCGCGGCGGCCGCGGTCGAAGAACTCGAGCAGCGTCTGCACGTCGGCCTGCGCCGGCGTGCGGCGGTAGGCGAGCCGCGCCATCCGCGCGAGGATGCGCTGCGCGCACGCGCGCTCGGCCCGCAGGCCTGCCTCGCCGGAGCCTTGTGCGGAGGCGGGCTCGCACACGAAGATCGCGCGCCGGCTGGGCGTGGCCGCGCCGTTCTGCGTGACCGCAAACGGGCCGCCGATGAACACGGCGCCCACGCTGGCGTAGCCCATGTAGATCTGATCGTTGGTCAGCACGCGCCCGCGCTGCAGCGGCTGCGGCAGCCCTTCCGGCTCCCACATCTCGCGGACGAACGAGACGCCCACCACGCGCGTGCCGGCCCTGACGGGGAGGCGCACCTCCAGCCCGGCGTCGGCGCCGAACTGCATGTACTCCTCCCATTCCGGATCGCCGGCGAAGCCCGGCTCGCCGTCGCCCGCGTAGCTGGCGGCCGCGGGCCGCCCCTTCGCGTCGCCGCCGACGGTGAAGCGCTTCACGAGCGCGCCGTCGATGCGGACGTCGAGCCGCTGCGGCCAGCCCATGCCCATCACGTAGTCCTGGTACTGGCGGCGCAGCCGCACCTTGATCAGGTACTCGCCGTCGACGGGGAAGTCGTAGCGGATCGCCAGGCCGCCGCGCGATCCGAACGGCAGGTCTTCGCTCTGGCGATCCTCCTGCACCACGTGCAGCGGAATCTCGAAGCGGTCCGCCGCCGGCACCGCGGGCGGCAGGCCGACGGCCAGCCGCGTCACCTGGCGCGCGACCGACAGGTAGCGCTCGAGGTGCGCGGTCGAGATCGTGAGGACGTCGGCGAAGTTGTCGAAGCTGCCGTCGGCGGTCTCGTCGCCGGGCAGCTTCGACGCCACGTCCACGTCGAGCGCGAACAGATCGCGGATGGCGTTGCTGTACTCGGCGCGATTGAGGCGATGCACGGCGCCGACGCGCCCGGGATTGGGGTGTGCCGCCCACGCGCGGTCGATGTCGCGCTCGAGCGCGGTCGCCACCGCCGTGTAGGTGGCCTCATCGGGCCGCGGCGCGCCCGCCGGCGGCATCGCCCGCGTCCGCAGCTTAGTGATCACGCGCTCCCACAACTCGGGATTCGCCGCCGGCGCATTCACATCGGCCGTGTCGAGCGCGAGGCCCGCGGTGCGCAGGCGAGTGTTGTGACAGGAGACGCAGTACTTGTCGAGCACGGCCCTGACCGCCGGCTGTGCGACGTGGGTTTGCGCCGGGGGAGGCGCCTGGCGGGACGCGGAGGGCACCGCAGACAGAGAGACGGCGACCCAGCCACCCATCGCCAGGAGCAGGACCGCCGCCCGGTCTGTGGACCGCATGGCGTTCAGCGCCTAATAGTAAACCCGTTACTGGTTCACGGGCGCGCCGGTGCCCTGGGACCCGATGAAGAGTTTCCGGCCGTCCTTGTAGGTGACGCTGCTGCCGTTGGCGCGGTTGGCGCCGTCGCGGGCGCGGAAACCCTCGATGAGAATCTCGGTGCCGACGGGCAGGGAGTCGCGGCCGAACCCGCGCCGCAGCATCGAGTTCGGCGCCGCGGTCTCGATCATCCAGACCACGGCCTTCCCGTCGTCGCCCTTCACCTCGATGTGAATCCACGCGTGCGGGTTGATCCACTCGACCTTCGTCACCGTCCCCTGCAGCTTGACGGGGCGGTTGGCGTCGAACTCGGCGGCAAAGGCGTGATGCCCAGCGAGCGCCGGGGCCGCGAGCGGCGCGGCGAGGAGCGCTGTGACGAGCAGGGAGGCGGCCAACGTCATCATTTCTTCTCCTCCGCGCGCGCGGCGCTGAGCTGGTTGTGCATGCCGTAGTTCCCCTCGTGGCACGCGTACTCGAAGTTCTGGTAGCCCGGCTCCTGTGTGAGCGGGAACGCAATCTTCCACGGCCGTGCGAACGTCTTCGGATCGTCCACCGCCAGCTCGTACTGGATCACGTTGGGCTCGACGCGCGTGAAGCGCTCGGTGAGCGTGAGCGCGTCGCTCGTCGGCGTGCCGCCGCCGTTCAGGCCGATGCCGGTCCTGGCGTGCAGGAAGTTGGTGGTCTCCACGACGAGCGTGTTGCCCTCCCAGCGCCCGCGCGCGTCGCCCATGTAGGAACGGATCGCGGCACCGGCATGCGGGCGGTTGCCCAGCGGGATCACGCGCGCCTCGTGCACCATCTCCTGCAGGATCATCACGTAGCCCGGCGCCTGCACGATCTGCTGGCCGTTGCCGTAGATGACGGGCAGGATCGACCCGGCCACGCCGCGCGTGATGCAGCGGATGTAGTAGCTGAAGTCCTCCCACGAGGCGGGATTGGGATTGGGATTGCCGGCGCCGATGCCCTGGCGCCGGGTCATCGCGTCGGCCGTCAGCGCCGGCATTCTGCCGTCGGGTGGATCGACGATGAGCGAGGTCTGGCGCGGCGGCCGTCTGCCGCGATCCACGAGCCCCGCGCCGGGTCCGGTGGTGATGCGCGCATCAGCGCCGGCGAATTCCTGCGCGTCGTTCTGTGCCTGCGCCTGACGGCGCTTCTCGTTCTCCGCGATTTCCTGGTCGGTGAAGTAGAGCCGGTTGCCGTATTGGGGATTCCGCTGCAGCGGCACGCCAATGTAGTCGTCGCTCGTCCACGTGCCCTGCAGGTCGGGATCGCCCCACGGCGTCGTCGGCGCGGTGAACCCGCGCGGGGCCTGGGCCAGCGCCGAGGCCGCGACGAGCGATGCGACGAGGAGCGCGATCGCCGTTCTCATGTCACTTCCTCTTCAGGTGTCCGTAGATCAGTTCCTCGGTGAACTCGACACACTTGAACTCGAGGAGCTGCGCGTTGGGCTCGAGCCGGCGGTAGAGGGGCAGCCTGATCGTCCACGGCCGCGTGAACACCTTCGGATCCTCGATCGTCGCCTCGTAGTCGATGACGTCGGCGTTGCGGAACGTGTAGCGCTCCACCACGTGCAGCGCCTCGCTGTGGTGGTTGCCGGCGCGATCGAACCACGTCAGATCGTTGAAGCCGGTCACGTCCACGACGAGCGTGTCGCCCTGCCAGCTGCCGTTCGACGTGCCCATCCAGGAATCCACCTGCGACTTCTGGTGGGTGACGAGGTTGATCACGCGGTTGGCGGTGGCGTACTCGTAGGCGATGCCGATCGTGCGATTCCCCTGAACGATCTGCAAGGGGAAGGGCATGTAGGTCGCGCGCGGGACTCCGGGCATGAAGCACTTCACCTCGGGATCGAGCTCCCACCGCTTCGCGTTGTTCTCCTTCTTCTTCGCCAGCGCCGCGGGCGTGTACGGGATCTCGTTGCCCTCGACGATCCCCTGGCCGGCCGGGATGGCGCCGATCGCGCCGAGCTGGTGGAACGGTCCGGGCGCGGCGGCGTGGTCCTGGATGTCCCAGTTGGCGGTGCCGATGTACTGCCAGAGGCCCGTGAAGTTCGGCTTGCCGTCCGGCATGCGCGGGATGCGCGGCGCGCCGGTCTGCGCGCCGGACTGTGCCTCCGACGACGGCGCTGCCGTCCACACGAGCGCGGCGAGCATGGCGACCACGACGACACCGGCGAGCGCGCGGCTTCTGTCCGTCATGACGTGGTCCTCGTTGACGCGCGATTATACTCAGCGCCGGAGGTTTGGCATGAACCCGATGCACATCCTCAGGGCCGCGGCTCTCGTCGTCCTCGCGTCCGTGCCTGCGGCGGCACAGTGGTTCAACGTGCCCTCACCAGGCGTGCCGCGGCTGCCCGACGGCAGGCCCGATCTCTCCGCGCCGGCGCCGCGGACGCCGGACGGCAGGCCGGATCTCTCGGGCGTCTGGAACGGCGCGGGCCCGATCTACCGGTTCAACATCGCGCAGGATCTCGAGCCCGAGGCGATCCATCCGTGGGCCGAGGAACTGTTCCTCAGGCGCGTGCGCGACTCGCGGAAGGACAGTCCGCTGGCGCGCTGCCTGCCGGTGAGCGTGCCGTTCCACAACTTCTTCAACCTGACGCGCATCGTGCAGACGCCGGCGCTGACGGTGATGTTGTACGAGTCGCCGAACAGTCCCCACCGGACGGTGTTCACCGACGGCCGTGCCCTGCCCGTCGATCCGAATCCCACGTGGCTCGGGTACTCGATTGGACGGTGGGAGGGCGACACGCTGGTCATCACGACGGCCGGCTTCAACGATCGCGGCTGGCTCGACAGCAGCGGGCATCCGCAGACCGAGGCGCTCCGCATCACCGAGCGGCTGCGGCGGCGCGATGTCGGGCACATGGAGTACGAGATCACCATCGACGACCCGAAGGTCTTCACGCGCCCGTTCTCGGTGAAGACGGAGCGTCTGCTGGCGGCCGACACCGATCTGCTGGAGGACGTCTGCGACAACGAACGCGACCGCAGCCGCATGATCGGCGACACGGGCGTCAGGGTTCGCCCGGAGGTGATCACGCCGTACGCCGGCACCTATGAGCTGGCACCGGGACGAGAGGTCGTCATCACGACCACCGGCGACCTGGTATTCGTCCGCGGGCTGAACGAGCCCCGCGTGCCGCTCATCGCGCAGTCCGACACGCACTTCATGTCCACGACGACGCCCACCTCCTATGAGTTCGTAAAGGACGCCGGGGGCTCCGTGACGTCAGTCGTCATCCGCGGTAACGCCGGGGAACAGAAGGCCGTCCGCGTCCGCTGAGGTCCCAGGGTCTATCGGGCGTGAGGGACGCGCCGCCGCCAACGCGCTGCTTCAGTCGCGGCGGCTCATGATCGCGCCGGCCGGCGTCGGCTGCAAGCGGATGTTAACCATGGCCACGTGGCCAGACGCGGACGTGTGATTCATCGATCACCCACAACCGTCCTGCGATGCGCTGGGATGTCAATAAGCTGGCCAAGGTCCCGGCAACGAGCCGGATACGCGGTAGCGTCTGCTCGCGCAAGCGGAGGACGACAATGCCCGCCGTTCCTGCGGGTGGATGTTGAACGATATTGGCGAGGCCGCGGTCGAACGAAATAAGCGCGCGCCCTTCCGCGACTGCGGCTTCGAGCAGGCGCTCGTCCGGAACGCCAGCCAGTTGCTCATCGCGAGCGAGCATCACGTTGTGACCGGCGTCTCGCAGAATCGTTCCTACCGAATCTGGAACGTTCTCGTCGAGCTTGACCGAAGCCACGCCTACGCCGCGGGAAAGGGCACGATCGTGTCGCGAGCCAGGTCCGCTGCGTAGGCCAAGGCCGCCGGAACGGCTTCGTTGGGAAGCGTGGGGTAATCAGCGTGGAGTTCGTCTGCAGATACGCCAGCGGCGAGGTTGTCGAGGACCACGGCCACGGGGATGCGCGTATTGCGAAAGCGCGGCCATCCGTGAAGAGTGTCCGGCGTCGCAACGATGTGATCCTGCCAACGCATGGATGCCTCGCCTTCAGTCTATTCTCGCGCCTGAGAACAAGCCAGTGGCTAACAAGTAGTGTAGTAGCCTGCACAGCCTCTCCTTGCGGCGTTCGTGACGTGCACGGGCATGCCGTGCCCTTACTTGGGAATGATGTCGAAGTACTTGTTGTTCTCGTTGCAGACGTATTCCAGCAGCTCCGTGTCCGGCGCCAGGATCAGCCGCTGCGTGACCGTCCACGGCCGCGTGTAGGCCTTCGGATCGTCGATCGTGATCTCGAGGTCCATGTGGCCGAAGTCCTTCCGGCGGAAGCGCTCGATCACCCGCAGCGCGGACGTCGCCGGCTTGCCCCAGTTGTCGAGCCACCCTCTGTCGTTGAAGCCCTTCGTCTCGACGACGAAGGCATCGCCCTCCCAGCGCCCGACCGAGTAGCCGAACCACGTCGGGTTCATGTCCTCGGGAAACGGGCGGCCGTCCGTGAAGATCTGCCGGTACGAATGCACCGCCTCGTAGAGCACGAGCGTCATGCCGCTCAACTGCAGGATCTTGAACGGATAGGGGACGAGATCCGATCGCGGCACGCCGCCGACGATGCAGTTGGCCGTCGGATCGTCGCGGCTCTCGTTCGCGCGGCGCTGCTTGTAGAGCGCCTCCGCCCACGGCTGATACGGCACGAAACCGGCCCGGCTGGCCGGCGGCGATGTCGCCGATGAGGATGTTCACGTGACGCCAGAGCCCCGAGATGTCGGGCTTGCCGTCGGCCGTCCTCGGCGCGGGCGCTTCCAGGTTCGGCCGGCCGTCCGCGTGCCGCGGGATGCCCGCGGTCGGGTACTTGAGCCACTGGGCCGCGGCGGGCGCCGCAACCAGCAAGAGAGCAGCGATCAGAGTTGTGCTTTTCATTGTTCTGGAAAGAGCGCTGGCAGCGCGTTTGGCGCCGTGAACACGCAGCGGCCGTTGTGGCCGCACTGCCCGACGACCGTCAGAGTCTGCTTCGCCGCGTACTTCGCGGCGATGAAGGCGAGGAACGCGCGGCCCCGCTCCAGCCTGGAGCGGCCCTGCGCCATGGCGGGGCACGTGACGTCCAGCGCGGGCGCGTCCGGGCCTTCCAGCTCGCCAATCAGGTACGTGGTTTCGCGCGAAACCAGGTTGCGCCGCAGCTGCTCGTCGGTCACGCGCGACGCGTACCCGCTGCGGTGCTCCAGTCCGAACGGCCACTGGTTGAACGTCGTGCAGTTGCGCGCGTCCGCGAACTCACCGAAGCCCGCGCCGCTGCGCTCGGGGCGCACGGCATCGGGGTAGCCGTAGCTCGAGGGGCTTCCGACGACGTAGGTCACCGGCACGCGCAGCTGTTCGTGAACCGTGTTCGTCATCGCGTAGCGGTTCACGTGCTGGCCGCCGGCGGAGAAGCCGGCGACGACGATGCGGCGCATGCCGGGGAAGACCTGCTCGCGGGCGAGCGTGCGCACGACGGCGTCGGTCAGGTCGAACGACGTCAGCGCGGCGCTGGTATTCGACGGGGCGCCGGCACGCCAGCCGCCGGAGCTGCCCTCGCCGCAGTCCCAGTTGACCTCGCCCTCGGCCAGCGCATCGCGGCACACACCCTGTCGCGACGCAAACCGGATCGAGACCACGACCGTGTCCTCGAGCGCGTTCGCGATGATCGCGGCGGCGACGCCGGTGCGGAACATGTCGTCGGCGTTGCGTCCGGCGCCGTGCACCAGCACCACCGCGCGCCGCACCTGCGCGTTGCGCACGTTCAGCGGCTGGCTGCTGTAGACCAGCGACCTGTGGCCGGAGCCGAGGTCGATCCACTGCACGCACGCGTCGGTGGCGGTCGTGCAGGGGGCCGCGGCGACGGGCGCCGCGAGGACGAGGACCGCGATAAGCGCGAAGGGAAGATGTCGTGTCATGTCAGCGCCGGCTGCTGATATGCAGCTCCCGAATCTGTCGAACGGCGTCCTCGATCTGCATCTCGAGGATCCGCTTGCCGAAGAGTGCCGTGGCCTTGGCGGGGTTACCGACGTGGCCCTGGCCGTCGCCCGCCTTGCCGGGCTGCATGCGATCGACCCGCAGCATCGACGGGTTCAGGAACATCAGGCTCGAGGTGTCGTGCGTGCCCGCGTGCGTGCCGACGTCTTCCGCACTGACACCCTGGCTGACGACCCAGTCGTCGCCGCGGCCGGGGTAGTAGGCCGTGATGTGGTGGACGCGGGCGTTGGCTGCCGCCCATTCCTTGTTGAGCGCCGCGGCCACCAGCCGCTGGCCTTCCTGGTTGCCGCCGCTGTCGCCGACGAGCGCGATATCGGTGAAGCCGTGCTGCCTGAGGCTTCGCGCCGCGTACTCGAGCACCTTCATGAACACGTCCTGCGGCGTCGTAATCGTGCCGGCGAAGCGCATGTGACCCGTCGGCGGACTGACGTCGCCCTCCGGGACGTAGGCGACGACCGGCGCCACGAGCGCGTTGCCGAGCTGCGTCGCGATTTCGCCTGCCTTGTGCCTGACGAGCACGTTGTGCTTCCCGAGCACCATGTGCGGGCCGTTCTGCTCGGTGCCGCCGGTGGGGACGATGATGGTTGTGTGCCCGGCCGCGATCGCGTCGCGCACCTCTGTCCACGTGAGGTCTTCGAGGAAGACGCTGGTGAACGGGAGCGCCGCCGACGTCTGCACGGCGGGTCCGGCGGCGGTCGCACCGACGAGCCCGACAACGGTGGAAGCGACGGCGCCCGCAAGAAGCCTCCGGACTGGCTGCATGAGGTCCTTTCCGTTGAGCGGCGTCAGCGTTGGCGCCGCGCCAGCGCGATTATAGGGGCCCGGGACAGTTCCGCTTAGACGACTTTCAGGACCGAATCCTTGAAGCGTTCGAAGTCCGCGAGATTGGTGCGGAGCGCTTTCAGCACGAGTTCGGCGTCCAGGCGCGCGTAGTCGTGCACGAGGATATTGCGAAACCCCACCATCCGTGCCAGCGAGCGTCCGAGCTCCGCCGGGAGCACGCCGGCCTCCGCCAGAATGTCGAACGTGGCGCCGCCCGTCTCGGGCACACGCAATCGCCGATCCGCGACGATGTGATCCGCGACGTCCATGCACGTCTCGATCGCCAGGTGAAGCGTGCGCTCGACGATGCGCTGGGTCTTCCAGTCGCTCCGGTAGCGTTCGAGCTCCACGGCGCGGTACGGAGCGAGCTGGTCGAGATAGGTGTCGAGGTCGGCGAGCCTGCGAAGGATCAGGTCGCGATCAACCACGCGCGTGGCGCTCGGCGAGGAGCCGGTGCTCGCGAATCCGGAAGTCGTGGAACAGGCGGGCGATCCGCGATTCGTACCGGTGCCGCTCGAAGGGAGCACGATCGAGCACCACGCGGCGGCTGACCAGCACCCGCCCCGACAGGGCGATCGGCGCCGTGTTGAGGAGGACGACATCCACCGCGTCGGTCCCGAGAGCGGCGGAGATCGCCCGGATGACATCGAGGCGCACCGTCTGCGCGTCGGCATCTTCGCGCACGTGGATGGCCACATCAACGTCGCTGCGCGCGGTTCGACGACCCGTGGACGTGCTCCCGAACAGGTAGGCGAACTCGACGTCCTCCGAGGCGCGCGCGATGGCGTCGTCAAGCGTCACGAGACGCTTGTCGATGTCGGCGGGGAGTCTGTCGCTGACAGCCACGGGTCAAGTATAGCGGGTGGCGTCAGGCCTACCGTGGAAACGGCGCCAGCGCCGGCTCCGCGCCCGCGGGGACCGGCGTGCGCGCGACGTTGAGCGTCATGGCCACCAGCGTGTACCAGCCGCTCAGGCCGACGGTGTCCACGATGCCCTGCTCGCCGACCTTCGCGCGCGCGCGCGCGTAGGTGCTGTCGCTCACGCTCTTGTTGCGGTGCAGCTCGATGCAGAAGTCGTAGAGGACGGCTTCGTCCTCCGCCATCCCTTCGGGACGGCGGCCTTCGGCGACGGCCTGCGCGATCTCGGGCTTCAGCCCGCCCTTCAGCGCGAGGCCATGGTGCGCGTTCCACTCGTACTGCTGCGTCCACTCGCGCGCGGTGATGAGGATGACGAACTCCGAGAGGCGCGGCGGCAGCGAGCTCTTGAAGCGGACGTAGTCGCTGAGGCCGCGCGCGCGGTTGATCATCTCCGGGCTGCGCAGCAGCACGGCCCAGGGGCCCGCGATCGGGCCGCGCGCCGCCTCGAATTCGGCGGCG
>Ga0194132_10008202_pt1 | contig 15069 bp, 18 predicted proteins | sample TA2KigOf80mmetaG_FD_148612 | JGI IMG/M metagenome (GOLD analysis project Ga0194132, IMG submission 148612) | Freshwater microbial communities from Lake Tanganyika, Tanzania - TA2015054 Kigoma Offshore 80m | ecosystem: Environmental > Aquatic > Freshwater > Lake | place: Tanzania: Lake... | reverse complement strand
GGTCAGCCAGGTGCTACATGAACATGCGGCCACTCTATCAGCCGCAGGTCCCACAATCCGGAGCCGCCGCCTGATCAAATGTGCGAAAGATTCTGGACAGGACCCTTGAACTCGACAGCGCCGCCGAGACCGAAGTTCCGCGTGGTCGCGACCAGGGGATGATCCTCCAGCACCTTGATCGACTTCTGCCAGAGCGGCAGCAGCGACTGCACATGCTTCACGATCTGGCGCTTCTCGTAGATCTCGAGCGTCTTGAGCGCGACGGCGGCGGGTACCGGATGCGCGTGATAGGTGCCGCTATGGGCGAACCAGCCGTTCTCGTCGCTGCCCTTCTCGAGGCCGGCATAGAAGTCCTCGCTCATCAGCACGGCCGAGATCGGCTGATAGGCGCTCGACATGCCCTTGGCCGAGGTGATGCAGTCCGGCGTCACGCCGAAGGCCTGCGCCCCCCACATGTGCCCGGTGCGGCCGAAGCCGGTGACGACCTCGTCCAGGAAGAAGCGGACGCCGTACTCGTCGCAGACCTTCTTGATCTTCTGGAAGTAGCCCTTAGGCGGCACGCTCCAGCCGGCGGCGGTCGAGATCGGCTCGGCGAAGAAGGCCCCGACTGTTTCCGGTCCAGCCTTCTCGATCGCCTGGCGCACTTCCTCGGCGAGGCGGTCGACATAGGCCTCTTCGCCCTCGCCCGGCGCGGCACCGGTCGGGTGGCTGACGAAGATCGAGTCGTCCATCGGGATGCCGAAGCTCCGATGCAGCGCCGAGCCGCCGCCGAGCGCTGTCATCGCGATGGTGCCGCCGTGATAGCTGCCGTAGCGCGTGATCACCTTCCGGCGCCTCGGCTTGCCCGAATAGCCGTTGGCGTACCAAAGGAACTTGATCAGGCTGTCATTCGCTTCCGAGCCCGTGGTGGCGAAGGCGACGCGCGCCTTCGGCATCGGTGCGATCGCCTGCAGCTTCTCGGCGAGCTCCATGACCACCGGGACGGTGCGGTGCGAGGCCGAGGGATAGAAGGGAAGCGCCCGCATCTGGCGGATCGCCGCCTCGACCAGTTCCTGCTCGCTGAAGCCGAGCGCGGCGCAGTAGAAGGACGAAACCGCCTCTATGTAGTCGCGGCCGCGCTCGTCGATGACGAAGACGCCGCGCCCGCCGGTGATGACCAGCGGCCGCTCGTTGCTGAGCTTCCGCAAGTCCGAGAAGCCGATCATCAGGCTGTCGTTGTGATAGTTCGCGCCGCGCACGGAGGAGGACATCGACGGCTCCCGAGAGGTTCGAAATCGAGCCTACACGGCCCAAGCCGGCCTTTCCCAGCCGTAACGGACACGCCCATAAGCTTTTGATACTATTGAAGTAACGGTCCATTTGACTTGCCCGCGCGCGTCCCTATACTCCGCGCCTCTTCTCGGGAAAGCGAACGTATCCAACGAGATGCGTTCCGGCCGATGGCCCTACCGGGACAACAACAGCCCAATACGGAGCAACCATGGCAAAGCGTGAAAGCGCGAAGTACAAGATCAACCGACGTCTCGGAGTGAATCTCTGGGGTCGGCCCAAGAGCCCGGTCAATCGCCGCGAATACGGTCCCGGCCAGCACGGCCAGCGCCGCAAGAAGCCGTCCGACTACGGCATCCAGCTCATGGCGAAGCAGAAGCTGAAGGGCTACTACGGCAACATCGGCGAGCGCCAGTTCCGCAAGCTCTACGAGGAGGCCGTGCGCCGCAAGGGCGACACCGGCGCCAACCTGATCGAGCTGCTCGAGCGCCGGCTCGACACCGTCGTCTACCGCATGAAGTTCGTGTCGACGGTCTTCGCCGCGCGCCAGTTCGTCAATCACGGCCACATCCGGGTCAACGGCAAGCGCGTCAACATCGGCTCCTACCTCGTCAAGGATGGCGACACCATCGAGGTGAAGGAGAAGTCGCGGCAGCTCAACAACGTGCTCGAGGCCTCGGCGCTGCCGGAGCGCGACGTGCCGGACTACATCGAGGTCGACCACAAGTCGATGAAGGGCAAGTTCGTGCGCAAGCCCGCGCTCGAGGACGTGCCGTTCCCGGTCCAGATGGAACCGAACCTCGTGGTCGAGTTCTACTCGCGCTGAGCTTTCACTCGTTTTCGAGATAAGGGCCCGCTGCACCACAGCGGGCCTTTTCCGTTTGCGGCCTTGCCGCTGCCCTGCGTTCGGGTGAAAACTCTCGCGACGGCAGACGAGCCGAGACCTGCCGGCCTGATTCAGCACCGCCACCTTTCGGGAGCCTCGTCCATGCCGCTGCCGCCTCCGGAAAAGCTGAAGGAGCTCGCGACCATCTTCAAGGAGAAGGGGCCGCCCTCGTCGAAGTTCGAGTCGTTCAGCGTGACAAAGGCGAAGCTCGCCAAGTACGCCAAGCAGGCGGCGACGACCGCCCTTCAGCAGGGTCTTCAGACAGGGCTGACGGTGGCGTCGGGCGCAGCCACGACCACCGTCAGCATCGGCGTCGGCACGATCGCCATCTTCCCGCTCGGCGCGGCGCTCGGCCCCTGGCTAGCGGCCCTCGTGATCAGCAGCAAGGCGAGCGGCATCTTCGCCCTCCATGACCTGCGGGACAGCGCCAAAGGAACAGGTGACACGCATTACAGCTGCACGTGCGGAAAGTGCGTCGAGAATCTGACCTACGTCATCGACAAGAAGGAGTACCAAGTCGGAGTTCTGGCGGTCGGCGTGTTCACCGCCGGCCTCGCCATCATCGCCGACCGGCTCAACTCGGTCCGGAAGAGCTTCCAGAAGAACCGGCCCAAGGAAAAGATCTGCCAGGGCTTCGTCGCCGGCTCGCGCGGCGGCTGCATCTGTGCCATCGCCTCGATCATGATGATCGCGGGAGGATGGAAGGACAACAAGGAGAAGGATGACGAGCTGGTGGTGGAGATGACCGCCATCACCTGGTCAAGCGACGGCCACGAGCGCCTAAAAAGCAAGTGGTAGAGGCCTGAGACGCGCGGTGGGAGCCCAGGCGATCCCGTCGCTGCCGGCGCCGCAGATCACGGCATAGATCTTTGCGTTCTTCGGCAGCTCGACCTTGCCGGCAAGGAGCGCCGAGAGCTCGGCGATGCCGAGCTTCTTCCACAGCCAGCGCGCCGCGTCCCGCATCTGCTCATCGGTGACGAGCACGATGCGCTCGACGTTCTTGCCGATCAGGTCGAGGTTGATCTGATCGGACCGCTTCGCCGACAGCGCGCTGACCTTGCTCTGGATCCTGTCGAGGGTGACTAGATTCCCTGCCTTCGCACTGTCATGCAGCGTAGGCGCGCCGGCCGGCTCGATGCCGATGATCCGCACACCCGGCTTCGACGCCTTGATCGCCGTGGCGAAGCCGCCGCCCGTCGCCGCCAGGACGATGTCGACATCGGGCACCAATACATCGAGTCAACGGCAGGCGCGTCAACATCGGCTCCTACCTCGTCAAGGATGGCGACACCATCGAGGTGAAGGAGAAGTCGAAGCCGCTGAACAGCGTGCTCGAAGCCTCGGCGCTGCCGGAGCGCGACGTGCCGGACTACATCGAGGTCGACCACAAGGCGATGAAGGGCAAGTTCATGCGCAAGCCCGCGCTCGAGGACGTGCCCTACCTCCAGGCAAGGCGTTGCCTGCGGCCAGCGTCCTCTCTTCGTTGCGCCCAGCGAATTCACAAAGCTGACCGGGAATGGTAGAGGTCTGTCGCGGCAACCTCCAGGAGTTGCTCAGATGGCCCTTTGTCCGCCGGAAGAACTGCAAAAGCTAGCGGAAATCTTCAAGGAGAAGGCGCCCGCGCCGGCCGCACGCACATTGTTCGATAAGACCGTGGCCTTTCTCAAGACGACCGCCGCTCCGTGGGTCGCCGAATGGGCGGTCAAAACCGCCATCAACGATGCCTCGGGTCTCGCTACCGTTACGGTCGGAGTTGGGGTCGCCTCGACCAAGCTGTTTCCGCTTGCGTCGGCGCTCGGTCCGTGGATCGCCGCCGCCAGGATCGCCAACCAGGCGACCGGTATTTTCGCGCTCTATGACCTGAAAGAAGCCGCCACGAGAGACGGCGTCGGCGGCTATCCTTGCACCTGCGGCAAGTGCGTGAAGAACATCCAGTACGTGATCGACAAGAAGGAAGGCAACGTCGCGGTCATTGCACTCAGTGTCTTCACGCTCGGCCTTGCGGCAGCCGTCGACAGGGTCAACTCGGCCAGGAAAGCGATCGATCAGAAGCTGACGGGGGCCAGGAGCGAGAAGGGCGAGGCTTGCGACAGCCTGCGCGCAGGCGCCGAGCAGGGCTGCATCTGCGCCCTCGGAGCCATTCTGATGCTGTGCGGCGAGTGGAAGACCGGGGAGTCGAACGCCAAGCTCACCATCGAAGCCACGGCGGTCATTTTCTCGACCGACGGAACAAAGCGGCTCAAAGGCAAGTTTTGAACGGCTTCTAGCCGATCCCGTCGCTGCCGGCGCCGCAGATCACGGCACAGACCTTTGCGTTCTTCGGCAGCTCGACCTTGCCGGTAAGGAGCGCCGCGACCGAGGCGGCGCCCGAGAGCTCGGCGGCGATGCCGAGCTCCTTCCACAGCCAGCGCGCCGCGTCCCGCATCTGCTCGTCGGTGACGAGCACGATACGCTCGACGTTCTTGCCGATCAGGTCGAGATTGATCTGGTCGGATCGCTTCGCCGACAAGGTGCTGACCCTGCTCTCGATCCTATCGAGGGTGACCAGCTTTCCCGCCTTCACGCTGTCATGCAGGGTCGGCGCGCCGACCGGCTCGATGCCGATGATGCGCACCCCCGGCTTCGCCGCCTTGATCGCCGTGGCGACGCCGGCCGCGAAGCCGCCGCCGCCGATCGCCGTCAGGACGATGTCGACCTCGGGCAGGTCCTCCAGCACCTCGAGCCCGAGCGTGCCCTGGCCCAGGATCACCGGTTCGTCCCCGAACGGATGGATGTAGGTCATGCCTTCGCGCTCGGCATGACGTTTCGCCTCGGCGTTCGAGTCGTCCCACACCTCGCCGAAGGTGATCGGCTCGGCGCCGAAGGCCCTGATCGTCGCCGCCTTCTCCGGCGGCGCGCTCTTCGGCAGGTAGACGACCGCCCGGGTCTTGGCGATCCTGCCGGCATAGGCGACCGCCTTGCCGTGATTGCCGCCCGAGGCGGTGATGATGCCTCGGCGGATCGCCTCGTCCGGCAGGCTCTTCAGCGCATTGACGGCGCCGCGCGGCTTGAAAGAGCCGGTGATCTGCAGGCATTCGAGCTTGAGCGCAATGTCGGGCCCGCTCGTGACAGGCCCACAGCTCTGCATCATCGGCGTGCGGCGGACGAGCCCCTTGATGCGCGCCGCGGCGGCGCGGAACTCGGCGAGCGTGAAGCCCATCGGTGAGCTCTAGGCTGACGGTTGGACGAGATGGCAGGCAACCTGATGGCCGCCGCCGACATCGCTCAGCGGCGGCTCGATCGCCTTGCACCGCGCCTCGGCATAGGGGCAGCGCGTATGGAAGTGGCACCCCGAAGGCGGATTGATCGGGCTCGGCACGTCGCCGGTGAGCACGACACGCTGGCGCTTGCGATCCGGATTGGCGATAGGGATCGCCGACAGGAGGGCCTGCGTATAGGGGTGCTTGGGATCGGCGTAAAGGCTGTGCTTGTCGGTCAGCTCGACGATCTTGCCGAGATACATGACGGCTACGCGGTCGGCGATGTGCCGGATGACGGCCAGATTGTGGCTGATGAAGAGATAGGTGAGACCGAATTCCTTCTGCAAATCCTGCATCAGGTTAATGACCTGGGCCTGAATCGAAACGTCGAGGGCCGAGACCGGCTCGTCGCAGACGATGAATTGCGGGCGAAGCGCGAGAGCGCGCGCGATGCCGATGCGCTGGCGCTGGCCGCCGGAGAATTCGTGCGGGTAGCGATTGGCGTAGCTGCGCGCGAGGCCGACGACGTCGAGCAGCTCATGCGCCCGCGCACGGCGCGACGCCGAATTGCCGATGCCGTGGATCACCAGCGGCTCGCAGATGATGCTCTCGACCGTCATGCGCGGGTTCAGCGACGAGAACGGATCCTGGAAGATGATCTGCAGCTCGCGCCGGCGCTCGCGCATCTGCTTCGGCGAGACGCGGGCGAGATCCGTACCGTCGTAGCGGAGAGCGCCCGAAGTCGGGTCGATCAGCCGCAGCATGAGGCGTCCGGTCGTCGACTTGCCGCAGCCGGACTCGCCGACCAGGCCGAGCGTCTCGCCCCGGGCGACGGTGAAGCTGATGCCGTCGACGGCACGGACCGTGCCGGCCTCGCTCGAGGAGAAGAACCCCTTCCGGATCGGGAAATGCTTGACGAGGTTGTCGACCTCGATGAAGGGTGCCGGCGCCGTCATGGCCGGTCCTCGTAGTTCGTATGGCGGATGCAGGCGGCGCGATGCGCCGGCATCAGCTCGATCAGCTTCGGCTCGATCACCGTGCAGGGCTGCTTCGCGTATTTGCAGCGCGGATTGAAGCGACACCCGGCGGGGAAATCGTGCGGGCTCGGGATCGAGCCTTCGATCGCCGAGAGCCGGTCGACGACGTGGTCGAGCTGCGGCACCGACTGCAGAAGGCCCTCGGCATAGGGATGCTGCGGCGTGCGGAAGATTCCGCCGACCGGACCGGTCTCGGCGACACGGGCCGCGTACATGACGATGACCCGCTGCACGAACTCGGCGACGACGCCGAGGTCATGGGTGATCAGGATCACCGCCATGCCGAGCTCCTTCTGGAGCTGGCGCAGCAGGTCGAGGATCTGCGCCTGGATGGTGACGTCGAGCGCGGTCGTCGGCTCGTCGGCGATCAGGAGCTTAGGCGAACAGGCGAGCGCGATGGCGATCATCACGCGCTGGCGCATGCCGCCCGACATCTGGTGCGGGTATTCGTCGACGCGCCGCTCGGCCGAGGGGATCTCAACCAGCTTGAGGAGCTCGACGGCGCGCCGGCGGGCGGCGGCACGGTCCATGCCCTGGTGCTGGCGGAGCGTCTCCATGATCTGGTCGCCGATGGTGAACACCGGGTTCAGCGAGGTCATCGGCTCCTGGAAGATCATCGAGATCCGCGCGCCGCGGATCTTGCGCATCTCGGCTTCCGACTTGGCGAGCAGGTCCTCGCCCTCGAAATGCACCGAGCCGGTCGTGATCCGGCCGGGATGAGCGATCAGGCGCATGATCGAGAGCGCGGTCACGCTCTTGCCGGAACCGGACTCGCCGACGATGCCGAGCACCTCGCCGGCACCGAGGTCGAAGCTGACCCGGTCGACGACGGTCGCCGAGCCGAACGCCGTCGACATGTCTTTGACCGAGAGCAGCGGCGTGGTCATCGCGTCTCCACCTTCATGCGCGGATCGAGCACATCGCGAAGCCCGTCGCCGAGCAAGTTGAGTCCGAGAACCGTGAAAGCGATGGCGATGCCCGGAAACAGCGAGATCCAGGGGGCCTCGCGGATATAGTTGCGGCCCTCGGAGATGATGTTACCCCAGGTAGGCGTCGGCGGCGGCGGACCGACGCCGATGAAGGAAAGTACAGCTTCCGCCAGCACCGCCACGGCGAAGATGAAGGTGAGCTGCACCAGCAGCGGTGCCATCGAGTTGACCAGCACGTGCCGGAAAAGGATGCGGATATGTCCTGCGCCGGAGGCCAGCGCCGCCTGGACATAGTCCATCTCGCGCACGACGAGCACCGAGGCGCGGACGATGCGCGCCGTCCTCGGCGCGTAGGCGACGGTCAGGGCCAGGACCGCGTTGAACTCCGACGGACCCAGCGTCGCGGCGAGCGCGATCGCCAGCAGGATCGCCGGGAAGGCCATGAGCCCGTCCATGACCCGCATGATCGGGTTGTCGAGCCTGCGGAAATAGCCGGCCGAAGCGCCGATCAGCGTGCCGAACACGGCGTTCATGACCACGACGAGGAAGCCGATGCGGAGGCTGACCTGACTGCCGTAGATCACGCGGGACAGCACGTCGCGGCCGAAATTGTCGGTGCCGAGCCAATGCGTCGCGTTCGGCTCGCCGAGGCGGTAGCGGAAATTGTTCTGGTTCGGCGCGTGCGGCGCGATCAGGGGTGCCAGGAACGCCATGGCCAGCACGATCGCGAACAGGATGAGCCCGGTCATGAACAGCCGATGCTTGTACAGCCGGCGCGGCAGCGTCGAGCGCCGGACGCGATCCAGGAAGAGGCGGAAGCGCGCCTCGTTGACCGTCGCGTCAGTCATAGCGCACCCGCGGGTCGAGATAGGCGTAGGCGATGTCGACGCAGATATTGACCATGACGAAGATCGAGGCCGTCAGCAGCAGGCCGCCCTGGATGACCGGGAAGTCTCGACGGAGGATGGCGCCGATGATGAGGCGGCCGACCCCGGGCAGCGAGAACACCTGCTCGATCACCAGCGAGCCGCCGAGCAGGATGCCGACGATCAGGCCGATCACGGTGACGACGGGAATGAGCGTGTTGGCGAGCGCGTGGCGCCCGATCACCACCCATTCCGGCATGCCCTTCGCGCGCGCGGTACGAACGTAGTCCTGCCTCAGCACCTCCAGCATGGTCGCGCGCGTGATGCGCGCGATCAGGCCGGTCTGGGTGAGGCCCAAAGCCAGCGCCGGCATCGCCATCGAGCGCAGCCAGCCGGTGAAGCTCTGCTCGATCGGAATGAAGCCGCCGGTCGGAAGCCAGCCGAGCCAGACGGCGAAGATGTAGATCATCACCAGCCCGAACCAGAAGTCCGGGATGGAGAGGCCGAACAGCGCGAAGCTCATCGCCGCCTGGTCGGTCAGCGTGTTCTGGCGGACCGCCGCGATGACGCCGAGCGTCATGCCGACGAAGATCGCCATGAAGAGGCCGGCGGCAGCCAGGGACAGCGTCACCGGCGCGCGCTCGATCATCGCCTCGGTCACGCCGCGGTTGAGCAGGATCGAGCGGCCGAGGTCTCCCTGCGAGAGGCGCGTGTAGTACGAGATCATCTGCTCGTGGAACGGCCGGTTGAGGCCGAGGCTGTCGCGGATGCGCCGGATCTCGTCGCCCGAGGCGCCGGGCCCCGCGATCTCCGCCGCCGGATCGCCGGGAACGAGGAAGATGATGAGGAAGGTGACCAGCGAGACGACGATCAGGACTGGAATCGCCGACAATAGTCGATAGACCAGATAGCGCAGCATCGGCCGGTCCGGCTCCCCCTCCCCTTGGTGCCTCGACTATATGGGCACCTGAAGGGGCGGACCATAAGACAAGCCTTCCCCTTGGCGCAACCCTATCATAAAACAATGTTCCGATAGGAAAAACGCGCGAGAATTGCTGTCGATGAACGCGAGACTGAAGGTCAATCCACGCTTCGCCGAAGGGGCCTACGGAGCACGCCAGCAGGCCGTGATGTCGGAGGCCGACTACCGGGCGGCCGAACGCGCGATCCTTTCCTGGCCGGAATACGCGGCAACGCCCCTGGTCGATCGTCCGGACCTCGCGCGCAGCTTCCGTGTCGGCTCGGTGGGCATCAAATACGAGGGCGCGCGCTTCGCCGTGCAGAGCTTCAAGGCGCTGGGGCCGCCCTACGCGGTGCAATGCCTGGCCGGCGAGGCGAAGCCGCCGCTCGTCTTCGCCTCGGCGACCTCCGGCAACCACGGCCGCGCCGTCGCCTGGGCGGCGCAGCGCCTCGGCGCCGGCTGCCGGATCTACATGAACGAAAATGTAAGTGCCGGAAGGGCGCGGGCGATCGAGTCCTTCGGCGCCACCGTGATCCGCGTTCCCGGCACCTACGACGACGCGCTCGCGCGCTGCCATGGCGACGCCGAGACGAACGGGAGCTACGTCATCTCCGACGTCGCGCAGGCCGCCTATCCGAAGGTGCCGGCGCATACGATGCACGGCTATGCCATGCTCGGCCAGGAGCTGGTCGATGCCGCCGACGATGCGACCCATGTCTTCGTCGGCGCCGGCATCGGCGCCCTCGCCGGCGCCGTGACCGGGCGGCTCTGGCAGAGCCTCGGCGCCAGGCGTCCCAAGGTCGTCGTCGTCGAGCCGCTGACGGCGGACGCCGTCTATCAGAGCGCCGCGCGCGGCAAGCTCTCGCGCACCGACGGATCGCTGGCGACCGTCATGGACGGGCTTTCGGTCGGCACCGCTTCCCACCTCGCCTGGGAGATCCTGGACGAGGGCGCCTTCGGCTTCCTCGCCATTCCCGACCCGCCGGCCGTGACCGCCATGAAGATGGCGCATGACGGACCCGACTCGCTGGTGATCGGCGAAACCGGCATCGCGGGCCTTGCCGGCGCGCTGGTCGCGACCAACGACGAGACGATGCGGCGCGAGCTCGGCCTCGACGGCAAGTCCAAGGTCGTCGCCATCGCCTGCGAGGGACCGACCGACCTCGACGTCTTCCATCGCCTGCTCAGTGGCAGGAGCGCCGCATGAGCCAGCCCCGCATCGCGCTCGGCGCGCTTCTCTTCGAAGGCAACACGCTGTCGCCGGTGATCACCGGCCATGCCGATTTCGCCAGCAAGTACCTCGCTTCCGGCGTGGAGATCCCGGCGAAGCTCGCCTCGACCAATACCGAGGTCGGGGGCGCGCTCGAAGTCTTCCGCAGTGCCGAGGTCGAGATCGTGCCGCTGATCGCCACCCATGGCGGTGCCGGCGGCCGCGTCGCCGGGAAGGTCTATCGCGCCTTCCGCGACGAGCTGCTGGAGCGGATCAGATCGGCCGGCAGGCTCGACGGCGTCTACCTGGCCCTGCACGGCGCCTTCATCGCCGAGGGCACCGACGATGCCGAGGGCGAGATCCTGGCCGCTGTCAGGGAGATCATCGGCCACAGCGTGCCGATCGCGGTCTCCTGCGACCTGCACGGCCACATCACGCCGGCAATGACGCGTCATGCGCAGATCCTGATCGGCTATCGCGAATATCCGCACGACGACACGCACGAGACCGGCGCCCGCGCCGCGACGCTTCTGTTGCGCACGATCCGCGGCCAGATCCGGCCGGTGAGCCGCTTCCGGCGCGCGCCGATGATCCTGCCGGCGCAGCGCCAGCGCACCAAGGGCGACGGGCCGATGCGCGAGATCATCGACCTGGCCCGAGGCCGCGAGGCCGACGGCACGGTGCTGGCCGCCAGCTATTTCTGCGTCCAGCCCTGGCTCGACCTGCCGGGCGTCGGCGTCACCGCGGTGACCGTCGCCGACGGCGACGCGGCCGCAGCCGACCGCGTCGCCGAGGAGATGGTGCAGCTTCACTGGCGCAAGCGCCGCGAGTTCCTCGTCCCGACCGAGAAACCGGCCGACGCGATCCGCAAGGGCCGCGCGCTCTCGGGCGGTCCGGTGATCCTGGCCGATGCCGCCGATTGCGTCGGCGGCGGCGCCTCCGGCGACTCCTCGGTGGTGCTGCGGGCGCTGCTCGAGCACGCGCCCGACCAGTCCGCGGCGATCCACATCGTCGATCCGGACATGGTGGTCCGGGCGCGCGAGGCCGGCGTCGGCAAGCGCTTCCGCGCGACGCTCGGCAATCACACCGCCAGGCTCGGCGGCCCACCCCTTCAGGCTGAGGTTCTGGTCGAGCGAGTCGAGCCGAAAGCGAGCTTCCGCTACTCCGGCGGGCTCATGGGCGGCGTCGAGGCCTCGATCGGCGATGCCGCGGTGCTCGCGATCGGCCCGATCAAGGTGCTGTGCGCCTCGCTTTCCTCCTACGAATATGCCGACGAGCCCTTCCAGGCCCTCGGCATCGACGTCCGCCGGATGAAGTTCCTGGTGGTCAAGAACCCGATGAACTACCAGCAGGCCTATGCCGGGGCGCCAGCCATGTTCGTGCTCGACACGCCGGGCCCGACCACCTGCAACCTGGCCTCGGTCGCCTGGAAGCGCCTGGACCGCCCGTGTTTCCCCATGGAGGACGGTTTCGAGCCGGTGTTCGCCACGGGCTAAACGTCGCAGCTTCTTGCCTTTTCCGATGTGAAAAGCCAAGCTGCGGCCCGTTTTCGGCCAACGCTTCAAGACCGGGTTTGGAATGCGACGGAACGACATCGGGCAGGCGCGGATCGATCTTGCCGCCGCCCTTCGCTGGGCCTACCGGCTCGGCTGGCAGACCGGCGTCTGCAACCACTTCAGCATGATGGTGCCGGGCTCGGAGGAACTCTTCCTGGTCAATCCGGAAGGGCTCTACTGGTCCGAGGTGACCGCCTCGAGCCTGGTGGTGTGCGACCTCGACGGCAAGGTCGTCGAGGGCAACAACACCGTGGAGGCGACCGCCTTCTACCTGCACGCCCCGATCCACCGCGCCAACAAGAAGCATCAGGTCGTGCTGCACACGCACATGCCCTATGCGACGGCGTTGTGCCTGATCGAGAACGGGCGGATCGAGCCGGTGAACCAGTCGGCGCTGCCCTATATCGACCGCACCGCCTATGACGAGGATTATTCCGGCCTCGCCCTCTCCTACGAGGAAGGCACGCGGGTCGCCAAGCTGATGGGCGACCACACCACGATGATGATGCGCAACCACGGGCCGCTGGTCGCCGGCGGCACCATGGCCGAGGCTTTCGACCGCCTCTACTTCCTGGAAGAGGTCTGCAAGGTGCAGCTTCTCGCCATGCAGTCGGGCCGGCCGATGAAGCGCGTACAGCAGCCGATGATCGATGAGGTCCGCCGCGTCTTCGAGAGCGGCGACCTCTATGTCGAGAAGCACTTCGCCGGCATCAAGCGCCGGCTCGACACGCTCGAACCCGACTACAAGAACTGAGGGGCAGCGCCATGACCGTGATCAAGATGCCGAAGACCGACAGCGCCGAGTGGAAGGCGCGCGTCGAGCTGGCCGCCACGTTCCGCATCGCCAACCGGCTCGGCTGGAACGAGGGCATCGCCAACCACTTCTCGGTCCAGGTCGGCCCGGACCGCTACCTGCTCAACCCCTATGAGCTGCATTTCCGCGAGGTCACCGCGTCGAACCTCCTGCTGGTGAACGGCAAGGGCGATGTGCTCGCCGGCGAGGGCCAGGTCCGCCGCGTCGCCTTCTACCTGCATCCGCGCCTGCACGAGCTGCTGCCGAGCGCGACCGCGATCATCCATGCGCATCCGCCCTACGCCACCGCCATCGCCTGCGTGAAGGGCGGCCGCTTCGACACCAGCCACGCCATCGCCATGGGGCTCGCCAAGCAGCTCCACTACGAAGACGAGATGACCGGCCCGGTCGACGAGGAAGCGATCCAGAAGCTCGCCAAGGAGATCGGCAAGAAGACCGTCATCGTGCATGCGATGCACGGGCTGACCACGGTCGGCGCCTCGGTCGCCGATGCCTTCGACAGCTTCTACTTCACCGAGCGCTGGGCGATGTACACGATCCTCGCCCGCCAGATGGGCGGCCCGGTGCACAGCCTGGATCCGTCGATCCTCCGCGACTCGCCGCAGCGCGACAAAGGCCTGAACCCGCCGGCCGCGCAGGCGCATCTGAACGCCTGGATGCGCGTGCTCGACAAGGACGAGGGCGACTACAAGAACTGACGTCGCTTCGTCGTCCGGGGGGATGAACTTCATTTTCATGCTGACGGTCGGGGATCGAACGATCCCCGACTGCCTTGCCGTGGCCGGCGCGATCCGCCCGCTCGGGCTTAAGCATGTCGGGTTCAAGGACATCGGCGTCCCCTTCGCGACGCTTGAGGCGCTGCACGCAAATCTTAAGGCTTCCGGCGCCACCACCTATCTCGAGGTCGTTTCGACCTCCACCGAGACCGCGGTCGCCTCAGCCAAGGCGGCGGCGAAGCTCGGCGTGGACAAGCTTCTCGGCGGCGCCGACGCAGCCCCGATCCTCGCCGCCGCGCCCGGCGTCGCCTGCTATCCCTTCTGCGGCCGACCGGAAGGCCACCCGACCAGGCTCGGCGGCTCGCCCGCCAGCATCGCCGAGGATTGCCGGCGCCTGGAGGCCATGGGCGCGAAGGGCGTCGACCTTCTCGCCTATCGCGCGACCGAGGCCGACCCGATCGATCTGGTCCGCGCCACGCGCAAGGCGCTCAAGGGCGAGCTGATCGTCGCCGGCTCGATCGACTCCTCCGAGCGCATCAAGGCCGTCCGCGGTGCCGGCGCCGACGCCTTCACCATCGGCACCGCCGCCATCGCCGGGACCTTCGCCAAGGACCGATCCGGGCTTGCGGCCCAGCTGGACGCCATTCTCGACGCCGTCGCCAGAGCGTAATCTCCCGGCATGGCCGAGATCGTGAACCTGAAGCTGGTGCGGAAAGCCAAGGCCCGCGCCGAGCGCGCCAAGGAAGCCGAGGCGAATCGCTTGAAGTTCGGCCGGCCCACGGCCGAGACCGAACGGAAGCGCCTCGAAGAGGCCCGCGCCGAACGTGCGCACGAAGCGCACAAGCTCGACGACGAGCCGGCCTAGCGAAAACGACGGGGGAACGAATGCCCGCCATGATCCGTGCGATCGCCGTCGCGCTCGCCCTGGCCATGGGGCTGCCGATCGCGGCTCAGGCGGACCACACCTATGGTGCGCTGGCCGTCGACAACGAGCGCGAGCAGCGGTTCGGAATCGCCTACAGCTATCGTTCGCGCGACGATGCTCGCAGCCGCGCCAGGCGAGAGTGCGGTCGAAACTGCTCGATCGTGTCGGAGTTTGAGGAGTGCATCGCCTATGCCGCCGACGAGACACGCGGCAGCAGCGTCTTCGGATGGGGAGAGAACCGCTCGCGCAGGTCGGCAGAAGACAGGGCGCTATACGAGTGCAGCAGACATGGCGGGCGACGCTGTGTCATCCGCGGCTGGGCCTGCAACGACTGAGGCCCAAGTCTAGTCGCCGAGCGCGACGCCCTCGCGGCGCGGATCGGCGCCGCCGAAGAGGCCCTTCCGCGTCACCATGATGCCCTGCAGGCCGGAGGTGAATTCGGCGATCCGCGTCTCGTGGCCGAGCGCGCGCAGGCTGGCGGGATAACGTACAGAATCTTTCGCACTTTCGGGAATGGTGGCTTCTTCTAGAGTGAAGGAGCAAACGATGAGCAGTGAGACTGCGATGGGCCAGGTGATCCAGATCGACGAGGCTCGGATCAGGGATCATCTGGGAGAGATGGTGCGCGGCACGGTCGAGGAGACGCTGAATGCACTCCTTG
>Ga0194132_10008200_pt1 | contig 15072 bp, 16 predicted proteins | sample TA2KigOf80mmetaG_FD_148612 | JGI IMG/M metagenome (GOLD analysis project Ga0194132, IMG submission 148612) | Freshwater microbial communities from Lake Tanganyika, Tanzania - TA2015054 Kigoma Offshore 80m | ecosystem: Environmental > Aquatic > Freshwater > Lake | place: Tanzania: Lake... | reverse complement strand
AACTTCAGCCTTCTCCTGCGCTGGCTCGGGAGGCTTTGGCGTGCCCTCTTCCTGGCCTTCGCCCATCGGGCCTCGCTGCCGCTGCCGGCTTGAAAAGCCGCCACAGCGAGTTCTTCACGGGCGACTCCTTCCTCGAACCGTTTGACCCAAGGTCCCTGAGTCAGCCAGCCGGATTCGAGCACGCTACGAACCGCCTCGACCTCCTCCTCACCCATGACGGGCTTGGCAATGGGCAGGAAAGGGGTACTCATGGAAATCTCCAGTCGTCATGGAAGACCACGATGGCTCAACCTTCAGCCCGTGGCCCTATCCGTTTAGGGACAGCATCGTTGTGGTAGAAGCATCGTGGGCTCAAGGTAACCAGGCGTCGCCATCGCGGGTGGGATACATTTCCGGCGTGTCGGGTGGCAGACCCATACGAATGCGCTTGATCACCCGTTCGTAACGCTCCGCGCAGGCATCCTGTCCATGCCAGGCCACGGCGTATGCCCGGGCAGCCAGCCCCAGTTCCTTCCGCCGCTGGGGATCGCGGACCAGCGCGCGCAGCACATCGGCCACGCTTTCCTCCGTTGCATCCAGCATCGGCACTTCTAAGATCGGCCGTAATGGAGGTAACGGGTCGGCTTGGCGCGGCGTAAGCCGGCAGATCGTGGGCTTGCCGAGCATCATGGCTTCGCGCGCATTGGCACCATAGCGCCCGTAATTCAACTGATCGACGACGATATCAGCCTGTACTTGCAGAAACCGAACCTGTCTGCTGGGAATATCGTGCGCGAAGATCATGCGCACCGGCAGCCCTTCGGCCTGCAGGCGTTCCACTGCAGATATCACAGCGTTTGTCCCCTTGATGTCGCGACCGGATTGGCGACGCGTTTTGTCATTGCCGCACGCGTGATAGACAAGCACTTCGTCGGGATTGCGTTGAACTCGCATCTCTTCCGGCGGCACGAGGTCGGGATGCCAGCGTTGCGGGTCGATCGCCGTGACGACCGGGCCGTAGACCGTTCTGTCGCTGACGCGTTCCGGAGTGGCGTGATCGCACTCGAGCCCGACCCAGTCACAAAGGCGCTCCAGCTTCCGATTCCACGCCAGACTGCGCCTGTCGGAACAGACTTCCGGCCGCAACTGCCAGATGCATCGGTCACACAGGCCACCGGTCAGCGTGTAGATCGAAGACTGCAAGGCGCCGTCGAGGCATCCGCTCGGCATGTAGCCGATGATCATCCGATGACGGCGAAGTTCCAGCAGATCCCACGGGACGATGTGCGGCCCCTCGACATTCTCCCACAGGGTGGGGAAAAAACTCGGCGAGCCCATACCGTAGAAGTGAACAGAACCGAACCGTTCCGGAACATCGCGGAGAAAGCGACGGATCCGCGCCGTCATCAAGGCGGAGTCCGGATCGTAAAGATTAATGTCCTCGCCGTGGTAGAATTTTTGCGACGGACTGTCAGGCGCTTCCACCGAGACGGTCAGGGCGTCCCAGCCGCGTGCCTTGAGCCCCGCCGCCAAACAATTGAAATGATAATAGCTGTTGTGCAGCAGCAGCACGCTCCTTCTTCGCGGCTCTGCAGCGACGCTCGCAGGCAGCAGATCGGGCGCATCGAAAGGCACGGGCGAAGGTTCTTGATCACTGGTGCTTCCGTGAGTGAAAAAGTCGAGGAGATCGATTTCTGCGAGAATGCCGTCGAGCCGCTCAAAATACCCATCGAAGTCTACCGGCCTGAGTAGCCAGAGGACGATTTCAGTCAAAGGTTTTAGTATTCTGCTGGGAAGCGAGCGCAAGGTGAGCTTAAATCTCGTCCCGATCGCCGCCAAAGACCAACCCAACCGTGAGAGAATTGATCCTCTCCGCTTGGCTGCCTGCCGCTGTGGCTGGCGTGCTTCCAGCCACACAATCGCAGCGTACGCATCCGCCCGCACCAGTTCGAGAAACCAAGGTGCCGGCGAACGCGAGACCCGGCCATCCTCCCGCGCCAGCAGCGTTGCCGCTTGTATCTCTCCGGCTACGATTGCCTCGACGATACGTCGGGGGGCGATGCCGGCCAGCCGCTTAGTTTCCGCATCGGAAGCGACGACCGGCAATAGAAGGACTTCGCTCCCCCGTTGCGCGAGAAGCAGGACATCGCCTTCCTGCGCGATCACCGGCGCGCGTGATTTGGCGGAACGCAGAAACGGCTCCGCCTCGAGCGGAGCGATACGCCCCTTGTGCCTGTTCAGGTAGAACTGCACTTAGTGCTCATCAATCGAGCGGTTGAAGCGCGGATCTCTATAGGCGTCATCGACGATGATGCCCTCGCCCGACGTGTAGACGAAGCCCGCGAGGCCGCTCGAGTTCGCGACTCGCAGCTCGCGTGTGGAATCGCCGTGCGCGACCCTTGAATAGAGTTCGCCGCTGCGCGTATCGTTCAGGAAGAGCGAGCCACGCTTGGCCCCGAGCGCAGAGGTCGTGATGTCGATCAGCGTGGTCAGCTGATCCTGCAGCGTGTGATGCGCGGCAAGTCGATTGGTGACGCTGAGCAGTAGCTCCGCCTGCTTGCGTCGGGTCAGCCGGCGCGAGGCCCGGGCTGCCTTGGCCCCTCCCGCGACCGCCCCGGATTGACGCAAGGCCCCTTTCGTCGGCCGCGTCGGATCAGGCGCCACCCTTCCTTCAGCCTCGGCCGGGCTGGCCGACGGCTCGTCAAGCGACGGATCCGTCATGGCGCAGAACCCCTCTGTGCGGAATCGATCGCGTGGGTCCGTCCGTTCACACGCTCGAGCTGCTCGCGCAGCACGGCGATGGTCGTGCGCAGCTCCTGCACCTCGAGCCGATTGTCGCTGCGCTGGCGCTGTAGCGCATCGTCGTGCTCGGCGCGTGCCTGCTCGAGCTGATCGCGCAGGGCCCCAACCGTCGCGCGCAATTGCTGCCGCTCCTCGGTCATGCGGCTCTGCAGCTCCTTGACCTCGATCTCCTTGGCCTGTTCCACACGCTCGAACTCGTCCCGCAGGGCCGAAACCGTGGCGCGCAGATGGCTGATCTCCTCTTCCGCCGCCTTGGTGGCGCGCTCGACCGCGCTCGTCCTTTCGGCCATCGCGGCGTCGAGCGCATCGCGCAACGCACCGACAGTGGCGCGCAGATGGCTGATCTCGGCGTCGCGTTCCCGGCTGAGGTCCTCGGCAAGCTCTGGGGACATCGTGTGCTGCCGCTGTGACATTTCTCACAGTATACACCAGAAACATCCGGCGGCGTGAGAGACAGACAGCCCCTGATCGCGCCGGAACGTCGGAGCCCGCTGACGTGCGTTGCCGGGTGACGATTTCGGCCACAGGTTCTAGTCTGGTGAGCCTGAATCGTGACCAGATCGCCGCCAAAGGCCGAGCCAAACATGAGCGAATTCGTCTTCTCCGCCTGCCCGCACGACTGTCCCTCGACCTGCGCGCTCGAGGTCGAACGGCTTGATTCGAAACGCATCGGGCGGGTGCGCGGGGCCAAGGCGCAGAGCTACACGGCCGGCGTGATCTGCGCCAAGGTCGCACGCTATGCCGAGCGGGTGCATCACCCGGATCGCCTGAGCCACCCGCTCCGGCGCGTCGGCCCGAAGGGCAGCGGCCGGTTTGAGCGCATCTCCTGGGACGACGCACTCGACATCGTGGCCGAGCGCTTTCGGGCGGCGAGCACGAAGCACGGCCGGGAAGCGGTCTGGCCCTACTACTATGCCGGCACGATGGGCCTGGTGCAGCGCGACGGCATCAACCGCCTGCGCCATGTCATGCGCTATTCCGGCCAGAAGACCACGATCTGCACGACTCTTGCGGATGCCGGCTGGCTTGCGGGCGCCGGGCGCTTCGTCGGGCCCGACCCGCGCGAGATGGCGGAGTCCGATCTCATTGTGATGTGGGGCGGCAATCCTGCGTCCACGCAGGTCAATGTCATGCACCATGTGAGCCGCGCGCGGAAGGAGCGCGGCGCGCCTTTCGTGGTGATCGACCCCTATCGCACGCGCACGGCCGCAGTGGCGGACAAGCATCTCGCCGTCAGGCCCGGGACCGACGGCGCGCTTGCCTGCGCGGTGATGCACGTGCTGTTCCGCGAGGGCTATGCCGACCTCGACTATTTGGCGAAATACACCGATTTCCCAAGCAAGCTGCGCCAGCATTTGAGCGCGCGCGACCCCGCCTGGGCCGCACGCATCACCGGTCTCACCGAGGCCGAGATCGTGGACTTCGCGCGCCTCTATGGTCGCACGACGAAGAGCTACATCCGTCTCGGCTATGGCTTCACGCGCTCGCGCAATGGCGCGGCCAATATGCACGCGGCGCTCTGCCTGCCCGCGATCACCGGCGCCTGGCAGCACAAGGGCGGCGGCGCGTTCTACAGCAATCGCGACATCTTCCACTGGGACAAGACGATCATCGAGGGATTGGATGCGCGCGACCCGAGCGTGCGTGTGCTCGACATGTCGCGCATCGGGCCGGTGCTGACCAATGACGAGGCGGATGTCGGCAAGGGCCCGCCGGTGACCGCGATGATCATCCAGAACTGCAACCCGGCGGTGGTGGCGCCGGAATCAAATCGCGTGCGCGCCGGTTTCCTGCGCGACGATCTCTTCACCTGCGTGCACGAGCAGTTCATGACCGACACCGCGCGCCTCGCAGATCTCGTGCTGCCGGCCACCACCTTCCTCGAGCATGACGACATCTATCAGGGCGGCGGCCATCAGCACATCGAGCTCGGCCCGAAGATCATCGAGGCGCACGAGGAGTCGCGCTCCAATCACGAGGTGCTGCAAGGGTTGGCAAAGCGCCTCGGCGCCGTTCATCCCGGCTTCACGATGAGCGCGATCGAGCTGGTCGACGATCTGTTGCGTCGCTCGGGCTGGCCGGATGTCGAGTATTTCCGGCGCGATCACTGGCTCGATTGCCAGCCCGACTTCGAGACCTCGCATCATCTGAAGGGCTTTCCGACCAAGACCGGCAAGTTCCGCTTCTCACCCGATTGGGCGGCGCTCGGGCCGCTGCACGCCAAGATGTCGGCGCTACCCGATCATCTGCCGATCATCGAGGAGACGAGCGTCGAGCATCCGTTCCGCATGATCGCGCCGCCGGCGCACAACTTCTTGAATTCGAGCTTCAGCGAGACCGCGACCGGCCGGCGTATCGAGGTGCGCCCGACAGCGCTGGTTCATCCCGAGGATTGCGCGCGCCTTGGCATCGTGGAGGAAACGCTGGTGCGCGTCGGGAATCGGCGCGGCGAGGTGCTGGTCCACGCGCGCCCGTTCGACGGCATGCAGCCCGGTGTCGTCGTGGTCGAAGGCATCTGGCCCAACAGCGACTATCAGCAGGGTGTCGGCATCAACGCGCTGATCGGCGCCGAGGCCGCGCCCCCGATGGGTGGCGCCGCGTTCCACGACACCGCGGTCTGGCTGCGCGTGGCGTAGGGCGCGTTGGACAAGGCCTCATCCTTCGGCCCGTTCAGGATGAGGCCTTCTTTCCTTGGCATCCTCGTCCTGAGCCTGTCGAAGGACGAGGGCATCGGATGATGCCTGAAGCTGTCTAATCAATCCGCCCGGTCGCGCCGCCCGCCTGCTTCCAGGCCGCGAAGCCGCCCGTGAGATTGATCACATTGGGCACGCCCATGTCGAGCAGCGTGCGCACGGCGAAGGTCGAGCGGCCGCCGCTCGCGCAGTAGACGACGAGCTTCTTGCCCGAGGCGAGCACGGGGTTGTGCATCGGGCTCTCGGGGTCGGCGATGAACTCGAGAAAGCCGCGCGGCGCGTGAACCGCGCCTTCGATCACGCCGGCCTTCTGCAGCTCGATCGTCTCGCGCACATCGACGAAGACGACGTTCGGATCGTTCACCAGGGACATGGCCTCCGACACCGAAACCGAGGCGATGCGGGCGTTCGCCTCCGCGAGCAGTTGCTTGAAGCCATGTTTGACCATGATGGGCCTCCGCGCCTTGGGTACGCCGCCGCGGACGCCGTATCGCCGCGGGTCACAAAGTCAAAGGGCGGCGCCGTTTCCAGCGCCGCCCCGTGTTTTCATCGCAACTCGCTTAGGCGCCGATGCGCTTGCCGGTGACGAGATCGAAGAAGATCATGGTCTCGGACAGTATGTTGACCGAGACGGGTTGGTTCTCCTCGAACTCGCGCTCACCCGCGATCGTGGCGGTGAGCCCGGCGCCCTGAAAATCAACCTCGACCGCGGTGTGCATCCCGAGTGGCTCGACATCGCTGATGCGTCCGAGCGCGGCGCCGGCATTGGCCTGGCGCTGCACAACCACGTTCTCGGGCCGGATGCCGACCTCGACCTGCTTGACGCCGGAGGGCAGGTTCCGCTCCGCCTCGGGGCTGAGCGGCAGCGCGACATTGCCAAAGCGGATGCTGGCACGGCCATCGACACGGTCGAGCTCGCCCCGCACCAGATTGATCGGCGGGTTGCCGACGAAGCGCGCGACATCGCGATCGGCCGGACGGTCATAGAGCGTCTGGGCGGGGGCAAGCTGGCGCACGCTGCCCTTGAGGATCACGCACACCATGTCGCCGAGCGCGAGCGCCTCGGTATAGTCCGGTGTCGCGTAGAGGAAGGTCTTGCCGACGTCCTTCTGCAGGCGCTTCAGCTCGGTCCGGAGCTCGATGCGCAGCATGAAGTCCAGGCTCGAGAGCGGCTCGTCCAGAAGGAACATCTTGGGTTCGCGCACCATGGCGCGCCCAAGTGCAACGCGCTGCCGCTCACCGCCGGAGAAGGTCGCCGGCACACGGCCCAGAATGTGCGAGATGCGCAGCTGATCGGCGATCGCGCTCACTCGCCGCTCGATGTCAGCCTTCGGTACGCGGGCCAAATGCATCGGGAAGGCGATATTTTCGTAGCCCGTGCGGTTGGGATAGAGCGCCAGGTTGTCGAACACCATCGCAATATTGCGCTGGTTCGGCTGCCACTTGGTGACATCCTGACCCTCGAGCCAGACCGAGCCCTTGGTCGGCGACTCAAGCCCCGCAACGAGACGCAGCGTCGTGGTCTTGCCGGCGCCAGCCGGCCCGAGCAGCACGACCAGCGAGCCCTTCGGCAGCGCAAGGCTGAGCTCTTCGAGCGCCTGGGTCTTGCCGTAATTCTTGCTGACGGAGCGCAGCTCCAGAAGATTATCGCTCACGATCCCGCTCCGTTCATCAGGCGCACGCCGCTCTCCGCGTCAAACAACGCGAGCAGATTGGCGTGGGGTACCAGCGACACGTGCCCGGTGGACTTCGGCACCGCCGAGGTCGGCACCACGAACTTGATGGTGCCGCCGCCGAACTTGGCCGTGATCACTGCCTCGGGCCCCTGCGGCTCGACCGCCAGCAGCTCAGCGGAGAATGCGCCCTGCGCCCCCGCCGGCACGACATCGACCGTCTCGGCGCGAATGCCGACCTTGACCGACTTGCCGTCCGGCACCGCGGTCAACGGCTTCGAGGGCGGCAGTGGAATGATGGCGCCGTTCTGATCCAGATAGCGCTGCCCGCCATTGCTCTTCACCACGCCGGTGATGAAGTTCATCGGCGGATTGCCGAGGAAGCTGCCGACGAAGGTCGAGCGCGGATAGTGATAGACGTTGTAGGCGGTGTCGTATTGCTGGAGCACGCCGAGATTCATCACCGCAATGCGATGCGCGAGCGAGAGCGCCTCGATCTGGTCGTGCGTCACATAGATGATGGTCTGCTTGGTCTCGAGCTGGATGCGATGCAGCTCACGCCGCATCTGATGGCGCATCTCAGCTTCGAGGTTGGAGAGCGGCTCGTCGAGCAAGAGGATCTGCGGGTTCGTCACCAGCGTCCGCCCGATGGCCACGCGCTGCAGCTCGGACGCCGAGAGCTCCGCGGGTTTGCGCCTGAGCTTGTCACCGAGACCGACAAAGGACGCGATCTTATCAACCTGCTTGTTCATCTCGGCACGGGCGACTTTGCGTACCCTGAGGCCGTATTCGATGTTCTGCCGCACCGTCATGTGCGTGAACACCGCATAGTCCTGGAACACCAGGCCGACATTGCGCCGACCGACCGGCGTCTTCGCAACCGACTGACCGTCAATCAGGATGTCGCCGCTCGTCGGCAATTCGAGGCCAACGATCATGTTCAGTGTGGTCGACTTGCCACAGCCCGAGGGGCCGAGCAACGCCATCGTCTCGCCTTCCTCGACCTGAAGCGAAACATCGTCGACCGCGATGAGCGAGCCATACTCCTTGCGGAGCTTGATGAGTTCGAGCTTGATCGCCATGGATCGACCCTAACGCTTGATCGCGCCGAGCGTGAGGCCACGCACCAGGTGCTTCTGGATGAAGAAGCCGATGATAACGAGCGGCACGATCGAGACGGTTGCGAGCGCGGCCTGTACGCCATAGAGCGCACCTTCCGTCGCCGAGAAGTACTTCGCCAACTGAACCGGAATGGTCGCGACCTTGGTGTAGGTCAGGATCAGAGCGAAGAGGAATTCGCTCCAGTTCAGGATCAGGATGAACAGGGTGGTCGCGATGATGCCGCCCTTGATCAGCGGAATGGTGATCTTAACGTGCGCCATCCAGCGCGAAAGCCCGTCCATCATCGCCGCTTCCTCGATTTCCTTCGGCAGGTCGTCGATGAAGCTCTTCAGCATCCAGGTCGAGAACGGCACGGTCACGGCCGCGTAGGCCAGGATCAAACCCCAATAGGTGTCGGTCGCGCCGACATCGCTGAACATGACGACGAAGGGGATCGCGATCGCAATCGGCGGAAACATTCGACCCGATAATATGAAGAAGGGTGTCGTGTTGCCGCCAAATCGGTATCGCGAGATCGAAAGCGCCGCCATCAGGCCGACGATGATCGAAAGCGCAGTCGCGAACACCGAGATGATGATCGAGCCCCAAATCGCCTGCCAGGCCGATTTGATGAGGATGTCGCCGACCGCGCCGCCGACGCCAGTGGTCTCGGCGACCTTCTGCTCGCCCTCCTCGGTGTACTGGGTGAGGCCGCCACGCTTCTCCAGAAGCACGCTCGGCCACAGGATCGTCAGGTAGTTCTCGACCGTGGCATTGCCCGAGATCCAGACCGGCGGCTGCTTGACCCACTCGTTCGACGGCTTGAACGAGGTCGACACCATCCAGAAGACCGGGAAGAGCGCAAAGATCAGCGCCAGTGTCAGGCCGATGCCGTTGTACCAAGTAAATTTCTTCGGCGGCATCTAGCGCTTCTCCAGCAACTGGTAGCGGATGGGCTTCAACATCACGTTGATCAGCACCACCGTCAGGATGAGGATGATGAAGCCGGCCGAGCCCGCATAGGCGAGGCGGAAGTCCTCGAACGCCAGCTTGTAGAGATAGAGACTGATCGTCTCCGTCGCGGTGCCCGGGCCGCCGCGCGTCAAGAGGTAGATCTCGTCGAAGAGCTTGATCACCTCCATCCCGCGAATGACGAAGGCGATGATGATGATGCCCTTCATGCTCGGCATCACCACCGTCCAGAAAATGCGCCAATCGCTCGCGCCCAGCACGGTGGCCGCGCGAATCGGGTTTTGCGGCACCGCATTCAAGCCCGAGAGAAGGATCAGGAAGAACAGCGGCGTCCAATGCCAGACCTCGGTGATGACGACCGCGAAGAAGGCGAGGAACCCATTGTTCAGCCACTGCAGGTCAGGCTGGCCGCCACCGATCCACCCGATCACCTGGTTCACCGGGCCGGTGTACTGCAGGAGCATGTACCAGGTGTAGCCGACGACGACCGGCATGATCATCATCGGGGTCAGGAGCGCGGTGAAGAACACCCGCTTGGCCGGGAACGCCTTGAGGAAGAGCGTGGCCAAACCGAGGCCGATCAGGAATTCGAGGATGAGGCTCGTCACCGAGATCAGCGCGGTGCGCCCGAGCGCCTCAAGGAAGCGCGGCTCCTCGGTGATCAGAATGTTGTAGTTGATGCCCTGGCTGAGGTCTTCGGTGAACACCTCACCGACAGCCTCCCACAGGCCGATGCCCTGTACCGGCGACCATTCGCTGAAGCTGAGGATCAGCTCGAGCACAAACGGGAAGATCAACAGCGCCGTCAACAAGAGCTGGATCGGCGTGATCAATAGTCCGCCGATGTACTTCTTGTTGTTCGGATCGAAGCCACGCCCAGCGCGTCGCATGGCGCGGTTCCCTATTTCATTGGTCGCCACGGTGTCTCGTGTCCAGTCTCTATCGTGATGTCGCGGCTGGCGCGCCTCCCGCCCCTTTTCAGGGAAGAGAGACGCGCCATCCGTTTCAGTCTAGCCCGTCGCGGACGTTACGCCTTGATCGGCGCAATCAGCTCCACGAGGCCACGCCGGCCGCCTTTTGCAGAGGCTCCGGGTACATCTTCGCGAGCGCGATCCAGGACTCTTTCTGCTTGTCCTTGCCGCGACGCTTCGTGATGCGATCCATTTCCTTGGCCGCATCCTGCATCGCCTTCTCAGGCGTCTTCTGCTTGTTGTAGGCCGCCTGCAGGTTCTTATCGATCGCGTCGTGATACTCGGCCGCGCCGGGCATGATGATCTCCGGCACCGCCTGGGTCATTTCCTCGAACTGCACCTTGAGGTAGTCGCCGGGATAGCCGGCGAAGAACTCAGGTGAAGGCGCGAGGAAGTGATTGCGGCGCCACGGATCGAAGTAGCCGCCTTCGTTCGGGATCGAGCGCATCGACATGGTCGGGCCCGTCAGCCACTGCGAGTAGAGATACGCAGCCTCCGGAATCTCGGAGTGCTTGTTGACCACGAAGTCCCACGCGAAGGGCATGATGACCGCGCGGATGGTCTCGCCCGCGGCGTTCTTCGTGCCCGGAATGCCCGAGGGCGCGCTCTGGATCGGGAAGCCCTTGTCGTCGCGGCCCGCGACGATCGACTTCGCGCCCTTGGCGTCCATGCTGTAGCGCCACAGCGACGGCCATCCGAACTCGCAGAAGCCACGCCCCTGGGCGTAGTACTGCGAATAGTTTTCGGTGAAGCCGTAGGTGAACTGCTCGGTCGGCATCACGTCCTGGAGCTTGACCATCTCTTCGCAGGTCTTGATGCTCTCAGGCGACGCCGCCATCGAGTTCATGTCCTTGTCGAAGTAGAGCACGCCCTTCGACTGGAAGCGGGTCATCCAGTGGAACTTGTTCCAGAACGGCGAGCGATACTCCAAGGCGCCGTAGAAGTTGTTGGCCTTGTCGTGCATCTCGCCGCACAGCTTGTCGTAGTCGTCCCACGTGTCGACCATGAGGCCCTGGGCGAACGGCGCCTTGCCCTTCTCCTTCATCTTGTCGATGCGGTAGGACAGGTGCCACACGTCGCCATCGCAGTAGAGGCCGTAATAGCGGCCCTTGTACTTCTGGCCGAACTCGCGCACCGGGAACTCGAGCTGGTTGTCGCCGTGGCTGTCTTCCGGATCGTACTTGGCGACATAGTCGGTGATGTCGAGCGCTGCGCCGGCCTCGGCGAGCTCCGGCAGGCTCAACGGCGCCGGGATCATCAGGTCGAAGCGGCCGGTCTTGGCCACCGCTTCCTGCATCGCCTTCTGGTGGGTCTGCGTCACCGGCACCTCGATCAGCTCGACATCGAAGCCGGTGAGATCTTTCCACTCCTTGGTGAACGGCGTCATGTTACCGCCGGAGCCCGACGGATGCATGATCGAGATCGTCTTCTTCTTGGCATTGGCGAACAGCGCCTTCGCGGCGTTGATCGCGCGCTCCTCAGGCGTTCCACCCTCAGCCGCCCAGGCCTTGCGAACGCCAAGCGGGGCACCCTGCATGAAGTACTTGGCCATGCCGGCGGTGATGCCCATCGCGGCCATGCCCTTCATCAGGTCACGGCGCGACACCTTGAAGTTCTTGCGGTCGAGATGCATCGACCAGAGCCGCGAAAGCTCTTTGTAGATGCGTTCCTTCTTATCCTCATACGACATGAAAGACCCCCCTAAAGTCCCTCAGATGAGTAGGATCCAAAAGTGGTCGCGAAACTGACACACCGGACCACTCGCCGCAAGTCCCACCTCTGACGGGTGGCCCTTGCCAGCGTGCGCCCCAGTCCGGTCACGACCGTACCCACAAAGTGTTCGCCTTGCCAACATGATTCGGAAATCATCAGAGGCACTTCATCGCGTCACCGCTCATTTGCGGTTTGCGAACCGGTTTGTTGGATTAGGGTTTGACGCTGAGTGCCGCGTTCCGCGCCGTTTCTTCGGGAAAAACCATGCAGTGGCTTAGGGAATTCGAGATGCCGAACCCATCGCTCTGCGATGAGTTGATTCGCGGGTTCAAGAAGGCACGCGAGCTGGGCTTCAGCCATGAGGGCTTGAGCGCGCGGGGACTCGACAAGTCGTGGAAGGACTCGGAGGACGCGAGCCTCACCTGCCTGCCCTACGATATCTACGCCACCGCCGTGCGCGCCTATCGCGAGCACGTGATGAAGGGCCTCCAGGCCTATTGCAAGGCGTTCCCGATCCTGACCGAGAAGGGCAGCTCGAAGCTCGGCTTTCTCGAGCCGCCGCAAATCCAGTTCTACAAGCCGGGCGGCGGGTTTTACGGCGCGCATTATGAGAGCAGCGGGCTCGACCTCGCGCACCGCGTGCTCGCCTTCCAGACCTTTCTGAACGACATCAGGGAAGGCGGCGGCACCGAGTTCCTCCACCAGCAGCATGTCGTCCAGCCCAAGAAGGGCAAGACCGTGATCTGGCCGGCCGGCTTCACCCACACCCATCGCGGCGTGGTCGCGCCCAAGGAGGAGAAATACGTCATCACCGGCTGGATCAGCTTCATCGGTGGGTGAAGACGCGCCGGCGCAAGGAACGGAATGCGCCGCGCCCCGCTGATGCCCTAGGCTCGCGGACCTCAGATTGCCGAATTGTGGAGCGAGCGATGAGCCCAAGGAACGATGAAAGCCGCTACGCCACCGATGCGGCCCGCTGGGCGGCGCTGCAGGCGCGCGAGGCGGCGGCCGATGGCGCGTTCTGGGTCGCGGTCAAGACCACGCGCATCTATTGCCGTCCGTCCTGCAAGTCGCGCCAGCCGCTGCGCAAGAACGTCGAGTTCCACAACCGCGCGGCGGACGCGGTCGCGGCCGGCTTTCGCGCGTGCAAGCGCTGCAAGCCCGACCAGTGGCGCGCCGGCACGGCACCATGAGCTCGGCCCGCCTGGCGTCGGCCGCTCCCCCTCCGTCCGAGCGGAGCTTTGAGAGTGCAGCCGATTTGGAACCCGCGGTGATCGCGACGGCGCTCGATGCCGAGGGCTTCGCCCTGCTGCCGGGCCTGCTCGCCGCCGCCGACTGCACCGCGCTCGCGGCGCTCTATCGGGACTCCGCCCGCTTCCGCAGCCGGATCGTCATGGCGCGCCACGGCTTCGGGCGCGGCGAGTATCAGTACTTCGCCCATCCGCTGCCGCCGCTCGTGGCGAGGCTGCGCCGGGCGCTCTACCAGCCGCTCGCCGACATCGCGAATCGGTGGAACGAGCGTCTGGCCGAGCCCGCGCGGTTTCCGGCGACGCATGACGCCTATCTCGCCCGCTGCCACGCCGCCGGCCAGACCCGGCCGACGCCTTTCCTCCTGCGCTATGGGCCCGGCGACTAGAATTGCTTGCACCAGGATCTCTATGGCGTCGAGGTGTTCCCGCTCCAGGTCGCGGTGCTGCTCTCGCTGCCGGCGCGTGACTTCAGCGGCGGCGAGTTCTTGCTGAGCGAGCAGCGGCCCCGGATGCAGTCGCGCGCCATGGTCGTGCCGCTCGGCCAGGGCGACGCGGTGGTCTTCCCGGTGCGATACCGCCCGATCCAAGGCTCAAGAGGGGTTTACCGGGTAATACTGAAGCATGGTTTGAGCCAGATTCGCGCCGGCGAGCGCTTCACCCTGGGCCTCATTTTTCATGATGCGCTGTAGTAGCAACGCCCTCCAAACCGATCTTTTCACGAGGGATTCCAGAAACGAGCCAACCTCACCCGTGATCCTCGGTCCGGGCGCGGTCCTGCTGCGCGGGTTCGCGCTTCACGACGCCGAGTCGCTGCTCGACGCGGTCGCGCGCATCGCCCGGGCCGCGCCGTTCCGCTTCATGCAAACGCCAGGCGGCTTCCGCATGTCGGCGTCCATGACCAATGCCGGCGCGGCCGGCTGGGTGAGCGACCGGCGCGGCTATCGCTATGACGCGCGCGATCCTGATTCAGGCAAGCCCTGGCCGAAACTGCCGGCCGCGTTCACGACGCTGGCGGGTGCCGCTGCGACGGCGGCCAGGTTCGAGGGCTTCGTGCCCGATGCCTGCCTGATCAACCGCTATGAGCCGGGCGCGCGCCTCTCCTTGCATCAAGACAAAAACGAGCGCGACTTCAGCCAGCCGATCGTCTCGCTCTCGCTCGGCCTGCCGGCCGTGTTCCTGTTCGGCGGCCTGACGCGCACCGACACGCCCCGCCGCGTCCGGCTCGAACATGGTGACGTCGCGGTCTGGGGCGGCCCCTCGCGCCTGGCCTTTCACGGCATCGCGCCGCTCAAGGACGGCGAGCACCCCGCGACCGGTCGCTGCCGGATCAACGTGACGCTCAGGAGGGCACTTTAGCGCTAGCGTCTGCGCCAGGGCTCACAGGCAAAGCGACCACCCTGCCCGTCATGGGCCGGCCGGGCGTCGCGAGGACCGGACGAACTAACAATCGTCGCGCCCCGAGTCTCGGACAAACGCCTCTAATTCCATTGAAGAATAGCCTCTACGACCTATTCTTCGTGCTTGGACATCTCTATAGGGCACGATGAGGCAGTCTCTGATGGCGAACGACTCGAAGACGACTCCAAGCCCAGATGATTTGTATCGCATGGTCGCCCACATATACGCTGACCAAAATCTTTCGCGCAGTGTGACCACTACGTTTTCTCATTTTGTCGAAGTCTGCGGGATGCTAACCATCCACGATAGAAACAAAAAAAAGAAGGCGTAAACGTAACTGACGCTCTGTGCAAGGCGTTAGGATGGTATTTTCCACTACTCGCAAAATTCAAGATAAATAGTCGCCCGTGAAGAACTCGCTGTGGCGGCTTTTCAAGCCGGCAGCGGCAGCGAGGCCCGATAGGCGAAGGCCAGGAAGAGGGCACGCCAAAGCCTCCCGAGCCAGCGCAGGAGAAGGCTG
>Ga0194132_10008196_pt1 | contig 15077 bp, 14 predicted proteins | sample TA2KigOf80mmetaG_FD_148612 | JGI IMG/M metagenome (GOLD analysis project Ga0194132, IMG submission 148612) | Freshwater microbial communities from Lake Tanganyika, Tanzania - TA2015054 Kigoma Offshore 80m | ecosystem: Environmental > Aquatic > Freshwater > Lake | place: Tanzania: Lake... | reverse complement strand
TCGCGCGTGAGCCGGGGGCGGCGCGCCTCGACGACAGTGGCATCGACGATCTGCCCACCCATCGCCAGATAGCCCTTCTCCCGTAGCGCCGCATCGAACCGGGCGAACAGCCGGTCGAAGGCACCAGTCCGAACGAGTTGCTCGCGGTAGAGCCAAATCGTCTTGGCATCCGGCACGGCATCGTGCAGCGCCAGCCCGACAAAGCGCATGAACGACAGCCGATCCCGGATCTGATACTCGGCCTGATCGTCGGACAGCGTGTACAGCGTCTGCACAACCAGCACCTTGAACATCAACACCGCGTCGTATGGCGGCCTCCCGCCCTTGGAGCGGTCCGTGCGCGGCACCGCCGCCTCGAGATCAGGGCGGAACAGCTCGAAGTCCACCACCTTCGCCAGCCGCTCCAGCGGGTCCCCCGCCGCCGACAGCCACGCCAGCCGCTCGTCCGTGTCGAAGAAACCAGCCTGTCCCGCCATCCCCGCCTCCGGCCATCGCCAGAGGTCAGAGAATCAACCCGCGACCCTCAACGCCAGAGGTTTTCGAGGTGTCCGATTGACCTGCTGGGCAACGACGAGAGCGAACATGCCTTCCATCTGATCGGCGAGGCCGGCGGCACGGTGATCCGCGGCAACCGGATGCGCAACTTCGATTCCGCGCTGAAGGCCAATGGCGGCGGCCAGGGAACCGACCGGCGGTTCCCCAATGGCGTGCTGGTCGAGGGCAACGCGCTGTGGAACGAGCGGCCGCGCGTCGCCCTTCGCCCGACCAACCCAATCGGCGTGGTGGGCGGCCGGCGCTGGGTGCTGCGCGGCAATTTCGTCGCCGATTTCGCCCATGCCGATGGCAAGCGGCCCGCTTATGCCATGTACCTGAAGGGCAATTCGCGCGACGGCGTGATCGAGGGCAACCTGGTGCTCTGCGAGTGGCGCCATGCCGGAGGGGTCCGCATCGGCATTTCCCTTGGTGGCGGTGGCACCGGCTGGCGGTTCTGCGAAGCGGAGGTCTGCAGCACAGAACATACCGGCGGCGTGATCCGCAACAATATCGTCAGCAACTGCCCAGAGGATGCCGGCATCTATCTGAACAAGGCCAGCGACACCGTCATTGCCCACAATACCTTGATGAATACCCAAGGCATCGTGGTGCGTTACGAGACCTCCTCGGCCCGCATCCGCAACAATATTGTCCTGGATCGCATCGCCAGTCGAAACGGCGGGATCGCGCAAGCGGAGAGCAATCTCGAACTGGGCCCCTGACTCTCCATGATCGGCATGCGCATGGGTGCCGCCAGCCACCTGTTCCAGGCGCCCGAGGCGGTCGACCTGCGGCTGAAGGACGGCAAGCTGGTGCTCGGCCTTGCCGCCGTACTGCCGCAGGCGGGGATGGACTTTTGCGGCCGACAGCGGCGCCAACCGAGAACCGACCTGGGTGCCATCGACTACGGCGCCGGTCCTTGCGACGTAGCGGCCTGGCAGGAGCGCCTGATCAAGTCACCCTGGCGCCGCTGACCGGGCCACAATCCCGGCTGCCGCCACGCGTTCCGTGCAACTCGGCCTTGCGCCCGCGCCGCACCGCGCAACGTTGTAACCCAAGAGGCCTGCCACCATATTGGCGCGCCTCGAAGGGAGTGGTCACATGGCGTTTCGCATCGGTGTCGACATTGGCGGCACGTTCACCGACTTCGCCTTGATTGATGACAGCAATGGCCGGGTGGCGGTGCACAAGGTGCTGACCACGCCACGCGATCCGTCGGAAGCGGTGCTGCAAGGGATCGACGAGTTGCTGGCCAGGGAGAAGCAGCCGATCCAGCAGGTCGTTTCCGTCGTCCACGGCACCACGCTGGTCACCAACGCGGTGATCGAGCGCAAGGGTGCCCGCACCGGCATGTTGGTGACGCGCGGCTTCCGCGACGTGATCGACATCGCGCTGGAGCGCCGCTACGACCTCTACGATCTGCGCCTGAAGCTGGCGCAGCCGGTGGTGCCGCGGCTGCTGCGGCGCGAGGTCGACGGCCGCCTGCGCGCCGATGGCAGCGAGGAGCAAGCGCTCAGTCTCGAGCAGGTATTGAGCGAAGTGACGAACCTGCGCCAACAGGACGACATCCAGGCATTGGCGATCTGCTTCATGAACAGCTACGCCAATGGGCGGCACGAGGAAGCGGCGCGCGAGGCGGTGGCCAAGCGCTTTCCCGAGCTTTATCTCTGCACCTCCTCCGACGTCCTGCCGTTCATGCGCGAATACGAGCGCTGGACCACGGCCACGGTCAACGCCTACACCCAGCCGATGACCGACCGCTATCTCGGCCGGCTGGAGAGCGAGCTGCAGCGTCGCGGGTTCACCGGCGCTTTCCTGGTGATGACCTCCTCCGGCGGCGCGGTCAGTGCCGCACTGGCCCGACGCTATCCGGTGCGACTGATCGAGAGCGGCCCCGCCGCCGGGGCCTTGATGTCGGGTTTCCTGGGCGTGCTGGCCGGCGCGCCCAACCTGCTGTCCTTCGACATGGGGGGCACGACGGCCAAGGGCGCGCTTCTGCGCGACGGGCAACCGCTGAAGAAGTACGAGCTGGAAGTGGCGCGGGTACATGAGTTCAAGCAGGGCAGCGGCCTGCAGCTGCGCATCCCGGTCATCGACATGATCGAGATCGGCGCCGGCGGCGGCAGCCTGGCGCAGGTCGATGAACGCGGCCTGGTGAAAGTGGGGCCGCAGAGCGCCGGCGCCGAGCCTGGCCCGGCCTGCTATGGCCGCGGCGGCAAGCGGCCAACCTCGACCGACTGCAACGTGCTGCTGGGCTATCTCGACCCCAACTTCTTCCTGGGCGGGCGCATGCGGCTCGACGCCGCCGCCGCCGGCCAGGCCCTGCAATCGGAGGTGGCGAAGCCGTTGTCGCTGGAACAGGACCGCGCCGCTTTCGGCGTGCACGAAATCCTGAACGAGGATGTGGCGCGGGCCTTTCGCATCCATGCCTCGGAACTCGGCTTCGACTACCGGCGTTGCAGCATGGTGGCGTTCGGCGGCTCCGGCCCGGTGCATGCCATGCGGATCGCCCGCAAGCTGCGCATTCCAGATGTGATCTTCCCGGCCGGCGCGGGCGTCATGTCGGCGATCGGCATGCTCGTCACCCCGGTCTCGTTCGAGACGCTGCGCACCCGGCGGGTGGCACTGGCCGAACTCGACGCGGCCAAGCTGGACGCGCATTTCCAGCCGCTGATCGACCAGGCGAGCGCCTTCCTCAAACAGGCCGGCATCGCCCGGAACGAGGTCACGGTGCTGCGCCGGCTCGACATGCGCTATCGCGGGCAAGGCTACGAGGTCGAGGTGACCTTGCCAGCCGAGCTGTCCGGACCCGTCCTCATGGCGGCTATCCCCGAACTGTTCCGCAAGGCCTATTCCGAGACCTTCTCGCAGACACACCCCGATGCGCCGATGGAAGTGGTGAACTGGAAGGTCGAGGGCATCGGGCCCCGGCCCAAGGTGGCCGGTTCCTACCAGGTGCTGGGGCCCGCCGGGGGCCAAGTCGACAAGGGCACGCGCAAGGCCTATCTCGCCGACAAGGGCGGCTTCCTCGATTGCCGCGTCGTCAACCGCTACGCCCTGAAGCCGGGCGATACGGTGACGGGGCCGGCGCTGATCGAGGAGAACGAGTCGACCTGCCTGATCGGACCGGGCGACCGCGCCCAGGTCGATCCGCGCTACAATCTGATCGTCCGCTTGGCCTACTAGGACGCGCCTGGGAGAACCCCGATGCAAGAGTTCGATGCCGTCAGCCTGAAGATCATGTGGGACCGCCTCGTCTCCATTGCCGACGAGATCGTGCTGTCCTTGGTGCGCACGTCGTTCTCGATCAACGTGCGCGAGGGCTACGACCTGACCTGCGTGCTGTTCGACGCGCGCGGCCGCACGCTGGCGCAAGGCACCTACAGCGTGCCATCGTTCTGCGGCACCGCGCCGCAGACGCTCCAGCACATGCTGCGGCGTTACCCGGCCGAGACGCTGCGGCCAGGCGATGTGGTGATGACCAACGATCCCTGGATGGGGACCGGACATCTTTACGACATCAACGTGATGCGGCCGGTGTTCCGTGGCGACAAGCTGGTCGGCTTCACCATGAGCGTCACCCACCTGCCGGATATCGGCGGCGTCGGTTTCTCCGCCACGCCGGTCGAGGTCTATGCCGAAGGCTTCCGCATGCCGGTCGTCAAGCTGATGCATGCCGGCAAGCTGAACGAGGAGTTGCTGGAGCTGTTCCGCTTCAACGTGCGCGTGCCGGACGAGAATGTCGGCGACCTGATGGCCAACGTCACCTGCAACGAGGTGGGCGGCCGGGCGCTGCTGGATTTCATGGACGAGTATGGCATTGACGACCTTTCGCCCTTGTCGGACGCGATCCAGGAACAATCGGCCCGCGCCATGCGCGAGGAACTGCTGAAGATCCCCAACGGCGTCTACAAGAACGCCGTGGATATCGAGGGGATCGACGAGCCGATCCGTCTGGCGGCGACCGTCAAGGTGAACGATGGCCGGGTGGCGATCGACTTCGAGGGCACCTCGGGCCCGGTGCGCGGCGCCATCAACGTGCCCATCTGCTACACCCGCGCCTTCAGCTATTACGTGGTCAAGTGCCTGACCATTCCGACCCTGCCCAACAACGAGGGCGCGGTTCGCGCGATCGACGTGACGGCGCCGCAGAACTGCGTCTTGAACTGCGAGCCGCCCTGGCCGACCGGCGGCCGGCATGCGGTCGGCCATTTCGTGGTGCCGCTGCTGATGGGCGCCTTCGCGCAGGCGGTGCCGGAGCGGGTGATCACCGAGCCGGCGATGATGACGGTGTTCAGCGTGCAGGGAAAGAACCGCGAAGGCCACGACATCTCCAGCCTGTTCTTCCTGGCCGGCGGCTTCGGCGCCGCCAAGGGGACGGACGGCCTTAGCGTGACGCCCGCGCCCTCGAACATGACCGTGGTGCCGAGCGAGGTCTGGGAGAACCTGACCGGCATCGTGGTGGAACGGCGCGAGATGCTGGCGGATTCGGGCGGACCCGGCGAGTTCCGCGGCGGGGTCGGCCAAGAAGTGGTGTTCCGAAACGACACGGGGCACCTGTTGACCGTCGGCTTCGTCGGCCAGCGCACGCAGTTTCCGGCACGCGGCCTGTTCGGCGGCCAGTGGGGCGCCAAGCGCACCTATTTCGTCAACGGCAAGCCGGTGCATCCCAAAGGCCGGCATGTGCTGCAACCGGGCGACCGCTTTTCGACCCACGAGGCCGGCGCGGGCGGCTATGGCGACCCGCTGAAGCGGCCGCTCGAGCGGGTGCTGGCCGACTGCCGCGAGGGGCTGGTGACCGTGGAGGGCGCCAAGCGCGACTACGGCGTTCAGGTGGATGCGCGCTCCGGCGGGGGCCAACGCATCGCCACGGCGGCGCAATAGGCGGAACGGATGGCGAGCCAGGAGGCGCTGCAACGGCACTATGCCAGCGACGGCATCGCCCCGCGCATCCTGGCCGCCCTGCGCGCCCAGCTGGGCGATGTCCCGGTCACGCCGGCCTTGCTCGCCCCGCTCGACCATTTCCATGGCCGCGGCCTGGCGGCGACCGAGGAAATGGCGGCGCTGTTGGCGCCGCGGCCGGACGAGCACCTGCTGGATATCGGCTCGGGCATCGGCGGGCCGGCCCGCTGGCTCGCCGCGACCTTCGGTTGCCGGGTCAGCGGCATCGATCTGACCCGTGAATTCTGCCAGGCGGCGGAGGCGTTGAATGAGGCCACGGGCCTGAGCGAGCGGGTGCGCATCTGCCAGGGCGACGCGCTCGATCTGCCGTTCCCGGCCGACAGCTTCGACAAGGCCTATTCGCAGAATGTCGTGATGAACATCGCCGTCAAGCGCGGGTTCTATGTCCAGGCGCTGCGGGTATTGCGGCCGGGCGGCCTGCTGGCGCTGTCCAACCTGGCGCAGGGGCCGGCCGGCCAGCCGTATTATCCCACACCGTGGTCGCCTGGTCCGGACACCAGCTTTCTTTCCAGCGCTGCCGCGACCGAGTCCGACCTCAAGGCTGCCGGATTCCTCCAGATTTACGTGCAGGACCGGACCGATCGCCTGCGCGCCTTCTATGACGAGCAGCGCGAACGGCTGAAGACCCATGGCCCGCCCAAGCTGGGCGTTCACGTGCTGATGGGCGAACGGATCAAGGAGTATCAGCGCAACGTCGCGCGCTCGGTCGAGGAAGGCCGCCTCCTGGCGCTGGAGATCACCGCGCGGAAAGCGGCTGCCTGAGCATGGCGGCCGCGCCGCTGGTCGAGGATCGCACGCCCATCCTGGTCGGCTGCGGCGACCTGACCGACCTGACGACGCCGGTCGAAGCCGGCCGCTCGCCGTTCGATCTCACCGCCCAGGCGGCGGCGCTGGCGCTGGCCGATGCCGGCGGTCGCGGCCTCGCCCAGGCGATCGACACGGTTGCCATGATCCGGCTGTTCTCCGACACCTCGCACCGCTTCGCCACCAAGCTCGGCAGTTCGCGCAATCCGCCGAAATCCATCGCCAACCGGCTGGGGCTCGCGGCGGCACGGCACATTTACACCTGGAACGGCGGCAACATGCCGCAATACCTCGCCAACCTGTTCGCCGAGGAGATCGCTCAGGGCCGCATGCGGGCGGCACTTGTCTGCGGCGGCGAGGCCTTGCGCACCCAGCACGGCGTCGAACGCGGCGGCCTGCCGATAAGCTGGGCGGAGGATCCCGGCGGCGAGCCGGAACTGATCGGCGATCCCCGGCGCGGCTGGAGCGAGCACGAGGACCGCCACAACATGCGCGCCGCCATCGTCATGTACCCCTTGATCGAGCACGCGATCCGGGCGGCGCGCGGCCGGGCGATGCCGGAACACATGGCGGCGATGGCCCGGTTGTTTGCCCGTTTTGCCAAGGTGGCGGCAGGCAATCCGCGCGCCACGCGCCGCGAGGGCTACACGGCCGAGCGCCTGGCGCGCATCGACGAGGCTAACCGCTGGATCGGGTTCCCCTATCCGCGCCTGATGAATTCCAACGCCTTCATCGACCAGGCCGCCGCCTTCATTCTCACCTCCGTCGGCCTGGCGCGCGAACTGGGCATCGCGCCGGCGAAATGGGTCTATCTGCACGGCTGTGCCGACGGCCACGACCACTGGTACCTATCGGAACGCCCGGAACTGCACGTCTCGCACGCCATCCGCTGGGGCGCGCGGACGGCGCTCGACATGGCCGGCCGCACGCTTGCCGACATCCGCCATTTCGACCTTTACAGCTGCTTCCCCTCGGCGGTGGAGATCACCTGCCAAGAACTGGGCCTGGACGAGGACGATGCGCGCGGCCTGACGGTGACCGGGGGCCTGCCCTATTTCGGCGGACCCGGCAACAACTATGTCACCCATTCGATCGTCGAGATGATGCGCCGGGTGCGGGCGGAAACCGGCAGCTTCGGCTTGGTCACCGCCAACGGCAACTACATCACCAAGCACTCCTTCGGCCTCTATTCGACGACGCCGCCGGAAGGGCCGTGGCGGCGCGAACCGCCCGCCCGCCTGCAGGCCCGGCTGGACGCCCTGCCCAAGGTGCCGTTCACCGAGACGCCGCAAGGCGAGGCGCGGATCGAGACCTATACCGTGATGCACGGCCGAAGCGGGCCGGATTACGGCGTGGTGTTCGGCCGGTTGACCGCCACCGGCCAGCGCTTCATCGCCAATCCGCCGCCGGAGCCGGCCGTGCTGCTCGACCTGCAGGACCGGGAAAGCGTGGGCAGGACGGGCCGCGTTGCCCATCGCGACGGCCACAATCGCTTCGTGCCGGCCTGAAGCCGCCTTCAGCCGGCCGGCAGCGGGTGCTGCTCGAGATAGGGCAGATAGTCCGGTTCGACATCGACCTCGAGGCTCGCCAGAAGCCGTACCACCGCGTTGTAGAAGGCGATGGTGACCATGAGGTCGGTCAGGCGCTCAGGGTCGAGGTCGGCCTCGAGCTGGTTGAAGGTCGCCTCGGCCACCTTGCCATCGCTGGTCATCTCGCGCGCCGCGCGCAACACGCATTTGGCGAGCGGCTCCAGCTTGCTGGCACCACCCTCGGTCTCCGCCACCATGGCCCGGATGTCGTCGTCGCTGACACCGAAATCGTGGCCGATCTTGACGTGATGCGAGAACTCGTAGGGCGAGCGGGCGAGATAGCCCACCTGCAGGATGGCAAGTTCGCGCAGCCGCGGATCCAGCCGGCTCTTGAAGCGGATGAAGGCGCCCATGCCCTGCAGCGCGCGGGCGGCGTCGGGACTGTGCACCAACAGCCGGAACAGGTTGATGTTCCGGTTCAGCAGATCCTGATGCTCCGGCTTCAGGCTGGGCTTGTCGAGATAGGGCAGTCGCGCCACGGCCGGCCCCTTCAGTTCAACAGCTTCGCCCTGTCGTCCAACAACCGCAGGATCTCGTCGCGGCCGACATCCGGGATTTGCAGCAGCGCACGGGCAACGCCGTGCTCGCGATAGCTGTCCAGCACCTGTTTGTCGGGCGGCGCGCGGAACACGGTGACGGACAGCGTTCTCATATCCCGGTCCGCCGTGCCGGCGATCTGCCGCAACTGGCCCATCGCCGCCTTGACCTCGAACTTGGCGCCGGCGCGGGGGAACCAGCCGTCGCAGTAATCGACGACCCGGCGCAGCGTGTAGTCGCTCTCCCCGCCCAGCAAGATCGGCGGATGCGGCCGCTGCACCGGCTTGGGATGCTGCCAGACCGGATCGAAGCTCACCATCTCGCCGCGGAACTCAGCGGCTTCCTGGCTCCACAAGGCCTTCATCGCCAGGATGCGCTCGCGCAGGAGCTTGAAGCGGGTGTTGTAGCGGGCGCCGTGATTTTCCATCTCCTCGACGTTCCAACCGCCGCCAATGCCGAACACGAAGCGGCCGCCCGACAGCCGGTCGAGGCTGGCGACGCATTTCGCGGTGACGATCGGGTCGCGCTGCGGGATCAGGCAGATGCCGGTGCCGAGCTTCAGCCTCTTGGTGGCGGCGGCGGCGAACGACAGGGCGACGAACGGATCATGCGTGTGCGCGTAGCATTTCGGCAGCTCGCCGCCGCCGGGGAAGGGCGAACGGCGGCTGGTCGGGATATGCGTGTGCTCGGGCAGGAACAGCGACTCGAAGCCGCGCTCCTCCAGCGCCCGCGCCAGTTCGGCCACGTCGATGCCGTAATCCACAGGAAAATAGAATGCACCCGTCTGCATCTTCCGGTCCTCGTTGCGGCCTCAGGCCGGCGACATGATGTGGATGACGCGCTTGGCCAGCATATCCTTCACCTTTTCGGCATAGGCCTTCATGTGCGGCGCGACCATGTGGGCCTTCAGGTCGTCCATGTTGGCCCATTTCTCCACGATCACCGCGGTGTCGGGACCGATCTTGGTCTGCGCCGGATGATCGATGGCGGCGTCGATCGTCGGGCCGTATTCGATGCAGCCCTTTTCCTTCAGCACGTTCGGCACGTTGGCGCGGAACTCCTTGAGGAAGGCATCGCGCATGCCGGGCTTGACGGTGATGATGGCGAGCACGTGGATCATGGCGAGATTTCTCCGTTTGTGGGCGGTGGTGCGACGCGGCACGCCACGGTAGTGGAGATCGCCGCCGCTGCCTAGCGGTTGGCGACCTTGACCTTGGCGGCCCTTTCGTAGCGGGTGATCAGTTCGTTGATGTCGGCGTTGCCGCCCTGCTCGTTCTGGGCGCTCAGCAATACCTCACGGACCAGCCCGGCGATCGGCATCGGCGCCTCGCTGTCCAGGCCCAACTGGGTGGCCAGCCGCACGTCCTTCAGCATCAGCGCGATGGTGAAGTTGGCCTTGATGGAGCCGTCGAGCAGGCGGGCGAGCGTGTATTCGGAGGTGTAGGTCTTGCCGGAACTCTTGTTCAGCACGTCCATGCAGGTCTTGAGGTCGAGCCCGTTCTTCATGCCCATGGCGACGGCCTCGAACGTCACCTGGCGGCAGCCGGCGGCGATGACGTTGTTGACCAGCTTCATGGTATGGCCGTTGCCGACGCCGCCGCAATGGAACACGTTGGGACTGATCTGGCGGAACACCGGCGCCACCTTCTCGTAGAGCGCCGGCGGTGCCCCCACCATGATGGCGATCGTGCCGGCCAAGGCACCGTGCGGTCCACCGGAGACCGGCGCGTCGATCAGGGTCAGTCCGCGTTCCTTCAGTTCGTTCGCCATGCGTCGCGTGGCGATGGGATCGCCCGTGGTCATGTCGGCGATCAAGCCGCCCTGCTTCATGCCGGAGGCGATGCCGTTCTCGCCAAAGATCGCCTGGCGCACCTCGTGGGAGGTCGGCAGGCACGTCAACACCAGGTCGGATTGCGCCGCCAGCGCGGCCGGACTCTGCGCCGGCACCGCGCCGTCGCCGGAGAGCGCGGCGGCCGCCTCGGACCGGAGGTCATAGACCCTGAGCTTGCGGCTCTTCAGCAGACGCTTGGCCAAGGCGCCGCCCATGGCGCCCAAGCCGACATAGCCGACTTCCATTCGCTTCTCCCCTTGTTCGCTTCAAGCGGCAGCGGCCGCCGTCAGATCGGGATGCCGCTCGTGCCAGCCGCATTCTCGTTCGTAGGCGCGCGCCACCCGATAGAGCATCGCCTCGTCGAAATAGCGCCCCGCGAGCTGGAACGACAGGGGCAGGCCGGCCTTGGAGAAGCCCGCCGGCACCGCGATCGCCGGATGACCGGAGATGTTGAACGGCATGCGGGACTGGCGCGCCAGCACCCGGCCGACCTCGGGCGAAGCGAGCGGCGGCGGCGGATCGAAGCTGGACGCGGTCAACAGCACGTCCACGTCGCGGAACTTGGCATCCAGCTCGCGCGCCAGCAGGCCGCGCCAGCGCATCGCCTGGACATAGTCGGAGGCCCGCACGAAGGCGCCCTGGAGCAACCGCTGCCGGGTCAGTACGGCATAGTCCTGCGGCCGCTCCTGCAGCCACTTTTCGTGCACGGCGTAGGACTCCGCCGCCAAGATCACGGTCAGGCAGTTGCCATAGTCCGCCAGCGGCGCCAGTGCCACATCGCAGATTTCCGCGCCCAGCTTGCCATAGAGCGCGATCGCCGCCTCGATCGCCGCCAGCATCTCCGGATCGCAGGCGCTGTCCTGCTGGTAGAAATGCCGGACGACGCCGATACGCAGGCCCTTGACACCCGCTTCCAGCCCGGCCGCGTAGTCGGGCACCGCCCGCTCGACCGAGCCGGGATCCGCCGGATCGTGGCCGGCGATGACCTGCAGCATCAGCGCATTGTCGCGCACGTCGCGGGTCATCGGCCCGGCATGGTCGAGACTGTACGCCAGCGGCATGACACCGCGCCGGCTTACCCGGCCATAGGTCGGCTTCAGGCCGACCAGCGAACAGGCGGAAGCCGGATTGCGGATCGAGCCGCCGGTATCGGTGCCGATGGCGGCGGCAACGAAGCCGGCGGCGAGGCCCGCCCCCGGTCCGCTCGACGAACTGCCCGGGAAATAGCCGTCCTTCCAGGGATTGACCGCCGGCGGAAACGGCGTGTCGAACGAGGTATGACCGCCGCAGGCGAATTCGTGCGTCGCCATCTTGCCCATGATGACCGCGCCGGCGGCCTTCAGGCTGGCTGTCACCGCCGCGTCGGCCGCCGCGACGTTGTCCAAGAGGATGCGCGACTGTGCCGTCGTCGGCACGCCGGCCAGGTCGACAATGTCCTTCAGGCCGGTTGGAATGCCGTGGAACGGACCGCGCCAGGCGCCCTTGGCGATCTCGGCTTCGGCCGTTCGCGCCGCCGCCAGCGCCTGTTCCGGCAACAACCGCACGAAGCTGTGCAGCCGGCCATCGAGGCCGTCGACCCGTCGCAGCAGGGCGGTTACATACTCGACCGGCGACAGGTCGCGCCGGCGCAGCCGCTCCGCCGCCTGCGCGACCGTCAGATAGGCAAGCTCGGTCATGACCGCCGCCCGGGCGAGGCCGATGGCGGGCGAAAGACGTGCACCGGCTCGAGCGCCGGCGGCAGGCCGCGCGGCAGCTTGCCGACCACCTCGACCAAGCGGCGTTCGCCGGCCGCCAGGTCGTTCAGGTATTCGTCGCTCAGTCCCGCCAAGCCGATCGCCGTCGCCCGCGCGCGCAACTGTTCCCGAGCCTCCGCCATGACATCCCCCTTCTCACGCCATTCAACGCGAGCCGCCCCCCGGCGGCAACTGTCGCCGCCGCAATTGTGCCATCGCCCAGGCTTGGGACTGACGGCCGGGCCGACTATGCTGCACTGCGAAATGCACAATCCGCAAATCGGGCCGAGGTAACAGGGCATGACGGTGGCCGCGGCGGCGCCGGAGCAGACGTCGGCGCTCTACCGCTGGGGACTGATGGCCTTCCTGACGCTCGCCGTCACGCTTTACGGCCTGACGCTGTTGGTGGTCACGGTGTTGTTGCCGCAGATGCAAGGCACCTTGTCAGCAACCCAGGATCAGATCGCGTGGGCGGTCACCTTCAACCTGCTGGCCACCGCCGTGGTCACGCCAATGACCGGTTGGCTGATCAATCGCTTCGGCCGACGCAGCGTGATGCTGGTCGGTGCCGCCGGGTTCACCCTGGCGACCGTCGGCTGTGGCATTGCCGACAGCCTGCTGACGCTGGTGCTCTATCGGGTGGCGCAAGGCGGCTTCGGCGCGCCGCTGGTGCCGCTCGGCCAGGCCATCACCCTCGACACCTTCCCCAAGCATCAGCACGGCATGGCGACATCGATCTTCGGCATGGCGGTTGTGATCGGACCGGCTTTCGGGCCGCTCTTGGGCGGCTATCTGGCCGAGCAGTACGACTGGCGCTGGGCGTTCTTCATGATCGTGCCGTTCGGCATCGCCGCCTTCGTGGGCCTGATGGCCTTGCTGCGGGACAAGGGTCGCAGCGGCGGCGTGCGACTGGACTGGACCGGTTTCCTGGCGCTCTCGGCCACCGTCGTCGGCCTTCAGTTGATGCTTGATCGCGGCCAACGGCAAGACTGGTTCGAAAGCACCGAGATCGTCATCTGGGCGGTATTGGCGTTGGTCGCCCTGCACGTTTTTGTCGTGCACAGCGCCTCGGCCCGACAGCCCTTTCTCAACCCCCGCCTGCTGGCCGACCGCAATTATGCGCTGGGCCAGGTCATCGTCTTCATCTACGGCATGATGAACTTCACGCCCATGGTGCTGTTGCCGCCGATGCTGAAAACCCTGTACGGCGTGCCCGACGATGCGATCGGCTATGTCGTCGCGGCGCGTGGGCTGGGCGCCCTGATCGGCTTCTTCAGCTCGATGTACCTGTCGAAGCTCGATCCGCGGGTCGGCATGGCGGGCGGCTTCGCGCTGCAATCCGTTGCCGGCTATCTGATGGCGGGCTTCGACTTCAACGTGACCATCGGCATGGTGGCCGCGGTCAGTGTAATCCAGGGCATCTGCGTCGGGGTCGTCTGGGTGCCGCTGACGGTCGCCACCTTCGCCACCTTGCCGCCAAACCTGGTGCCCGAGGGCTCGGCGGTCTTCCACCTGCTGCGCAACCTCGGCAGTTCCATCTTCATCGCGCTTTCGGTCAACCTCGTGATCGTGAGCGGCCGCCAGAGCTATGCCCAGCTGGCCGAGTTCGTGACGCCGCTCAACCCGATCATGACGCTGCCCTGGGCGATGGGCGGCTATAGCATCGCCGAGCCGGAGGCGCTCGGCCGCCTGGCCGGCGAAGTGGGCCGCCAGGCGGCGCTGATCGGCTATATCGATGCATTCCTGCTCTATACGGTGAGTTCGGCGCTGGCCATCCCGCTGGTGCTGCTGTTGCGGATCCGCCGCGCCTGAACGGCCTGGGTGGCGTGGCCTTACGGCCTCGCGTATGTTGCGGTCGCACGCCTATTCGGCGGCGTTCGGCGCCAAGCAGGGCGCCAGGGCGCCCGACAACGGCGACGGCAGGGGAGGGGCCATGCGTATCGTCAACTTCAGCAAGGACGGAGTTCCCACATTGGCGGTCCGCAGCGGCCGCAGGCTGGTCGACCTGTCGGTCGCGGCGCCGGACTTGCCGCGCGACCTGAAGGGACTGCTGGCGGGCGGCAAGCGGGCCATGAGCAAGGCCTCGGCCGCGGCCGAGGACGCCGGCGGCAAGGCCAGCGTCAAGGAGGCAGGGATCAGCTTCCTGCCGCCGGTGCACAATCCGAGCAAGGTGATCTGCTTCGGTCTCAACTACCGCGACCATGCGCTGGAGACCAACAACCCGATCCCGAAATACCCGGTGGTGTTCGCGCGTTGGAGCAACACGCTGGTCGGGCACGGCCAGCCGATGCTGCGCCCGAAGGAGTCTGAACAGCTCGACTACGAGGCCGAACTGGCGGTGATCATCGGCAAGACCACGCGCCGGGTCGGCAAGCGCGGCGCGCTGGCTTGTGTCGCCGGCTATTCCTGCTTCAACGACGGCTCGGTGCGCGACTACCAGCGCAAGAGCGGCCAGTTCACCATGGGCAAGAATTTCGACTGCACCGGCGGGTTCGGACCGGAGTTCGTGTCCGCCGACGAAGTGCCGCCGGGCGCCGACGGGCTGGCCATCAAGTGCCGGCTGAACGGCAAGGTGGTGCAGAACTCCAAAACCGATCAACACATCTTCAAGGTGCCGGACGCGGTGTCGATCGTCAGCGAGGTGCTGACGCTGGAGCCGGGTGACGTGATCATCATGGGCACCCCCTCCGGAGTCGGCGCGGCGCGCAAGCCGCCCTTGTGGATGAAGCATGGCGATACCTGCGAGATCGAGATCGAAGGCATCGGCAAGTTGGTCAACCCGGTCAAGAACGGCTGAGCGCAGACAAGTTTCCCAGGCCCGCCCTTGCCGTAAGGGCGGGCCGACGCATTTCTGTGCCTTGGCCTGGATTATTCGTGACGCGGGCCGTATCGGTGCGGCGGGTGTAGCATAGCTCACTGATTTCGTTCAGGATTTGGTGGTCTAAGCCGGTCCTTCACGAGAGCAGGGAGGCGCCACGCCCGCCATGGCCGACGATAGAGAACGCTCCTGCGATTTGCCAAGCGTCGGGCGCAAGAAGATGAGCGCGTCGTTCGACGGCGGGCGCATCAGCTCCGACGGCGGGGTGA
>Ga0194132_10008194_pt1 | contig 15088 bp, 9 predicted proteins | sample TA2KigOf80mmetaG_FD_148612 | JGI IMG/M metagenome (GOLD analysis project Ga0194132, IMG submission 148612) | Freshwater microbial communities from Lake Tanganyika, Tanzania - TA2015054 Kigoma Offshore 80m | ecosystem: Environmental > Aquatic > Freshwater > Lake | place: Tanzania: Lake Tanganyika... | reverse complement strand
CCCAGCTACGCTCCGGAACTCAACCCGGACGAACAGGTCTGGAACCATGCCAAGGCGCGGCTGGCGAAACGGTTTGTGGCCACCAAGGCGGAGTTCAAAGCGGCGTTGTTTTCAATCTTGCTTTCGAGTCAGCGCTCTCGTCAACTGATTCTGTCTTTCTTCCAACTTGCTGAGACTAAGTATGCAGCAGAGACCACTTAGTGCTGGTACTTTCGCAACTATTGATAGCAAAGCCGCTGAGGCCGAACAGTACCATGAGCATCAAGACAATGACTGGAACGATGCGCTGGAGGGTCTTCCCCAACGCGGATTCTGGATAGCGGATCGAGGCGATGATCCTCGTGAGCAAATTCATGCGGTCAGAGAAACTGCGCAGCTTGCCGTCCACAAAACGGGCCACACTATAGCACAACCAAGGCTAAACAGATGCGAACTGCCGCAAATTCTGCGGCGGGGCGCCCACTTCGCCCTCGCGCGCCGAGCGAGTAAGCCGGCTCATGGCCCGCTATGCTTCGGTGATATACGATGCCAGGAGGTTCAGGTCCTCAGGAGTGTTAACGTTGGTGAAGATTTCCCGGGTCAGGCCGTGACGATGAAGTTCATCTTCGCTGATGTACTCGACAGCGACCTGGGAAAGCAAATCGGCGATTTTAAGCTTGCGATTAGCCAAGTTCTGGCTGGCAAATGCCAGACATGTCGACGAGTAAATGCTGCAAAGCGGTTCCACCGCTCCGTCGCTGAAACGCATTGCCACGGCGTCGGGTCCTGGCAGCCTGCCGATCATCAATTGGAAGAAACTCGGAGACATCAGAGGCATGTCGCAAGCCATGACAGCGCTGAACAGCGTGGGGGAATGCTGCAATGCAGTGTAGATGCCGCTGAGGGGCCCCAGCGATTCGCCAATGTCGGGAATGACGGGCAGACCTAGAGACGCATAACGTCCCGGCTCGCCGATAATGCGCACGTCGGCTGAGATGCTCTGGCCAACCCGGATCGCGTACTGAATCAGAGGCGAGTTGAGATACGCCTGCAAGGCCTTGTCTGTTCCCATGCGACGGCTTCGGCCGCCAGCGAGGATGAAGGCGGTGAGCGGCAGGGTGGGCTGAGACGACAAGCGATTCATAGCGTCAGCAGGAAGATTAATACCATCCTGCGGCTTTGTCGAAAAATATCGGAGCCAGGTTCGACAGCCATAGCGCGGCGGCGTGGCGGAGCTTGAAAATTGAAACGGGTTTTGGCCGTTCTGCTATACTGTTTTTCGACCGGAGCGTCGCTCCGCAATTCAGTGCCAGTCTTCCAAAAGAACCGAACCGACGATTCGATTCAAGGGATTCCGATCAGCAGTATGAGAAATGCTTTCACAGCAGATTCGCCTTCGGGTGGCCGCCTTTCCTGGCTTCGCTGCGTGCTTGCCGTCGTCTTGGGCGTCCTGGCCATCGCTAGCGGCTGGGCAGAGGCGGGCAAGCGCGATTTCCTGCCCCTTTCCGAAGTGAAGCCCGGCATGAAGGGGGTGGGCAGGACTGTATTCGCGGGCGACAAGATCGAGGAGTTCCAGGCCGAGATTCTGGGGGTGCTGGAGAACATCACTCCGAAGCAGAGTGCCATTTTGGCTAAGCTTTCGGGCGGGCCATTGGAGCGAACGGGCGTGATGGGCGGGATGAGCGGCAGTCCTGTTTACATCGACGGCAAGATGATAGGAGCAGTGGCATTCTCGTTTCCGTTCTCGAAAGAGGCCATCGCGGGGATTACACCCATCCAGCAGATGGTGAATATCTTCGACAAGCCCGCTGAACCCATTCGTGTCGACCCTATCAAAATCGACGTCTCGGTCGTGCCGCCGTTTCGGGCGATTGGATTCTCTCCGGCCCTCGATCTCTCGATCTTGAGCCCGCTGGGCCAACGGAGTTTCTCGGTTTCGCCGCAATCAGCGAATCTGAATCCAAACCTGCAAGGTCTGACGGGGCAGTTCTTCCAGTACATCGACACTCCGGTTTCGCTGTCGGGATTCACTCCGAGAGCTGCACAACTTTTCAGAGATACCTTTCAGCAGCTCGGGATGTCTGTGATTCCCGCGGGAGGAATGACCGTTGGCAGCGGCTCGAACGAGCTGGCCCGCAATACTGACGACATCCAGCCGGGCTCGGCGTTGGCTGTGCAGTTAATTCGTGGCGACCTCGGTCTGGGCGCGAGCGCGACCGGGACCGTGACGTTTCGCGATGACGAAAAGGTCTATGCCTTTGGGCACCCGTGGCTTTCCGTCGGACCGGTGCAGTTGCCGTTCTCGAAAGCCAAGGTGATCTCGCTGCTTCCCAACCTGAACAACTCGTTCAAGATCGCGGTGCCGACCGAATTGGCGGGCGCCATCACGCAGGATCGCTCGCAGGGCCTCTACGGCGCCGTGGGTGTGATGCCAAAGCTGATTCCACTGACCATCAACCTCAAATCAAGCCGAAACAAGCTTGAGATCTATAAGTACGAGGTGGTGAACGACCGGTTCCTGACACCCTTCCTCATGAACGCCGCGGTATTCAGCACGATTACGTCAAACGAGCGGGCACTGGGCGAGTCCACCCTGCAGGTTTCAGGAAAGATCAGCGTTAAGGGCCAGCCCGAAGTCAAGTTCGAGAACCGGTTTTCAGGCGAGACCAACTCGCACGTCTTCGCTTCCATGGCTGTCGTTCAGCCGTTGAGCTTCATTCTCGGTAGCGGCTTCGACAACGTGGCCGTGGAGAACGTCACGGTGGATATCACCTCGATCGACGAGAAGCGGACGGCGGTTCTAGATCGAGTGTGGGCCGACCGTGAAAGAGTCAAAGCGGGTGAAACCGTCATTCTGGCCGCCTTCTTGCGTGCCGCCAACGGTGGCGAGCACGTTGAGAAGTTTCCGATCGACATTCCCGCCGACATGCCAGCTGGTACGTTGCAGCTGACGGTAGCCGACGGCTCGACGCTGACGGCCGTGGAGAATCGCGTGTTGCGGCAATCCTTCTCTCCGCGGGACTTGGACCAGCTGATTCGCGCCATTAATCATATCCGCAAGAACGATCGGGTGTATGTCCGGTTGCAGCGGCCGGAGCCTTCAGTACTGATCCGCGGAGAAGAGTTTTCTAACCTGCCACCCTCTTTCAGCAGTGTCATCACGTCGGACCGGACCTCGAGCAGTACCTTGATGACATTGCGGTCGTCCAACCTCTACGAGTACGAGTTGCCCTCGACTCCTTTCGTCATCAGCGGCCAAAGAAGCCTTACGATCGAGGTCGTTGATTGAACCGGCACTCGAAGGTTGCTGCCTTCTTCCACAATCGTTTCGTTCCGCCTCCAAACACGGCCTGCATGGGTGGGAGCTTTGCCAGAGCCGAAACCCCACTTACGGCTGTTCTCGGTTCGCAATGGTCTGGGCCCACGATCCACGCACCCATCTTCAAGGAGTCTGCATGATTCGACAAAGAAGCCTGAATCGAACCATGGCCGCTTTGCCTCGCTCCAAGGCCGGTGATGGGAGCAGTGACGGAGTTAAAGCAGTGGCTTCCCTCGTGCGAGCGACGGTCGGAACTGAGAGTGACCGGGAACACGGCTCGCCAGGAAGCTCGCCTCTCCAGCTTCTTCACAGCCGCAGCAGCGAAGAGGCCGGAACAGGTCCGAGAGACTGGAGCGTGCCGGTTTGTCGGCCCGGCTTCCGACTCTTCATGGTTGCCTTCGTGTTGGTTTGCGCCACTCTAGGATTCCCCTCAAAGGTTACCGCGGTGAGTCCTGTGTTCTGGAATACGGACTCGTTCGCTGAGTTTTCTAAAGGCACGCTCAAAGGTCTGTCCCTGAACGCAGACGGACAGTTGTCGCTGTCGCCGAAGTTTGATTCAGTCTTCGACTCGGACCAGGCTCTCATCTGGTCAGCGGTCGTCGACAACAAGAAGAACGTTTTTGTAGGTACTGGACACGACGGCAAGGTGTTCAAAGTCGATGCGAGTGGAACGTCATCCCTGTTTTTTGACTCGGCTGAGCTTGACGTGCTGGCGCTGGCTTTGGATTCGGAGCAGACCTTGTACGCTGCCACTTCTCCAGATGGGAAGATCTACAAGGTAAGTTCCGATGGCAAGGCCAGCGTGTTTTTCGATCCCGAGGACAAGTTCGTTTGGGATCTGGTGTTCGATCGCAAAGGGAACCTTTTCGCAGCTACGGGAAACAAAGGACGGATCTACAAGGTCGGTAAAGACGGCAAGGGAGAAGTGTTCTACGACAGCGGCCAGTCGAACATCATCACCTTGGCAATCGATGACGCAGGCAATGTTGTTGCCGGCAGTGATCCTGATGGTTACCTGTATCGGATCTCTGCCGATGGCAAACCCTTTGTGGTCTACGACTCGGCGATGCGCGAGATTCACAAGGTCCAGCTGGACTCAAAAGGCACCATCTATTTTGTGGCCGTCAACGGCGCTGGGGGCGGGTCTATTCCCGAGCCGAAGATCTCGGGAAGCGAGGCGATTTCGGCAGATTCCGTGTCAGTCTCCGTATCGATTTCGGGTGCGAGCGACAGCAAAGCCACGATTGAAGAGCCTGTGCCCTTTAAACCCCCGTCGGGCAGGGGTTCCCGCCGAGATTCGTCAGGCCAAAAGAGCGGCATTTTCCGCGTTGCCCCAGACAACTCCGTGGAAGCGTTGTGGACCTCTGACAGCGAAACGATTTACGGCCTGCATTTGCGCGCCGACAACAGCCTCTTGTTTTCGACGGGCAACAAAGGCCGTATCTATCTGCTGAGATCAAACAAGAAGTTCAACCTGCTGCTCGAAACGACCGAGGAACAGACAACGAAGCTGGTGCCGGCCGGCTCCGATATCTTTGCCTGCACATCGAACCTCGCAAAGATCTACCGGCTAGGCAGTGTCGTGAGCACCCAGGGCAGTTACGAGTCGGAGGTGAAGGATACTCAAGGGGTTTCGACCTGGGGAAGCCTGCATTGGCGCGCCACCGTGCCGGAGGGCGCCTCTTTGAAAATTCATACCCGGTCGGGGAACACCAAGAAACCCGACAAGTCGTGGAGCGACTGGTCGAAAGCTCACACCTCGGCCGAAGGTGAAGCTGTCCAGAGCCCGCGCGCGCGCTATGTTCAGTACAAGGCAGTGTTTTCGACAACGAACCAGAATTCGGCGAGCTTGGACCAGATCGGGGTACCCTACCTGCCCCAAAACCTTGCGCCCGAAGTGAAATCCATCAGTATTCTGCCGTCTGGTGTTGCGTTCCAGCGGCTGCCGGGGATTTCTACTCAGCGTTCGCCAATGACGTCGGTAGACCAGGGCTCGGCAGACGCCTCAGGCGCGAGCGATGCTCTTGCCCAACCGGCACAGGTTTCGATTCCACCGCGACGCACCTACCAAAAAGGAGCTCAGTCGTTCACCTGGGAGGCCAACGACGATAACGGCGACGAATTGATCTATGCATTGTACTTCAAGGGTGAGCAGGAGTCTGAATGGCGACTCTTGAAAAAAGACATCGATGAGCGATTCTATACACTGGAAGCGGACACACTGCCCGATGGCAAGTACTCTGTCAGAGTGGTAGCCTCAGACAGTCCGTCGAATCCCAAATCTGCCGTGCTTTCTGCCGAGTTGGTGAGCAACCAGTTTCAGGTGGATAGTACGCCGCCCCAGATTTTGGTAGGGAACCAATCTGTCCAGGGACGCACCGCCGTGGTCAGATTCCGAGCTTTCGACTCGGGTTCCGCACTGCGCAAGGCCGAAGTGTCGATCGATGGCAAGGAGTGGGAAATCGTGTTCTCGGTCGATGGAATCATCGACTCGAAGACCGAGGAGTTCGAGATCAAAACCCAGACCCTTGAGCCTGGCGAACACACGATTGCCCTTCGAGCGTACGACGCCAAGGGAAACACCGCGATTGGCAAAGCGGCTTTGTCGTTGAAATAGCCGCTGCAGCCGGGTTCAGAGGACGCGGGCCTGCCAAACCAACCAAGGCTCTGTCCGTAGTATCCCGGTGGAACGCGCGCTCCGTCGCGCGTTGGATCGATGCGCAAAGCCAACCCTCGCGACCGCGGGCAGCATCCAGGTTCCCACCGTCGTTCCTGCAATCACAGAGTACTTGGAGTCCCGCTTTCGCTTCACTGACGGAGTCTTCTCAGACAGCGAATAGGCGCCTGCGATTCGCAACCTGGAAACCATGCATGTGGTGCTTGTCGAGCCCGAGATTCCGCAAAACACGGGCAACATCGCCCGCCTTTGTGTTCTCACCGAGTGCTCGCTGCACCTGGTAGGGAAACTCGGTTTCTCGACTTCTGACTACTATCTGCGCCGTGCCGGCCTTGACTACTGGGAGTGTCTGACCGTTTGCTACCATGAGTCCCTGGAAGCGTTGCAGCAGACCGCAGGATCTGGACGTTTCTTGTACGCGAGTACCAAGGCCTCCCGGCTCTACACGGAGGTCAGCTACTCCCAAGGGGATTACCTCGTGTTCGGAAGCGAGACTCGTGGACTGCCGAGCGAACTGATTGAGTCGCACCCTGAGACCGCGATTCGTATTCCGATGTGGGGCGCCAGGCCACGCAGCCATAACCTCAGCAACGCTGTGGCGATCGTGGTTTACGAAGCCTTGCGGCAGATCAAGGGGTTCTGAGGCAGGGCAGACGCAACGAGCGTGCGCAGCGCTGCCGTTGGGCTGCGTTCGCTGCGAAGGGTAGGTTCCTAGAACACTCGCCCCAACCTATTTGCCAAATTCAACCTGAAATTCTTGTTCCAGCCATTCACTGCCTTCTTTCGCCCTGATTCTCAAGAGGTGCTTGCCGGGTTTGATGGTTTCGTCGTCGGAACGATCTTCTGAAGTGAGGACATAGGGCGGCGCGTCATACCGATTCATGAGCTGGCCGTCAACCCACATCTCGACCTTCTCCGGTTGGAAGCCCTCAATCCAGGCGCGCAACCGGGCGTAGCGCTGGTATTGGCCGTCGACCTGAGGCGGATTGATATAGATTCCTTTGCTGTATCGAGACTGTTCAAGCCGCTCCCGCTGCCGCCACTGTTTCAAAGCTTCCGGAGAACCAGCAATTGAGACATAGCGCCTCGATTGCGGGGAATTGAGCACAGCGTAGTCCGCCTGATAGATATGGATTCCATCGGCGCCCGCCTTATAGCAGCGCAAGATTCGCTCGAACCACATTCCAGGCATTTGCAAACCCCAGCCGAGAGCATCCACAGAGGGAAGAAGCTTCACTCTTGTTCCTTTCACTGCCTGTGCGTACTCGGCGACGTCAAAATTCAAGTGGCGCGCCTGGATATTGCTTGGGCAAAGGAAATCCGTTAAACCTTCCTTCACCCAGGTGGCGTAATCCATGAACTCCCACCCACGCACACCGCGCGCGGGAAACCTGGTCAGGATGGGAATGTGGAGGCCGCGCGGCTTGCCGTATCTGTCGGCCAAAGAGCGTAGCTCACGAAAGAAGTTGGTGACGGTTTCCTTGCTCCTGACAGAGTATGGGTAGCGGCACCAGTCCAGGGAGATCCCTTCGGCGCCAATCTGAAGTGCCTCTTCGAATAGCGCCAGGATGAACTGCCGCACCTCTGGCACCTCGTACTTGAGCTGGCCGCCAATGCGCCACTCGGGATGTTTTTTCGAGAACTCAGCCTCCAGGGGAGTGCCAGGATAGCAATTGGTGGCTCCAAGATTGGCATGAGGCTTCATGCCAAGCAAGCGAGCGTACTTGAGCTGGGTGCCCAGCGTATTGGTGAATTGTTGCATCAGCCCCACACTGTCGGTGATTGGGACCTTGCCGCCCCGAGGATCTCCGTAGGTGCCGGCGAGCAGCTGGCTTCCTGCACGCGTCTCGTGATTCATCTGGCTTCCCCCGCGGCCGATCTGGATATCGACAATGTCGACACGCGCCTCAGCAAAAGCCAGGAGCGGTTCCCAGTGTTGCAGGTTGCTCAGGATTTTTTCGTAGAACGCCCAGGAATAAGGCTCGTTGTATCCAACGACAGGAAGCTTCTCGCCTTTGAGGCTCCAGCGTTCTTCGAGCTGTCTCACCAGTTCCTGCGTCAGCGGAACCAATCGCACTGTGTCGAGGTGGGCTCGATAGGTATCCTCATACTCTCGTACACTGCTGTGTGGCTGCTTGATGACAAGATGCTGGCGCGTCATATCGGTCCATCGCCAAAAGGTTTCGCCTCCCGCCCGCGTGGCGTTATTGCCGCAGTCACTGCAGATCGGATATTCGTCGAAAATCTGAGGGCGCTCGTCGCCACTTAGTCGCAATTCGATTGAACCCGGCCGGGGCGGCAGAGAAACGAAGATCGCATAAGGACCCGTGAGGTTCAGTGGATAGGTGAGTTGAGGAAGCTCCACGCCTTTTTCCCTGACTTCTAGCGAAGAGCCTTGGGCTGGGACTTGTTCCCCTTGCTGCCCCTTCCGTATCCACCACACCGGACTGCCTGGAGCTGGATGTTCGGAGACAGACTGTTTCTGGAGCACTTGTGACCAGTCATCCAGCACCACGACATCCGAGTTGTCCAGAGCGATCTCCGCTTCCTCCCGAGCCAGTACCTTTTCTCCGTCGAGGAGGGTGACTCGAAAGCGAACCGATGCCTGTCCCGTAACATCTGGGAACGGGTTCCAAACAGCGGTGCGGGTCAAGCCGCCAGCGCGCCGTTCCGTGAAAGTGCCACGCCAGACTGCCGTCTCCCAATCCCTGGGTTGCATCAATTGAAGGGTCGTTTCGCTGACATAGGGCCAAACCCTGGCCGGTTTCCAATCAGAGCGTGTAGCCAGCTTTAGCTCACACCGTACGATCATTTCCGACGGAGCTTCCCGAGGGACGGTGTAAGCAATATGAACGTAGCGCGTAACAGGATCGACCTTGGGCTGGAGTGGTCGTGAATGGACCTGGCTCGGAGCCAGCGTTAGAGATGCGAGGAGAATGCAAGAGAATCGAGAGAGGCTGTTCGTGCTCATGTCGCGCTCGTCGTTTAGTGCGGTCCAAGTCAAGGAGTGGCTTGATACACCCGTTGCGCTTTGCGAAATAGTTCGATGACTTCTTGGCGGCGGCTCTCCTCATGAAAAGTGCCTCGAGTGCGAACGTCGTCGATCAGACGCTCAATCCAGTTCTCGAAATACCGAGCGTCCGCCCGAGACCAGATCTTCTTGCCGGCAAGCTCGACGTAAATGGGGCTGGAGTGGGCGAGGGCGACTTCAGTGCCCAAGGTGCTTTTCAGGCTGCCCGCAAGAGCCGGACTGGGTTCATTCATCACCAGGCGATGACGCGGGCCCCAGACGCGAGCGGCTACCCAGGCGCTTTGCGGCAACGTAACCTCTTGCGAGAGGTTCAGATCGTTCACTCCCTTCGTCTGTTCTACCTGCGCCACCACCTTGCCGTTGGCGATGATCTCGAGACGTTGCAATGGAAGCCAGGACCAGCTCCTTGCTTTCACTCGAAGACGGGCGGGCGCTGATTTCAGGTGAAGGCGCTCGCCAGGCATGTGACCGTCCAGTTCAAAAGCCAGCAGCGGACCCTCCGTGACGAAAGTATGGCCGGCGCGCAGTCCTTCAATCCACCGTGCATAGTTGAATTCCTCGCCCGTGTAGACGTAAACGCGTTCTCCGCCGGGCGTCGTTCCAAAAGTTTGGTTCAGAAAGGCGTCGCTGCCAGCTGTGATAGCCAAAGGGAAACCACAGTTGAGCAGACGATAGTAGAGATCCAGGGAGCTCTCTGAGTGGCTGCAGAAAACTTCGAAGGCATCGACTGTGCCCAATGCAACATCAACCGGGGCTTCGTGAGCATCTGCCCCGCCGTAGCGATAACCCCCGTTGCCTCCCGTATGGGCGTAGCTCACCAATCCACCCTGCCGGTGAGTGTTTTGCGCATGGATGAAGTTGGGAGGATAGTCTTCCTCGTGTTTGGCGCCTGGGAAACCCGTGTAGATGGGGTGTACCAGTTGCTTCAGGTTGAGCAGAATCAAGTGGCCATAGAGCGCTCGATTCCGCATCTCCTGATTCCAATAGAGAATATGACGGGGCGTGGAAAGCGGGTGAGGAGCGCCTTCAAACCGGTTCTCGTCGTGAACAAAGCCACCATCCGAATTCGAGACCATCAGATTGATGACCTGCAGATCTTCGCCCTGCGCTATCAGTGCGACATCCTCCGGTTGTATATAGAACTCCTTGGACCGGTAGTTGGCATGAACATGCTCGTCTCCGGCATGCCAGCCTCGCAGCTTGGGGCTTTCCAGACGCTTTAGCTGCATGGAGACTTGAATCTCTTTGCCGCCCTGAATCTGGACTTTCTGCCGCACCGGAATATGTTCGGCCCCTTTGACAACCTCAATCATCGAGGTTCCTTCAGGCAAAGTGGCGCGGAAGGCTCCATCCGCATAAGAAAAGTACTCGCCTGCCACCCAACCGACACGCTCGATCTTCTGGCCCTTCGTGGCTCCCTCCAGAGGCTCAAAGAGACCCTCGGAGTTAGTCAAGTACACTCGGGCCGCCGTAGGTTGGCCTGACTCGTCTAAGATGCGTGCAGCCAGTCTGCCAGGCTTCTTAGAGCTTGTTGCGAACGAGAAGCCTTTCTGGCTAGAGGAAGAAGATAAGTGAAGCTCCAGTTTGGATCCAGAAGCAACGATCTTTGGCTGAAGCAGAAAAGCCCGTGCGCCGGCCTCCGGAATGAGGAAGTGCTGCGCTTGCTTATCCGACCCGCCTACCCATGCCGCCTGCACTTGCAAGTCTTGCGTGTGGCGATTGCGAAGAAGAAGCCAAAGTCGCGCCCTCTCGTTTCCCTGACTGCACAGCCGGGGCAAATCGTTCTGTGCCTCAAAGTCCCGCCCGTTCCAATGGATCTTCAGAAGCTCAGGAGACTCGAGCGTCCAGAGTCGATCCGCAAACCACGACTCGCGGTCTTTGTCTGACGAGAAGGCAAGGGAGTTCCGGACGGTCCAGTAGGGAAGAATGATCTTCTCACGATTGGTCCCGGTATGACGCAGGAGACCCACGGCTGTCGCTCGAAAGTGGTCCACCAGGTCCGTTTCTTGCGCCGAGTCAGGCGGATTAAGCACGACAGGTCGCGGAGGAGTGCCGAGCCAGGCGAAGACGAGCAAGCAAGCTAAGCCCAGCCTTAGAGCGATTGGTGCCGTTATCTTTCTCATTCGAGCGGGCTCGGCTAATGGCTGACTTTCTCGCAACGCAACGAAGCAAGCCGTTCTTGATACCCCGCATCGGTAACCACCATCACCGCGCGGCGGACCGCGGCTTCCAAAGCGGGAACGAAATCGTCGAAAACTCGCAGACGCGGCTAACGGTCGCCTGAAACATTCCATCAACCCAGCCAAGCGCAAGGCAAGCAGGAATTCACGAGAGATTCCCGTCCCGCGCTTCGCTGCGGCAGGCTTTTCGCGGGAATGGCGAACCAGCCGGATGTGGGTTGCTAGCGCCGCTCCAGGCTCGGCGGGTCTTCAGCGCCCCGAGTAGGTCGGTAGAATGTCCCTTGGCAACGCCGGCTGGCCAACTGGTTAAAACGTTGTTCGTGCCGAAGGGCGCTACCTCCAACAGGCACGGAGCTGAGCCCCCTCGTGGGTAGCGCTTGGGCCGTCAATGGAGCTGCACCATCCGATTCTCCCGATTGATCCCCAATCTCCACTACTGGGCCACCAGCCAGGCTCGATTGAATCGCGCAAACCGAATATCCCGTCCCATTTTCTCGGGAAGTTCCTGCTGCCAGACCACGACGATGTTTCCGTCATTGGCCTGGGTAATCGAGGGATAGGAAGTCTTGATCTTGGGTGTGTTGGCAAGCTCTCGAGGTGTTGACCAGCTACGCCCTTCGTTCTTGGAAAGAGCCACAGTCAACGGCCAGCGATAACGAGGAGAGTTGTTCCAAGCCGCCACAATTTCCGGGCTGTTGTCCAGGCGCCAGAGAGCCACCGGCGTGTTATGCGCGGTCAGCGCGCTCGGTTTGGCTGGCGTCCATGTCTTACCGCCGTCCCGACTGCGCGACTCCCAGGCGTTGGTCGTGCTTGTGCGCACCAGCATGTAGAGTTCGCCACTGGCGAGTTGCACGATCCCTGGTTCGCAGGCTCCGCCCGTGGAAAATGGAGAGGTCCGAGGAGCTTCGACGTGGACGTCGCCTCCGGCTTGCCAGGTCTCTCCGTGGTCCCGAGAAATCAAAGCGCTCGCTTTCAAGTTCATTTCACCTTCCGTTTTTGGAATCATTCCCTCTTCAATCCAGATGTCCCAAGAGTAAGGCAGTAACAAGGTGCCGTCTCGGAGCTTCAGCCCAGCATGAGTTTTGGAGTCTGAGTATTTGTGCGGCATCGGCACCAGCACGGGGTTGCTCCAGGTCTTTCCGAAGTCCATGCTCGTTGTTTTCCAAATTTCCAACTTCTCAATCAGCCTCGGGTTTTCGACCACTGTCACAAAGACCATCGTTTTCTTGCCGTCTACAACAATGCTGGCATCTCCATTCCAGGCCTTAGGCTGAGAGAGAATCTGAGCAGCAGAGGACCAGGTCTTTCCGCTGTCGCTTGAAAGCGACCCCATGATCCTGGAATCCGTTTCACCGGATCTTCCACTGGCTCCCCAGACGGCTAACAACTTTCCGTCTGCTAGTCGAGCCACGTTAGGAATATAGTTCCGATAGTATGGCTTGTCGGCCTCTGCAATGACGCCCTTTTCGAAGAAAGGTGCGTCGGAGCCAGCCGCTTGTCTTCCAGCGGCGATCACCAGTAGCGTTGCCAGAGCAACATTGGGTGTGGATACTCTCAATCGGTTTCGGTATTTCAAGTGGAGTGACCTCCAGAGTGAAGCAGCGGTTGTGAGTTACGAGTGATGGGTAGCGAATTAGATCGGCGTCAGTTTTGAATGTGGGAGCCGGCCTCGGGACGGCGACCAGAATCCTCGTCGAGCAATGGTCGCAGCCCAGAGGTCCGCTCCGACATTCGCCATGCGCAGGTAGAGCACTATCCGCGACTGAACACGAACGCCGTGCTCAATGGTGGCTACCAGAACGAGAACAGATTCTCGCAAACGTCGTACACTGCAAGTTAGGCGCTTTCGCCAGCCTGTGTCCGAAAGCGCCCTGTTACCTGTCGAACTTCGCGAATGATCTAGTCTAGAACGTCAGCTTAAGCACGAACTGCGAGATGCGCGGATCTCTGGCGCTGGTAATCCTACCGAAGGTGGCGGCATTCTCAATGGAACTGGGTGGAGCATTGAACTGTGGGTGGTTCCATGTATTGAACATCTCGTAGCGAAATTCCAGCTTCTTGCCTTCAGCGATCTGGAACGTCTTGTAAACGCCCAAGTCCCAGTTGTTCAGCCCTGGGCCAACCAGGATATTTCGCCCTCCATTGCCGGCGCGTGGATTGGTTAGAGGGGGCAGGACAAAAGCCGAGATATCCCAAAAGCGATTGATCGTGCGCTCGCTCTTGGAAAGGTTACCGTCGGCGATCCGGTCGGCGTTAGCCGAACAGGCAGCGGCGCAGTAGTTGGCACGAGCCAGGCTCATACGGGGACTGTAGGCAAATCCACTCTGAAAGAAAGTCACGCCACGCACACCCCAGCCGCCGAAGAACTGGTTGAGAGCGCCAGACGTGTTGGTGCCAAACCTCTTACCTCTGCCGAAGGGAAGTTCATACTGATAGCTGAAAACAAAGCGGTGGCGGGCGTCAAAATCGGAAACCCCACGAGCCGATCTCCAAAAGTCATTGGGGTTCAGCCATTCTGCAGCCACGTCAAAGGTGGAGCCGGTGTCGATGGCCTTAGACCAAGTGTAACTGGCCAAGTAAGACAACCCATGGCTGTGCCGTTGCTCCACTTTGAGGCCCATACCGTGATAGTACGCATCCAGGCCCATGTGTGTCCCTTGAATCCTGGCAAAGCTGGGATAGGGCAGGCGGCTCTGGACTGCCCCGGGAGCGGGTTGGGTGTAGTTGGTGTTGTGGTTGCTCAGCAGGTGGTTGGTTCGGGATCCCAAATACTGCGCTTCGACCAGCAGAGTCTGCCTCAACTGATGCTGCAGGCTCATTGTCCATTGATAGTTCAGCCCATAGGGAAATTCGCGGCTGTAGAAGGGAAAAATGGTCAAAGGCGCGGGGAAGCGAACCGTGGCTTCCGGTCCGCCCGACCCTTCAGGGTTGTAGCCGGCGGGGATTTCACTGCCGTTGGGCAGCCTGATGACCGGGCGCACCGGGTCCCCCGTCCAGATGGGTCGCAAGCTGTTCGGTGCGAAATCGTTGCTGGAGGCCATGGCCGGAGCCTGGGGCGCGTTGTAAAACATACCAAATCCGCTGCGCAGCACCGTCTTGGATCGCAGTTGGTAGGCTAGGCCGAGCCTGGGGCCAAAATTGTTCTTATCCGCATCCCAGGCAGAATTGTAGGGAACGAAACGAACCTTGATGTCAGGACGAACGTTCTTGTAGAAATCCTCGATCCGACTTCGATTGGCTATGTTTTCCGAGATCAGCAGCTCACCTCTCTGCTGATCCCATCCCAAAGTGTCGTTCCGGGACGTTTTGAGGGAGGATTCCACTTCATATCGCAAGCCAAAATTCAACGTCAGCTTGGAGGCGATTTTCCAATCGTCGTGGATGTAAGCTGCAAAGTACTTCAAGCGCGAATCCCACAGAGTCGCTCGTGCGGTCTTGCCGATCGAGGAAGGAAGGCCCAGCAGGAAGTCGGCGAAGTTGTCGCCTGAGTATCGATTGCCGAAAGTATGGCTACCGTTACCCCCCGTGTAGAACATATTGGTATCGATAACTCTGAAGTCACCACCCAGCTTCAGTCCATGGCTGCCCCGCTGCCATGAGACGTTGTCGGTCCATTCATAGTTCTTGGTAGTTCGATAGTTCGGAGTCCTCTCTCCAGGTGCCAAAAATCCCGGAACCCCAATGTTCGGCGTTCCTGTGAAGATCGGATTGGTATAAGCCAGAACGTTAAGGATCCCCACCTGTTCGTGGAAGTTGGTTCCATTCGACAGGAAGGCTAGTCTAGTGTCCCTTAAATAACTAGACATACTATTCCTCTCGCTTCTGCCGTCGACGCGGTTGGGTGCTGCCGGGCTTGATCGATTCTAATTTGGCGCGAGCCCGTTCGATCTTCTTGAGAATCT
>Ga0194132_10008192_pt1 | contig 15089 bp, 10 predicted proteins | sample TA2KigOf80mmetaG_FD_148612 | JGI IMG/M metagenome (GOLD analysis project Ga0194132, IMG submission 148612) | Freshwater microbial communities from Lake Tanganyika, Tanzania - TA2015054 Kigoma Offshore 80m | ecosystem: Environmental > Aquatic > Freshwater > Lake | place: Tanzania: Lake... | reverse complement strand
GATTGAGAGGTGTTCATGGACGACAAAACCCGACGCAAGCGACCCGGCTACGGGATGCGCCGATCCCGCGCCCCGGCCCGCTGCCAGCGCCCAAGCCGCAAACCGTTCAGCCTACGCTTGATTAAGGCCTAGCGCACCGAAGCCCTTGTCGAAATAGTTCGGCGAATGAAAGCGCCCTGCCGCTTGTTTGTCGAGTGCGCGGAGTTTTTCCCACAGCGGATGAGCAATTGCGATCCGGCGCTTCGTCATGGTGTTTTGGCTACCTCACAGCGTCAGATAGATAACCTGGTCCTTCCACTCGTCAGGTGCAACATCCACGGAGAGAAACAGGATTTCGTCAATCGCTTGCCCAATCCGCATGCACTCAGGCACAACAAGAACGCCAGGCATGGGTTCGCCGGCAGTCACGCGCTGATATGCGGCGGGCGGATCGCAGAGACATCGTACGTAAGTAACGCTCGTGAATGCGCAGCGGCCCACTCCCAGATGTCCGCGTCGCGTGCCTGCATGAGGAGTCAACCCTCCGGGGTTATACCATCATGTAGTGACGACATTAATGGGCGTCCGTTGTCGGATTGTCGGGGACTCAATCCAAGTGGGACCGGCGTTGTCACCGTTTTTCGCCGAAGCAGAACAGATGCCCCGCGGTGCGCAGATAGATCCGGCCGTCGGCGATGGCGGGAGTGCCATAAATATCTTCGCCAAAGTCGCTGGTGGAGAGGACCTGCCAGTCCTTGCCCGCCCGAATGACGGCGGACCAGCCGTGCTGGTTCTGCACGTAGATCTTGCCGTCACCGGCGACGGGTGAGCTGTAAAAGTCGCCGCCCTCCGGCAACCGGGCGTACTTGAGCGCCTTGCCCGTGCCGGCATCGAGACTCGCGAACAGGCCGCCGCTCTTGAGCGTGTACACCAGGCCGCCATGGAAGAGTGGCGAGGCACAGAACGGTACTTGCCGATTGTTGCTCCACACAACGTGTGATCTTGTCACGTCCCCCTTGCCGCCTGGCCGGATCGCCAGCACGACGTTGCGGCCCAGCCGGAACAGATCGCGAAAGCGCTCGTACTCAGCACGAGTGATCGAGCCGTTTGCGTCCACATCCACCTGGGAGAAGCGTTCCGAGATCGGACCTTTGGTGAGTTCCTTGGCCTCGAGCGTGCCGTTGCCGTTCTTGTCGAGTCTCTTGACGACGTCGTCGAACGGCTCGACCGTGATCGCGGCTCCCGGATCGCCGCCAGCCGACCAGCCGGACAGATACAGCCGGCCGTCGTCCCCAACGACCGGCGTGGCGCAGATCGTTCGTGCCAGGCCGCGCACCGTCCAGATTTCCTTGCCGCTGTCGAGATCGTAGCCAGCCACGCGCAGCGTGCCCGCCACGACCACCTGCTTTTGGCCGTTCACATGCCAGATCACCGGAGTGCAAAAGCCGCGCAGGAACTCCGAGCGATCCGTCCTCCAGATGGTCTTGCCGGTTCGCTTGTCGATGGCCTCGAGAAACGAGTTCTGATCGTGGTCCTGGCTGACGATCACCCAGTCGCTGACGAGGATGGGAGAGCTACCGGCACCGAAATCGTTGTTGAATGGCCCGAATGGTCGATGCCAGGCGAGCTTGCCATCCTGGCGGTGGCAGAACAAGCCGGACGAGCCGAAGAAACTGATGACGCGCTCCTCGTCGGCCACCGGCGTGGACTGGGCATGACTGCCGATCTTGTGGACCTTTTCAAGCTTCCGCGCCGGCGTCTCCACCTCCCAGACGATCCGCCCGCTGGCCCGATCCAGTGCGATCACGACGAGTCGCTGTTGCCGGACACCGGTGAGATAGACGCGCCTGCCGACACCGATGGGTGACGAGTGTCCCGGCGGCAGGGCCGTCTTCCAGATGACGTTGGTCGCCGGCCCGATGGCCTCCGGCAGCGGCGCAGCGTCGCTCGGCTGCCCCGAGCCGCCCGGACCGCGAAACTGCGGCCAGTCCGAGGCACGCGCGGCGGCAGCAAGTACGAGGATAACAACCGCGGCGTGGGCGCCGTTGGCCAATCGTTTCATGAGTCGTCCTCGCGGTGTCTCTATGCCTTCTGCGTCACTCTTGGCCGCTCCTTCAGCGACCGGCATCCCTGGTTTTCATATCAAAAATGCTTCAGGCGTGCACACACCGACGTGAGGCGTATTGCTGCTTGCGAGATGACTTACCAGGCATGACGACGCCATGACAAGCTTCATGGCAAAAGGTCACGGCACTGTCGCGACAAGATGGCTCGGCCCGCGCAGATGCGCTCCGCCACCAGGCGGTGCGCATCTTCGCGGACTCTACTCCGTTGCGTTGGTTGCGAGGCGCGGTCGAACCGAAGACGTTCCGGGCCAGCGCCTTGCACTCATTCAGAGGGGATCACTACAGCCAGGTAGCCGTCAGTCGTTCGATCACTGTGTCGGCGCCGTCGCCACGAAAGCGAATCGTGTCGCGCGACCAGATTGGTTCCTCGAAGATGGAATCGTCGACCGTCCAGATGTAGTTGATCATCGTATCGTCGCCGGCGCCGCCGATGAGCTGATTGCTGCTCCGGTCGTACTGGTTGCCGCCGTCGAGGAGGTCGTTGCCCGCGTCGCCAAAGAGCAGATCGATGCCAAAGCCGCCGAAGAGCTGATCGTCGCCGTCGCCGCCGGACATCCTGTCAACGCCGTCGTCGCCGTAGAGCCGGTCGTTGCCCATTTCACCATACAGGAAATCATCCCCGGCGCCGCCGTATAGCCAGTCTGCATCATCACCGCCGGCCAGATAGTCGTGGCCTTGTTCCCCGAAGAGGAAGTCGCTGCCGGCGCCGCCGAACAGGCGGTCGTTGCCGGCGATTGTGAAGTTGCCGGAGTCGCCCATCAGCATATCGACCCCGTGCATGCCATAGAGGTCATCGTTGCCGGCGCCGCCCCAGAGCCAGTCGTTGCCGAAGCCGCCGAAGAGGATGTCGTTGCCGTCGCCTCCGTAAAGCTTATCGTTGCCGCAGGCGCCGGGGGTCGCCTCTTGGGCCAGGGCGAAGTTCAGGCTGTCCACGTTGGTTGTCAAGGCAGTCATCGGATAGTAGACGGACTCCTTGAAGTTGAAGACAGTGGTGTTGGCGCCGGGCGTGAAAGGCTTGGTTTGAACGCCGCTGTACTGGCTATCGCCAAAGAGCGTGTCGGAGCCGCCGCGCCCCCAAAGCGTGTCCGAGCCCATGCCGCCCACAAGCAGGTCCGCGCCCTCGCCGCCCTTCAGGGTGTCGTCGCCCCGTCCACCGAACATGCGCGTGTGGATGGGTCGGTTGAGCGCGTTGCTGGCGGGATTGGCGACCGCCACTGTCTCGAACTGGAGAACGTCGTTGCCTCGACCCCCGTCAATGCGGATCACATCGACTTTTGCCGCGGCGAGCGAGGCACGTGGCACGCCGGCGTCGTTGATGGTGGCGCCCACGACGGAGATGCGGCCTGCTTTCTGGCGGACCTCGATGGTTTCCGATGCCGCCGTCCCGGTAACGATCAACCGGCCAGCCGCGAACACGGCGCTCACAGCCGGGACAAGCCGGTCCTCAAGGCGCTCCACAACAGGTTGAACACGGTTACGCAGGTTCGTTGCCATGATCGGCTCCTTGTTTTCGTCGTCGCAGCCAGCAATCTTTCGTGCTATCTGGACATGCGAAAGCCAGGGGGCCGAGCCATCAAAAAAAGTGCTGCGCCGGATGATTTTTCTCGCCGACCCATAATCTCGGAAGAGAAAAGGCGCCTAACTGCAGACAGATTCAAACATTGCAGCAACACTCAGTACGTTCTCAATTTCCCCGGTTGCGGCATTTTGGATTGCGTTGCGCTAGCGAGTTTTACACAACGCGGCCGAGCCGCAACTACGATCAGGAAGATGCTTAAGACCAAGCGACCACGGATTTCACGGATGGCACGGATCAAGAAATCAAGAAGCCAGTCAATCGTCCGCTAACCCTGTCTTCTTTATCCGTGCCATCCGTGAAATCCGTGGTTCGAATCGCCATGAAATCTCTGCACGCTGCAAAGAAATCACTCGAAGAGTAGTACACACCCGCACGTCCGGCCGCTTCAACCCAGACTTACTGAGAAGTTACAAAACTCAGGATTTCTTGGCGGGGGATGATACGGGCGGCGGGGCCAGCCGAAGAACGTAGACCGTGCCGTTGCTGTTGCCCAGGATCAGGTGCCGGGCATCGTTGCTCATGCTCAGGCTCAGCGATTGCCCGGGCAGCTGCCATGCGGCGAATTGCAGACCGGTGGCGAGGTCGTAACCATGAACCGCAGCCCAGTCCCAGGCGACAAACAGCCGTTCACCGTCCGAAGAAAAGCAGCTGGCGATGATCTGACCGAAGTGTTTGGGACCGACAGGCCGTTCCACGAAGCCGCTCTCGGATCTTTCCCAGCAGGCTGCGCGCTCCATTGCTTGCGAATGGGCGAAGATGCGCTTGCCGTCGCGCGAAACGGACAGCTCGCGCAGATTCTTCGGGACGTTCGGAAAAGGCAGCGGCTGAAGCTCACCGGCCGTCCGTTGCCAGACCTGTACGCCCGACTCACTGGCAGCAACCAGCACGTCGCCGGCATACGACAGTCCAAGCTGATAGCTCTCGGCGGGACGGTAGGCGCTGGTCGTCTCTGCCAGCGTGCGCAAGGACTGCGGCTCGATTGCCGATAGCCGGAACAATCCATTCTCGTATTGCGTGAGCAAGGTGGCGCCGTCGCCGGCGAGCATCGCCCCCACGAATTGTTCCGGCAGTTTGAGATCGCGCGACGGCTCCAGCAGCGCAGACTTCCAGTCACCCAGGTACACAACATCGGTGCGTGGGACAAAAGATGCCACGCTGCGTCCGTGCCAGGCGAAGCGCCATCGCCACCAATGATCGGAGCGCGCCCGATAGACATGGACGAACTTCGGGGCCGCTCCGGCCAGATCCCATAGGTCGCGAACGCTCGACCTGCTCAGCGTGCTCAGATCGCCATGGGCCGGCACGAGCAAGGGCTGGTCGTGGAATGGCGGTTCGGGCTCCGCTTGCAGCCGGCCGTTCTTCATCGGCCAGCGGCGCAAGCAACCGCTGCTGTGCCCGGTAACCAGGATTGTGCCGTCGCCAGCGAAGCCCAGACAGGTTGTCTCCTGGGCAGCACTCTGCTGGACCTTGGCCGCGGCACCGCTCTGCAAATCCCATGCGAGCACATGCGCCTTGCTGGCGGCCGCCAGGCGGTCCCCCTCTGGCGACAGGGCCATGGCCATGACTGCCATGTCGGCGTCAATCGAGAATTCACGGCGTGGCTTGACGCCGCTCACGTCCCAAAGGTGGATCTTGTTGTCGCCGGCTTCACCGGCATCGGACAGCGCTAAACGCTTGCCGTCGCGCGAAGCTGCCAGGTGGCATGGGCCCTTCATCTGCTGGACGACCTCGGAATCGTCGCCGCGCGTCAGGTCCCAGAGCCTGGCGGCGCCGTCGGCGCCCGTCGATAGCAGTTGCTGTCCCGTGCCGATGAACGCCAGGCCCGTGACGGGCTTGCTGTGATCCACCAGCAACCGCGCCGCCTTCGGTTGCGAGCCGGACAGGTCGTAGATCTCGATCGCGGCCTCGCCGGCGCCGCTGAAGGCGAGGAGCTTGCCGTCGCCGGACAGGGCCAGCACCGTCACCGGCCTGGAGTAGTTGGGCAGCGTGTGCTTGACGCGCGGGCCGTCGCCACTCAGGTCCCAGATATAGGCCGCCGGCGCCGGGTACCAGCCGCAGCCAACCGCCAGCGTCTTGCCATCGTTCGCGATAGCCAGGCTGAAGGTCGTGATACGCTCGGTGTCGATGGCCGGCTGCTCGGCAAGAGTAGCGACGTCCCAGCGACGCAGCCGCTTGTCCTGGCCGGCGGAGATCACGGTCTTGCCATTTGGATGAACGACCAGCGTATTGCAAGGGCCCCAGTGACGGAATGCGTGCGTGCCGATCACCGCCACCAGTTCCTTCGGCTGCCAGGCAAATTTTTCGGCAGCGGGAATCTTGTCGGCAGTGAGGTTGTCGAGCGGCGATTGCCTGTCAACCGGCGGCAACGGCGGCGAAGGTAGCCGCACTGCCTGCTTTTCATCCTTGTCTTTGGACTGAACCGGTGGCGGCGCTGGCTCGTCATTCTCGCTTGCCAACGGAAAGAAGCAAATGCCAAGAGCGGCCAGTCCGACGACGACTGCTAACCCCGTCAACCCAACCAGCAGCCGCTTGCTCGCCATGATCCGGGCCCGCAACGACCGCGCGCTCTTGCGGGGCTCCAGCGTGATGATCGGAGCCGCTTGCGGTGCCGCCGGCTGCACGATCGTCGGGTCGATGCCTGCCGACGATGTTTCGGCAAGCGGCGCCGGGACAAGCTCCCAGGAGCCGGCATGCATCACCAGGTGCGATTCTGCCGACCCCGAGACCTGGCCTGTCGCGCACGACTCCAGCTCGGCGAGCAGGTCCGCCATGGTCTGGTAGCGATCTTCGGGCTTCTTGGCCATCATCCGGCCGAAGACGACGTCCAGGCATTCCGGGACATCGAGGCGCTGACGCAGCGAGGGAATTGCCTGCTCTCGGTGCGCGATCATTCTTGCTACCAGGGTCTGTCCCTGAAAGGGCGGCTTCCCGGTCAGTAGGAAATGCAGCGTGCATCCCAGACTGTAGATGTCGGCGCGCTGATCGGCGGCATGCGTGTCCAGGGCCTGCTCGGGCGCCATGTAATCGACCGTGCCCATGACCATGCCATGCTCGGTCAGCTGGGACGAGACGGAACGTGGGTTGTGATCGTCACGGCGAATGCGTGCCAGGCCCAGGTCGAGAACCTTCACGGTCCCCTGAACGTCCATGATGAGGTTGCCGGGCTTGATGTCGCGGTGGACGATGCCCTGCTTGTGGGCATAGTCCAGCCCGCGCGCCGCCTGGATCACGCAGGCCATGGCTTGCCGGCACGGCAGCGGCCCGTGCCCGCGCACCAGGGACGACAGATCCTTGCCGGCGACACACTGCATCACCAGAAAATGCCGGCCGTCGGCCGCATCCGCGTCATAGGCAGCCACGATGTTGGGATGGTTGAGCCGGGCCAGCGCACGCATCTCGCGCTGAAATCGATCGACTGCCTGCGGTGAATCCACGACGCTCCTGGGCAAGACCTTGACCGCAACGATCCGGTCCATCTGGCGGTGACGGGCTCGATAGACCTGTCCCATGCCGCCCGCGCCGATCGGCTCTTGCAGCAAGTACTTGCCCAGTATCAGCTCGCTTCCTCTTCCTTCGAGAACGAGCCGGAGCTGATAGGCTGTCAGCTTGTTCAGACGGAGCAACTCCTGGACCATGGCCGTGGCCGTCAGCGGTGTGGCGCCCTGACGCTGACGCAATGTGGAACGCAGTTCAGCGGCACTCAGGAGCGACGCATCCACAAGTGCGCGCTGCAATGCCTCGAGCGGCATGGCGATGTCTCCCAGTTCGGATGTCTGAGCAATGCCGCGCGGCGGCGGCGGTGGTGGCTCGGGCAGCGTCAAGGGCCGCAATTCTTGCTCGGCCGGATTGTCCTTCTCCAGCCACGTCATGGTGCTCAGAATGTCAATGTGTTCGCGTAAAGGCCGCAGCAATTCCGGACAGTCACGGCACAACACGTCAGGCGTCAGCGCCTTGCCGGCCGCGCGGGACTGGCTCCACCGGGCCAGAAGGTCATACAGGAGGTCGTCAGGCATGAAGCACTACCTCGCGCCATCAAGGCGGGTCACTCACCGCGAGTCACCGGCGACTCCCCGTGCAGCGCATGAAACAAGGAGACCTGGGCAGCATACCAGCGGCGCTGCACCGTGGGCAGGGACACGCCCAGAATGTCGGCCGACTCCTGCTGCGACAAGCCTGCATACCAGAGCAGCTGAAACACTTCGCGCTCATTGTCCGGCAGCTTATCGACCGCTTCGTGAAAGACCGTCCAGTCATCCAGGCTGGATGGCTCAGCGCCTGGGGCCGCGACGTTGCGCACGACCTCCGCGTCGGCGTCGCCGCTGGCGAGGGCGCTATCGGTATCGTGTCGTGCGGCCGATCCTTGTGGACCGAGATGATGCCGGGCCAGATCGATGAGCGTGCGCCGGATCTGCGTACTCGCCAAATTCCAGAAGTGTTGCACCGACTCCAGCTTCACCTGCGACAGTGACTGATACAGCCGCATGACGGCGGTCTGAAAAACGTCGTCGGTCTCTTCCCAGCGGTGCAGCCGGGGGTAGTCGCGCAGCATGCGCCGTGTCAGTCGGAGCAATCGTCCTGCCGCGTGCTGCAATAACTCGCTGTGCGCGCGGGCATCCCCTGCCGCGGCGCGCGCCAGCAGACGGCCGGTGACAGACGTGACCGATTCCGGGGTCATGCTCCAGCGCCCCTAACTTGGCATCCCCGCGCCTCCGTGCCGGCAAGTTCGTGTACCCCAACATGCCATGCGGATGCCGGATCGAGGAGACATCAACAAAATGACATTTTTTTTTCAGATCACTGCCGTTGCAAGCCGCATGACGCCCAGTGCACAGCAGCACTCACTTCGCCGATGTGATCCATGAGACCTGCGTGACCAGCTGGTTGAGGGATGCGTAGGAGATTGCGGCGTTGGTGGCAAAGCGTGGATCGCCGTTGGCGGGGAAGGTCGCCAGAGTCGCATCACCGACCAGAAAGACATTGAAGTCCCTGGACAGATTCTCGTAGCCGGCCGTGGTCCTGCAGAAGCACATGTCGGTGGCGTAGCCCGTGAGCAGCACGTGTCGGACACCGTGCTTCTTCAGGAAGTCGCGCAGCGGCGCGTAGCCGGCGGCGTCGTAGATCACCACGTCGTCCGGGTCGGCGTCGATGTCGGCGCACACGGGGATCGGCAACTCCCAGAAACCAGCGCCGTTGTAGCGCGGCCCGGCGTCGATGCCGGAAAACTGCTTGAAGTAATCGATCACCGGCGTGTCGCGCGACAGCGACAGCTTGTCCGGGATCGGCTGGGCCTTGTAGCTGAACGACGCCAGCTTCGCTTTCAACTCCTCCAGGCCGGTGGCGCGTTCGGTTTTGGACGGTTTGCCGTTGACCGAGCGGTACACCTTCTTGCGGATGGCGTCCTCCGGGCCGGGCAAGCTGTACATGATGAACGCCGCCTTGCCGCGCAGCGACTTCAGAAACGGGTTGATGACCTTGCGGGTGTGCTTGGCGGCGAGGTGATTCTTGTCCGGCCAGCCGAAATCGCAGACACCGGCCGGCTCCGGCGTTTGCCAGCCTTGGCCGTCGTCGATGCCCCAGGGATGCACCATGACAACAGCCGTTTCCCTGGCGCGCAGCCGGTTCGGCATCTCGATGATGCCGCGGGCGTTGTACGAGAACCGCCAGGCCCGCACGTGCAGGTCGGCGTCCGCGTCATCCACCAGCATCGGCGCCTCGAAGCGCGCCTTCAGACGGACCGGCTCGATAAACTCCGGGTGATCCGCCAGCAACGGTTTGGCATTGGTGATGGGTTTCAGGCGATTGTCATAGCTTCGTCGCGTGGATTGCTGGGCGGCTACTTCGCCGACGAGCCCAGCTGACAGCAGCAGCGTGCCAAGGAACGTTCGAAGCTTCATGTGCTTGCTCCTGACTGGCTAGCAATAGAAAAAGCCAACGGGGTCGCCCACGTTGGCTTGCGGATGACAACAGGAGGTCAATTGATGCCGCCGCTGGGCGGCCGGACACCGCCGGGCAAGCCAGGCGGACGCACGCCACCCGGGTTTATGCCACCTGGGTTGATACCACCCGGGTTGATCCCACCGGGCAATCCCGGGCGCACGCCGCCGGGATTGATGCCGCCGGGGAAGCCGGGACGTCCACCGCCCGGGTTGATGCCGCCGTTGTTGTTGCCGTTGTTGTTGCCGTTGTTGCCGCCTGGGGGCGGTTGCGAGCCGGGTGTGATGCCTTGCAGTCGCTGCCAGGCGTGCAGGGCGGCCTCTTTGTTCTCGTTGGCTGGATCAAGCTTGTAGAGGTACTGCAGCGTGTTGCCGACATACACGGTAGCGTGCCCGATATGCCCGAGCGAATCGATGCAGGCGCGGCGAGCCTTGGGGTTGTCCTTGAAGGTCGTGAGCTTCTTGCAGATGGCGGTGGTGATGGTGTCCTTGACCTGCTTGGTATTGGGCTTGGCGATCTTGATGATGGCGTCCTGGGCGTCGGCGCGCAGATCGTCTTCCTCGAAGCAGTTGATGACATCGTTGGCGGCGCTACGGGCATCGGCGCCGATCTTGGCCACGCCGCGGAGGGCCTTCTTGCGAGTCTCGCCATTGCCCTTGCGAACCGCGAGGGTCAAGGTCGCCAGCGCCTCCTTGGCATCGCCGCCAAGCTTGAGGTAGGCAGGCAAGCAATCCAAGGCCACGGAAGGATCGGCGTCCTTGATGGCCTCTGCCAGAGCGGGCAGAGCCGACTTGGCGCTTGAACCGATGGCCTCCAGAACCTGGGCCGCGGGCACGCGCAAGTTCTTGTCGGAGCTCTTGACGTAGCCGGTGAGCGCCGGCACGGCAGCCTTGCTGTCCGAGCCGAGCTTGATGAGGGCACTGGCGGCGAGCTTGCGTAGCTCGGCGTTGCTCGACTTCATCGTATCAGCCAGAAGGGTCACATCCTTGCCGTCGGGACCGATTGTCAGGAATGCCTTGAAAGCGGACTGCCGCAAGTTTTCATCCGCGCTCTTGAGCTGTTCGGCGAGTACCGGCAGAGCGGCTCTCGCGTCAGCGCCCAGAACGCCGATGGCACGGATGGCCTGCAGGCGAACCTCCATGGGTTCTTCCGCGCTCTTGCAGGCGTCGCACAGCATGGGCAGGTCTCCCTTGTGCGGCGGGATCTTGTCAAGAGCATCGCCGGCAGCGCGGCGGACGAGCGTCTCACTGTCCTTGAGAGCCTTGAAAAGCGGCCCAAAGGCCAGATTGGCTGCGGCGCCCATGCCCCCAAGTTTCTGAGCGGCGTCGAGGCGCACGCTGAAGTCCTTGTCGTTGAGCCGCTTGACCAGCATCGGCAGCTGGGAAGCGTCTTCCTGAAACACCGGCTCCGGCTCGGGAATCCACGTCTGGTTGATGGACTTGAAGTATTTCTCCATGAGCGTGCGACATTCGCTGACGTCGATGAAGATGCTCATATTCTGCGCGGTCATGTTGCCGCCGTGAGCGACTCCAACGAGCACGCCGCGATCATCGACCAGCGGACCACCGCTATCGCCCGGATTGATGGCCGAATCGGTCTCGACCTTCATGGCGTTGTATTCGTGAACGCCATCGGCCCCCAGGGACTTCCACTTATCAGGAAACACCTGGCGAACCTTGCCTGGGGAATAGATCCACAGGGCGCCGCTGGCGCCCGGGTTGCCCATGGAGTGAACCTGCTGAGCGGGCCTGGCGCTCTTCTTGGCAAAGGCCAGAACCTGCACGCCTTCGGGAAGGCTATCCAGCTGCACCAGAGCGATGTCGGCGCGTGGCTCGCGCATGACGACCTTGCCGCGAATACCCGGCTTGGACTGGTAGAATTCCCGTTTGACCTGCAACGCGCCCTTGTTCATGGTCGGGAAGTACATCGTGACGTATTCGGCGTTGCCGACAACGTGAACATTGGTCAACACCAGGCGCTGCTTGCGATCCACCAGCGAACCGGTGCCGGTCCCCTTGACGATGGACCCGCTGCCCTTGCCTGGGTTACCGGGGTTGGAACCACCCGGCGGCTTGATCCCACCTGGTCCACCGGGCTGACCAGGGAACCCACCACCCGGCTGTCCCGGGAATCCGCCGCCAGGTTGCCCAGGGAATCCGCCCGGAGGCGTTCCACCCGGGAAACCACCTGGAGGCTTCACGCCACCGGGCAGTCCGCCCGGAGGCATCGGTGCTCCGCCGGGAAACCCACCTGGAGGCTTGACGCCGCCGGGCAACCCGCCGGGAGGCATAGGCGCCCCGCCTGGAAATCCACCGGGAGGCTGCACGCCACCGGGCAATCCACCAGGAGGCATCGGCGCGCCGCCAGGAAAACCACCTGGAGGCTGGACGCCACCGGGCAACCCGCCGGGAGGCTTCGGTATACCGCCAGGCACCTGGCCAGGAGCCGGCGTTGCGCCACCGGGCAGGGAAATGCCCGGAGGAGCGATACCCACGCCCGCCCCACCAAGTTGAAATGGCCGAGTCTGCGATGTCTCGTTGCCTTCATCGCCACGAATGCGAATCTTGATTGGGCGTGTCGGCGGCCGACTGCCACCGATGCCACTGATGCCACCGGGCTTGCCAATGCCGCCGCCGATGCCGGGCACATTCGGTCCGCTGGCGGGCGCGGCCCCCTTGGTAACGGTCCAGTTCCAGCGAGTTTCTGGGTTTGATGCTGTCCCCGACATCTTGTCATCCTGGATCGTTCCCGAATCGGAAACATCGGCGAATCTCATGCTGATGCTGTTGCCGGTCAGCTGGTAGGTGCCGGGCGTATTGCCATCCTTGTCCGTCATCGTCACCTGAGATCCGTTGGCAAACGTGACACCCAGCCGTCCATAACCAATGAGGGTTTCCGAGCCGCCCCAGCTGGTGCCGGACAGCGAATCCGCACCTTGAGCCGGTTGCGCAGGTTGGCTGCGGGGTGGATTTGGATTGAAAGGAGGTGACGTTTCCGGAACGCCGACGATGCCACCGCCCTTCTCCAGCTTGTGCTCGGCGTGAATCCAGACCGCGGACTTGAGCAGACGCTGATAAACACGTTCGCCGGCGGTACCCGACGGGATGTGCACGACAGGTTCCGGCTCCGGATCGTTCTTTTTTGGCTCGGGATCCTTTGGAGTCTCCGGTTCCTGCTTGGGGTCGTTCGGATTGGGCTGCGGAATGGGATTTGGAACGGGATTGGTTCCCTGATTGGGCATGGGCGTTGGATTCGGGTTTTGCGCGATCGGCTTGGCTTCCGATTGTGACTTGCCGCCAAGCACGAGGAACAGCACGACGGCGACAACGGCCGCGGCCGCCACACCGCCGCCGATGAGCATGATGGGCTTCATGCTGCTTTTTTGCGGTTCTTTCTTGCCACGGCGTGAACGCGGGGACTCGTCTTCCTCGTCGTCGTCCTCGTCGTCGTCGTCATCATCAGCATCGCGGGCCTTGCTGCGCATGGCGGATGTCTTGGCGGCGACAGCAGGACGACCCTTGCGATCAGTGATGCGGGCCTTGTCGTTATCGCGATCGTCCTGATCCTCGCCCTCTCCGGACACAAGCACCGGCTTTTCGCACTCGCGACAGCGAATCTTCTTGCCGTTCAACGTGTCCGCCACATTGAAAGAGGCCCGGCATGACGGGCAATTCACCTTGATGGCCATGATGGCCCTCCGCAAAGGTTCTACCGAGATGTTGCACCGACCGCTTGAGAAGTTAGCCGTTATCGTAAGCCGGGCCCGGCAAACCCGCAAGCGCTTTTTTCCAGATTCACCAATTTTCCGGTGCGGGCCGGTCCACAGAAGGCGTCACCTCATTCCAGCCGCAATTCGTCATAGATTTTCGCCAGCTGGCTTTCCACGACGACCATCTGCTTGTAGAAGGCGGTCACGGCACGGTCTTTTGCCTCGTAGGAAGTACCGTTCGTGCCGGCGATGGTGCACATGTAACTGATGTAACCTTCGATGCGTTTGGCCATTGCCTGGATGCCATGAACGCGCTCCTCCAAGGTCCAGGGAGGCGCGGCGGCGGCGAAGCGCGGCGCGGCCTCGATTTGCGACTTCGGCTTCTTGGTGATAGATGTCGTACGCATGCTGGTCATCCTCATGGGTTAGTATTCGTGGGGCGGTCTTCATGAGCTCTTGGCGACGGAGTGAATGTGCGCCGAAGTGAACGCCAGCGCAGCTCCTTCGCGCAGCTGCCCTAATTCCTTCGACGACGGTTTGCGCGCGAGTTTGCCTCGGAAGGCGCAGCCGGCAATGCTTGTGATCCGAACGGGCAAGGTCTCAAACAGCGCTGGCCCCGAGACGATGGTGAGTTTGACGACGTCGCCGACACGCAGCCCGCGAATCTCATTGCGCAATTCCACATCATCAATGCCTTCGCAGCGGCGCATCTCCTCAATGTTTTCGATCTCGATCGCGACGGGCTTCATGTGCGACTCGGCAAAGGACATTCTGCGCGCTGGCCCACGCTTCTCCACGGGAGCCACGGGATCGGGCTAGACACGTTCGTTCTTTGGTGCGATTGCATCATGGCGCACGCGAGGACGACGGCTCGTCCCGCTCAGCACGCTTGATGTCTGCCAGGTTTTGCGAAGAGGAAGGCACCAGGAATGAAGAGCACTGGTCATTCTAGTGCACGACATGAGTAATGGCCAGGCAACATTGACAGGATGACAGGCGACCAGACGACGAAGCCGAGAGGGGGGTTGCTATCTCGCTGCTTGATAAGATCCATTCCTTACCATCGATTTGGCTTTTTTGATGGCGACAAGCTTGCGCAGAGTTCCCTGGCAAGTCCGCTCCGTTCCAATGGTCTTTTGAGGCGCCGCAGGGCAGCGCCAATCGGTTCGCGGTCGTGAACGCGCATGCGCAAGGGCATCAATTCTCCTTCGAGCAACAGGGAGAGCACGGGTTGCCTTTGCTAGTTCCAGGCGTTCAGGAGGGCCTGCACTCTGGCAACATCAACGTTGTTGGCCAGTTCGATACTATCGAAGCCGGTCCAGGACGGTGCGGGCGGGGCTGAGTGAACGCGGTTGCTACGCAAATAGTTATGCAAGTCGTTGGCGCGCCCGGCCGGCACGTTGATGAAATGGCGTTTGCCATCGACTTCCACCTGCAACCTTTTCTGCTTGGCCATGAACGGCTCCCTGGCAACTCGATCCCAAACCCAATTGCGGGGGTGGGTCGCTTGAGAGGATGGTCAGATTGGTTAGGTGGCGGTCCCGGGAAGGGACGGTCAGATAAGAAAGATGGCCATCCGGCCGACAATTGCATGCTAGCAACGCCTGCCACGATTGTCAACGCACAGGAGAACATTGCGAGCCCGTTGCGATGTACGACGAGCCAGTCTTTTTTCGGTTCTCACCAAGGGGCAAGAATCTCTTCCCCCGCAGAACTCTCGACTTCGTAAGAATAAGCCCGCGGTTGCAGTTTTTTTCAGAAT
>Ga0194132_10008190_pt1 | contig 15091 bp, 13 predicted proteins | sample TA2KigOf80mmetaG_FD_148612 | JGI IMG/M metagenome (GOLD analysis project Ga0194132, IMG submission 148612) | Freshwater microbial communities from Lake Tanganyika, Tanzania - TA2015054 Kigoma Offshore 80m | ecosystem: Environmental > Aquatic > Freshwater > Lake | place: Tanzania: Lake... | reverse complement strand
GACTTCATCGAAGCTCACAACGAAAGCCCGCGTCCGTTCGTCTGGACGAAGACCGCCGACGAGATTCTCGCAAGCATTGCCCGATTCGCTCATCGAACCCTGGAGGCTCACGGATGACCCGCAGACTCATTCCGCGAACCATTGAGACGGGACACTAGTAAGGAAGGAGGTGACGACGGGCGAGCAGACGAACGGCGCCGTCGCGACGCGCCGGCAGAGCGAGAGCGCGGCGAGCCTCGTGCGCGCGGCGATCGGCGGTCCGGCGCAGGTCGCCGGGAAGCTGCAGCGGCTCGGAAGGACGATCCGGCTCTACCTCGACCGCGGCGAGATCGACGCGCGTCTCCGGCGCCTCGAGGAGAGCGGGCTGATCGACCGACGCCCCGCGGCGCTGCAGATCTTCTTCGGCAGCCTCGACATGCTCCGCTTCGTGATCGAGCCCGCGGCGCGCGACTACTACACGCAGAAGGGGATCTCGTTCGGGTTCCACCAGCTTCTGCGCGTTCTCGACGATCCCGTCTCGATGATCGATCCGACCGGCTTCCTCTCCGAGCGCGACACGATCATCGGGCACGTGATGCAGGTGGTGCACCTGAACCCGGTCTACGACCTGCAGCTCATCCAGATGTTCCCGGACGGCCTCGAGGAGCTCGAGCGTCAAGCAACGCAGATGGTCGAAGGCACGCACCCTCGCGCGGGCACGATCGGCGCGATCGTCGAGGATCCGGCGTATCACGCGCGTCTCCTCGAGTACGTGCGCCGCTTTCGCGAGGATCCGAACGTGCCGCCGCCGGTGCGCGAAGAGCAGACGCTCCGGAACGACCCGAGCTACCTCGCCGCCGAGCGCACCTTCGCGACGCTGCCGGGCTTCATCGCCTACTGCCACCGCCTCCCGACGAGCTTCCCGACGCTGCTCCGCCGGTACCGCGCGCTCGACCAGTTCCCGGTCGACCTCGCCGGCTAGGAATTGCCGCCTCGCACATGGCGGCCGGCGTCCGCGGGAGTCACCTTCCCGGCGGAGCCGGAGGCGGCTACGATGCGAGGGCGATGCCGATGGAGACATCCTTCGTCGATCCGATCGCGCAGCGCATCACCGTTCTCGAGCACTCCGCCTCGGGGTACGGAGCGGGACATGAGGTCCGATCGGGACCGATCCCGTCGAACGTTCTTCCCGGCTTTGCGGCGACGATCGAAGACGTCTTCGCGGAGTGAGGTGCGCTCGCGGCGAGCTACGTCGAGCGTCCGCCGCCGACGCTCAGCGGGCCGTCGCCGCGCGCGGCGATGTAGAGGAACACGAAGCAGTAGAGGACCGAGAGCTCTCCGCCGTTCTGGATCGGCAGCGGCGCCTTCAGCCCGTGCGCCATCCAGTACGCCGCCGCCATGAGCCCGCTCGAGACGAATGCGGCGGGCGCCGTGAAGAGACCGATCATCACGAGAAGCCCGCCGACGAGCTCGATCAGGCCGGCGGTCCAGATGATGAACGCCGGCGGCGGAGGCGCGCCCGGCGGCAGCTCGAACGGCGGGAACCCGAGGATCTTCTGGGAGCCGTGCCAGAAGAAGAGGAAGCCGGCCACGATGCGAAGGAATGCGTAGATCTGGCCTTAGTAGGGTCGCAGAAACGTCATCTCGTGCACCTCTCCCCGCGCGTCGTATCCGCATCGCACGGTCCTGACAAGGCTGGCGGCCTGCATGCTAGCTTCGATCCTTCGTCGCGAAGCCTGTCGCGAAGTCGTCATGGAAGACCGGAGCTGGCGAGGGATCGTCGAACGAGCATCGCCCTTGCTCGAGGCGCAGGGCTTCGACGTCGTCCATCCGTTTCGCAGCTCGTGGTGGGACGAGACCGTTGCTGCCGAAGAGCGCCTGCCTCGCTTCGCGAAGCGCTCGGACTGCCTCGCGCTCCTGATCGGGAACACGCGCGCACTCTGGCCGCACTTCGTCGCGGCGCTCGAGCGCGAGCCGCAGCGCCGCGAGGAGGCGAGCCCGCTCGATCGCTTCGTCGAGGAGCGCGTGCGCGAAGTGCTCGCGCGCGCGACCGTCGAATGCGACGTCGCGCTGCGCTTCGCGCACGAGTCGGAGCCCCGCTACCTGCCGATGCAGCGTCTCGCCGCGCTCGCGGGCTTGGCGCCCGTCTCGGACGGGAGGCTGTCCGCGCATCCCGCTTACGGTCCGTGGTTCGCGCTTCGCGCCGTCGCGATCTTCGACGTCGACGGACCGACGGGAAGCGCGCCCGAGGCGACGGCGCCCTGCAGCGGTTGCGAGGCGCCGTGCCGCGAAGCCTTCGAGCATGCTCTCGCGGTCGGGGACGCTCGCAGCGACCACGCGGTCCTGCGCGAGCGCTGGCGACCCTGGCTCGCCGTGCGCGACGCGTGCCCGGTCGGACGCGAGTGGCGCTACTCCGAGGAGCAGATCCTCTACCACTACGCGCGGCGTTGGAGCTGACGGCTCCGGCTGCCTCAGCGCGGGCGGAGACGCGCGCCGATCCGCGCGAGCTTGGTCGCCGCGGCGAGGAACGGCGCCGGCTCCTGGTAGCGGAACCCCTGCACGATCCGCGTCACGCCGATCGCGGCGAACGCCTCCGCCTGCGCGACGCCGCGCTCCGTGTCGTCGAGGTCGAGCCCGGTGATCAGCGCGACCTCGGGCGTCGAACCGCCGGCGCGCGCGGTCTCCGTGCGAAGCTGCTCGATGTCGCTCCGGAGCTTCTCGGGATCGCTCCCCATCGGCATCCAGCCGCCGCCGAAGCGGACCGCGCGCCGGAGCGCGTGCGGCGCGGCACCGCCGACGAAGAGCGGCGGTCGCGGTGGTCGCGGCCGGAAGAAAAACGGCTGGCCGTTCGCCTCGACCTCGTCGCTCGCGAAGCAGCGCTCGAGGAAGGCGAGCGTCGCGTCGCTCACGCGACCCCGAGCGCTCCGAGGTACGCCGACGGCGCGGAACTCCGCCTCCATCCAGCCGATGCCGACGCCGAGAAGGACGCGACCGCCGGAGAGCTCCTGGATCGTCGCGACCCACTTCGCCGTGGCGAGCGCCGGCCGATACGGCAGCACGAGAACGCCCGTACCGAGCCCGATCCGCTCGGTCGCGCCCGCGAGCCACGCGAGCGTCGCGAGCGGATCGAGGTAGCGGCCGTTCGAGCCCTCGGCGTCGTCCGGTGGGATGGCGACGTGATCCGCGACCCAGAGGTCGTCGACGCCCTCCGCCTCGGCGCCGCGCGCGCACGCGAGCACGGTCTCGCGCGTCGACGCCGGACCCATGTTGCGAAGATAGAGCCCGAGCTTCATCGCCGTTCCCTCCTGGCCGCGTACCTAGCCTGCATTTCTCACCAGATCCCTACTGCGGCGGCCGATAGCACCGAATCTTCGCGAGCTTCTCCCTCCGGGCTCCTCGACGTACTGTTCAAGTACGCCTGCGTCGCCCTCCGGTCCGAGGCTCGCGAATCTTCGGCACTCTCGACCGCCTCGCGACGTGATCTGGTGAGAAATGCAGGCTAGCGCACCGCCGTCGAGATAGCGTCAACATCTTACCGCCCCTCGACGCCCCTCGCGGCGTCACACCTCCTCGAAACATGCCAGATATTCCTTCGTCGGCGTTCCTTGCGAGGGACGCCGATGAACGGCAATCTGCTTGACGCTATCTCGACGGCGGTGCACTAGCGCGCGACGCGGCGCGCGACGAGATCGGCCGCGAGCGCGTGGCCCGCGGGCGTCCAGTGCTCGTCCTCGCGCGTGTAGTAGAGGGGCGGTGATTCGCTGGAGCGCGTCGTCGCGGCGAACGCCGGCAGCAGATCGACGAAATCGATTTCGTTCTGCGCCGCGAGCTTCGCGAGCAAGCGGTTCAGGCGCGTCTCGTCGAAGCGGATCGCGGGCCAGCGCTCCTGGAGCGACTCTCGCACGCTCTCGTCGGCCTGCAGCCGGCTCGGGATCGAGACGAGGACGAATCGCGCGCCGTGACCCACGGCGAGATCGCGCGTTTCGAGGATCAGGCGCGCGGTCGTGTTCCATGCGTCGTCCCACAGCCGCTCGACCTCGGCGGCAGGAGCGGCGCGCCGACGCCCCGTCTCGACGGGCTCCGCGAGGAACGGCCAGCCGAGAGCCAGGTTCGGATCGGGCCCCGGTGGTCGTCCGTTCCACCACGCGCGCCACGCGTCGCGGACCTCGCGCGCGCCGAGCACCGCGAGCCGTCCGAGCATCATGTGGCGAAGCGGATCGAACGACGGCGCGGACTCGGGCTTCGCGGCTTCCGCGACGTGCCGGACCTCGGGCGGCGTGATCGCGAGCGAGCCGGTCACCGGGTCGATCCGCGCGTACGGCCGCGAGGCGACGAGCGGCCCGGGATTCTCCCAGAGACGTTTCTCCAGCTCCCACGAGTTGTCGCGCACGTCGTTCCCGTTGAAGAACGCGAGGAGGACGACGTCGGGATCGTACGCGAGGCCGATCTCCTCGAGGAGGAGCCGCTCCTGCAGCGTGCCGTAGCCGCTCATGCCGAGGTTGATCACCTCGAAGCCGGGACCGAGCTTCGCTTCGAGCACGCGCGAGAACGAGGTCTCGAGCGAGGTCTGCGTCGCCTCCATGAACGAGTCGCCGAGGACGACGACGCGCTTCACGTTCGTGGGCTTCTCGAGCGCGTGCTCGACGTCGCGGAAGCCGAGCGAGCTCGTCCGGATGCGGACGAGGTAGTCGAGCTGGCGGCGCCAGATGTCGACGTTCGGCCGGCCGACCCAGCCGAGGACCGGATGCGGGTCGCGCACCCGTCCCGCGGTGCTTCGCGCGGTCAAGGGAAGGATCGAGCCGTGCAGCACGAGGCGGAGCACGGCTTCTGCGATGAGGAGCGACAAGACGAGAGACGCGATCGCGAGCGCGGTGCGACCGGCGACGCGAACGCGGGAAGATCGCTCGCGCTCCACGGATCCCGAAGTTCGGCCGCCGGGACCGCGAGGTCAAGCGTGTCTCGGATCGATCCGCGCATCAAGGCCCTGATGGGGGCGATGCCCTCGGCGAGCCGGGGCGACGCCGTGAGCCGCGAGCAGCTCCTCGAGGAAGCGAACGGCGAGACCATGCGCATGATGCGCATGTGCGCGAGATGCGCGAGATGCTGGCCGGGTTCATGGCGATGGCCGACAACGAAGAGGTCGCACCGTCGACCGGGCTCGAGGTGGAGAGGTTCATTCGGCCCCCGGACCCGTCGCGACGGGGGTCATTCCCTCCGGGAAGCTCACGGGGCTTGCGGGACTGTCTTTCGTGCGACGCGTGGAGCTGCCCGACCGCTGTTCTCCGAGAAGTGATCCCGGCGGGACGGGTCGCGATTCCGGCGAGGGAAGCGGTAGGCTAAGACGCGAACGGGAGCCTCCGATGTCTTCGCGCACGCCGATCGTTCGACTGTCCACGCACGCGGTCGAGAACCAGGTCCCGCCGCTCGAGGACTTCGACCTTTTCGCGACGGACACGCCGCTCCGCGAAGCGGTCGAGCGCGAGGGCTGCGGCTGGGCGACCGATCGGCTGCACGCGTTCGGCAGCGAGCTCGGCTCGGCGCGCACGATCCAGCTCGGCTTCGACGCGAACCGGAACCCGCCCGAGCTCCGGACGTTCGACCGCTTCGGCCGGCGCATCGACGAGGTCGCCTACCACCCCGCGTACCACGAGCTGATGCGGCTCGGCATCGAGAGCGGCATGCCGCAGATCGCGTGGACGGAAAAACGCGAAGGCGGGCACGTCGTGCACGTCGCGATGACCTACCTCTTCTCGCAGATCGAGGCGGGCGTCGTCTGTCCGATGACGATGACGTACGCCGTCGTCCCGGCGCTGCGCGAGCAGGCCGACGTCTGTGCGGCCTGGGAGAAAGGCGTGCTCCGCACCTCGTACGACCCGCGTTGCATCCCGGCTTCCGAGAAGACGGGGCTCACCTTCGGCATGGCGATGACCGAGAAGCAGGGCGGCTCCGACGTGCGCGCGAACTCGACGCGCGCGACGCCGCTCGGACGCGGCGGTCCCGGAGAGGAGTACGAGCTCCGCGGCCACAAGTGGTTCTGCTCCGCGCCGATGTCGGATGCGTTCCTGACGCTCGCGCAGACCGAGCGCGGGCTCTCGTGCTTTCTCGTGCCGCGCTGGAAGCCGGACGGAACGCGCAACCCGTTCTTCCTGCAGCGCCTGAAGGACAAGCTCGGCAACCGCTCGAATGCCTCGAGCGAGGTCGAATACGACGGCACGTGGTCGCGCATGATCGGCGACGAAGGGCGCGGCGTCCGCACGATCCTCGAGATGGTGCACCACACGCGGAACGACACCGTCGCCGCGCCCGCGGCCTTCATGCGTCAAGCACTCGTGCAGGCGATGCACCACGCGCACCATCGGAGCGCCTTCGGGAAGCGGCTGATCGAGCAGCCCCTGATGCGGAACGTGCTCGCGGACCTCGCGATCGAGTCCGAGGCGGCGATTGTGCTCTCGCTCCGCATCGCGCGCGGCTTCGACGAGTCGTCTCGCAACGACGAGGCGCGCGCGTTCACGCGCATCGCGACCGCCGCGGCCAAGTACTGGCTCAACAAGCGCGCACCCGGGCACGTCGTCGAAGCGCTCGAGTGCCTCGGCGGCGCCGGCTACGTCGAGGAGTCGCCTCTGCCGCGCCTCTATCGCGAAGCGCCGCTCAACGGGATCTGGGAAGGCTCCGGCAACGTGATCTGCCTCGACGTACTCCGAGCGATGGCGCGCGAGCCGGGCGCGATCGAGCTCTTCCTCGCCGAGCTGTCACTCGCGGGCGGCGCGAATCGCGGCTTCGACGAAGCGCGGCGCGCGCTCGAGCGCGAGCTTCGCGAGCCGGCCGATCTCGAGGCGCGTGCACGTCGCCTCACGGAGCGGATGGCGATCTGCCTGCAGGCTTCGCTTCTCCTGCGCCACGCGCCGAGCGCCGTCGCGGACGCGTTCTGCGATTCGCGCCTCGGCGAAGCGGGCGGACGCCAGTACGGCACGCTCTCGCCGAGCGTCGACACGCGCGCGATCCTCGAGCGCGCCTGGGCCGAGTAGCGCAGGGCGAAGTCGCGCGGCGGTCGGTACTTCTTCTGCCAGAACAGGTCGAGGCCGCTCGCGCCCTTCGTGTCCGCCTGCGTCTTGACGGTGGGAAGCGGTAGAGCAGCGTGAGCGCGGCGCTGAGAATGAAGTAGGGCAGGAGGCCGGTCACGAACGACGTGACCGACGGAGCCAGGTCGAGAACCCGTCGGACGATGAAGTTTCTCTGCGCCGAGGCCGTGAGCGCGAGCGCGGATCGCGGATCGCGGCCGACGAGAGGACCTTTCTCGTACGTCGTTCAGCGTTCTTCGGAAGGATCGGGTGACATCGTGCGTCATCGGAACGTGCTTGCCCGGTCGAGCGGGACCGGATAGGCGCGGTGCCGGAGGACTCCCCCATGCTCCAAGCTCAGGAACGAGCCGCACGTCTCCTCATCGTTTCGGTCGCCGCCTTCGCGGTCGCGGTCGCGGGGTTCCCACCCGTGGCGGAAGCCGCTTGCGGGCGGCGCGTTCCGCTCACGGGCGGCTCGCTCGACGGCAGGCGGCCGCTCTGTCCGCCGGCCTCGACCGGTGGCGAAGAGTCCTCCGTCCCGGTGCCCAGGCTCGAAGGCCCGATCACCGGCGGCTCGGGTGCGCCGTTCGTCGCGGGAACGAGCTTCGCTCTCGCCGACGTCGGCTACGAGGCGGTCGAGTACTTCATCTCCGGGACGGCGGCCGCCTACGTCAACGCGAGCGCAATCGGCTCGGACGGCCGCTGGCGCGTCGCCGAGGCGAGCACCGCTCCGTACAAGACGCGGATCCTCGTGTACCGCCCGATCGATCCCGCGCGCTTCAACGGCATCGCGTTCCTCGAGTGGCTGAACGTGAGCGGCGGGCTCGATGCTGCGCCCGTGTGGATCACCGGTCACGTCGAGCTGATGCGCGAGGGCTACGCGTGGATCGGCGTCTCGGCGCAGTGGGCGGGCGTCGAGGGTCCGTCGGGGATCCCCGGGCTCAACCTGGGCGGGCTCAAGATCAACGATCCGGAGCGCTACGGGTCGCTCTCGCATCCGGGCGACAGCTTCTCGTACGACATCTACTCGCAGGCGGGGCAGGCGGTGCGGCACGGCGACGGTCCCCTCGGACAGCTCGAGGCGGAGATCCTGATCGCCGCGGGGGAGTCGCAGTCCGCGAGCCGCATGACGACGTATGTGAACGCGATCCATCCGGTCGCGAACGTGTTCGACGCGTTCCTCGTGCACAGCCGTGGCGCGGGCTCCGCGGCGCTGTCGCAGGATCCGCAGCCGGAGATTCGCACGCCCGCGAACGTGCGCATCCGCACCGACGACGACGAGCCCGTCCTCCAGTTCCAGACCGAGAGCGACACGATCCGCCACGTGCCCGCGCGCCAGCCCGACCTCGGCCGCCACCGCCTCTGGGAGGTCGCCGGCACCGCGCACGCGGACACGTACACGCTGTTGATCGGATGGACGGATCTCGGCGACGATCCCGCGATCGCGGACGTCGTCGTCACCGCGGAGCCGATTCCCGGCATCATCGAGTGCACGTCGCCGATCAACTCGGGCCCGCAGCACTACGTCCTGAACGCCGCAATCCACGCGCTCGAGCGCTGGGTGCGGACGGGGAGCGGACCGCGTCCGTCGCCGCGTCTCGACGTCGAGGGGACGCCGTACGCGTTCGCGCTCGACGACGTCGGCAACGTCGAGGGTGGCATCCGTACGCCGTGGGTCGACGCGCCGGTCGCCGTGCTCTCGGGACTCGGACAGACGGGCGCGCAGTTCTGCTCGCTCTTCGGAACGACCGTCCCGCTCGACGAAGCGGAGCTGCGCGCGCTGTATCCCGATCACGAGACCTACGTCGCGGCGGTCGCTCGCTCGGCGGATCGCGCGGTGCGCTTCGGGTACCTGCTCGAGGAGGACGCGGAGCTGATCAAGCTGCGTGCGGAGCAGGTCGACATCGGCGGCTGACCTCGGCGTCGAGCCGTGGAGCTCCCGAGCGACGGGTACTGCGACGCGCGCTTCGCCGTGGTCCGCGACGAGTTCGTCACGAACCTCGAGGAGCGCGGCGACGTCGGCGCGGCGGTGGCGGTCTCGGTCGGGGGGCGTGTCGTCGTCGACCTCTGGGGCGGGTGGGCGGACGCCGCGCAAACGCGCGCGTGGCAGCGCGACTCGCTCGTCAATTTCTTTTCGGTCAGCAAGGGTCTCACGACGCTCTGCGTGCTGCAGCTCGTCGACCGCGGGCTCCTCGATCTCGATGCGCCAGTAGCGCGCGTGTGGCCCGAGCTCGCGCAGCAGGGGAAGGACGGGATCACGCTCCGCGAAGTGCTCTCGCATCGCGCGGGTCTGCCGGCGATCCGCGAGATCCTCCCGGACGGCGCGATGCTCGCCTTCGGCCGCATGACGCGCGCGCTCGAGAGCGAGACGCCGTGGTGGCCGCCCGGGAGTGCGCACGGCTACCACGTCAACACGTTCGGCTACCTCGCGGGCGAGGTCGTGCGGCGCGTCGCGGGAAAGACGATCGGCGCGTGGCTGCGAGAGAACGTCGCGGGTCCTCTCGGCGCAGACGTGCACATCGGGCTGCCGCAATCGGAGCACGAACGCGTTGCCGAGTTCCTCTGGCCGCCCATCGCCGTTCCGCCCGGTCCGCCGCCTCCCGAGGCGAGCGACGACGAGCGCATGCGCTGGGCGACGTACTGGAATCCGCCCGGGCTCTCCGGCGGCCTCTGGGTGAACACCGCGGCTTGGCGCTCGGCGGAGATCCCGTCGACGAACGGCCACGGGACGGCGCGCGGTGTCGCGCGCGTGTACGCGGCGCTCGCGAAACGCGGGACGATCGACGGCGTGCACGTCGTCGGCGAGAGCGTAATCGCGGATGCGGCGCGAGAGCACTCCTCAGGCGTCGATCGCATCCTGCAGCGCCCCTCGCGCTTCGGCGTCGGCTTCCAGCTCACCCAGCCGGAGCGACCGCTCGGTCCGAACGCCGGCGCCTTCGGCCACTTCGGGACCGGCGGCTCGGTCGGCTTCTGCGATCCGGAGGCGGACGTCGCGTTCGGCTACGTGATGAACGACCTCGGGCCGCGCTGGCAGAACCCGCGCAACCGGGCGCTGATCGACTCGGTGTACGCTTCGCTGTGAGCGTCGTCGGCGTTTGCTCCGCTTCGGATGATCGACGAGACTGCCCGACGCGTGCGGAGGAGGAGCGGTCAGACGGCGGGCGAGGGCGGGGGCGCGGACGTCGGCGAGCGGAGGGCGTGGCTCGCCGTCGTCGTCGCGGCGCTCGGGTACTTCGTCGACATCTTCGACCTGCTGCTCTTCGCGATCGTGCGCCGCGCCTCGCTGCTCGACCTCGGCGTGCCGGAGACGCAGCTCGTCGAGAGCCCTGAAGGGGGTCCGGTTCGTTACGGCCTATCTGCACCGGGGCACGCTCGGGCACACACCGGAGCCTGGGTGCAGATGCGCCGTAACGAACCGGACCCCATTTGCTAGTCCAAGGGCATGGAGAACGCGCGCAACTTCGCCGGGAAGATCGGCCGGACCGTGCACGACTCGGAGCCGTGGTGGCCCGAGGAGACGCGGCCGCGCGACGGCGCACCGAGCGTCGTCTTCGTCGTCCTCGACGACGTCGGATGGGCGCAGCTCGGCTGCTACGGCTCCGAGATCGAGACGCCGGCGCTCGACGGCCTCGCCGCGTCGGGACTTCGTTACTCGAACTTTCACGTGACGTCGCTCTGCTCGCCGACGCGCATCTGCCTCCTCACCGGCCGCAACCACCACAGCGTCGGCATGAGCCGCATCGCGGAGATGGACAACGGCTTCCCGAATACGCGCGGCTACGGCGCGCGCGAGGCGGCGAACCTCGCGGAGATCCTGCGGCCGCACGGCTACCGCACGATGGCGCTCGGCAAGTGGCACCTCGTCAGCAGCAGCGCGACCGGTCCGGCGGGACCGTACGATCACTGGCCGCTGCAGCGCGGCTTCGACCGCTTCTACGGCTTCCTCGGCGGCGAGACGAACCAGTGGAACCCGGAGCTCGTCCTCGGAAACGAGCGCGTCGATGCACCGTCGCGCGAGGGCTACCACCTCTCCGAGGATCTCGTCGACCACGCGGTGACGTGGCTGCGCCAGCTCGTATCGGCTTCGCCGGACGCGCCGTTCTTCCTCTATCTCGCGTTCGGAGCGGCACACGCGCCGCATCACGCGCCGCGTCCCTACATCGACAAGTACCGTGGACGCTTCGACGACGGCTGGGACGCCGTGCGCGAGCGCGTGCTCGCACGACAGCGTGCGAGCGGTCTCCTGCCCGCGGACCAGGAGCTCTCGCCGCGGAATCCCGGCGTCCTTCCCTGGGCGGACCTCGACGCGCCGGCGCGCCGCGTGTTCGGGCGGATGCAGGAGGTGTTCGCGGGCTTCCTCGAGCACACGGACGCGCAGGTCGGCCGCCTCCTCGCCGAGCTCGAAGCGCTCGGGCGCCGCGAGGACACGCTCGTCGTCGCGCTCTCGGACAACGGCGCGAGCCAGGAAGGGGGACCGAACGGGACGTACGACGAGATGCGCTTCTTCAGCGGCCTGCCGACGTCCGTCGAGGAGAACGCGCTCCGTCTCGACGACTTCGGAAGCCCGCTCGCCTACAACCACTATCCGCTCGGCTGGGCGATGGCCGGGAACACGCCGTTCAAGCGCTACAAGCAGAACACGCACTCGGGAGGGATCCGCGCGCCGCTGATCGTCTCGTGGCCGCGCGGCATCCCGGTGCGCGGCGAGGTGCGGGCCCAGTTCCACCACGCGATCGACGTCGTGCCGACGGTGCTCGAAACGGTCGCGGTCGAGGCGCCGTCGAGCGTGCACGGCCTCGAGCAGATGCCGCTCCACGGAACGTCGTTCGCCTACACGTTCGCGGACGCCGCGGCGCCGACGCGAAAGGAGACGCAGTACTTCGAGATGTTCGGTCACCGCGGCGTCTGGGACCACGGCTGGAAAGCGGTCACGTTCCACGTTCCCGGCGCCGACTACGACGCGGAGACCTGGGAGCTCTACGATCTCGAGAACGATCCCGCGGAGCGGAACGACCTCGCCGCGGCCGAGCCGGCTCGCTTGCGCGCGCTGATCGACCTCTGGTGGCGCGAGGCGGAGCGCTACGGCGTGCTGCCGCTCGACGACGGAACGGGGGCGCACGGCTTCGGCTGGCGCGGCGCCGGGAAGCGGCGGCGGCGCTTCGTGCTCCGCCAGGGAGCGGTGCTTCCGGCGACGTCCGCGCCGACGGTGCGCGGACGCTCGCACCGGATCACCGCCCGCGTCCATCGCGAGCGCGTCGACATCGAGGGCGTGCTCGTCGCTTCGGGAGGACGCTTCGGCGGCTGGGCGTTCTACGTCCTCGGAAACCGCCTCCACTACGCGGGAAGCTGGTTCGGCGACCACGTGCGCACGTCGTCGCCGCTCGCGATCCCCGCCGGTGCTTCGACCCTGCGCGTCGACGTGACGCGCGTCGGGAAGGACGAAGCGCTCGTGCGCTTCTTCGTCGACGACGCGCCGGGCGGGGAAGGGCGCATCGCGCCGTTCCGCCCCGCGATCTTCGCGAGCGAGCCGCTCGAGGTCGGACGCGACGGCATGACGCCGGTCGACGACGCCTACGACGCGCCGTTCGCGTTCGGCGGCCGCATCGACGAGCTCGTGATCGACCTCTTCGGGCGCGAGGTGGTCGATCCGGCGGCGGTCCTCGACGAGCTCATGCGAACACAGTAGCCGCTGGAGGCCCGCGCATTCCGTCTTGCCTTCCGGGGCGCGGCGTGACCTGCCGGGCTCGAACGAAGCGCGACGGAGCCGACCTTGGAACCTCGGGGCCCAGAACAGGAGACTCCCGTGATCGAGCCGCATCGGACGGCCTTGGCCATCGCCCTGGCAGTGCTCCTCCTGCCCATCCCTTCCTCCGCCTTCACGACGTTGACGGCAGGCAAGACGCTCAAGACCGTCGACAAGAGCAGCCCGCGCTCGGACAAGGCGGTCTTTTCGTGGAAGTCGGAGCCGGCGCTGATCACCGTCCCGGAGCGCCCGCTCTGTCCGACCGTGTCGAAGCTCCGGCTCGTCACGAACGCCGCGACCCTCCCGGAGATCGAGCTCGACTGCGCCCGCTGGCTCTTCACGGGCTCGGGCTTCCGCTACCTCGACCGGAGCCCGAACGGCTCGATCGGGATCAAGCTCGGCATCGGCAAGCTCGGAGTGACGCTGAAGGGTGCGCCGTATAGCGCCGGACCGGTCGTGGGACCGGTCACCTTCGTCGAGACGCGCTTCACGATCGGCGGGACCGAGTACTGCGGTCGCTGGACGGAGCCGCCGGGCGACGTCACGCAGAACCGGCCGGACAAGGTCAAGATCAAAGGGCCGACCGGCGCTTGCCAGGTGGTGTGCGGCAACTCGATCACCGAGGACGGCGAGGAGTGCGACGACGGCGACCTGGTCTCGGGGGACGGCTGCGACGCGAACTGCACGGTCACCGCCTGCGGCAACGGCATCCAGACGCCGCCCGAGGGCTGCGACGACGGCGACACGGAAAGCGGCGACGGTTGCCGCGCCGATTGCACTCCCGAGGTCTGCGGCGACGGCATCGAGGACGCGAGCGAAGCGTGCGACGACGGCAACGTCGCCGCCGGTGACTGCTGCTCGCCGACGTGCTCGTTCGAGACTTCCGGAAGCCCGTGCGCCGGGGACGGCAACCTCTGCACCGACGACACGTGCGACGGCGCCGGCTTCTGCCAGCATCCCGCGAACACGGCTCCCTGCAACGACCTCGACGGCTGCACGATCGACGACACGTGCTCCGGCGGCGTCTGCGGCGGCGCTCTTCGCGCTCCGTGGATCAACGAGATCGACTACGACGACTTCTTCGCCGTGCTCGACGACCGGGACGAGTTCGTCGAGATCGCGGGCCCGGCCGGGACGGATCTGAGCGGCTTCCAGATCCTGAACGTCGAGGGCGGACCGACGAGTTGCTTGACGCCGCACTACGCGCCGCAGGTCGCGCCGGGCGAAGCGCACATGCTCGTCACCATCCCGCCGGGGACGGTGCTCGGCGACGACACGGGCACCGGCATCGGTTTCTACGTGGCGTGCTTCACGAGCTCATCGATCAACGTCGTCAACCTGCCGGCGTGCGACGACGTGCTCGCGGCGCCGCGGCTCGACTCGAACCTCCTGAACGGCCACCTCCTGAACACCGACGAGACGACCTGTCCGGACGGCGTCCTGCTGCTCGATCCGGACGACGAGTATGTCGACGCCGTGAGCTACGAGGGCGTCATTCCGAGCGTCGGCGCGTACGGTCCGTACTTCCACGTGTCCCCGCCCTACAGTGCGCCGCGCGACGAGGGCTGGCTCGACGGCGTCTCGATCGAGAAGACGACGAGCACGCTCGAGCGCGCACAGGATGCGAGCGAGTGGATCGATCCGTCGGAGACGGCAGGCTGCGTCGCACAGGGCGCCGGGCCGACGCCTCCTCCGGCGTGCTCGATGCTGCTCTGGACGCCGGGCGCCGAGAACTCGCAGCAGGCTCTCGAATGCGGCTCGCCGTGCCGCGCCTTCCTCGACCGGACGGCAAACCTGCTGGAGTGAGGTAGCCCGCGAAGGAGGAGTCGATGACTCCACGAAGCGGCTTCCTTGGGGCCCTCCTGATCGGAGGGATGCTGGTCGTGTCGATGCCGGAGTCCGTCTCCGGAGGAGGTGGACCGCGACCCTCGGAAAGAGTCGAGCATCTCGACGGGACTGGAGTCTCGATCTTCACCATCCTTCCCGATCAGAGCGAGTGGACGATCGAGAACTTCTGGCCGAACAACTCGGTCAACGGCACCGTCGGCTTCCCGGACGACACGACGACGTTCATCAACTGCGCGCCGACGAATCGCACGATCGAGGAGACCGCCCTCGAATGCCGGCTCTACGACGCGACGACCTCCACCTGGGGCGATCTGATTTCGACGACGGTCGCTCGAGAGTACCTCGACGGTGATTTCCAGAACCAGTAGTGTCTGTCAAGTGGTGTAAAAGTGGATTGACGTCTCCGGCGCTTCCCTTACCTATGCTGCCTCGCGCTTCGTCGCTCGCTTCGGCATCTCCTCCC
>Ga0194132_10008189_pt1 | contig 15092 bp, 14 predicted proteins | sample TA2KigOf80mmetaG_FD_148612 | JGI IMG/M metagenome (GOLD analysis project Ga0194132, IMG submission 148612) | Freshwater microbial communities from Lake Tanganyika, Tanzania - TA2015054 Kigoma Offshore 80m | ecosystem: Environmental > Aquatic > Freshwater > Lake | place: Tanzania: Lake... | reverse complement strand
GCCGCGAGCGCGTCGAGGCGCGCGGCGTCGCGCGCGACGGCGAACACGCGGCGGCGGTCACGCGCGAGCCGGGCGCACAGCGCGGTGCCGATGCCACCGGTCGCGCCGACCACGAGCACGACTTCGGGCTCCTGTTCGATCGCATCCTGACTCATGTCGCCTCCCGGACAGCCGGCCGTCGTCGTCGCTGCCTCGACCGTGATCATGCAGCGAATCGGCGATCGCGAAAGCCCTGGCAGCCGCGCGCGATCCGGCGACCACCGTGGCCGGATCTTGGGCACGCCACGCGGGCGGTGCCCGTCCGATCGGCAACGCCGCCACCGACCACCCGCGCGGACGATCGAGCGGATCGCGGCGCCGCTTTTGCTTCGCGTCGCGGGACTCCTACCAGTGCGCGTCCGGGCGCCCCGCCCGGCAGCCCGACCACACGCCCAGGAGGACCGTCGAATGATGCCGCAGCGAGCCCGCTCCACCACGGGATCGACTGTCCCGCTTCCGCTCTCGCGCGCCCTCGAGCGGCTGCACGCGCGCTTCCGCGACGTGAACGACGGCAAGGTCGCCGACTACATCCCCGAGCTCGCCAAGGCGAAGCCCGAGTGGTTCGGCATCTGCGTCGCGACCACCGACGGCCGCGTCTACGAGGTCGGCGACACCCGGCAGCCGTTCACGATCCAGTCGATCTCGAAGCCGCTGGTCTAGGGGCTGGCGCTCGAGGACCAGGGACGCGACGCGGTGCTCGCCAGGATCGGCGTCGAGCCGACCGGCGACGCCTTCAACTCGATCAGCCTCGAGCCCGGCACGGGACGGCCGCTGAACCCGATGATCAACGCCGGCGCGATCGCGGCCGCGTCGCTGGTCGCCGGCCGCTCCGACGAGGACCGCTTCCACCGCATCCTGTCCACGTTCTCGATCTACGCCGGGCGGCAGCTGGGTATCGATCAGGTGGTCTACGAGTCCGAGCGCGACACCGGGCACAGGAACCGGGCCATCGGGCACATGCTGCGCAACTTCGACATCCTCGGCGAGCACCCCGACGGCCCGCTCGACGTGTACTTCCGACAGTGCTCGATCGCCGTCGACTGCCAGGCGCTCAGCGTCATGGGCGCGACGCTCGCGAACGGCGGCGTGAACCCGATCACCGGCGAGCGCGCCGTCAAGGGCGACACCGTCCCGGACATGCTGAGCGTGATGACCACGTGCGGCATGTCCGACTACGCGGGCAGCTGGGTGTACTGGGTCGGCATGCCGGCGAAGAGCGGCGTCGGCGGCGGCATCCTGGCCGTGCTGCCCGGACAGCTCGGCATCGCGGTGTTCTCGCCGCCGCTCGACGAGCGCGGCAACAGCGTGCGCGGCGTCGCGGTCTGCAAGGAGCTGTCGCGCGAGTTCCACCTGCACTTCCTGCGCACGGCGCGCGCCTCGCGCTCGGCGGTCCGCGCCGCGTACGACATCGCCGCGGTGCGGTCGAAGCGCGTCCGCACCGAGGCCGAGCGTCGCGTGCTGTCGGAGGAGGGTCGCCGCGCGCGCGTCTTCGAGCTGCACGGCGACCTCGCCTTCTCCGCGGTCGAGTCGGCGGTCGCGCAGGTGGTCGAGTGCAGCGCCGAGCAGCCGATCCTCGACCTGACGCGCGTCACCGCGATCGACGACGCCGCGGCGGTCATGCTGCTCGACCTGGTCGTGGCGCTGGGCGAGAGCGGCAAGTCGCTCTTTCTCGTGCACGGGTCCGACCAGTCGCGGCTGCTGCGCCACTTGCAGGAGAACCTGACCGACGAGCGCCGGCGCTGGCTGCACGTCTTCCCCGAGCTCGACCTCGCGCTCGAGCGCGCCGAGGACCAGCTGCTATCCGCGCGCGGCTCGTTCGTCGCCGGCAGCGCGGCGATCTCGCTCGCCGACCACGAGCTCTGCCGCGGACTCGACGCCGACGGCGTCGCGCACCTGGCGCGGCTGGCGAAGCACTGCAGCTTCGCCACCGGCGAGATGATCCTGCGCAAGGGCGACCGCGCGGGCGCGTTCTACCTGCTGGTCGCGGGCAAGGTCAGCGTGACCATCGACCTGCCCTCCGGACGCCGGCAGCGCGTCTCGACACTGTCCACCGGCATGACCTTCGGCGAGCTCGCGATCCTGAACGACGCCCCGCGCTCGGCCGACGTCCGCGCCGACGGGCCGACCGAGTGCTTCGCCCGCTCGATCGAGGACTTCCGCACCCTCGGGAAGACGCGGCCCGGCGTCAAGCTCGTGGTGCTGGAGAACCTGCTGCGCAACGCGTCCCAGACGGCGTCGCGGCTCACGCAGGAGATCGCGGCGCTCGCCCTCTGACGATGCGCGGCCTTCTCGTCTCGGATCTGCACTACTCGCTCAAGCAGCTCGACTGGGTGCGCGAGGCGTCGGCGGGCTTCGACCTGGCCGTCGTGGCCGGGGACACCCTGGACATCTCCTCCACGGTCGCGCTCGGCGCCCAGATCGTCGTGGTCTTCAAGTACCTGCGCCACGTCGCGCAGCGCACGCGCATCGTCGCGAGCTCCGGCAACCACGACCTCGACGCCAGAGCGGCGACCGGAGAGCGCGTCGCGAGCTGGCTCTCCCGGGGTCGCCTGCCGGGCGTCGTCAGCGACGGCGAGTACGCGGAGCTCGGCGACGTGTCGATCTCGGTCACGCGCTGGTGGGACGGTCCGCAGGGCTGCGCCGAGGTGCGCGCCCAGCTGATCGCCGACGCCGCCCGACGCAGGCGGCAGTGGATCTGGGTCTACCACGCGCCGCCCGACGCCTCGCCGGTCAGCTGGACCGGCAGCAAGCACTACGGGGACGCCGAGCTGCTGAAGCTCATCCGCCAGCTGCAGCCCGACATCGTGCTCAGCGGCCACGTGCACCAGTCGCCGTTCCGGCGGGGCGGCTCGTGGGTGGACCGCATCGGACCGACCTGGGTGTTCAACGCGGGGCAGATCGTCGCGCCGAGCCCGCCGCACGTCGTGTTCGACACCGACGCGCGCACCGCGATCTGGACGTCGCTCGCCGGCTGCGAGATCGTCCACCTCGACCGCCCGCTCGAGCGGCCGGTCGCCGAGCTCACACCACCGTAGGGTCGGGCTCGGGGCAGCGTTCGGAGCCGGGCAGCGGCTCCGGCTCCTGGTGGTGCACCAGCGTTTCGAGGACCTCGTCCACCATCGCCAGGTGGTCGCTGCCCTCGTACTGCCGCTTCACGTCCACCAGATACGTCGTGAGGTAGTGCAGGCGCCGAGCGAGGAGGCGCGCGAGCTCGATGCCGACGTCGGGGTTCGCCGCGATGAACGCCTGCGGCTCCTCGATGACGCGGCACGTGCAGGGCTCGAGGGCGCGCACGGTCGCGGAGTGCGGCTGGTCGAGCAGGACCGCGACCTCGCCCAGGAACGCGCCGGGCTCGGACACGACGTTGATCTGCGTGTCGCCCTTCACGATCTCCACGGCGCCGCTGGCGAGGATGTAGAGCACGCCCTTCCGCCCGCCGTCCTCGAGGATCGTCGCGCCCGGAGGGAACGACTGGAGCGGCAGGGATTCACAGCGATCGAGAACCGCACGCACGTCGCGAGTGCAGCGCGAATCGTCAAGTAATCCAGCCGCGTTCCGCCGCGCGCATGCCCCGCTCCTGTACCCGGGGATGCCCTTCGGCGAAGCAGCCCGGCATGCCCTACGTGCTGGTCTGCACCGCGATCGGGCTCGTCCTCGGCTGGATCCCGATGCTGCTGCACGGACCGATCCCCGAGAAGTACGACATCCTCTACCTCCGGGGCGACGTCGCGGTCTGGGGCTGGTACACGGCGCGGCTGCTGATCGGCTTCCTCGTCGGCGTCACGGTGTGGCCGCACCCCTGGGATCTGCGCGGACCCCTGATCGGGCTGCTGGCGCTGTTCCCGCTGACCCTGGTCTCGCTGGCCACCCCCGGATGCGGGGCGCCCTGCATGGGCTGGAACCTGACCTCCGCCGCGGCGATCGGGATCCTGGTCGCCGGGCTCGCCCGCGCGATCACCGGCCGCGACGCCGCGGTCTGACGGCGGCGACCGGTCAGGGCAGCGCCACGAGCGCGGCCGCGACGTCGAGGCGACCGTAGCCGAAGAGGTTGTTCGGGACGTTGGTGGCGTCCGTGCCGCCGCAGGTCCCGGACGCCGTCACCGCCGGATTCGCGCTCCCGAGGAGGGCGTCCTCGGTGACGCCGACGTTGCCGCGCAGGTCGGGGCGCGCACTCCACAGCAGCGCCACCGCGCCCGCGACGTGCGGCGCCGCCATCGACGTCCCGGACATCGCGCCGTAGGTCCCGCCCGGCAGGCTGGAGCGGACCCCGACGCCGGGAGCCGCGACGTCCGGCTTCAGCCGATTGCTGCCGTCGACCGTCACGGGGCCGCGGCTGCTGAAGGACGCGAGCGCGTCGTTCGAGTCGGTGGCGCCGACCGTGACCGTCGCATCGTCGATCGCCGGCGGACTCGCGACCGTGCCGCACCCGGAACCCGAGTTGCCGGCCGAGCCGACCACGAAGATGCCGGCCGCGCGCGCGGCCTTCACCGCCTTGCGCAGACTCTTCGGGAGGCAGCCCTCGCTCGCCGTGCACGACCACGAGTTGCTGATCACGTGCGGCGCGCGCGCGGGGTCGGGATTCATCCCCTGCGCGTCCCACGGCGCCAGGAAGAAGTCGAAGCACTCGAGGTAGCGCGACGGCCGGCCGACGCCGTTCTCCATGTTGCGGCACGCGATCCACTTCGCGCGCGGCGCGACGCCGATCTGGTTGCCGGCCTTGTCGTCGCCGACGCCCGTGCCGAGGACGTGCGTGCCGTGACCGTAGTCGTCGCACGGCGTCGCGGAGCTGAAGCCGCACGGATTGGTGCCGTTGCCGTCGATGTCGGCGTGGATCGCGTCCCACCAGTTGTAGGCGTGCTTGACCTTCTGCCGCGCGGCCTTCCAGCCGCGGTAGCGGCCCTTCAGCGCGGGGTGGTCCCACTGCACGCCGGTGTCGGCGCTCGCGTAGACCACGCCGCCGCCCCGATGGCCGAGGGCCCACAGGTCGAGCGCGCCGATCCGGACCACGCCCCACTCGACGGTCACCGGCAGGATGTCCTGCGCGTCCGCGTCGTCGCCGCGCACCGGCGGCGGCAGGTCGAGGCGCACGGGGGGATCCGAATCGATCTCCGCGACGTCGTCGCGCGCCGCGAGCATCTCGAGCTGCGCGAGCGTCACGTCCTCGACCGCGATCGCGTTGGCGATCGCGTAGGCGCGGTGGCGGATGCCGAGCGCGTCGAGGGTCGCGCGCAGCGGCCGCTGCGACTCCGCGGCGACCGCGTGCAGCGCGCGGTGCACGAACGCGACCCGCGCGGTGCGCACCGCGACCAGGTAAGCCGCGGTCAGGTCGGCCTCGGCGCGCATCAGGAGCAGGGCATCCACCGTGCCGCCCTGCCGGGCGGCGTCGCGCAGCGCCGGGTCGATCGGATCGCCCGCCACCCGCGGCAGGCGCACGACGCCCGCTTCCACGCCCGGGACGCCGAGCGCGAGGATGCAGGCCAGCGACCAGACGAGGAGACGTGGAACGCGCTTCATGCCGCGACGTCGTGCCAGAACCGTGCCGCGACCGCGCCGTGGCCCGCGCCCGGAATCGCGGCGGATTCGCAGCCTGTAAAAGGCGGGCATCGGTGCGTTCCCATTCGTGCGAGCGAGGTTCCCGCAGCGCCGCCTCAGCTGCGGTTCAGGCGCGCCGCGAGGCCGATCACGACGGCACGCGGGCTGACGCGCAGCGCCTGCACGCCGAGCTTGTTGGTGAAGCCGTGCACGACCATCCGCCGGCCGGCCATCATCGCCGCGTAGCCCTCGCGCGCGACCGACATCGAGTCCGCGGCGCCGAACTTGAAGAGCAGCGACGAGTCGTTGCCGGCGTGTCCCGCGAACTCGGTCTCCGTGGCCCCCGGGCAGCTGACCGTCACGGTGACGCCCGTGCCGTCGAGCTCGTACGCGAGCGCCTCGCTGAACGAGTTCACGAACGCCTTGCTGGCGTAGTAGGCCGCCATGAACGGTCCGGGCTGGAAGCCAGCGGTCGAGCCGACGTTCAGGACGCGGCCGCGCTTGCGCGCCAGCATGTCCGGCAGGAGGAGCCGCGTCAGCTCGACCAGCGACGTGACGTTCACCTGGATCATCTCGAGCTGCTTCGCGGGATCCGCGTCGGCGAACGGCCCGTTGGTGCCGAGCCCTGCGTTGTTGACCAGGAAGTCGATCGCGAGCCCGCGCGCCCGAAGCTCGTCCACGCAGCGGCGCGGTGCTTCGCGGTCCGACAGGTCGAGCGGCAGGACGTGCACCTGCGCGCCGCCCTGCCCGCCGATCTCGCGGGCGAGCTCCTCGAGCCGCTCGCGGCGGCGTGCGACCAGAACGACGTCGTGCCCGTCGGCGGCGAACAGGCGCGCGTAGTCGCGCCCGAGCCCCGCCGAGGCGCCGGTGACCAGAGCCGTACCCTTCATCCGGCCGGCGAGGCTATCCGCCAGGCCGGCCCGCGGCAATCAGGGCGTGGTCGGCTACGGCTCGTTGGCCTCGAGCCACGCGACGGCGCGGGACGCCCAGTCCGAGAACATCTGGTGCTCGGCCTGCGTCGCACGCAGCTGGTCGACGACGTCGGCCCGCACCGCGCCGGGCTGCGCGACCAGCGTCGGCCACAGGGTCGGCTGGGCGGTCACCGCCGCGACGACGGCGTCGGTCGAGGTCGCGACGAAGCCGTCGGGGCCGACGAAGCCCGCGGCGCGCAGCTCGGCGACCATCGCCCGCGACTCGGCGAGCGTCACGCCGACGACACGCGCGAAGCGCTCGTCGTACAGCGGCGCCGGCGGGTGCGCCGCGAACGACGTCGGCACGCCGCGCGCGGCGAGGCCGGCGCTGTTCGCCGCCGCGGCCGCGTTGTCGACCTCGGCATTGTCGTCGTTGCCGCACATGAGCCACGCGGTCGGCGTGGTGGTGATCGCCGCCGACGTCACGCGGCCGTCGGCGCAGAACGCGATCGCGGCCGCGAAGCGCAGGTTCGGGAACGCCGCAGCGACCCGCGACGCCGCGATCGCGCCGAGCGACAGCGCCATCGAGCCGCCGTTCGACATGCCGAGCACGTGCAGCGGCGTCGTCGGCCCGATCGTGCCGGCTGCGCGCAGGCTCGCGACCAGCGCGTCGAGGTTCGCGAAGTCGACGTTGCCCGCGGTGAGGCTTGCGTCCCAGCGGGCCTTCCCGTCGCCGTTCAGGTCGCCCGCGACCGCCTCCTCCGCCTCCGTGCCGAGCACGCCGAAGCCGGACTCGAGCAGGCGCAGCGCGAGCGCGAAGGACTCGTCCTGCAGGATGAAGCCGGCGCCGCCGCCGGTGCCGTGCAGCAGCAGCACGAGGCCGCGCACGCCGGGCGGGATCTTCGCGTGCACCGTCTTCGCGCGCGTGGTGCTGCCGGTGAAGGTCGAGGTCGCGAGCGTGGTCGGACGCGCGGCGACGACGGCGGCGACGCTCGCGTCGGCGGCCGGCATGACGAGCGTCGAGTGCCACTCGTCCGGGTCGTCGAGCAGCGCCGCGTCGCCGGTCCAGCCGGTCACCAGCTGGCTCTGCGGGCGAACGTCGGCGAACACGTGCACCGTCGCGCCGACGGGGTACGTCCCCGAGCCGTAGCCGTTCGTGACCGTCAGGCGGTTCACGCCGCAGGCCGCGGGCGGCGGCGCCTTCGCCTGGCCGGTGAAGCGTCCCGGCGCGTCGCTGGCCGTCGTGCTCGGCGGGTTGCCGGTGGCGCGCGCCGGCGCCTCGGCGCACCACGCGCTGCCGCCGAGGTCGAGGCGCAGCGCGATGCGCCCCTGCTGCGGCTCGTCGAGGCCGTAGCCCCAGCCTGCTCCACTGGCGCGGAGCGAGATCCGGTCCGGGGAGACCGTCACCTGCGCGACCGGCGCGCCGGGCGTGCGGTCGCGGTACGAATAGCCGCGCGGGCGGGCCCCGCTGCCGAGCGCCGTCCAGCCCGACGCGGGCAGCGTCACGCGAACGATCTCGCCGCTGCCGGCCGCGTTGGCGACGTACAGCGTGCCGCCCGCGACCGTCGGGTCGTCGGCGCCGCCGGGCGCCGGCGGAACGATGCGGCTCTCCGGCGCGGCGCGGCCCGTCGCCGAGCGGAACGAGAGCCGCCGGTGGCGGGGATCGAGGGGCGGGATCGCGTCGTCGCGCAGCGACAGCGACGTTGCCTCGACGAGCACCGTGGCGGCGCGCGCCGGCGCGGCGGCGAGCGCCCCGGCCGCGAGAGCCGCGAGGGTTGCGAGCGCGCGCAGCACGCGCGGGATTCCGGTCGCCATTCGGGAGGCCTCCGTTCAGCGGCCGAGCGCACGCCCGACCGTCACATTGGATGCGCGGCAGCGCCGGTCGGTCAAGCCGTTTCTCCCGCGACGCGCGGAACGCTAAGCCGTCCGGGTGGAAGACACCATCGGGCGGGCTCTCGGCGCGGCTTCGGACTTCCTGTGGGGCTGGCCGCTCATCGTGCTGCTGTTCGGGACGCACCTGTTCCTGACCGTGCGCCTCGGCTTCATCCAGCGCTTCACGTGGACCGGCATCAAGCTGTCGGTCGCGCGCGACGGGAACGCCGCCGGCGACATCAGCCCGTTCGGCGCGCTCACCACTGCCCTCGCCGCGACCATCGGCACCGGCAACATCTACGGCGTGGCGGGCGCGGTGCTCCTCGGCGGACCCGGCGCCGTGCTGTGGATGTGGCTCACCGGCGTGTTCGGGATCGCGACCAAGTACGCGGAGGCGCTGCTCGCCGTCAAGTATCGCGTGCGGAACGAGCGCGGCGAGATGTCGGGCGGTCCGATGTACGTGCTCGAGCGCGCGCTCGGGCAGCGCTGGCTCGGCCTCCTGTTCGCGCTGTTCACGGCGCTCGCGTCGTTCGGCATCGGCAACATGACGCAGGCGAACGCGATCGCCGAGATGATCTCCGTCCAGGCGCCGGGCTTTCCGAAGTGGATCGTCGGCGCCGTGCTCGCCGCGATCACCGCGGCGGTGATCCTCGGCGGCATCCGCTCGATCGCCCGCGCCTGCGAGCTGCTGGTGCCGTTCATGACCCTGTTCTACGTCGCCGGCTGCATCGCGATCCTCGCGATGGAGTGGCGCGACCTGCCCGACGCGGTCTCGCTGATCGTCTCGTCCGCCTTCACCGGGCAGGCCGCCGTCGGCGGCTTCGCCGGCGCGGGCATCCGCGAAGCGGTGCGCTTCGGCATCGCGCGCGGGCTGTTCTCGAACGAGTCCGGGCTCGGCAGCGCGCCGATCGTCGCCGCCGCGGCGCGCACCGAGAACCCGGTGCGGCAGGCGCTGGTGTCGGCGACCGGCACGTTCTGGGACACGGTGGTGGTGTGCGCCATGACGGGCCTCGTCGTGGTGACGTCCGGCGACTGGACGGCCAACGGCATGACCAAGGCGTCGCTGTGCAGCGCCGCGTTCGAGCGCGTCGGAGTCTTCGGAACCTTCATTCTCACCGGCGGGCTGCTGACCTTCGTGTTCTCGACCATCCTCGGCTGGGCGTACTACGGCGAGAAGGCGGTCGAGTACCTGCTCGGCACGTCGGCCGTGTCCCCCTATCGCTGGCTGTGGGTGCTCGCGGTGTTCGTCGGCACCGTGGCCCACATCGACGTCGTGTGGACGTTCTCGGACGTGATGAACGCGCTGATGGCCCTGCCGAACCTGGTCGCGCTGCTCGCGCTGAGCGGCGTCGTCGCGGCGGAGTCGCGCAAGTACCTGCCCGCGCTGCGCGACGGCGGCCGCTGAGCGGACGCTCGCGCGGTCAGCGCGGTGCGAGGTGGAAGTACCAGGTGGTGTCGCGCCCGGCGATGCCGTCCGGCGCCCAGCCGTGCAGCTGCGCCATCAGCTCGACGAGACGCGCGCGCGTGGCCGGGTCGGTGACGCGCTCGAGGCGCCGCTCGTGGAGACGGTGGCCGAGACGGACCTGGACGCGCGGATCCGCGAGCGCGACCGGCACCCAGCGCCGGCGCTCGGCCTGGAACGACGGGACGTAGAGCTCGCGGCCGTACGGGATCGCGTCCGTCCGGAGCGACCACGGGTCGTCCGGCCGGATCTCGAGCTCGACCGTGCTGCCGGCCACGCGCCAGTCCGGGCTCGGGTCGGGGTCCACCGAGCCGCTCAGGGCGCCGCCCGGGAACGGCCCGATCGGACCGTCGGCGAAGCGCGCAGCGACCGCCACGACCGCCAACGCGAGTGCCGCGGCACCCGCGACAGCCAGCAGCTTCCGGATCACGCGCATCGTCGTCTCCTTTCGTGCAGCGAATCTATTGTCACGGATCATGACTTTATATACAAGAGCCTCATGGATCTTCGGCAGCACGGCGACGAGCCGCTCTCCCTCGAGGCGCAGCGCGACGGACGCATCGCCCGCCGCGAGCGCAACCGCGCCGCGATCCTGGCCGCACTCGGCGACATCCTCGGCTCCGGCAACCTCGAGCCCACCGCCGAGCAGGTGGCGGCGCGCGCGGGCGTGCAGGTGCGGACGCTGTTCCGCCACTTCCCCGACATGGCCAGCCTGCACGCCGAGCTCGCGGGACGCATCCGCGCGGAGGTCGTGCCGCAACTCGCCGCCGTTCCCACGACGGGCGACGCGGCCGAGCGCGTGCGCCGCCTGGTCGCCGCGCGTGCGATCGCCTTCGAGCGCATCCTGCCCTTCAAGCGCGCCGGCAACGCGATGCGCTGGCGGCTCGGGTTCCTGCAGAAGCATCACGAGACCATGGTGAGCGACCTGCGCCGCCACCTGCTGCTCGTCCTGCCGGAGCTGCGCGAGCACGACGGGGCCGCGCTCGCGGCGTTCGAGCTCGCGACGTCGTTCGAGGCGTGGGACCGCCTGCGCGCCGAGCAGCACCTGAAGCCGGAGCGGGCGCGCGAGGCGATGGAGTTCGCGGCGCTCGCGGTCCTCGCCGCCCTGCCGCGCGGCACGCGCGGCGCCGCGCGCACGCGGAGCGAGCGATGAGCGAGCGCGGCGCCGCACGGCGCCGGATCGGCGCGGTGCTGATCTCGCTCGCCGTGCTCGCATCGACGGTGCGCTTCGGGCCGCCCGCGCTGCTGCATGGCTTCGGTCTCCACCCGGAGCCCGAGCCGCGCTCGTTCGACCTCGCCGGCCGCCGCGCGCTGATCGTCGCCACGAACCAGCACGTGCTCGGCGACACCGGCAAGGCGACCGGGGTGGCGAGCTCGGAGCTGACCGCGCCCTACTACGAGTTCCTCGACGCCGGCATGGAGGTCGACGTCGCTAGCGTGCGCGGCGGCCGCATTCCGGTCGACCCGCAGACGCTGCTGTGGCTCATCCGCTCGCCGTACGACGACCGCGCGCTCGCCGACCCGGTGCTGCAGGAGAAGATCGCCAGCTCGAGGAAGGTCGGCGACCTCGACTTCACCCGGTACGACGTCGTGTTCCTCGCCGGCGGCTGGGGAGCCGCGTACGATCTCGGCTACTCCGACGAGCTCGGCGCCGGCATCAGCGCCGCGAACGCGGCCGGCAAGGTCGTCGGCGGCGTGTGCCACGGTGCGCTCGGCCTGCTGCGCGCGCGCACCCCGGACGGGCGTCCGCTGGTGGAAGGCCGGCGCCTCACCGCGGTCACCGACAAGCAGGTGCAGGAGCTCGGCGTCGACGTGACGCCGCAGCACCCGGAGACCGAGCTGCGCCGCGCCGGTGCCGCGTTCGAGTCGCGGACCGCGTTTCGCGACTTCTTCGCGAGCCACGTCGTGGTCGACGGCAACCTGGTCACCGGCCAGAACCAGAACTCCGGCGCCGGAACCGCGCAGAAGATGATGGAGCAGCTCGCCGCACCCGCGTCGCGCGCGAGCTGAAGGAGAGCGCACGATGAACGAAGACACCCCGATCGTCGCCCGACGCGTCGACCTCGGCTTCCCGACCGACGTGCCGCGCCACTGGGCCGGCGACCCCGTGTTCACGCGCATCTCGGACGCGCTCTCGCTGCTCTTCCCCGCCGGCGAGGCCTTCTTCATCCAGGCCGTCAATCACTACAAGGACCGCATCGACGACGAGGAGCTGCGCGCGGCGGTGCGCGGCTTCGCCTACCAGGAATCGATGCACTCGAAGGAGCATGCAGCGTACAACGCGATGCTCGAGGCCCAGGGACTGGACATCGGCTGGGTCGAGCGCAGCCTGAAGACCCGTCTCGGGATCGCGCGCCGCTACATGCCGCCGATCATGCAGCTCGCCTTCACCGCGACGGCGGAGCACCTGACCGCGACCATGGCGGAGGGGCTTCTCGGCGCGCTGCGCGAGCAGGAGCAGCTCGCCAGGGCTCATCCGCGCATGCGCGCGCTCTACTACTGGCACGCGGTCGAGGAGGTCGAGCACAAGTCGGTCGCGTGGGACGTCTACCACCGGGTCGCACACGGCGGCGTGGTGCGGCGGCTGATCGCGCAGGTGTGGGTGACGACGCTCGTGCTGATCAACGTCTCGCTCGCAGCCGGGTGGATGCTGTACCGCGACGGGCTGCTGTTCGACCTCACGACGTGGCGGCGCAGCATCCCTCTGCTCTGGGGGCGGCACGGCTTCTTCACGCGCATGGTGCGTCCGTTCCTGCGCGGCTTCCGTCCGGGGTTCCATCCGCGCGAGACGCCCGTGCCCCCGGGCTACCGCGAGTTCGTGCGCGCGTGGGACGGGTGTACCGACGCGCTCGCGGCCTCCGAGCAGGCGCTGGCGGCGCATTGAGGGACGCCGCCGGTCCGGCGCTTCCAGGCCCCGGCGCAGCGCCGCCTTTCGGGCCCCGCGTGAACGGCGGTTCGCGAAGAGCCGCCGAGACGACGTTCGGGCGCGGGCGGCGACCAACGGACGGGTTCCCCTCCGAACCCGAGAGTGATATGGGTCCGAGACTTGCCGGTGGGGCCAGCGGCGAAGTCCTCCGCGCCGATCGGGGCGACAGCGGTTTCCGCGCTGTCGATCCCGAAAACGGGGACTTGCCCGCTCGGACTCCACCCCGCTGATCGCGCGAGGAGAATGACACACCGACCCGCCCGTGAGTTGCTCTTGTGCTGCACCGTCCTGGGCCTCGCCCTCGGCATGGTGCAGCCACGATTGCTCCTCGACGGCACCCCGCGCCCCGCGCGACCAACCGGCGTGCGCACAGCCGGCGCCGGCGCGCACCGGACGAGCCGCTGGGAAGGCGACACCGGGGGCCGCGACACCCGGACCGGCGACACGCAACGCCTGACCGAGCAGCCGGCGGCCGGCGGTTCCGGCTCCGACGCCGCAGGCCCCAGCCATGTGGCCGCGGCGTCGTCGCACGCTGCGCGGCTCGCTCAGGCGCCATCGGTCGACAGCCCGACACCCGTCGCCCTGGCACGCGCCCCGCGCACGCGGCCGCACGCACCGACGCTCGGCCGGGCGCCGCCCCGCTAGCTCCGACGGAGCGAGAATTCTCTCGCCCGCGGCATTCGGCGTCCGCGAGCTGCCTCCGGCCAGCCCCGTCGCGGAGGCGGAGAATTCACCGCGGCCACGCCCGGCGGATGCCGGCGGGCGTAAGCTGCCGCAGCCAGGCAAGGCGCGCAGCAGTCGCCGCGATCGGCCCGTGCTTCGGGCCCAGACATGGAAGGTTCAGGTATGAAGAAGCTCATCGAAGGAGCGCTGGCGTTCCAGCGCGACGTCTTCCCCAAGCACCGGCGACTCTACAGCGACCTGGCCACGGGCCAGGCGCCCCGCTGGCTGTTCATCACCTGCAGCGACTCCCGCGTCGTCCCGAACCTGATGGTCCAGACCGACCCGGGCGAGCTGTTCATCTGCCGCAACGCGGGCAACATCGTCCCGGCGCACGGCGAGCATTCGGGCGGCGTCGCGGCGACGATCGAGTACGCGGTGCAGGTTCTGAAGGTGAAGCACATCATCATCTGCGGCCATTCCGACTGCGGCGCCATGCGCGCCGTGCTGCACCCGGAGAAGGTGGCCGACCTGCCGGCGGTCGCGCAGTGGGTCGCCTTTGCCGACCGCGCCCGCGCGGTGGTGCTCGAGACCTCCCAGGGAGCCACCGAGGACCAGATGGTCGAGGCGCTGATCGAGGAGAACGTGCTGGCGCAGCTCGACAACCTCCGCACGCTGCCGTCGGTCGCGGCCAAGCTGCGCGCCGGCGCGCTGCAGATCCACGGCTGGGTCTACGACATCCGCAGCGGCCAGTTCCGGGTCTGGAGCTTCGAGGACGGGCGGTGGGAGCAGCTCGAAGAGTTCGTCGCCCTGCACGGGGACGACGGCACCTCCGCCTAGACGCGGGCCGAATACCCAACTCCGGATCTTCAGGGACATCGCAGCATGACTTCGACCGCAACTCGCCAGCCGGCGACGGGCACGCTGGCGGCGGATCTCTCCGCAGGCCTGGTCGTCTTCCTCGTCGCTCTCCCCCTCTGCCTCGGCGTCGCCCTGGCCTCCAACGCGCCGCTGTTCTCGGGCCTCCTCGCGGGCATCGTCGGCGGGCTCGTGGTCGGCGCCGTGAGCCAGTCGCACACCAGCGTCAGCGGACCCGCCGCCGGGCTCACCGCCGTGGTCGCGGCCCAGATCGCGACGCTGGGCTCCTTCGAGGCGTTCCTCGTGGCAGTGGTCCTCGCGGGGGTCATCCAGATCGTGCTCGGCCTCGTGGGCGCGGGCTCGATCGCCGACTTCGTTCCGACGAGCGTCATTCGCGGCCTGCTCGCCGCGATCGGACTCATCATCATCCTGAAGCAGATTCCCCATCTCCTGGGCTACGACGCCGACCCGGTGGGCGAGATGTCCTTCTTCCAGCCCGATCGGGAGACCACGTTCAGCGAGCTGGTGAACCTGTTCGTCGCCGAGCGCATCCATCCGGGGGCCGCCCTGATCGGCCTGCTCTCCGTCGGACTGCTCGTCCTCTGGGAGCGCGTGAAGGTCCTCAAGGGATCGCTCCTCCCCGGTGCCCTGGTCGCGGTCCTCGCGGCGGTCGCGATCAACGCCTTTCTGCGGGGCCTCGGCGACGGCTGGGGCGTCGAAGTTGAGCACCTGGTCCAGGTGCCGGTGGCCGACAGCCTCGCGGGCTTCTTCGGCTTCCTCACGCCTCCCGACGTCTCGTCCCTGGCCAATCCCGCGGTCTACGCGTCTGCCA
>Ga0194132_10008186_pt1 | contig 15097 bp, 8 predicted proteins | sample TA2KigOf80mmetaG_FD_148612 | JGI IMG/M metagenome (GOLD analysis project Ga0194132, IMG submission 148612) | Freshwater microbial communities from Lake Tanganyika, Tanzania - TA2015054 Kigoma Offshore 80m | ecosystem: Environmental > Aquatic > Freshwater > Lake | place: Tanzania: Lake Tanganyika... | reverse complement strand
ACGACGATATTGTGATGGCGACAAACGATTGGCGGGTGTAGGTGTCTGAAAAGTTGCCAAATGGGGTGCGTTTCGGAGATTTAGCAATTGAGCTTGGTCTTTCAAACGCGGAGCTGGTAACAAAGTCATTCAAAGTTGGAATTAAAGTGATTACTTCTGACGTTGCAAACTATCAATTGTCTCAATTTGAAGCCGAGCATTTTCGTGGTGATACCATTCGCGCGTTGAACGCCTGGCTCGATCGCGATTTTTGTGTTGAGAAGTGAGCTCACTTCGTCTACTGCATTAAGGTTCTCATCAAATTCAATTCATGCGATTTCAAGCGGCTGAAAACCCGGATTAAGGCCGGTTGTCTCAAAGTCGAGAGTGATCATTCTGTCAAAGTTCATTTTTTCTCTGTCTACGTGTAAATGCTGGATGTGACGCGTTCAGTCAAGTCCGTTGTTTCCCTGAAGCCCAAAGGTACCAAGTGTGTCTTGCTGGTTTGAGGAGAAAAGAGAATTTTGCTGAGACAAATTGCTCGTCTAACATTCAAAATTGTGAAGTTTGATGAGTATCAACATTTGCATGAGGTTTTAAGTAATCAACACGATGACTATTCAAATCTGCAGGACCAAGTTCAAGCATTGGCGATTCTCAGGCAGTTTAAGACGGATGGCACGATTTTGGCTGCATCTGAGTCAAATACTCTTGCAAAGTTAGCAACCAAGCTCTTGAGTGCAAAGATCGAAAATTTGGATCCAGAAATCCTGGCAAGAGAGTGCCAAACGACTATTCAAGAGTGGTTAACCAGGCAATTCTTTGAATTGCCATTGGACAGGCCTATTATTGCGATGCCGTTAGTTCCTTTTTGTATGTCGCCAAAAATCCAAGTTGAAGAGGTCTATCATTGCGAAGCTCGCTTTGCAGCGGACCGAGATGAAAACCGCAAAGTTTTAAAACGACATGAACCTACCCAGGCAGACTGTCCGCGAATTAAACGGATGCTCTGCCAAAAGGTAAGGAATGGGTACGCAAATGGTTATGCCCATTTTGAACCTGATCTGAGTCTTGGTTGGCACAATTGGTCATTGCTTGAACTCTTTCAAGTTGCTGGAATTGATGACCTAATGCTCGAGTCTGCATTTGCAACTCGACAGGGCGAAGGTGATGAGGCTGTAAATCGTCTTGCCGGTGAAATAAACAGACTAAATGAGATTCGGCCTCGCTTGAGTTGCAGATTATGTAGTGCCCGCCTGCAATATAGCAACGTGTTTTCAGTTAAAGATGCGGTTTACCGCTCAACAGTCACGTTGCCATGCACGACCCCAAATTGCAGTGGAGGAAGTGTTTACTTGAGTCACTGCCGAAGTTGTCCAAGCCTTATTGATAGCCGCGATAGTCGGTTCAAAGATTCGTCCGGATATTACGTTTGTATTGCTTGTGCATCTGGTGAAGATGTCGAGGAAGCAGGTGAAATTTGTCCAAAGTGTGGCGAGCGAAATACGCTAAGGGGTAATCGTCAAAAGAAAGTTTGCCAACGAGAGAGTTGCGGACACCAGGTTGAATTGCCTTTGCGAGCGCGAAGAGCAAGGCTTTCACCGATTGCTGAGATTGAGTTCTATATGGATGACCAGCGTTTTTAGTTACTCGGGTAGAGTTCGATTTTGTAGAAACCAACACCAAGTCCGATGTCGTGAAGTGAGCGAACATATTTCTCCCGAGTGAACTTGTTCCATCCTTCTTCGGAATCTGAACCACGGAGTAAGTTTCCGACTTGTTCAGCGCGCGCCTTAGCATCTAGTCGCATTTGCTCGGTCGGATTTTCTTGTGTGCCACCGAAGATTAAGGCGAAGGAAAACTCTTGTAGTGGATTTACGCCCACACGCTCTAACTCTCGCTCTATTTCTTGGATCACTCGGGAAGCCGTATCAGTAAGATCAGCACTGATCGTGATGACGACAGGTTCAAGCTTTACGCCAACCTGATTGGAACTAGTTTGTCCTTTAAGTATTTCGTTCTCGTTTCTAAACCTTTGTAACTCTTCGCGAAGTTTTTGAATTTCTGACTGCAGGTCTGAAACTTCACGTTCAAGACGACTTATCTCGGCGAGTGTTAATTGATATTTAGCTAAAGACACGGTCGCACTGGAGGTTGGCTCGCGGTTAATGGTCCAAGATGAAAAAGTTACTACGGCAAGAATTAGAGCGAGATCAGCAAACAGCCACCCCGACAATGAAACTTGAGATTTTCCGAGTCGACGAGACTTCACTTATTATTCTTCCGATTTTTCACCGACAGCGGTTGCGAATTTGGTGACTATTAAAGCCATTTCATCCACTACTCGTTTGGTGGCAACAACGACATCGCCAAGATGAAGAATTGCTGGCTTGTTGTCATCCGTTACTTGGCCAAGTGCCTTAAGGTTTGACACTAAGGGGGAAATTTGAGAAGAGAGCGAATTGAGAAGTCCATTTGTAATTTCGATTTGAGAAGTCATCTCTTTGCTTAGAGTCGAAAGAGCGGTCTTAACTGCAGCAGAGATTTCAGCAAGTTCTATAGTGAAACTCTTTGCTGCACCAAGTGACTCCGTTATCGCTCCCTTAACTTGAGTGGCTGAAACTGTCAAATCACCGATTGTTCTTATCGATTCTCCAGCGGTTGAGATGTCTTTTCCAATAGTTCCAAGCTTTCCGATAACGTCGCTGATACTAGAGAATGCTGTCTGAAGAGCAGTGATTTGACTCTTTAGCTCAGTACTTGCGGATGCGAGAGTTTTCGATGAACTAGAAGTAGCAGTCTCAAGACTCGTTGTGAGATTGCCCATTGCCTTGAGAGTATTTTCTGTGGCGCCCACTGCTGTTGTCATTTGACTTAGTGCTGTATCGAGCTTTGTTGTTGAATCTGATAACGCATCTGCAAGGACTTCTGGTGTAATCGTCCTCGCAGTTGAGACTTCAAGCTGCGTGGCGAGAATCAGTGAATTCAATTCGGTAGATGTTCTCATCCGTCGATCGTCAAGATAATTTAGGAGATAGTTCGTGAGGATTGGGACAAATAGGAGCCCGATGATCCATAAACCCACTGTTTGGAGTTTCATTCCCGAGTAAGACGAAGCGTCTGCGCCAGTCCAGAATGACAGGAAATTGAGATCGTCCCCAATTGCAACCGAACCAGAAGCCCGTCTGAACGAACCCATTGCATCGCTTAAGTGCCACCAAGTGAATCCGATGGGTAGTAAATAGCTCGCGGTGTGAAGTACGGACACAAGATTAAAGATGTGCGATCGCCATCCAATAAAAGTGTTCGCCCGTGCCTCAAACTCGCGCCGGATGTCCATTAAAGACCACCGTGATTTGAGTTCTGAATCATCAAGCGCTTGTGCAATTCTGAGAGCGAGTTCAGCTTGTTCGCCTTTATTTTTATCCGACCATGACTTAAGGGATTCTCTAAGATCATTCCTAACCACTGACATAGTTGGTCCTTTATCGCTTGAAGTTTTTTCTAGTTTGGCAGGTGTCGGGTACTATCAGCCAATGCTCAATCGGTCGAGATTAGCTTTCGTTGACGTAGAGACCGATGGAATTGGCGCTGAGGCAAGAGTTATAGAAATTGCAGTTATTGCCTACGAAGCGGACAATAAATCAACACGGTCTTTCCGAAGTTTTGTAAAAGGGAGCGGTAAAGCGGGACCAACTTGGGTTCACGGGATTAGGGACCGGGATTTGACTTACGCACCCAGTTTTGGAGAGGTTTGGCCACAGATTTCTGAATTGTTGGAAGGCCGAATTGTCGTTGCGCACAATGGGGCATTTGACCGGGCACGTATCAACTTTGAGCTACGCAGAATCGGCGTCCAGCCTTTAGGTGATTTTCTTTGCACGATGAAGCTGGCCCATCGACTCGGGTATGCCAAGAGAAAGAGCAGAGGTGAAGATGACGTATCTGCAAGATTGGATGAATTGTCTCAGCGATTAGGACTACCAACCAAGCCAAATCATCGAGCTCTTGACGACACGCAAACATGTCTTGAGGTATTTGAATTTTTTTATGATCGTCACCGCGACCAGGTTTTGCAAGAATTGACTCGGATTAGTCCGACGAATCTTAAACAGAAAGATTCACAAAGTTCTACTGATTCGCGTAAACCACTCATAATAATCGTTGATGCCGCGAACATTAATGAGCGAAGACTGGGAAAAGTTTGGGAGTTTCAAGTTCAAGAAAGAACGAAGCAGTATTGGTCGTTTGAACATTTCACTGATTTTCTGGATACTTTGCGCTCGGCTTTGCCTGGGGCGGCAATTTTTTGTCTATTTGACGAAAGTTCGCAAGAACGTTGCTCATCTGAGGATGATGAGGCGAATCTACTCTACGCATGGACGAGACCTCCACATGACAAAATGAAAATTTTTAGAGTTCCCCGCAAGTTTTCTGCTGATGATTTGATTTTTGATTTGGCAAAAAAACTTCACGCCTATGTGATAAGTGGTGACCGATTTGAAGAACAAAAAGATTCTATGGAGTGGACTCGTCAAGAGATGGTTTTTTACGCTCGTTACCCTCAAAACTCCCAGCGTTGGATATTTGTGAACCAGTTTGACATAGATAGTCAAGCCAGAAGTCCTCTAACACTTGCAAAGTCTGTCTCAATACTTGACCGTCGAAAGCTAACCGAAAATGAGTGCGTTGAGTTAGCACAGTATGTTGAAAGATACTCGACAAAATTTTTTAGTGATAAGAAAAATACTCAAGCCGAGAGGCGTAAACTATTCATTCGCACAAAGATTGAAAAGAATTATCAGACTGCATCTCTAACAAACAGAATTGTAATTGACGATATTCAGTTGGCGGAGGTTTCGGATGTTCGACGAATCGCCAAGGCAAATATACGCGCCTACAACATTTCTTTCTTACGAAAGTACCTCAAAGATTATGTGACAATTATCGGGCGACTGGGAAGATCTGGGTCCGTTATTTTCATCGAGTGGTTCAATGGTTATCGCTCAATTAAAGTCGTGCCTGATGACGAATCTTCGTTCATCAAACATATTGATAGTCGGCAGTTTTTAGAAATTTCGGGAAAGTTACGCGAATCAAGTGAAGGTTTGGTGATTGAAATTGCACGCATCGAAAGAATTTTTGCTTTTGAAGATTTGATTCGAAAACTGCCAAATTCAGAAAGCAGAATTGGAGCTCTTCCACGAATCAGGCGGAGCCGTATGACAGCGATGACCAAGGCTGTGACTGAACAGACGGAGCAAATTGGTTTTCAAGAAAGTGTTGTAGTGGAAGAGAATGAAATCGACTCGCAGAAACAAGTTGAACGGTTTGCTGAAACTGTCCTACCTGATCGTGTCAAAAAAATTTATGTTCAGAAGAGATACATCTTGGGTTTCGCCGTTGTGGTGCTGGTTATTTCGTTATTGTTTTTGTTCGGCGATTTATCAGTTTCGCTATTCGGCCTAAATGAGGCTTCAAGGCAGAATCATCTTGGCCCATTTTCGAATCGCTTGATATTTTGGTAAAGGCCCTAGATGACATCGGAAGATCGCAAATCGGCGGCCTTAAAGCGTTGGAGCGAAAATCTGGAATTTAAGTCTGGACGTTCTCGTGGCTTGATCTTGGAAAATTGGGCTGAAGCAATCGACTCGTCATGGTCTCTTGGAAAAAATGGTTGGCACGTGATGGGCGAAAAAAATGTGCCAGAAAAATTTGATTTTTTAGTGATTGAGAACATCAGCTCGCAGTTGATTAAAAGTGATGGCACCTTTAGAAGATCTGAAAGTGGCAAGTTTGTGCCGACTGATGCTCAGACTATTCTCGCAGCGGCGACACTTGCTGTGCGCCTAAGCAAACCGATTTTAGTTTCGACAATTGGGCGATTTGGTTCACTTAAAAAAATTAATGTGTCAGAAATTGACCTTGCTGACTTAGATGTTGGGGGGCTCCTCGCAGGTGAGGAACTCTTGTACTTGCTTCAGTCATATTGCGAGACAACCGATGATGATCCGAAGTCTCAAGATTCGACGGGTGCAATTTATATGACCCCAATTGAGAGACAACTGGCGAAGTTGATGAGGAAAAATCGCATCGAATTTAAAGCTCAGGTACCGGTGGGTCGCTACTTTGCGGACTTTTTGATTGGCGAGAAACTCGTCGTCGAATGTGACGGTGAAGCGTGGCATGATCCGGAGATAGATCAAAAACGTGATGCCGATCTCTTTGCACTGGGATTTCGGACATTGCGTATCACTGGACGTGCTATAAACAATGATCCTAAAAGTTCAGTGCAGCGAATTAAGTCAGAGACGGCCGGCCAGAATCAATATGAGTTCTTTGAAGCACAAGGATTGACGATCCCCCAAAAGAGGGCTGCGACCCATTGGAATGGACCGATTTTAGTTGTGGCACCTGCAGGTTCTGGTAAAACAAAGGTTGTTGCTGAGAGAATAAAGTATTTGGTCAGCAGAGGTGCGTTACCAGAGCGAATCTGTGCGATCTCATTCACTAACGCGGCGGTGGGGGAAATTGCCGATCGTATCCTGGGCATTGACGGTGTCAAGACAACAACTTTGCATAGCTTGGCCTTTCAAATCTGTAAGGCTCACATTGGTGACCGGTCGGTAGTCCAGAACGTAAAAAGTCCGAATGTACCAACTCGATCCGATATTCTCCGGCAGGCACTGGTTAAAGTGGGAATGACTCAAGGCCGATTTGGGCAGAGTAAAGCAATGCTTGACGCCATAGAGCATTACCGGAATTCTTTAGAAGTCCCGAATCTTGAGGAGACCGTTTTAGCCGAAGATAGTCAACTGACGCATGAAGAGCGCAGTAAGAAATTTTTAGATCTGCACTCTCAATATGAATTCATTTTAAACAGTAGGCGTTTGACCGATTTTGATGGCATGGTACTTGACGCGGTGCGGGTGTTGCAACGAAATGAGCAAGCAAGAATGATTTGGTCTCGTAAGTTTGACTACTGGATGGTCGACGAGTTTCAAGACTTGGCACGCCCAAAACTCATGCTTTTGCGACTTCTAGTTTCTCCAGCTCGGAACTTAATGGCAGTTGGCGATGATGATCAGATTATCTATGGATTTGCGGGCTCAAAGCCTGAAATTTTTTCAATCTTGAACCGAGACTGGCGTGATATGACACCTCTTCCATTGGACATCAATTTCCGCTGTCCACACGATCTTGTTGTGAGATCACAATGGCTAATTCAAAACAATAAATTGAGGATTCCAAAGACAATTACTGCTAATCGTGAGTTGTCGGTGACCGACAACATTCAAGTATTTTCAAACGACGCCTACGAGAGGCTTGCGGTTGACAAGATCATTGAAGAGATCAAAGGTGGCCGTACACCGTCAGATATTGCCCTCTTGTTCAGAGTTTCAATGGCTGCTGCCCCTGTTGAAATGCTTCTTCAAAAGAACGGTATTAAATTTGTCTCACTTGCGAAAAATTCCTTGCTTCATAATCCCACTATTAAATGGTTGCGCTCGTGGTTAAAAGTAGTAAACAGAAGCAGTGGAGAAGAAGATTGGAAGACGGTTTTTCACAGGCCACGGAGATATCTTTCTGCTGAGACAGTCAATTGGTTGACATCTTTTGACGAAAGGGGTGTGATTGATCCCGACTCGCGAATTGATCTGGGTATACAAGACCCGAGTTTGATGCCGCGTAAAAATGAAACACAAACCGATGATTTACTAGTTGATTCACTCGTTGAACTGAGAAGAAACCTTAGAGATGCGCGCGCTGTTGGTGACTCGCCAAGCCGGCAACTTCGGATGTTGATGCTTGATGTTTGTTTGTCAAAAGAGGAGGATGAAAGGCTAGAGCGCAATTTGCAAGCAACTAATTCGAGCAGGCGCGCTGAAATGGGGGGAACATCTGTAGACCCAATCGTCGCTTATCAGATTTTTTATTCGCTGGCTGAAGCGAGCGAGGGATTCTTAGACCTGGAAGATTGGTTTCATCGGGCTGGAGTAGATCAAGACATTTCATTTTTTGAGACTTCAGATCAAGGAGCGAACGCAAATGATCGAGTGATTCTAAGTACAGTTCATGGTTTTAAGGGTAAAGAGAAGCCCGTGATCTTCGTTCTTGGTCCTGAAGGTGCGATGCCAGACAGACGAGCGAAGAGTGAAGTTGAGCTTGAAGAAGAGAGACGAATTGCCTATGTCTCGGTGACGCGTGCTAGAGAAAAGCTTTATTTTGCGGCATCTTCGCAATACTCGCGAGAACTGAGTTGGAGCCAATCCGGTGAGTCGTGGTCGCAATATCGCCAAAAGCATGATCGCACAGAGCCGACCGTGGTCTCGACACATCAATACAAGTCGGCTCCGTCAGCATCGACTGAAAAAAAGCCAGGAACTCTTGATCGCATCTTAAATTGGTTTCTCAAACTTCTAGATATTTGATCTGATAAGAAAAAGACTTATCTTAGATTGTTCAGCTTTTCAACAGTGCTCGTCATTCGTGAGTCGGGGGAAACAATTCTGAATTCTTTGCTATCGTTAGTAAATAGTCACACTGGACTTTTAATGATGGGGTATATGAATAGCAAATCTCTGAAAATCGCGACTTGGAACACCAAGCAGGGTGTGGCGCCGCGGCAGAAAGAGCCTGAATTGTGGGAGTGGATTCAGGGAACAATCAATCCAGATGTAATTGTTCTAACTGAAGCCAAAGTGCCAAAGGCAGGTTTCCCAAAAGGTTGGTCAGGTGTTTGGGTGCCAGGTGGAATTGGCAAAAGTCGGCCCTGGGGAACAGTTATTGCTGGTCAAAATATCGAATTAGTGAAAACCATTTTCAAGAGGCGCAAGACAAAGCTTGAATCAAATCGACCTAATCCAGCGACATCATTTTGCGTGGACGTGATGAATGGTGGCGAACTCATTTGCAGAGTCATGGGCCATTACGGATTAATGCTCGACAACATGGATGGTTTTGATGCGCTCGATCTTCTTCATCGTGAATTAGACGATGTAATCAGTGAGCACGGTGACAAAAAATTAGTAGTCGCTGGCGATTTCAATCTTTGGCCTGATTATGTGGTGGGGGGGTTCAAAGACATGGGCCTAACTAGCGTGACTGATCTTCGGAGCTCATTTCCTAAATTGCGAAGTCCTGAGAGTGGTTCACGTATCTGGACTCACAAGAATGGCCCGAAAGCAAGCGACGGAATGCGCCAAGAACTCGACTTCATTCTTGTTTCCAAAGACCTAAGGAAGAAGTTTGTAAGTACCAAAGGTGGTGTTGGCGACTTCCCAGATGCTTGGGAGATGAGTGACCATGCGCCTGTTTCTGCAATCTTTGATCTTCCATGTAAGGTTGAATGAGCATAAGAAAAAGTCGGTTTTATCATTCAAATTTTTTGTTAGGGCACGATGGGCACTTTAAGTGGTAGAGATCTAGTTGAACTTGACTTGCCGAATCCTGTAGAGGTTCTTAGGAACCCAATCATTAACTCGCCATATGATGCGCCGCGTGCGCATGTAGTGATCGGTAAAAAGGGCTCAACCGGAGAACTCAACCGTGGTCGACGACCGAGTAGCTCATACGCTCCAGTGCCCCCGCCACGTAAGGGCGAGAAGCCTGGCACGTTGGAAATCGATTTTGAGCCGACCAATGAACGTTTGCAGAAACATGATTTGATTAATGAAATTCGCGGTCACGTTGAATTATGGCGCGGGCGCGGCTATCCAGGTGTCACTGCAGTGACCAAACGACTCATAACGTATTGGGCTGATTCAACCCGAGAGAACCGAGTTCTATTTTGCCAGCGCGAAGCAGCGGAGACGGCAATTTGGCTTACCGAGGTTTCGGAAAACGATGGACAGTCAGCGATTCGAAAGCGGCTTGCAGAGAGCAATTTCGAGTTTAATGAAGGTCTACCAAGAATCGCGCTCAAAATGGCGACAGCCACAGGCAAGACCGTTGTCATGGGCATGCTCATTGCATGGCAAACCATCAACAAAGGCCATTCGCCTCGTGACAACCGATTCGCAAAACGATTCTTGATCGTCACTCCGGGAATCACGATTCGTGACCGTCTACGGGTGCTTCATCCCGAGTCTGAAGGCAACTATTACCGCGAGCGAGGTCTGGTACCGAACGATCTTTGGCAAAGTCTGTTGCAGGCGAGGGTGGGAATCGTCAACTATCACCAGTTCTTCCCGAGGGCGACTCGCGAAGCCGACGGGGTAGCAGAAAAGACCCTGAAGATCCTGCGCGGTGGCCAGGTCGGTGACGACCCATTCCTTGAAACAGAGTCTCAGGTCGTTACTCGAGTACTACGTGACATTGCAGGCCCGAACGAAAAAGTTGGTGACATCATCGTTATCAACGACGAGGCTCATCACTGTTATCGCGATAAGCCTGAAGTTGACGATGCCGATCGCGAAGACCGCAATCGAAACGAGGAGGCTCGCGTCTGGTTCCGGGGCCTCCAAGCGGTGCAACGCCACCGCAACTTCGGCATCAAGAGCATCTTCGACCTTTCGGCAACGCCGTATTTCTTGAGCGGGTCCGGCTACGGAGAGGGCAGAATCTACCCTTGGACAGTCTCTGACTTCAATCTGCTTGATGCCATTGAGAGCGGCATCGTCAAGATTCCGCGCGTCCCCGTTGATGACGACGCGGCGACCGACAATGTCGTATACCTCAAACTCTGGGATCACATCGGTGACAAGCTCCCGAAGCGGGTCAATAAGGAGTACGACTACGCAAACGCGGTTCTCCCGGTCGAACTGGAGGGCGCGTTACAGAGCCTCTATCGCAGTTATCAGAAGTCTTTTGAGACATGGGAAACGAATTTAGTCGCCTTCGGCGAGCCCCCGCCGGTGTTCATCGTCGTGTGCTCGAACACGATCGTGTCTCGACTCGTCTGGGAATGGATCGCTGGTCGCCCAATCCTCGTGAACGAAACTGAAACGTATCGCCCCGGAAAACTCCCTCTGCTTGCTAACAACGATGCAGACGGTCGGCAACTGCGCCGACCACGCACCATCCTGATCGACTCAGCACAGATTGACTCTGAAGGTGCTGTCTCAAAAGAGTTTCGAGAAATGGCAGCAGATGAAATCGAGCGGTTCAAAGACGAATATCGTCAGCGGAATCCAGGTGCTGATGCCGAGCGAATCTCCGACGAAGAGATTTTGCGTGAGGTTATGAACACCGTGGGCAAGAAGGGGAAGTTGGGCGAACACATCCGATGTGTTGTCTCCGTCGCAATGCTGACTGAGGGTTGGGACGCAAACACCGTTACACACATCCTCGGCATTCGTGCATTCTCCACCTCGCTTCTCTGTGAGCAGGTGGTCGGGCGAGGTTTGCGACGCCGAAGCTATGCCGTCAACGAGAAAGGTCGCTTTGAGCCAGAGTATGCAGAGGTCTACGGCGTTCCATTCCAGTGCATTCCGACTGACGGCAAGATGCCAAACCCCGCGCCACGGGCCCCGGCCGTAGACGTCTTTGCAGTCGACGAGAAGGCCGCGCACGAGATCGTGTTTCCAAAACTTGAGAGTTATCGCATTGAGCTGCCAGATGCACCAATCACCTGGGACTTTGACGATGATTCACGATTTGAAGTCAACAACAAGACAATCGCGACGTTTACCACACTTCAGGGCGCACTCGGACCCGAAGAGACAGTAATCATGGATCGCCTCAAAGACGGTTCTGTGCGAGAACAAGAAGTCGCATTCAACATCGCCAGAAGGCTGGCCCGCACCCAGTTCGCCGATGGGGAAGGACAGCAGCCGTGGTTATTCCCCAAGCTGTTGGAAGCAACAAAAGAGTGGATGCGAACCAGCCTCGTTCTTAAGGAACGGACTCAACTCGGCTACCTCTTGTTCAGCGAAGTTACCAACATCGCGGCCGAAAAGATTCTTCGTGGCATCGTGCGTCAGGAAGGTAATCGTGCCGAAGTCCTGCGACCAATCTTCAGGCAATTCAATAACTCGGGATCAACCAGTGACGTTCATTTCCAGACCCACAAACCTGTGCTGATGCCGGTCGAGTTTTATACGAAGACGCACATCAATTACGTCGTGATTGACAAGGCCGGACAAGACGGCAACACATGGGAGGAGAAGATGGCTCAGATTCTTCAGGAGTCTCCGCTGGTGCACTCCTTCGTAAAGAACGATCATCTCGATTTCACCATTCCGTACACATTCGAAGGCAAGTCACACCAATACGTTCCGGACTTTATTGCGCGACTCGCCGGCACGGATGGTGAGCCGCTCGATGTTTTCTTGATCGTGGAAGTCTCTGGTGCTCGAAAGTCGCCAGGCCCGACCGAGGCCAAGGCTGACACTGCTCGAAGCCTGTGGTGTCCGAGTGTGAACAATGTCGGCGATTTTGGCTATTGGGGATATTTGCAGGTCAAAGATATTTCAACATTTAAAGAAGAATTTGATGAAGCGATAAGCGTGCTTCTTAGTAATTCATTTGCGCGAGCAGAACAGGGATAGTACAAATGGCGACAAAAAAACCTAAGAAGGCCACCAAGAAGGCACAATCAAAGAAGAGAGTAGAGGCAATAAGGCATCAGGATGCTCGGCCTAACTTGCCCACGGCAGATTTGCACGATCAGGTTCCGACGGGCCTTGATGCGCCCCAGTCAGTGCTGTATCCGCGTAATCCCGATCTCGACCCTCAGTTGGTATGGAAAGGCAAAGATGCTCAGGACTTGAGCGATCTGCGAGTTGATGCTCCACCCATCTATATACAAGAGAAGATTGACCCGACGGTGCTGATCGAGAATCTGAGAGATACAGCAGCGCTGGGTGAGCAAGAACCGGAACTCACCCTGTTTGAGGGTTTTGATGGGCTACCCCCGAGCGACCTAGAGGAGTTTTACAAGCACTCCGCGCACTGGTCTAATCGTATGATTCTTGGGGACTCGTTGCAGGTTATGACAAGTCTGGCGGAACGCGAGATGTTCCGCGGCAAAGTGCAAATGATCTACATGGATCCGCCCTACGGCATCAAGTTTGGATCGAACTGGCAAGTGTCGGTACGCGAAAGATCGGTCAATGACGGAAAGCTGGAGGAGTTTGCCAATGAGCCTGAAGTAGTCAAAGCCTTTCGAGATACATGGGAACTAGGAATTCACTCCTATCTTGGCTACTTGCGTGACCGATTCGCAGTGGCGCGTGACTTACTTACGGATAGCGGAAGCATTTTTGTGCAGATTGGCGACGAGAATGTGCATCTTGTAAGAGCGGTTCTAGACGAGGTTTTTGGTTCGGAGAATTTTGTTTCAATAATCTCCTTTCGGACAACTGCACCATTGAGTGAAAAGTTCTTGCCTGGTATCACGAATTTTGTTATCTGGTATGGCAAGAATCGTGAGTCAACCTTCTACGAGCAGATTTGGGTAGAAAAGCGAAGTGGTTTTGATTCGAACTACAGCCATGTGGAAGAGACCTCCGGGCATCGGCGGAGACTCAGGGATCAGGACATTGACGATGAAGGTAACTTGCGGGCTGGACTCAAGTTGTTTTATCCGTCGCCCTTTCTCTCATCTGGATATACGAAGACTTGTACGTATCCACTCAGGCTTGAAGGGGTTGATGTGCCCGCAAACGAAAAGAGCTGGCGGACAACCAAGGAAGGTGCAGAAAGATTGATTACCGCTGGTCGGCTGACTCTGAACTCAGCTAAGCGTCCGGTCTATGTTGCATACTTTTCGGACTGGCCAATGCAGCCAATCAACAACTTGTGGACTGATACGCGTTCTCCGATGAGAAAGACATACGTCGTTCAAACAGACGTCGAAGTCATCAAGCGTTGTCTGGTCATGACTACGCAACCTGGTGACTTGGTTATTGATCCAACTTGTGGTTCTGGAACGACTGCATTTGTTGCCGAGCAGTTCGGTCGCAGGTGGATCACTATCGACTCCTCGCGGGTGGCGCTTACGCTCGCAAAACAGCGCCTACTCACTTCGCGGTTTCCCTATTACTTACTCAAAGACTCTCTCGAAGGGGCCGAAAAAGAAGCCGAGCTGAGCGGGCAGAAGTTGGAACAGAGCGCTCCTCAATACAGGAGTGATGTTCGAAAAGACTTCGTATATAGCCGAGTTCCGCATGTCACGCTTGAGTCAATAGCGAACAACACGGACATACTTCCAGGTGCGTCAAAGGAAGCTATTGCACTCGCAGTGGCGAAGCACGCGCAACAAGAGTTTCTGCGTGACGCTCCCGTCATTGACTCGGGTCGTATACGAGTGAGTGGTCCCTTCTCGGTGGAAAGTCTGACCCCTCACAGATCATTGGCTCTTCCATACGCTGAATCTCCTGCTGATGCGCCGAAAGGGCATGTTGACGGTGTTGAGTTTGATCGAATTATTCTGGAGAATATCGCGGCAGCGGGAATTCAGAATGGTCGACGCAACGAGCGTCTTCATTTTGACGTTCTTGAGAATTATGCCGGCAAGTACGTTCAAGCAATCGGCCATTCAAGGAGCCGCCCTGGACAGCGAATCGCAGTTGCGATTGGACCTCAGTATGGCACGGTTAGCCCTCAATGGATACAGGGTTCCATCCGAGAGGTAAGAGAGATTGATGGAGTTACAACGTTGGCTGTTCTCGGGTTCGGCTTTGACCCACAAGTTCGCGCAGTCACCGACGACTACGTTGCAGACGACAGCGGCATCGACATCGTGGGTGAGATGCCAGTCGGACGCATGACCGTTCTCATGGTGCGGATGAATCCGGATCTCCTCATGGGTCGAGATCTGCAGAAGACCGCTGCAGCGAATCTCTTCATGGTGTTTGGCGAGCCGGAGATAGAGTGCCGAAAAGATGGAGAAAAGGTCATCGTAGAAGTGAAGGGCGTAGATGTTTACGATCCGATTCGCGACGAAGTTCGAAGTCGCGATGTCGATCAGATCTATTTGTGGATGATCGACACCAATTACGACGGAAAGTCGTTCTTCATGCGCCACTGCTACTTCTTGGGCGAACAGAAGCCCTATGAGAAACTCAAGCGCGACTTAAAGGCCGAGATTGACGAGGCGACATGGGAAACCCTGTATCAGCGCGTTTCTCGACCATTTGACCTGCCAACCACTGGACGCATAGCGGTCAAGGTG
>Ga0194132_10008185_pt1 | contig 15098 bp, 14 predicted proteins | sample TA2KigOf80mmetaG_FD_148612 | JGI IMG/M metagenome (GOLD analysis project Ga0194132, IMG submission 148612) | Freshwater microbial communities from Lake Tanganyika, Tanzania - TA2015054 Kigoma Offshore 80m | ecosystem: Environmental > Aquatic > Freshwater > Lake | place: Tanzania: Lake... | reverse complement strand
CGCGAAACGCCTTGAGCTTGCGCAACACCGGCGTATCGTCCTCGGCCGGCGGCGCGGCTTGGCCGCTCACCCAATCGAAAATATCGTTGTCGCCACGCGCCAGCAGACGCTCATACTGGTCGAGTTCGTCGGCACCGAACTCCGCGATATGGGCACGCGCGAACTGCCCGAGCAAAATGTCGTTCTCCTTGTTGCCGCGGTAGATGCTGCGATAGAGCAAACGCTTACGCCGCGTCTCGAGATCGGTCTCGCGCGTCATGTTTTCCCCAGATGGCGGCGTAGCATATAGGGGCCGGCGATGGTGAAGTCACGTGGCCCAACCGCTCATCTACCATGCGCCCGCAGAGCCTGACGCCCCTCTTCGCCCAGACGACGTCGCTGCCCGGCATCGGGCCGCGGCTGGGCAAGCTCGTCGACAAGCTGGCCGGCCCGCTGGTCGTCGACCTGCTGTGGCACCTGCCGTTTGGCGTGGTCGACCGTCGCAATGCGCCGGAGGTGGCGGGCGCCAAGGCGGGCGAGATCGCCACACTCACCGTCACCGTCGACCAGCACCTCGTGCCGCGCAATTCGCGCCAGCCTTATCGCGTGTGGTGCAGCGACGAAACCGGCCAGCTCTGTCTCACCTACTTCAACGGCCGCGAGGACTACCTGAAGAAGCTCCTGCCCGCGGGCGAGGTGCGTGTGGTGAGCGGCAAGGTCGAGATCTATCAAGGCGAGGCGCAGATGACGCACCCGGACCATGTCGTGCCGCTCGACCAGCGCGATCAGATTCTGCGCGTCGAGCCGGTTTACGGCCTGACCGCGGGGTTGACGCAACGCCCGGTGCAACGGGCGATCGCCGCGGCCATCGAGCGAGCACCACAATTGTCGGAATGGCAGGACGCCGCGTTCCGCAAGCGCAACAAATGGGACGACTGGCACGCCGCCCTCGCCCGCGCCCATGCGCCAGCCGACGATGCCGATCTCTCGCCATCGCACCCGGCGCGGGCGCGGCTTGCCTTCGACGAGCTGCTCGCCAGCCAGCTCGCCATCGCCCTGGTGCGCCACCACAATCGCACGGTCGCTGGTCGTGCCACGCACGGCGACGGGCGGTTGCGCGCCAAGGTGCTGGCAAGCCTGCCGTTCGCGCTGACGGCGAGCCAGGAGACGGCGGTCGCCGAGATCGAAGCCGACATGGCCAAGCCCGAGCGCATGATCCGTCTGCTGCAGGGCGATGTCGGCAGCGGCAAGACACTGGTCGCCCTGCTGGCCATGCTGGTCGGCGTCGAGGCCGGCGCTCAGGCCGCGCTGATGGCGCCGACCGAAATCCTGGCGCGACAGCATCACGCCACCATCGCACCGCTTGCCGAAGCCGCGGGCGTGCGGCTGGCACTGTTGACCGGCCGTGATGGCCAGAGGCAGAAGAAGGAGACCCTGCAAGGCTTGGCCGACGGCTCGATCGGCTTGGTGGTCGGGACGCACGCGCTGGTGCAGGAGGAGGTCGAGTTCGCTGATTTGAGCCTCGCCGTGGTCGACGAGCAGCATCGTTTCGGCGTGCATCAACGCATGGCGCTTTCCTCCAAGGGCCACGCCGTTGATCTTCTGGTGATGACCGCAACGCCCATACCTCGCACCCTGATGCTGGCGGCCTACGGCGATCTCGACGTCTCCAAGCTCATCGAGAAGCCGGCTGGCCGGCTGCCGGTCGACACCCGCACCATCCCGCTCGAGCGCATCGGCGAGGTGGCGGACGCGGTCGGCCGGCAGATCGCGTCGGGCGGACGCGTCTACTGGGTGTGCCCGTTGATCGAGGAGTCCGAGGAGGTCGATCTCGCCAACGCCGAAGAGCGCTTCACGCAGCTGAGCGCCCGCTTCCCCGGCCAAGTCGGCCTGCTGCACGGCCGGCTGAAAGGGGCCGAGCGCGAGGCCACGATGGCGGCGTTCGCCGACGGCAGCTTGTCGATCCTGGTCGCCACCACGGTGGTCGAGGTCGGCGTCGACGTGCCGGAGGCGACAGTGATGGTGATCGAGCACGCCGAGCGCTTCGGCCTGGCGCAACTCCATCAGTTGCGCGGCCGTGTCGGCCGTGGCGCCGCCAAGTCGACCTGCCTGCTGCTCTACACTCAGCCGCTCGGCGAGACGGCACGGGCGCGCCTTGCCATCATGCGCGAGACCGAGGACGGCTTTCGCATCGCCGAGGAGGATTTGCGCCTGCGCGGCGCCGGCGAGCTTTTAGGCACCCGTCAAAGCGGCCTGCCCGACATGCGCTTGGCCGACCTCGCCGCCCATGCCGAGCTCTTGGCTGCCGCCCGCGACGACGCCCGCTTGGTGATCGAGCGCGACCCCGACCTGAAGTCCGAGCGTGGCGAAGCGCTTAGAACCTTGCTCTACCTCTTTCGCCGCGACGATGCGGTGCGCACGCTACGCGCAGGATGACTCTTCGGCGATGCATGCCCGTTGTGGCGTGCCTTTGTCGAAGCCGCGGAAGCGCGTGCCTTTTGACCGCTTTTAACCCAGACCCGCCACATAGGCTCGCAGGGCGTCGCGCGTCGTCTCGACCGCCTTCTCTGCCTCGGTGCGGCGCTTGGCAATCGCCTCGAGTTCGGTCTCCTGCTTATCGAGGGTGGCGAGGTAACGGCGCTGCAGGTCGGAGTTCGCCGGCACGCGGGCGAGATTGTCGCGCAGCCGCGCCTGTTCCTGCACGATCTGCTGACGCTCGCTGTCGGCCTGCGTCACCTTGCGCTGAGCGTCGGCGACGCCGGCCTGAAGCTGCAGGACCTTGGTCAGAGATTCGCGTGTCTTGGCGTCGAACTCGCGGGCCTGGGCGTAGACGCGGATCTGATCGGCCGCACCATCGACCAGACGCAGTTCCTGCTGCTGGGTCTGCTCTTGCACGACCTCGAAAGTCTGGGTCTGATCGCCGCCGGGAAGCTGGAAGGTGATGCGGTAGTTGCCTTCGCTCAGCTCGACACCGCCTTTGCCGTCGGATCGTAGTTCGGGCTTGACCAGGGTCCAGCCCGGTAGGCGGCGCTGCACGACCACGAGCTGGCGCGGCTCACGCGCCGGCCCCCGCACGCGGTAGGTCACGGTTTGGCGCACGACGCGCGACAGTTTCAGGGCGCCCTGGGCGATCGTACCGGTGGCGATGCGGTCGGCCTGCGTCTGTTCGCGCTCGATCACGATCTTTTCGTCGAGTGCATAGGCGAGCAATCGCGTCTCGCCGACCGGGAAACCGCTCAGCCGGGCATCGCCGACATAGGCCACGTACCCCGCCTTGTCGCGCTCGTAGAGGGTGATCAAGCCGGCCGGCAGGCCGCTTTCGCCGTCGTTGGTAAGGCGAATCGCGGCCAGCGGATTGCGTGGCGCGGTGTCGGCTTGGTAGAGCGCCAGCCGCTGCGCCGGCACCTGACGATCGATGATCGGCAGGGCGAGCGTGCGGCCGTTGGTGACGCTGACCGGTCGCGGAAAGCGGAACACGACCTGGGTTGCTGCGTCAGTGACCTCGAACTGCTCCGCCGCCGACGCGCCCATCGGTGGCGGCGCAGTTGCGGGAGCCGCGACATTGCGTTCCTGCTGCTGCGGGCGATACGGAGCGGCGGCCGGCGCGGGCGGTGGCGGTACTGCGGCTTTCAGGCGATCGCTGGCATCGACGCCGCCGCGATCGACACCTGGCATCAGTCGCCCTGCCACCTCGATCGGCACTTCGGGGCGCTTGACGTAGTAGGCCTCGTACAGAGCCTGTCGGAACGCCACAGGTCGTCCCGACACCAAAGTCAGCTCGACGTCCTTCCAGTCTTGGCCGCTCAGGTTTTCGACGGTGGCCGAGCCCTGCAGGGCCGAGCGCGGTTGCCCTGGATGGCGAGCAGTGCCTGCCCCACCTTGTCGCGTAGCGCGGCGTCGGCGAACTGCAGGTTCTCGGCATCCTCGAGGATGAACTGCTGCAGGCCGCGATCGGTCAGCAGCGTCACCCGGGTTCGCTCGGTCGTGGCCTTGCCGTCGGCCAGCACAATCGTCTCGGTCTGCACCGACACGATGCGCCCGGTCATGGCACGCGCGCCGCCCACCGTCACCTGGGCGCCCTTGAGTGTCGCCAGCAGTTCGGCCGGCGAGTTGAGAGAGCCCTGGTTGAACGGCAGATCCTTGAAGGCCTGGGCCAACGGCTCTCGGCCGGGTAGGCTCAAGCCCCCCACGCCACCCTTGTCGTCATAGACGACCAGACTCTTCAAGACGTCGTCGACCTGATCGAGCGATACCGTGAGGCGCAGTGTGGCGTCGCCGTCGACGGCGGCCTCGTATTCGAAGTAGCCGAGTCCGCCCGATGACAGCATGACGCGCTTCAGCGCCAAGTCCTGGGCGGCGGCGAAAACCGGAAACACGAACAGGCCCAACAAGGCGACGATCCAGGCAAGATAGCGCATGAGTTCTCCCGAGTAGCACGCACGCAGGATTCAAGGAGACTGTGACGCAACCACGGCGTCAGCAGGACAAAACTACGAGAGTGCCTCTTTCAACGCCTCGAAGGGCAGCAGCACGCAATCCTGCCGCGACTTGTGCGCCTTGACGGGGGCGAAGGCGGAGAACGGCTCCCTGGCTTCACCTTCCTCGCGGCCAACCGCGCGCTCGGCATCGAGGCGGAGCCGCTCGATGTCGGCGGCTTTGCTGCCGACCGCCACCGAGGCCAGTGCCGAAGCCGAGGCCTGGCACAACAGGCAGCCGCGCACCTGGTGGGCGAGTTCAGCGATCCTGCCGCCCTCGTCCAGCCGCACGTCGATCGTGACGCGGTCACCGCACAACGGGTTGTCACGCCGCGCCGACTTGGTGGGCGCGGCGAGCTTGCCCGCGCCGGTCTTGGCCTTGGCCAGCGCCACGATGCGCTCCTGGTAGAGCTGGTCATTCATCGCAGCATACGTGCCGCGTGCTCGACGCCGGTGAGCAAGGCGTCGATGTCGGACTCGTCGTTGTAGGGCGCCAGCGACACTCGCGTCGTGCCGTCGAGATCGAATCGATCCATCAGCGGCTGGCAGCAATGGTGGCCGGCCCGCACCGCCACGCCGAACGAATCGAGCGTCTGCGCCACGTCGTGCGGATGCACGCCGTCCAGCGTGAACGACACAACGGGATAGCGGCTCTGCAGGCCGGGCGGGCCGAACAGCTGCGCTCCATCGATCTTCTGCAAGCCGTCCATGACACGTTCGACCAGCGCCATTTCATGGGCATGCGCGCCCTTCCAATCGAGGCCGCGCATCCAGGTGCAGGCTGCGCCGAGCCCGATCGCGGGTCCGATCGGCGGCGTGCCGGCCTCGAAGCGGCGCGGCGGCTCGGCCCAGGTCGTCTCGGCGAAAGTGACGCGGCCGATCATCGAGCCGCCGCCATGGAAGGGCGGCATGGCCGCCAGATGCTCGGGCCTCGCCCACAAGGCACCGATGCCGTTGGGGCCATAGGCCTTGTGGCCGGCAAAGACATAGAAATCGACGCCCAGCGCCGGCACGTCGACCGGCCCGTGCGGAATGCGCTGTGCGCCGTCGAGCATCACCTTGGCGCCGACCGTGCGCGCCAGAGTCACGACGGCATGCACGTCGAGCAGCGCGCCAGTGACGTTGGAGACGTGAGCCAACGAAATCAGCTTGGTGCGCTCCGTCAGCAGGCGCGGCAGCGCATTGAGATCGATGCGACCAGCCACCGTCACCGGAATGACGTCGATCTCGACGCCGTGGCGCTGGCGCAGCAACTGCCAGGGCACGATGTTGGAATGGTGCTCGAGTTCCGACAGGATGATGCGGTCGCCCGCTTGCAGCAGCGAGCCATACGAAAAGGCGACCAGGTTGATCGCCGCCGTGCAGCCGCCCGTAAACACGACTTCGTCCGGTGCCACGCTCAAGAAGCCCGCCACCTCGGCGCGCGCGTTTTCGTAGGCCTCAGTCGCCCGCTCGGCCAGGCGATGCACACCCCGCAGCACATTGGCCCGCGCCGTCGTTTCGTAGGTGCGCACGGCGTCGAGCACCGCTTCGGGCGTCTGCGCCGAAGCGCCGTTGTCGAGGTAGTGCACCGGTTTGCCGTCGATCGCCGCCGACAAGATCGGGAACTGCCGACGGACAGCCGCGACCTCGAAGCTCATACCCGACTCCGCGCCCGCCAAGCGGCCAACGCTTCGGGCGTATCGATGTCGACGATCGCCGCCTCGCCCGCCATCTCGACCTCGCAGACCAGATCGGCGTGCTCGCCGATCAGGTGCTTGGCGCCGGAATCACCCGAGAGTCTGCCGATCTCGCCGAAAAAACGGCGCGCCCACAGTACCGGGTTGCCGCGCTTGCCGCCCACCGTCGGCACGCAGATAGCGCGGCCTTCGATCAGGTTGAACGCCGCCATCAATCGGTCGAGCAGCGGCGCGGCGACGCCCGGCATGTCGCCGAGCTGCACGATCGCGGCGTCGATCTCCTTGCCGAGCGCCGCGATGCCGGTTCGCACCGAGGTGCTGAGCCCTAGTGCGAAGTCCGGATTCTCGACGAAGCGCAGCCGCCCTGCGGCCGGCACTGCCTTGTCGATTGCCACCTTTACCTCGCCCGCCATGTGTCCGAGCACGACCACGACCTCGACCGCCTGCGACGCCAGCGCGGCCCTTACAGCGTGGACCACCAACGGAAATCCGTCGGCTTCGACCAGCATCTTGTTGGGCCCACCCATGCGCGTCGAGCGACCGGCCGCCAGTACCAGCACCGCGACGCGCGGCGCTTGCTGCGGGCCGGCGCTCTCGCCGTCGCTCTCGTCGCGCGGCTGCGGGCGGCTGGCGATTTCGGCTAGAAGGCCGCCCGCGCCCATGCGCACGATCTCGGCGCGGCCGACCGGCAGGCCGGCGGCGAGCCGTTCCAACACCATGTCAAAGCCATTGTACTTGGGCGACTTGGCGCAGCCTGGTAGGCCAAGCACCGGCTTGCCGCTGAACTCGCCAGTCAGCAGCAGATTGCCGGGATCGACCGGCATGCCGAAATGCACAACCTTGCCGCCCGCCACCTCGATGCCGGCCGGCACCACGTCGTGTCGGTCGACGATCGCCGAGGCGCCGGCGATCAGGAAGATGTCGCAGCCTTCGCGGTCGAGCTCACTCAAAGCGCCGGCGATCGCCTGGGCATCGTGCGCCACGCGTCGCTCGCCGGCGAGCGAGCTGCCAAGCGAATCGAGCCGCTTGGTCGTGGTGCCCACGGCCTTGTCCAGGACTTTGTCGCGCGTGCCTGGAAGCCGGGTCTGCACCAGGCCGGCGCGCATGGCTTTGAACGGCACCACCGAAACCAGTGGCCGGTTGGCCGACTGCGCCACATCGATTGCCCGCGCCACCGCCGCCTGCGGTGCGGCATAGGGGATGATCTTGACCGTCGCCACCATCTGGCGCGGCTCGACCCGCGCAAACGGCGGCAAGGTAGCGACGGTGACCGCCTCGTCGAGTTCGTTCAGCGCGCCGATGCGCTCCTGATCGACCACGGCGAGACCAGCCCCGCGGGCGAAGTGATTGCAGCGGCCGGTGAAGGGCGCAGTGACCTCGATACCCTCCCCGGCCAGCGCCTTGGCGATGCGCGCCGCGGCCTCGTCTTCATGCACGTCATCTGCATCGAGGCGGGCGGCAATGACGCTCTGCACGCCGGCCGACTTCAGCTTGGCGACATCGTCGCCCGACAGTACGCGGCCCTTGGCGAAGTTGACGCCAGCCGCGCGCCAGCTATGCGCCAGGATGGCGCCGGTGGCCTGATCGATGGGCGTCTCGCCGAATCTCACGCTGCCGCCACCTTGGGGGCGGTCGGCGCCTCCAGCCGGCGCGCGCGGATCTCGATGATCTGGCCCAGGATCGACACGGCAATCTCGGCCGGCGACTTGGCGCCGATGTTCAAGCCAACCGGCCCGTGGATGCGTGCGAACTGCTCCTCGGTGATGCCGGCCTCGCCGAGCCGTTCCCCGCGCTTGGCATGGGTGCGCTTGCTGCCGAGCGCGCCGACGTAGAAAACGGCGGACTTGAGCGCTGCTTCCAGCGCCGGGTCGTCGAGCTTGGGATCGTGGGTCAACGTCACCACGGCCGTCGATGCATCGAGTCCCATTTTGTCGAACGCCTCGTCGGCCCATTCCTGGACGACCTTGACGCCCGGGAATCGGCTGCCAGTCGCCCAGGCACCGCGCGGGTCGACCACGGTGACATCGAAGTCGAGCATGGCCGCCATCGGCGCCAGCGCCTGCGCGATGTGCACGGCGCCGACGATGATCAACCGCGCCGGCGGCACGTAGACATTGAGGAATATCTTGCTACCGCCAAGATCGACCGTCTCGCTGCGGCCGACCGCCATCGCCCGACGCGCGGCGGCCACGACCGTGGCATCGCCGGCCAACGCCCCTTCCGCCCTGTCGGGATAGACCAGCGCTTCAGCAGCATCGGCAAGCCGCGTGGCCAATGTCACGGCACGGCGGGTACGGCGCGCCTCCTGCAAGGCGGCGACGGTTTCGGCCTTCATCGGTCAACCACCTTCTCGACGAACACCTGGACCTTGCCGCCGCAGGCCAGCCCGACGTCCCATGCCTGTTCGTCGGTAACGCCGAAATCGAGCAGCCGGGGCTTGCCGTCGGCGATCGCCGCCAGCGCTTCCTTGACCACGGCGCCCTCTATGCAGCCGCCCGACACGGAGCCGACCATGGCGCCGCTGTCGTCGACACCCAACTGGCTGCCGACCGGACGCGGCGAGGAGCCCCAAGTCGTGATTACGGTGGCGACCGCTACGCCTTTGCCAGCGGCCTTCCATTTGCCGACCTGATCCAGCACATCCAGCGCATCGTTCATGCGTCACTCCCGCTCTTGCGCAGATCCATTCGCCATTGCGCCAATCGCTTGTCCCCGACCGGGGTCGTGCTCAGCGCCGCGATCAGGCCGGCCAGGCTGTCGAGATTATGCACCGGCCGGAACTCGTCGACATGGGGCAACATTGCCTTGTTGCCCTGAGATTTGGGCTCGTAGGCGCCATAACGCAAGAGCGGGTTGAGCCAGATCAGCCGCGCGCACGACTTGTGCAACCGCTCCATCTCCTCGGCCAACCCGGCGGCGCCCTCCCGATCGAGCCCATCGGTGATCAGCAGCACCACGGCGCCTTGCCCGAGCACGCGCCGCGACCATTTGTTGTTGAACTCGTGCAGGGTCTGGCCGATGCGCGTACCGCCAGACCAGTCTTCGACCTGGGCCGATGCTTTCTGCAGGGCGAAGTCGACGTCCTTGTTGCGCAGCGCTCGGCTGATGTTGCTGAGCCGAGTGCCGAAGGTGAAGCAGTGGACGCGATCGCGGTCGTTGGTGATGGCGTGCATGAAATGCAGGAACATGCGCGTGTAGCGCGCCATCGAACCCGAAATGTCGCACAGGACGACCAACGGCGGTGGCCGCAGCTTGGGCTCGCGGCGGCGAAGATCGATCAGGCCCTCCGGGCGGAGGGCGCGGCGCAGCGAGGCGCGAAAGTCGACCCGGGCACCGCGCCGCGACGGCTGATAGCGGCGGGTGCGGCGCAGCGGCACCGCCAGACGCAGGTGTGCGATGGCACGCAGCGCTTGGTCGATCTCGGTTTGTGACATCTGCTCGAAGTCGCGATGCTGCAGCACCTCGCGATCGGAGACCGTGAAGGTCGCTTCAATCTCGACCTGAGGCGGCTCGCCGTCCTCCTCCCTCGGTGCCTCGCCGCGGCCGGGCTGCAGCGCGTCCTGTAGACGGCGGCTGAGCTGCTTCCTGTCCTCGGGCAGCGCCGGCACTCCGACCTGCGGCAGCAGCATCTCCATCATCTTTTCCAAGAGCCGCGGATTGCGCCAATAGACGTGGAAGGCCTGGTCGAAGATCTCGCGCTGGTCGCGGCGGTTCACGAACACCGAATGCAGCGTCCAATAGAAGTCGTCGCGCTTGCCGAGACCTGCCGCCTCGACCGCCTCGATCGCCCGCAACACCTGCCCCGGTCCGACGCGCAAGCCCGCAGTGCGCAGCGTGCGCGCGAAATGCACGATGTTGTTGGCGAGCCGGCCGGTCGGGCGGCCGGAGGAAGGCGACGCGTCAGGCAGCGCGTTCATCGCTGCCCCGATTTCCGTGCTCTTGTTCCTCGCCCCCGAGCGGGGGAGAGGAGCTCGAAGGTGGAGCTAGAGACAACCACGCCCCCTACCCGAGCGGCTGGGCGGCAATATCGGCATTGACCTGACGCAGGATTTCGGCCGCTTCGCTGCCTTGCAGGCGTTGAATGTCGTCCTGGTACTTCAGCAGCACGCCCAGCGTGTCGTTGATGGTCTTGGGGTTGAGGTCGAGCGCATTCAACTCCGACAGCGCGGTTGCCCAGTCGATCGATTCGGCGACCCCAGGCGCCTTGAACAGATCGAGCTTGCGCAGCTCCTGCACGAAGCCAACGACCTGGCGCGACAACCGCTCGCCCGCACCAGGTGCTTTGACCTTCAAGATCTCCAGCTCGCGCTCGAGGTCGGGATAGTCGACCCAGTGGTAGAAGCAGCGGCGCTTGAGCGCGTCGTGGATTTCGCGCGTACGATTTGAGGTGATGATCACGATCGGCTTCTGCGTCGCCTTGACAGTGCCGAGCTCGGGGATCGTCACCTGGAAGTCCGACAGTACCTCCAAGAGGTAGGCCTCGAACGGCTCGTCGGTGCGGTCGAGCTCGTCGATCAGCAGGATCGGCGCACCTTCGGTGTGCGGGCTGAGCGCCTCGAGCAGCGGCCGGCGGATCAGAAACCGCTCGTCGAAAATGTCGGCGGCAAGCTGGCCGCGGTCGTGCACGCCCTGCGCCTCGGCGAGCCTGATCTCGATCATCTGGCGTGAGTAGTTCCACTCGTACACCGCAGATGCGACGTCGAGGCCTTCGTAACATTGCAGGCGGATCAGCGGGCGCCGCAGGGTTTCCGACAGTACCTTGGCGATCTCGGTCTTGCCGACACCTGCCTCGCCTTCGCAGAACAGCGGACGGCCAAGCTTCAGTGCGAGATACAGGACGGTGGCAAGGCTGCGGTCGGCGATATAGTCGCCGCTCTTCAGAAGCTCGAGGGTGGCGTCGATGGAAACCGGTGCGGGAGAGGACATGAGCCAGTGTAGCGAAGGAAGCGGCCGGTCGGTATGGTAGGAATCGCGCGATAATTCAAGGATTTGGGAGCCAGCCATGCAAGCCGGGATGTTCCAAGGGCGAACCGCCATCGTGACCGGCGGCGCGCGCGGTATCGGCCTCGCCTGTGCCGCCAGGATCGCCGCTGGTGGCGGCCGGGTGGCGCTATGGGATCGCGACCTTGCGCGCGCCAAGCAGTCGGCGATCTCGCTGCGACAAGCCATCGCGGTCGAGGTCGACGTCGTCAGCGAGGCCTCGATCGCCCAGGCGCTCGCCGCGACCGAAGCTCAACTGGCGCCGCCCGATATCCTGGTCGCGAGCGCCGGCATCACGGGACCCAACACCACCGTCGCCAACTATCCGGTCGATGCCTGGAAGCAAGTGATCGACATCAACCTCACCGGCGTGTTCCTCACCAATCGCGCCGTCGTCCCCGGCATGACGGCGCGCGGCCGCGGTCGCATCGTCAACATCGCCTCCGTCGCGGGCAAGGAAGGCAATCCGAACGCCTCGGCCTACTCGGCGTCGAAAGCTGGTGTGATCGGCCTCACCAAGTCGTTGGGCAAGGAGCTCGCGACCACGGGCGTGCTGGTGAATTGCGTGGCGCCGGCCGTGGTCAAGACCGAGCTATTCAGCCAGATGACCGAGCAGCACATCCAATACATGCTGTCGAAGATCCCGATGAACCGCTTCGGCGAAGTCGCGGAAGTGGCCGAGATGGTTGCCTGGCTCGCCTCGGATCTCTGCACCTTTGCTACGGGTGCGACGTTCGATCTGTCGGGCGGTCGGGCGACATATTGATGGTTCGATGAGGACGGTGTCGACATGCAGCTTCATGACCTTACCCTGACTGACCTTGCAGCCGGCCTTGCGGCGAGAAAATTCTCCTCACGCGAGATCGTCGATGGCCTGCTCGGCCGCATCGCCAAAGCCGACGGCAAGCTGCATGCTTTCGTCGAGGTCTACGAGAAGGAGGCGCGCGCGCTGGCCGATGCCGCCGACGCCGCGCGGGCCTCGGGCTTTCCGCTGGGGCGGCTGCACGGCCTGCCGATTGCCTACAAAGACCTCTGCGACATTGCCGGCCGCATCGGCACCGGTGGGTCGAAGATGTTCGACAGGCGCGTGGCGGCCGAAACCGCCAACACCGTCGAGCGGCTGACCGCAGCCGGCATGGTGCCGTTGGGCAAGCTGCATATGGTGGAGTTCGCATTCGGCGGCTGGGGCACCAACCCGCTGATGGGTGCACCGTGGAATCCGTGGGACCTCCAGGCCCATCGCGTGCCCGGCGGCTCATCGAGCGGCACCGGCGTCGCTGTAGCGGCGCGGCTGGCGCCGGCCGGTATCGGCAGCGACACCGGCGGCTCGGTGCGCATTCCCTGCGCCTTCAACGGCTTGGTCGGGCTAAAAGTCACGTTCGGCCGCATCGGGCTTTCGGGCACCATGCTGCTGAGCTGGACGCTCGATTCCATCGGCCCGATGGCACGCTCGGTCGAGGATTGCGCGCTGTTGCTCAATGCGCTCGCCGTCCCCGACCCACGCGATCCCACGACGCTCGGCCAGCCGCTTGAGGATTTCACGCAAGCAACCAAGCCAGGCTCGGTCAAAGGCATGCGGCTCGCCCTACCCGACCCCAGCCAGCTTCCGGGCTTCATGCATGCCGATGTCACTAGAGCTTGGCAGGCGGCGGCCCGCACCTTCGAGAGTCTGGGCGTGGTAGTCGAAACTGCGCGCCTGCCCGACTGGTATTTCGATCTATCACGACCGGCCGGCATCATCATCGCATCGGAGGCCTACGCGCTACATCGCGACTACATCGAGGACATGAGCAAGGCGATCGGCCCCGGGGTACGTAGCCGTGCGCAGGCCGCCAAGACGGTCCAGGCCGGCGCCTACGCCGAGGAGATCCGCCTAATGGCCGAGCGTCGGCGCTTCTTCACCGACTGGTTTGCAGGATACGACGCCATCCTGATGCCAACGGTCGCCGTGCCTGCCATTCCCTTGGCGGAAGTCGACGAGGCCTCGCCGATTCCAGGTTATCTGACCCGGCCCGCCAACTATCTCGGCCTGTGCGGCCTTGCTGTGCCCTCGGGCCAATCGGGTGGCCTGCCGCTCGGCATCCAGATCATCGGCAAGCCGTTCGCCGAGCGCGACGTACTGAAGCTCGGCAAGGCATTCCAGGACGCCACGGGCGTCCACCGCCGAGCACCCGATCTGTCGATGCTCGGGCTGTAGAAACGGTCTGAAGGCGAAGCCGGTCGACATGCCATCCGAGGCGAACAAAGTTGCCCTCGTCACGGGCGCGGCGCGCGGTATCGGCCTCGCGACGGCTACGCGCTTCCTCGAAGATGGCTGGCGCGTGGCAATGCTGGACATCTTGGGCGACACGCTGGGCTCGGCAGCCGTAGCCTTCGATCGTCCAGACTCCATCCTGGCGCTCGAGGCCGACGTCTCCGACCCAACTGCTGTCCAGGTTGCCGTCGAACGGATTCACCGACGGTTCGGTCGCATTGATGCGCTGGTCAACAATGCGGGAATCGCCATCTTCAAGCCGATGCTGGACGTGACGGTGGAGGAATGGCAGCGCGTGCTCGCCGTCAACCTGACCGGTCCGTTCCTGATGACCCAGGCAGTGGCGCCGATCATGCGCGACCAGGGTGGCGGGGCCGTCGTCAACATTACCTCGATCTCGGGGCTACGCGCTTCGACGCTGCGCGTCGCTTACGGCACCAGCAAGGCAGGCCTCGCCCACCTGACCAAGCAACAGGCCGCCGAGCTCGGCGAGTACGGCATTCGTGTCAACGCCGTCGCGCCGGGACCGGTCGACACCGCGATGGCCAAGGCCGTGCACACGCCGGCCATCCGAGCCGACTACCACGACCATATCCCGCTCAACCGCTACGGCCTCGAAACTGAGCTTGCCAACGCGATCTGCTTTCTGTGCGGCGAGCAGGCCACCTACATCACGGGCCAGGTGTTGGCGGTGGACGGCGGATTCGATGCGGCCGGCGTCGGCCTACCGACGTTGCGGCGGGAACGACGAAACCAGTGAGCACGTTCCCACGCCGGTGGAAGTGATGGCGCATTTGCGACGACGCGGTCGCACCGATCGCCTGCAGCGATACCGAGAAGCGCCGCCCCAAGAACCTTCGAGTCGTGATCGCCGAATGGGCGACGCGCTGACTGTCAGCGCAGCTTGTCGAGCCGGGCGTCGATCCGCATGGCCAGGCGCGGAGTCCAGTTCTTCGGTCGATCGGGCAGTGGCCCGCGCGCGATCTTGAAGCCGGCGCGACGGAACATCGGCTCTGTGCCGAAGAATGCATTGTCGTCGCCGGTGCGTACGCTGCCGGCGCGCGGATAGGCCTCGACGATGCCCGCGCCGTGCTGCGCCGCGTATTCGACGGCAGCCCGGATCAGCACCAAGGCGATGCCCCTGCCCCGCGCCGTCTTGCGGACGGTGACACACGGGATCACCCAGACGTCCTGGCCGTCGACCGGCGGCGTGGCACGTGAGGCCGCGACCCGCGCCAGCTCCGGCCGAGGCGCGATCGCGATCCAACCGACCGGCTGGTCGCCTTCGAACGCGAGCAATCCTGGCGCCCGGCGGCGCCTGGCCAGCTTGGCCAACGCCTGCCGCCGACGGTCGCTCAAGCTGCCCTTACCCGGCAGCGCCCGTACTTCTGCGTCGGTCAGCCGCGGGTAGAGACACCAGCAGCCATAGCCCCAACTGCCGCGCAGGACATCGCCCAGGCCGTCCATGAGAGCCGGCGTCAAAGGCCTACAGTCGATGGTTGGGCGCGATGGCTTGCCCTGCCGCTGGCCGGCCGATTTTGGCATGCCGTGAGCATAGGGCCGCCGGGTGGCGTTGTAAACCAGATAACTGGTTAGTCTATGCCGCAGGGATCGCAGCCTGCCGGTGGCTCGGCAAATCTGACGACCGCGGTTGATCATGAAAACGCCCGCCCTCGTCGGCGACGAGGGCGGGCACGCGGCGGTGGCTCAGCCGTCGCAGCAGTCGCCGGC
>Ga0194132_10008183_pt1 | contig 15099 bp, 10 predicted proteins | sample TA2KigOf80mmetaG_FD_148612 | JGI IMG/M metagenome (GOLD analysis project Ga0194132, IMG submission 148612) | Freshwater microbial communities from Lake Tanganyika, Tanzania - TA2015054 Kigoma Offshore 80m | ecosystem: Environmental > Aquatic > Freshwater > Lake | place: Tanzania: Lake... | reverse complement strand
CCAGGCGAGCACCATCTCCGGGCAGTTCTCGGAGTGGATCAGGACCTTGTCGCCCTTCTTCACGCCGCGCGCGTGCAGGCCCGCCGCGATGACCGCGACCTCGTCGTTGAACTCGCGGTACGTCCAGCGGCGCTCCGGGCCGCCCCTGGGCTCCCAGATCAGGAGCGGGCGGTCGGGCTGCGTGCGCGCCAGAGGTCGAGGAGCCCGGGGAGATCCTGGCCGGCGAACTGGAACCGTGCGACGGCGTCTCGATCGATCATGGGGGCGCTCTGTAGGCCGCGTCGGGCCGGCGCGCCACTTCCCGCGGGCGGAGTGCGCGCGGGTCGCGCATGCCCGCCACGAGTTGCGCGGCTGCACGAGAAGTGGCCCCGATCGGTCAGGCGGGGCATGGCACGCCGTATGCTATCTGACGGGTTCGAGCTTTCTCCTCGGCAGGGCCCCGCATCGACCTCCACGCCCGCGAGATCAACGCTCGGGAGGTCCGATGCCGATTCGCGCGAGAGGTTCCGCTCACCGCGCTCTGGGTGCTGCCCTGCTGCCGTTCGCGCTCGCCGCGGTCGCCACGCTCGTCACGCCGGCGGACGGCGCCACCGCGCCGCAACGACGCTACACGCTCGGGCAGAGCGCGGTCGATGCCCCCGAGGACCGCTTCGGAGCCTCGTTCGCGATCGACGACACGCACGTCCTCGTCGGGTCGCCGTTCCCAGAGGACGCCGTCGCGTCGGCGCAGCTCTTTCGTGCCGACACGGGCGCGTTCACGCGCGTGCTGCTCGATCCGGCCGACAGCGGAGCGGACCGGTCGTTCGGCTCCGGCGTGGCGCTGGTCGGCGGCGACGCCGCGGTCGGGGCGCCGGGCCAGAACGTGGTGCACGTCTTCGCTGCCGCCACCGGCGCGCTGCTGCGCTCGATCCCGAGCCCGACACCGGGTGCGAGGGGCTTCGGCGCGCGCCTCGCAGCGGTCGGCGCCGCGCTGCTGGTCGGCACGTACGGCGACGCCGCGTATCTGGTCGACCCGGCGAGCGGCGACGTGCTGCACCCGTTCGACGAGCCGATCCCGGGCGGCAACGGCCTCGGCGGCCCGATCGCGGGCGCTCCGGGACTGATCGTCGTGAGCGCGAGCGCCCCGGCAGGGCGCGTCGTGCGCGTCTTCGACCCGGCCACGGGAGCTTCGCTCGCGACGCTCGTCGATCCCGACGCTGCGCCGGCGAGCGGCTTCGGCAGCGCCGTCGCGATCGTCGACGGCCGGTCCTCGTCGGCGCGCCCGGCGCGAGCAACGCCCCGGGCGCGCCCGGTGCCGCCTACCTCTTCGATCCGGCGACGGGCAGCGTCGCGCAGACCTACCGCAACCCGGTCGCGACGCCCGGCGGCTTCGGCAGCGCCGTCGCGGGCGCGAGCGGCATCGTGATCGTCGGCGCCCCCGACGATCCGACCTGCGAGGACGGCTGCGGGCGCGCGTTCGCGTTCGACGCCGCGAGCGCCGCCCTGCTGACCCCCATCGACAACCCGCATCTCGACTTCGACGTCCACTTCGGTACGCGCGCGGTCGCCGATGCCGGCCGCGTGCTGCTGCACTCGCCCGGCGGCCGCGGTCGCGACGGCGGCCTCGTCACGGCGTTCGCGCTGACCTGCGGCAACGACAGCACCGAGCCGGGCGAGTCCTGCGACGACGGCAACGCGACCGACGGCGACGGCTGCGACACGAACTGCACCGTGAGCGCCTGCGGCAACGGCGTCGTCGCGCCGGGCGAGGAATGCGACGACGGCAATCTCACCGACGGCGACGCCTGCACCGCCGCGTGCGCGGTGGCGGTGTGCGGCGACGGCATCGTGCGCGTGGGCTTCGAGCAGTGCGACGACGGCAACCACACCGACGGCGACGGCTGCGACGCGAGCTGCCACGAGAGCCTGTGCATCGGCGGCGGCGAGATCCGCGACGCGCGGCTCGACGTCACCGGTCTCGGCGAGCCCTACGGTGACGAGCGCGTCGTGCTGCGCGGCGAGCTCGTGCTGCCCGCGGGCGTCGCGGCGCCCGCCCCGGCGTCGGTCGGCCTGCAGACCATGCTCCGCGACGCCGACTTCCCGCTCGGCTTCGGCATGAACGGCGCGCTCGACTTCAATGCGCCGGCCGGCAACCCCGTCCCCCCGGGCCCGCGCGGCACGGGCTGCGCCCCGGGCGACGGCTGGCGCACCGGGCCGGGTGGCACCGAGTCGGTGTACCTGAATCGCTCCGGCGCCATCGACCCGCCGCTGTGCACCGCCGGCAGCGCGTACGGCCTGCGGCGCATCCGGATCGCCGACGCACGTCCGGCGGGCGGCATCCGCTTCCGCATCGAGTCCATCCGCGCGACCGTCGGCGAACCCGTGCTGCCGCTGCTCGCCGGCGTGGTGCTCGGCGCCGAGCGCGCGTCCGGCATGGCGGGCTCGTGCGCGCTGCGCGCGCTCACCGCGGAGGACTGCCGCTGGAGCTCGGGCGGCGGCGCGCTGCGCTGCCGCGTTCCCGCACGCGAGCGCCGCGGGTAGGGCTCCAGCGACCGGACGCGCCGCGTGCGACCACGGGCCTGCATCGGGCGGAGCAACGGCCCCCCGTAGAATCCGGTTGCCTCGCGGTGCGTCGGTGGTGTTGGGTCGGGACGTGCATCTTCTCGACCCCCTCTAGCCCTTGCCGCGCCGCAGGCGCCGCCGCGCGCGTGCAGCCCTTCCGACCCTCCTCCTGCTCGGCCTCGCCGCCGCCGCGCACGGGGCCGAGGAGCGCAGCGATGTCGTCGTCTCGGCGGCAAAGCCGCGCCGCATCGAGATCGCCCGCGGGCGCACCGAGGCGACGCGAAGCTTCCCCGTGACGGTGCGCAACGCGAACCAGCGCAGCGCACCCGGCCTGGGCTCGGGACCGATCACGGTGCAGCTCGACGCCACCCCGCAAGGCTGCCCGGCGGCGACGGTGATCGGGCCGCCGGACTTCGTGCGCGCGACGCCGGGCAGCCAGAGCACCGCGGTGCTCGAGCAGGGCGCGGCGGCGCGCGACCGTGTCGGTGACGGTGCTGGCGGCCGACGTGAGCACGCCGTCGCTGCGCGCGCCGAGCCGCTGCCGGGTGCGCGTTGGCGCCACGGTGCTCGCGCCGGCCGACAACGTCGACCCGCGCCAGACCAACGACACCGACCGAGGTCGAGCTCGATCTCGTCGACCGCAACGACGCGGCGGCGCCGCCCGCGCTCGAGGTCCTCGCGGAGCCGGTGCGACCGCTGCGCGCCACGCTCGAGGCGCCGGGCGAGACGCGCGCGATCGAGACCGCGCTGCGGCTGCGCAACGCGGCCGACACGCCGGTGGTGGTGACCGTCTCCGGCGACGACGGCGATTGCCCGGCGGGTACGCTCGCGACGCTCGACGCCGACCGCGCGGCGCCGGGTGTGCAGGCGAGCGTCACGCTCGGCGCACGCCGCAGCACACGCGCGCGCCTCGCGATCACGGCGCGTCCGCCACCGTGGTCGACGGCGGGCGGCAAGTCACCCGCGCGCTGCGCGCTGCGCGTGCGCGCGAGCGCGCCGGCGATCGACGCCGACACGAGCAACGACGAGGTGCTGGTCACGCTCGACACCGCGGTGCTCGACGCGGACACGGGCGCGGGCTGCGCATCGTACGCGTCGCCCGCGACGGCGGCCGGCTCGCCGCCACCCGTGCTCGGCGAGCTGTCCGGCCTCGCCGCGAGCCGCCGGCACCGGGGCGTCTACTGGGCGCACAACGACTCCGGCAACGCCTTCGAGCTGTACGCGCTGGCCGCCGACGGCACGTTGCTCGAGACGTTCGCGCTGACCGGCGCCACCGCCGTCGACATCGAGGACGTCGCCGTTGCCCGCTGCGGTCCCGCGACGACCGCGTGGTGCGTCTACCTCGCCGACGTCGGCGACAACCTCGCGGTGCGCAGCCAGGTCGCGATCTACCGGCTGCCCGAGCCCGACCTCACGCCGGGCCAGACGCTCGGCGTCGACGTGCTGCCGTTCACCTACCCCGGCGGCCCGCGCGACGCGGAGTCTCTGGTCGCGGAGACGCTGAGCGGGCGGCTGTTCGTGATCAGCAAGATCCTGACGACGCTCGGCGAGGTGTTCCGGCTCGACGGCCTGGGCTCGCCCGGCGGCGGAACCGCCACGTCGATCGCGACGCTCGGTCCGACGTCGCCGGCCGACGTCTGGCTGACCGCCGCCGACGCCCACCCCGGCGGCGAGAGCGTCCTGCTGCGTAGCTACACCCGCGTGTGGGAGCTGCGCGCTCCGGGCGCGCTGCTGCTCGAGGAGGTGTTCGCGCAGCCGCCGTTGCCCGCGGTCGCGGCGCCACAGCCACGGGGCGAGGCGCTGGCGTTCGCGCAGGACGGGCTCGGCTACCTGATCGGCAGCGAGCAGCTCGCGACGACCTGGCGCATCGGCTGCGCGCCCTGAGCGCGCACGGCGGCACCCGGTACGGATCGTCGCCAGCCGGCGCATCGGGCGCGCGAGCCGGCGCTGTTCCGGGCGATCGTGCCCTGGTCGTACCCTGGTCGCGCAGCCCTGCGTCCGGAGAGGCCGCGGCGGTCGTCTCGGTGCGAGGTTGCAAACGGTCGGCATTTCCAACGTGATAAGGGGGTGCGCCGTGACGTTCCCAGGGCCGCCCTGTGCCTCCTGCTCGCCGCCGCGTGCGACCGCGCGAACTCGACCGCACCCAGCGGGCCGCCGGCGGCGGCCGTCGAGCTCGCGACGATCCAGCCCGGACCGATCCAGGAGACCATCGAGCTGGTCGGCCAGCTCGATGCCGACGAGTCGGTGATGCTCAAGCCGGAGACGCAAGGCGTCGTCGGCAGCATCGAATTCGTCGAGGGGCAGCAGGCGAAGCGCGGCGACCTGCTGATCCGGCTACGCGACGAGGAGCAGAAGGCGCGCCTCGCCGAGGCCGACGCCGCCCTGTTGCTCGCCGAGGACGACTTCAAGCGCGCGCAGTCGCTCGCCCGCCAGCGCACGCTGTCGCCGGCCGAGCTCGACGCCGCCACCGCCAGGCTGAACGCCGCACGCGCGCGGCGCGACCTCGCCCAGGTCGCGCTCGATCGCACCGAGATCCGCGCACCGTTCGACGGCGTGATCGGCGCGCGCCTGGTCTCGCCGGGCGACCGCGTCGACACCGACACCGAGCTCGTGCGCATCGACGCCCTGTCACGCCTGCGGCTCGTGTTTTCCGTTCCCGAGGTGGCGGTGGCGCTCGCGCGCGTCGGCTTGCCGCTCGAGATCTCGGTCGCGGCACTTCCCGACCAGACGTTCCCCGGCGAGGTCTACTTCGTCGCCCCCTCGCTCGACCCGGCGAATCGCCGCCTGCTGATCAAGGCGTTCGTGCCGAACGAGGAGCGCCGGCTCCGGCCCGGATTCTTCGCCAACGTTCTGCTCCGCCTGCCAGAGCGCCCCGACGCACTGGTCGTGCCGGAGTCGGCGATCACCTACGATGCGGCGGGGCCGTTCGTCTGGCGCGTCGACGACGCGGCAACCGCGAGCCACGTCCCCGTCGGCCTCGGCACCCGGCGCCGGGGCCAGGTCGAGGTGACGCGCGGCCTCGCCCCCGGCGACCGCATCGTCTCCGCCGGAACGCACAAGGTGGTGAGCGGCGGCCGCGTGCGGGCCGCGACCGCGGGCGTCGCGGCGCCGGACGCGCGCGCCGACGCTCCGGCGGAGAGCGCGACGCGATGAGGCTGTCGCAGATCTGCATCGAGCGCCCCGTCCTGTCGACGGTCCTCTCGCTGGTGATCGTTCTGTTCGGCGCGATCGCCATGGGGCGCCTGCCGAACCGCGAGTTCCCCGACGTCGAGCCCCCGGTCGTGGCCGTCACCACCGTGCTGCCGGGAGCCGCACCGGAGGTGGTCGAGACCTCGGTCACGCAGCCGCTCGAGGACCAGCTGATCGCCATCGAGGGCGTCAAGCATCTGGTATCGAACAGCCGCGAGCAGGTGTCGTCGATCACCGTCGAGTTCAACCTCGACCGCGACGTCGACGTCGCCGCGAACGACGTCCGCGACCGCGTCGCCCGCGCGCGCGACGACCTGCCCGCGGACGCCGAGGAGCCCGTGGTCGCAAAGCGCGATGCCGACGCCAACCCGATCATGTGGCTCGCGCTGTTCGGCGAGCAGTTCTCGCAGATCGACATCTCCACCATCGCCGAGACGCAGGTGCAGGACCGCATCGCGAAGCTGCCCGGCGTATCCGAGGTGCTGATCGCGGGCGAGAAGCGCCTCTCGATGCGCGTCTGGATCGACAACTCGCGGCTCACCGCGCATGGGCTCACCGTGGCCGAAGTGCAGGCGGCGCTGACGCGCGAGAACGTCGACCTGCCGTCGGGCCGGGTGGAGGGACAGGACCGCGAGTTCACCATCCGCACGCTCGGCGAGCTGAAGACCGTCGAGGAGTACGAGGCGCTCGCCGTCGCGCACCTCGGCGACCAGGCCGTCCGCCTGCGCGACGTCGCGCGCGTCGAGATCGGCCCCGAGGACGAGCGCAAGCTGGTGCGCTTCAACGGCAAGCCGGCGGTCGGGCTCGGCATCGTCAAGCAGTCGAAGGCCAACACCCTCGACGTCGCCAACGCCGTGAAGGCCGAGGCCGCAAACATCGCGCCGACGCTTCCGGCGGGGCTCGAGATCCAGACCGCGTTCGACTCCTCGATCTTCATCGAGCGCTCGCTCGCCGATGTGAGCCAGACGATCCTCGAGTCGATCGTGCTGGTCGTGATCGTGATCTTCCTGTTCCTGCGCTCGCTGCGTGCGACGATCGTGCCGACCGTGGCGATCCCGGTGTCGCTGATCGGGACCTTCGCGGTGCTCTACTGGCTGGACTTCTCGATCAACACCCTGACGCTCATGGGGCTCACGCTGGCGATCGGGCTGGTCGTCGACGACGCGATCGTGGTCCTCGAGAACGTCACGCGCTGGGTGGAGGACGGCACCGAGCCGATGGAGGCGGCGCGCCGCGGCATGGACGAGATCGCCTTCGCGGTCGTCGCGGCGACGGTCTCGACGGTGGCGGTGTTCCTGCCGCTCGCCTTCCTCAGCGACACGACGGGTCTGCTCTTCCGCGAGTTCGGCATCACGGTCGCGAGCGCGGTCGCGATCTCCGGCTTCGTCGCCCTCACGCTGTCGCCGATGCTGTGCGCGAGCATCCTGCGCCGCCACGCCCCGGAGCGCGGCATCAAGGCCAGCCTCGCGCGCAGCTTCGACGCGCTCGCGAACGCCTACGGCCGCCTGCTGCGTCCGGTGCTGACGCACCCGAAGACGACTCTGCTGGTCGGCGGCCTCTGGGTCGCCATCGGCTTCCTGCTCCTCGGCGTGATCCCGCGCGAGTTCATCCCCACCGCCGACCGCGACGCGGCGCGCGTCCTGATGCGCGCACCGGAGGGCAGCACCATCGACTACACCGACCGCTACCAGCACGCGGTCGAGCAGATGGTGCTCGCCGTGCCGGAAGTGGTGAAGGCGTTCTCGGTCGTGGCGCTCGGCATCGGGACGCCGGGTCTCGTCAACGAGGGGGCGATCTTCGCGAGCCTGAGCCCGTCGGACGAGCGCGAGCGCAGCCAGATGACGGTGGTCGACGAGCTGCGCGGCACGCTCGGCGAGATCGGCGGCGTCCAGGCGTTCCCGATGAGCCTGCCGGCGATCAGCACCACCGGCGGCGGAGCCCTGGTGTCGATCGTGGTGCAGGGACCCGACGTCACGCAGCTCGCGAGCTACGTCGACGAGATCCTGCAGCGTGCGCGCTCGATCCCCGGCCTCGTCAACGTGCAGACCGACCTTCTGCTCAACAAGCCGCAGCTCGAGGTGAAGATCGACCGCGAGCGCGCGAGCGATCTCGGCGTGTCGGTACGGCAGATCGCGAGCACGCTGCAGATCCTGTTCGGCGGCCGCGACCTGTCGACCTTCAAGCTCGAGGGCGAGACCTACGACGTCATCGTGCAGCTCGACCGCACCGAGCGCGCGTCGCCGCGCGATCTGCTGGAGAGCTTCGTGCGCAGCGATCGCGGCCGGCTGATCCCGCTCGCCTCGCTGGTCACCTTCGAGGAGTCGGTAGCGCCGCGCGGCCTGCCGCACTTCGACCGCCTGCGCTCCGCGACCATCACCGCCGGTCTCGCGGCGGGCGCGCCGCTCGGTCCGGTCCTCGACCAGCTGTCGGCGATCGCCGAGGACGTGCTGCCGGACGGGCGCGGTTACCGCCTGAGCTTCTCCGGCGAGTCGGAGAACTACTTCGAGTCGGGCAATGCGCTGCTATTCGCCTACGCCCTCGCGGTGATCATCATCTACCTCGTGCTGGCGGCACAGTTCGAGAGCTTCGTGCACCCGCTCACGATCCTGGTCGCGGTGGCGCTGTCCTTCACCGGCGCGCTGGTGACGCTGCTCGCCAGCGGCGGCACGCTCAACCTGTTCAGCGAGATCGGGCTCGTGATGCTGGTCGGGCTCGTCACCAAGAACTCGATCCTGATCGTCGAGTTCGCGAACCAGCTGCGCGAACGCGGTATGGATCTCGTCGAGGCGACTTACGAGGCGTCGCGCGCGCGCTTCCGCCCGATCCTCATGACGGCGCTGTCGACCATCGTCGGCATCCTGCCGATCGCGATCGGCAGCGGCGCGGGCGGCGAGGCGCGGGCACCGCTCGGGGTCGCGGTCGCGGGCGGCATGTTCTTCTCGACGCTGCTGACGTTCCTCGTCGTGCCGGTCACCTACGTCGCCATGGATCGCGCGCGCGCCTGGGCGGTCGGTCGCATGCGCCGCACGGCTGCCGGGGGCGACGCGCACGCGACGCACTCCTGAGCGCGGAGCGGCCGAGGCACGCGGCACTCGCCCCGCACGCACGCCTCCGAGACCTTGGCGCGCTCACGGCGTGCCGGTCCCCCGTCCGCTCGGACTACTCCGCGGGCTTCGCGCGATCGCTCGCAGCCGTCCCGCCGGCCGGAAACGGCGGCTGGCAGAGCGGCGGCAGGTCGCCCGGCGGCGCCTTCGGATCGACGACGTAGACGCTCGCCATCATCCCCTGCACCTCGTGCTGGATGATGTGGCAGTGGAAGACGAACTCGCCGACCATGACCGGGTTGTCGAACGGGATGATCGCCTTGACCACGCTCGGCGTGTCGTCGTCGGGCGCCGGCGGCAGCGTGACGATGTCCTGGTGTCCGGTGAACTCGAGCCGCTCGCCGTTGACCTCGATCACCTGGAAGTCGAGCTGGTGGATGTGGAACACGTGCGCCTCCTGCGACGTGTTCTGGATCGTCCACTCCTCGACCGAGCCCAGCGTGATCAGCTGGTCGACGCAGGTCGAGTTGAACTGCTTGTTGTCGATCAGGAACTGGTCCGGGTTGTCGCTGTCCGCGAAGACCACGGTGCGCTTGCCGGTGAGCGGCACGGTGCGCAGGTCCTGAACCGGCGGGAACGTCGTCGGCAGCGGGATCGGGGCGACCTCGTCGCCCTGCGACACGATGGTCGCCATGAGCTGCCCGGGATAGGCGTCACCCTGCGGACCCGTGTCGAAGTCCGCCGTGCGCAGCTTGTAGCTGCCCTTCGCCGGCCCGTAGATCAGCAGCTCGAGCCGCTTGCCCGGCGGCATCACCAGGGTGTCGGTCGGGATGACCCGGTTCTGCAGGTTGCCGTCCTCGGCGATGACGTTGAACGTCAGCCCCTCGAGCGACAGCTCGTAGTAGATGTTCGAGCTGAAGTTGCCGATGCGCCAGAACTCGAGCTGGCCCGGCTGCATGGTGATGCGCGGCTGGTAGACGCCGTTGATCGTGCGCTTCGTGGGACCGGCGGGAGCGGGGTCCGGCATCGGAAAGCCGTCCACGGTCTTCAGGTCCTTCAGGATCATGATGCGCTCGGGGATGCCCTGCAGCTGCGGGAACGGCGCCAGGATGTCGCCGACGATGAGCGCGCCCGCCATGCCGCCCGAGAGCTGCGTGTTCAGCATGGGATCGAGGTGCGGGTGGTACCAGAACATCCCCTGGTCTTGATCGGCCGGGATCGGGAACGAGTAGTCGAAGGTGAGCCCGGCCTCGAGCTCGAGGAAGACGTTGTCGCCGGCGCCCATCGGGGTCACGCCGAGGCCGTGGTAGTGGAAGTTCGTCGACTGGTAGCCGAAGTTGCGCAGCCGGAGCTCGATCTGGTCGCCGGGCTGCACGTGCAGCGTCGGCGGGGTGTAGAGCCCGTTGTAGAGCTCCGGGAAGGTGATGTCCTCGCCGGCCACGGTCTGCGTCGCGGCCTCGATGGTGAGCGTGGTGCGCAGCACCCCGTTCTCGCTCTCGATCACCGACGGGTAGGTCAGCTCGGGTCCGGGCGGCTTCCCGCCCCCGCCGCCACCGCCGCAGCCGATCACCAAAACGAGAAACGACACCGCCAGCGCAGAACCGAAACGCACATCCCACCCCCGGTTATCGCCCTCAGAGCCGCTCGCGGGAGCGCGGCCACTCATTCGCTCGGGCGATCACCGTCCTCTCTAGCCACGGCGAGGCGCCCTACGTCAAGATGTCGCACCGTCTGGGTGCGACCGCTGCCGGGCCAGGTGACCTCGACGGTCTCCGCGCGCCGCGCCGTGCCGAGGCCGATCCGCTGGCGGAGCGGGTTTGCGCCGAAGCTCGTCCCCGCACCGACCACGCGGTGGATCTCGCGCGGCTTGCCGTCCTCGAGCACCGTCACGCGGATGCGGGCGCCGATCGCGGACCGGTTGGCACCGCGCCCGACGAGCTTCAGGTCGAGCCAGTTGCCACCGCCGCCGGGGTTCGCGAACAGGACGTCGCCGAACGCGTCGCCGCCGAACATGCCGCCGGTGTTCACGAAGACGTCCTCGTCGCCGTCGGCGTCGAGGTCGGCAATGACGATGCCGCCGTCCTTCTGCAGGTGGCCGAGTCCGGCGCTCGCCGTGACGTCGGCGAAGCGCTTGCCGCCGCGGTTCACGTAGAGGACGTTCGGCAGCAGCCCCTCGTAGCCGTTCCACGCGGTACCGACGTAGAGGTCGAGGAAGCCGTCGGCGTTCACGTCGCCGACGCCGATGCCGCCGGTCAGCAGCACCCGGTCGAGCCCGAAGGCGCGGGTCGCGTCCTCGAAGCGGCCGTCGCCGAGGTTGCGGTACAGCCGCGCGGTCTCCGCCTCGGCCGACGTCGGCAGCCGGAGCGTGCCGGCGACGTACGCCGTGAGCGGCGACAGCGGATCGACCTTCGTCCCGTGCGCCTGCGGCCGGTGCAGCGGCGTGGTGGCGCCGACGAAGAGGTCGGTGCGGCCGTCGCCGTCGAAGTCGCCGGTCACGACGGCGTGGCTCGCGATCGGCAGCGTCACGCCCGCCGCGGCGCCGACCTCGGCGAACGTTCCGTCGCCGCGGTTCCGGTAGAGCCGGTTGGGCTCGTTGTAGTTGGAGACGTAGAGGTCGGGGCGTCCGTCGCCGTCGTGGTCGAGCCAGGCGACGCCCTTCACCAGCAGCCCGCCCGCGACGCCCGCCTGCGCCGCGACGTCGGTGAACGTGCCGTCGCCGTCGTTGCGGAACAGCTGCGACGGGAAGCGGAAGTTCTCCTCGCCCTCGTTGCCGACGTAGAGGTCGAGGTCGCCGTCGCCGTCGTAGTCGGCGAACGCCGCGGTCTGGCTCGGGTAGTGGACCTCGCCCAGCCCGGACGCGAAGGTCACGTCGGTGAACGTGCCCTTGCCGTCGTTGCGCAGCAGCGACTTCGGGTGACGCCCGCTGCGCCCGAGCCACGCGCCGCGCAGCACCAGCAGATCGACGTCGCCGTCGCCGTCGTAATCGGCCTGCACCACGTTGCCGCCGCCGAGGAGCCCCGCGAAGCCCGCGGCGTCACTGCGCTCGCGGAACTTCCCGTCGCCGCGCCCGGCGAAGTAGCGCAGCGGGCTCTGCGGGTTGGTCGACGAGACCACGAGGTCGAGCACGCCGTCGCCGTCGTAGTCCTCCACCGCGACGCCGCCACCGAGGTCTCTCGTTTGGACGCCCGAGGCCGCGGCGACGTCGCTGAAGCGGCCGGACGGCTCGCCGCCCGCGAACGCCGCGGCCGGGATGCGCCACGCCTCGGGCACACCGTCGGGGTACTCGCCGACGGTCATGGACGCGATGTTCAGCAGCCAGCGCGCCACCAGGTGGTCGGGCTGGCGCGCCAGGATCTCCTGCAGGACGGCGATGCCGCGCCGCGACCCCTCCTGGTCGGTGTGCACGCCCGACGGGCCGATCGGCACGATGCAGCTCTCGCTGGTGTGGCGCGCGACGCAGTTCCGGTCCTCGCCCCAGCGGAGGTACGCGACCGCGAGCTCCAGCTGCGCCGCGTCGACGTCCGCCTGCGGCACCGCGCGTCCGAGCTTCGGCACCAGCCCCGTCGCCTCCTCGAGGTGGCGCACCGCCGCCGCGGTCTCGCCGACGCGCAGCTCGTGCACCGCGAGCGCGCGCAGGCGACGCCAGTGCAGAGCCGGCACCGCGGCGGCGCGCGGATCCTCGACCTGCGCGCGCAGCGCCTTCACCTGCGCGTCGCCGGTGTAGACGTTCTCCTCGGGCGCGCGCCGCGCGATGTCGGCGAGGAGCGCGCGCATGCGCTCCGACCCCTCGTCCGCGGGCGCCGCGTGCGCCAGCGCAGCCAGGAGCACCAGCGCGCAGGACACCGGGAACATCTGCGAGCGCCGCGAGACGAGCATGACGTCTTGCGACCTAGCTGCCGCGCTCCGGTTCCTCCAGACGCGGTGCCGCGAGACCGGATCGCCCTACCGGAGACCGATGTCCGCTCGGCTCTTCGTCGTACAGCCCTGCCGCGTGCAAGTCAGGATGGTCGGGAAGCCCCGGTAGAGCCCGGCGAACTCCTCATCCTTCGCGAAGAAGTACGGCAGATCGCGGCCGGCGAGCTTCGCGGGATACTTGACGTATTCGCCCTGGCGCGCGGCGGCGCCGTTCTCGTCGTCGAAGAACAGCACCATGTCGACGCGGCGGCGCGCATCGGGATCGGCCGCGAGCTGGTCGATCATGCGCACGCAGTGCGGACACCAGCTCGCCATGATGACGACCGTGATCTCGTCCTTGCTCGCGACCGTCGTGCTCTCGACCCAGTTGCCCGGCTGGAAGTTGTCTCCGGACGGCAGGAGCCGTGCGACGTGGAACGGATTCGGTCCGCCGTAGCCGACCAGCAGCGGGTGGACCGCCACCAGCGTCGCGACGAGGATCCAGGGCCGCATCCGTGACATCCGCCGCCGGCTCGGCGGCCGCCGGTCGTTCGCCGCGCGGGCATCGTTCGTCATGCAGACCTCATCGGCGCCGACCGCGCGCACCTTGACCGCCCGCGTGGCAGAGCCGATGGCGTCCGGCGCGCCCGGGACGTGCCGTTCGCTGCCGTCCAGGCGCGCCCGGGCGCGCCGCTCGCGATCGTCCAGGCGCGCCGGGACGCGCCCGGGACGCGCCGTCGCTACCGTCCGGCCGGCGCGTCGAGTAGGCTCGCACGGCCGCGTGGACGAGCGCGTCCCGCGGCACGCCCTGAGGGAGATTCGCCACCCGGAGGTCCGAGCCTCGTGAGCGCCATCACCGTCCGCAAGATCCGATTCCCGTTCGACGCCCTGCCTCCGCTCGACGGCTCCGACGAGGAGCTGGGCTCGCTGCTGCCGGTGCTCGGACTCTCGCTCACCATGCCGTACCTCGAGCCCTACCTCATCCGGACGATGAACGCGGCGCTGCGCGAGATCACCGACACCGCACTCGCCGAGGACGTGCGGCGCTTCGCGCAGCAGGAAGGCCACCACTACCGGAACCACGCGGTCTTCAACGCCACGCTGCGCGCCCGCTTCGACGGCGCGACCGCGGGGCGCCTGCAGGCGATCGAGGCCGAGCTCGAGGACGACTACCAGCGCTTCACGCGTGACAGGTCGCTGCGCTTCAACGTCGCCTACGCGGAGGGCTTCGAGGCGATGACCTGCGCCGGCGCGCTCGCGGCGGCGGCGCACGGCGCGTTCGACCCCGGCTCCGGGGTTCCCGGCGGCGAGCTGTGGTCCTGGCACATGGCCGAGGAGATCGAGCACCGCACCGTCGCCTTCGGCGTGTTCGAGCACCTGGTCGGCAGCTACCCCTACCGGATCATCGCCGGCGTGCGCGCGCAGTGGCACTACCTCTCCTACGTCGCACGCTTCGCCGGCGAGATGTCGCGCGCGCTCGGCCGGACTCCGTCCCGCCCGCGGTCGGCGATGCACCGCGAGGTGATCCGACGGTACTTCCGCACCTGGAGCCCCTGGTACGACCCGGCGACGATCGAAGTGCCGCCGAGCGTCCCGGCATTGCTCGCGCGCTACACCGCGGCGGCCGAGCACGTGCGGAGCTGACTCGGCTTGCGCTCACCCGGCTCCAGGCCCAGACTCCGTGGCGAACCCAGAACGAACGGGGCGCGCGCCTCGTCCAGATTGCAGGGGGATCGATGAGCCTGATCGTCTGGCTGATCATCGGTGGCGTCATCGGCTGGCTCGCCAGCGTGGTGATGAAGACGAACGCCCAGATGGGCGTGATCTCCAACGTCATCGTCGGCATCGTCGGAGCGAGCCTCGGCGGCTGGATCGCCGGGCTTCTCGGCATCGCCGCGAGCGGGGTGGGAACCTACCTGGTCGCCGTCGCGGGCGCCGCGCTGCTCATCGCGATCCTGCGCACCGTCGGCGTCTTCAAGTAGGTTCGCCGCACGGTCGCCGCGGCGCGCCGTAGATCGGCCGCGTCATGCAGCGCGGCCCGCCGCGGCCCTTCACCAGCTCCGATCCCGGGGTGAGCAGCACGTCGACGTCGTGCTGCCGCAGCAGCTCGGCGACGCGCGGGTTCAGGTCGTAGTAGACGATGCGGCGGCCACCGAGGCAGACTGCGTTGCAGGCCTGCCCGTAGATGGACTCGTCGCGGGTCGCCGCGATGATCCGGAAGCCGAGGTCGTGCTCGAGCCAGGCGAGCACGTCGATCGGGCGCTCGCCGCGCGCATCGAGCAGGCAGCCCTCGAGGATGCTCTCGCGGTGGCAGACGATGACATCGTCCGCGACCGGCAGCAGACCGCCGTCGAGATTGATGCGCCACGGTGCGAGTCGGATCCCCACCACCTCGTCGGCGTGGGCGGGCACGAGAGCCTCGGCGAGAAAG
>Ga0194132_10008182_pt1 | contig 15100 bp, 12 predicted proteins | sample TA2KigOf80mmetaG_FD_148612 | JGI IMG/M metagenome (GOLD analysis project Ga0194132, IMG submission 148612) | Freshwater microbial communities from Lake Tanganyika, Tanzania - TA2015054 Kigoma Offshore 80m | ecosystem: Environmental > Aquatic > Freshwater > Lake | place: Tanzania: Lake... | reverse complement strand
GCCGTGGGAAGGCAACGGCTTTTCTTTCGCCGTTAGAGGCTGCCCGAGAAATCGCGAAGGAATGGCTGAAAAACCTCAATGGAGCGCGTGCGAAACCTCCACGGAAAGCTGACGTTAATACTTTAAATTCTAGAGATCTTTGTGAGGCGTCTCCGGAGTAGCAGGGAAAGCACGGCTGCGCGGCTGCTCCGCCATGACTTTTCTCCGGGCGCTCCAGTCGGGCGTGCTCAGGGTCTGCTTCTGCCCGGCTGACTATGCTCGGCGCCTCGTCGTCGCCGCGGCTGGGTGTCGTCGATCGCGCATGACCGCCGAAACTGCGGCTGCCGCCCTTAAGAGAGGCGATTCTTGTGAAAGGCTCCGCCTTTGACGATAGCAGAGAGGTGCGCTCCCTCGTCCAGGAACAGCTCCAGCTTCTTCAGCGGGTCGCCATCGACGACGATCAGATCGGCGAAGGCACCCGGCTCGATCACGCCGAGCTTGCCGTCCATGCGTACGATCTCGGCGCCGACCAGCGTCGCCTGGCGGATGATCTCGATCGGGGTGTGGACCTCGCGGCGGAAGATGAATTCCTTGCTCTGCTCGTAGTGGAGCTGACCCAGGAGGTCGGAGCCGTAGCCGACCTTGACGCCGGCTTTCTTGCAGATCTCCAGCGACTTAAGTCCGCCATCGATCACGGACTCGTTCTTGTCGAGCATGTCTTTCGTCATGCCGAACTCGGCAGCGCGCTCGCGCATGGCGTAGTAGGTGACGAGGTTGGCGACCATGTAGGCGCCCTTCTTCGCCATGAGCTGCGCCGACTTGGCATCGATCAAGTTGCCGTGCTCGATCGTGCGAACGCCGCAAGAGACGGCGCGGGTGATCGCTTCCGGCGTATAGGCGTGCGCCAGCGCGTAGCGGCCGAAAGCATGCGCCTCCTCGACCGCGGCGGTGATCTCCTCGACCGTGAACTGGAGCGAGTCGATCGGATCGTAGGGAGAGGCGACGCCGCCCGAGCACATCAGCTTGATGTGGTCCGCGCCCTGGCGCATCTGCTCGCGCGCTGCCTTGCGCACCTCGTCCGGCCCGTCGGCGAGGTGGCGGAGGAAGACCATGGCGTTGGCGCAGTTGCAGAGCGCGCCGGCATCGGTGCGGCGGTTGCGGTCGTTGTGGCCGCCGGTCGGGCCGATCGATCGGCCGGCGATGAACAGGCGCGGGCCCTTGATCAGGCCGGTCTCGACGGCGGCCTTGATGCCCCAGTCGGCACCGCCGGCATCGCGGCAGGTGGTGAAGCCGCGGTCGATGAAGGCCTTGAGCCGCTGGGTCGAGCGCGCCGCCATCAAGGTCTGCGGCATGCCTTCGAGCCGGCTGATATAGACCTCGCTGTGCATGGTGTGCACATGGCAGTCGATCAGGCCGGGCATCAGCGTGCGCTTGCCGCAGTCGATCACCTGCGCCGCTGCCGCGCGGATCGGCTTGTCCGAGACTTCCTTGATCTTCTCGCCTTCGACCAGGACTTCGTAGCCGCCGCGCGCCTCATTCCAGCGCGGGTCGAGCAGCTGAAGATTGCGGAAGAGAAGCGAGGAGGGGGCGTTCTTGGGCATCAGGACAGCTCGTTTTTATGGAACTTGCCGCCCTGCATGATCACCGGCAGATGCGCGCCCTGGTCGAGGAACAGCTCCAGCTTCTTCAGCGGGTTGCCGTCGACGAGGATGAGGTCGGCATGGGCACCGGGCTCGACCACGCCGAGCTTGCCTTCCTGGCGGATGATATTGGCGCCGACCAGCGTCGCCTGGCGGATGATCTCGATCGGCTTAAGGACCTTGGCGCGGTGGATGAACTCCTTGCTCTGCTCGGTCTGCAGCTGGCCGAGGAGGTCCGAGCCGAAGCCGACCTCGACGCCGGCCTTCTTGCAGATCTCGAGCGAGCGCAGCGCGCCTTCGAGGACGATGTCGTTCTTCGCCAGCATGTCGGCGCTCATGCCGAACTGCACCGCGCGCTCCTGCATCTCGAAATAGGTCACCAGGTTGGCGATCATGAAGCCGCCCTTGGAAGCCAGAAGCTTCGCCGACTTGGCGTCGATCAGGTTGCCGTGCTCGATGGTGCGCACGCCGTTGGTGACGGCGCGCGTGATCGCCTCCGGCGTATAGGCATGGGCCAGCACGTAGCGGCCGAAATTGGCGGCCTCGTCGGTTGCCGCGGCGATCTCGGCCGGCGAGTATTGCAGGCTGTCGAGCGGATCGTAGGGTGAGGCAACGCCGCCGGAGCACATGATCTTGATCTGATCGGCGCCCTGGCGCATCTGCTCGCGCACGGTCTTGCGCACCTCGTCGGCGCCGTCGGCGATCGCCATGCCATGGACCAGGGCGTTGCAGCAGCCGCAGCGCGCGCCCATGTCGGTGCGCCGGCGCGAATCCGAGTGACCGCCGGTCGGGCCGATGGCGCGGCCGGAGATGAACAGGCGGGGGCCGGGGAGAAGCCCGGTCTCGACCGCGGTCTTGAGACCCCAGTCGGCGCCGCCCGTGTCGCGCACGGTGGTGAAGCCACGGTCTATCATGCCGCGCATCAGCTCGGCCGAGCGCGCGGTCATCAGGGTGAGCGGGATGTTCTCGAGGTTTCGGATGTTGACCTCGCTCAACATCACATGGACGTGGCAGTCGATCAGGCCGGGCATCAGCGTGCGCTTGCCGCAATCGACCACAGTGGCCTTTGCTGCCTTGATCGGCTTGTCCGAGACCTCCTTGATGGCCCCGCCTTCGGTCAGCACCTGGTAGCCGCCGCGCGCCGAGTCCCAGCGCGGATCGAGCAGCTCCATGTTCTTGAACAGCACCGACTGAGCCATGATCCCCCACCTTTCAGATCGCAGAAGGATGCGGGTGCCGTGAAGCTTAAGTCAAGAATGCCAAGGGGATAAGATCATGCGAGGTGGCAGGCGGCCCATTGCCCGTCGGCGAGCGGCCGGAGCTTCGGCGTCTCTTGCGCGCAACGCGCCTGCGCCAACGGGCAGCGTGGGTGGAAGACGCAGCCGCTCGGCGGGTTGAGCGGGCTCGGGATCTCGCCTTTGAGCGCGATCGCCTTCCGCGACTTGCGGCGCGTCGGGTCGGGGATCGCCGAGAGCAGCGCCTGGGTGTAGGGGTGGCGGGGCGAGCGGTAGAGCGTCTTGGTTTCGGCGATCTCGACCAGCGTGCCGAGATACATGACGGCGACGCGGTCGGAGACGTGCCGAACCACGGCGAGGTCGTGGCTGATGAACAGCATGCTCAAGCGATGGCTCGCCTTGAGTTCGGCCAGCAGGTTGAGGATCTGCGCCTGGATCGAGACGTCGAGCGCGGAGACCGGCTCATCGGCGATCAGGAGCTGCGGGTTGAGCGCCATGGCGCGGGCAAGCCCGATGCGCTGGCGCTGGCCGCCGGAAAACTGGTGCGGGTAGCGCGTCATCAGCCTGGGATCGAGGCCGACGCCTTCGAGCAACGAGGCCACGCGGCGGCGCAGCTCCGGTGCGCCCATGCGTTCATGGGTCTTCAGCGGCTCGGCGACGATGCGCTCGACCGTCCATTTCGGATCGAGCGAGGCGAAGGGATTCTGGAAGATCATCTGCACGTTGCGCCGGCGCCTTCGCAACGCCGGACCCGAGAGGCCCAGCCAGTCCTCGCCATCGAGCCGGACCTTTCCGCCGGTCGGCGGCACGAGGCGCGCGAGCACGCGGCCGGTGGTGGTCTTGCCGCTGCCGCTCTCGCCGACAAGGCCGAGCACCTCCTGGCGGCCGATGGCGAAGGAGATGCCGTTGACCGCGTGCACGACGGGGCCTTTGCCGAGCAGGCGGCCGAGCACGTTGCCGCGCCCGGCAAAATGGACGGTGAGGTCCGAGACCTCGACCAGCGGAGAGGCGGCCTCAGTCATGCAGGTGGCAGGCGACCTGGCGCCCGGGGACGAGCGTCTTCAGCACCGGCCGCTCGACGCGGCAGCGCTCGAAGGCATGCGCGCAGCGTGCGTGGAACTTGCAGCCGGGCGGAGGCGTCACCGGGTCGGCGAGGCGCCCCGGGATGGGGTTGAGCGCGCCGACCTCGCGGTCCAGGCGCGGGATCGAGGCGATGAGGCCGACCGTGTAGGGGTGCTTTGGGTCGTCGAGGATGTCGTCAGCCGGCGCGACCTCGACCAGGTTTCCCGCATACATGACGGCGATCCGCTCGCACATCTCGCCGACGACGCCGAGATCGTGGCTGACCAGGACGATTGCCGTCTCCGGCTCGCCATCCTTGAGCCGGCGCAGCAGGTCGAGGATCTGCGCTTGCACGGTGACATCGAGCGCGGTGGTCGGCTCGTCGGCGATCACCAGCGCCGGGTTCAGGATCAGCGCCGCGGCGATGATCACGCGTTGCTGCATGCCGCCGGAGAACTCGTGCGGATAGTCTCCGAAGCGTTGGCGGGCATTGGGGATGCCGACCCGGTCCAGCATCTCGACGACGCGCTCGCGCAGCTCGGCCGGACCGATGGAAGGCAGGTGCCAGCGCAGCACCTCGCCGATCTGCTCGCCGATGGTAAGCACCGGGTTCAGGGTCGCGGTCGGGTCTTGAAAGATCATCGCGAGACGCTGGCCGCGCAGCCTCCGCATCTCGTCAGTACTGAGGTCGAGCAGCGAGGTGCCGGCGAAGCGGATGCTGCCGGCCTCGATCATTCCCGGCGGCTGCACCAGCCGCATCACCGAGAGGCCGAGGACGGACTTGCCACTGCCGCTTTCGCCGACCAGGCCGAGCGTCTCGCGCCGTTCGAGCGTCAGGCTGACGCCGTCGACCGCGGTCAGCCGCCCGCGCTTGGTCGGAAAGCGCGTGATGAGATTCTCGATCGAAAGAAGCGGCTCGCTCACAGCCGCTCCTGGCGCGGGTCGTAGGTGTCACGCAGGAAGTCGCCGAACAGGTTGATGGCGATCGAGGTGGTCATGATGGCGATGCCGGGCCCGAGCGCCATCCAGTAGTTCTCGAAGAGATAGTTGCGGCCCTCACTGATCATCATGCCCCATGACGGCGTCGGCGGTTGCGTGCCGAGACCAAGAAAGCTGATTGCCGCCTCGGCGATCACGACTTCCGCAACATCGAATGTCGCTATCACGATGATCGTCGGCAGCACGTTCGGGATCACATGGCTGAAGATGATCGCTACGTGGCCGACGCCGATCGATTTGGCCGCCTGGATGTATTCGAGCTCGCGGATCTTGAGCGTCTCGCCGCGGACGAGCCTGGCGAAGCGGACCCACAGCGCCACCGAGAGCGCAAAGACCATGGTCCAGAAGCCGGGGCCGACGATGGCCAGCATCAGGATGGCGACCAGGATAAACGGGAAGGAGAGCTGGAAGTCGGCGATGCGCATGATGACGGCATCCAGCAGGCCGCCGAAGTAGCCGGCGATCGCGCCCAGGATCGACCCTACGACCATCGCGTTGAAGACGACCAGAAGCGCGACCAGGATCGAGGTTCTGGAGCCGTAGAGCACACGCGCCAGGATGTCGCGGCCGAGATTGTCGCCGCCAAGGATGTGCCCCCATGTCCCATCCTCGGCGAAGACCGGCGGCAGGAAGCGGGCTTCGAGCACTTGTCGGGTCGGGTCGTGTCCCGCCAGCATGGGCGCGAAGATCGCGATGAAGACGACACCGAAGATGAGCACGAAGCCGGTCAGGCCCTTCGGGTTCCGAACCAGTTCCGAGACGAAGCGTCGACCGGCGGCGACCGGCGGATCGAGGGACTCGACCGAGGCCGGGCTAGTGGCGGACATAACGGATACGCGGATCGATCAGCCGGTAGATCAGATCGACGGCCAGGTTGATGAGGACGAAGACGCAGGCTGCGACCAGGATGCTGGCCTGGATCAACGGGTAGTCGCGCCAGAAGATGCTTTGCACCGCGAGCCGGCCGATGCCGGGCCAGGCGAAGACGTTCTCGATGATGAAGGTGCCGCCCAGAAGGGTGCCGAGCTGGAGGCCGACGATGGTGACGGTCGGGATCAGCGCGTTGCGGAGGGCATGCTTCAGATAGACCGTCCGCTCCGGCACGCCCTTGGCGCGGGCGAACTGCAGATAGTCCTGGCGGATGACCTCCAGCATGGTCGAGCGGATCAGCCGGGTGTTGAGCGCGATTGCGAAGAAGGCGAGCGAGACGGCCGGCATCAGGATGTAGCGCATCCGGTCCCACAGCACGCTTCCGTCCCAGGCCTTGAGCGCTTCCCAGGCGGCGACCACGACCGATCCCTTATAGCCGGTGGACGGAAGCCACTGGAGCTCGACCGAAAACACCAGGATCAGGATGATGCCGATCAGGAAGTTGGGAACCGCGACGCCGAAGGTGGAGACGATCGTGCCGAAGTAGTCGATGGCTGTTCCCTGCTTCAGGGCGCAAAGGATACCGAGCGGAAGCGCCACGATCAGCGCCAGGAACAGCGCGGTCAGCGCCAGCTCGAGGGTCGCGGGCACGCGCTCGGCGATCAGCACCGCGGCGCTGGAGCGGAGCCGCGTCGAGTTGCCGAGGTCGCCCCGGAAGATACCGCCGAGATAGGAGGTGAAGGTCTCGAACACCGGCTTGTTGACGCCGAGCTGCTCGCGCAGGATCGCCTTGTCCTGCTCGGTCATGCCCGGGTTGCCCGCCTCCATCATGTCGACGATATCGCCGGGAACCAGCTTCGATATCGCCGACACGACGAAGACGACGCAGACGATCACCAAGAGCGCCGAAAGCACCCGGCGGACGAGATAGCCGAACATCAGGCTCGTGCGCGCGTCAGGCCTTCAGCCACACATCCTTGTAGTAGATGCGCGCATCCCAGGCGTTCTCGAAGTCCTCGACATTGTCGCGGATGGCGACCGCGGTGGTGTCGGCATAGAGCGGCAGCCACCAGCACTGCTCGATCGCGATCTTCTGCACCTCGTTGAGCATTGCGTCGCGCTTCTTCGGGTCGAATTCGAGCCGCTGCTTGTCGAGAAGATCGTCGGTGCGCGGATCGGTGTAGGCGCCGCGGTTCAGCGAGCCTGACTTGTGCAGGAGAATGTGGAGCACGTCGCCGTCGGTGTAGCGATAGTTCACCATGTAGAGCGGGTGCTCGCCCTTGCGCTGTATCACTGCGGCCTCGGCGCCCGGCACGGCTTCGATCGCGACCTCGACGCCGACCGCCTTGAGCTCGGCCTGGATCACCTCGCAGGCGCGGCGGTTGGCCGAGTCGTCGTTGGAGGAGAGGCGGAGCTTCAAGTTGGCGGCGCCGGCCTCGGCCAGCAGCGCCTTGGCGCGCGCCGGATCGTATTTCGGCGCGATGTCCTTGGCGTTGGGCAACACCTGCGGGAAGGCGGGCCCGAGCACGCTGTAGGCGAGCTCGCCATTGCCGCCGAGGGCGAGCTGCAGGACCTTGTTCTTGTCGATCGCCATGCTGAGCGCCTGGCGGACCTTCAGGTTGCTGGTCGGCGCCAGCTTGGTGTTGAAGGCAATCCCGTAGCAGGAGAGCGCAGTGCGGGTCAGAACCTTGACGTTCCGCATGCGCTTGACTTGGGCGAGCTTGTCGAGGGGGACCGCATTGAAGCCGGCGATCACCTGGATCTCGTTCGACTGCAGCGCGGCAAGACGCGGCGCGTCCTCGGGGATGACCACATACTCGATTGAGTCGAGATGCGCCGGCTTGTCGTTCTTGAAGCGCTTGTTGATGAACATGTGCTTGTCGTTGCGCACGAGCTTGATGCCCGAATCCGGTTGCCACTTCTCGAACTTGAAGGGTCCGGAGCCGACAGGATTTCGGCCGAAATTGGCGCCGAGCTTCTCGACGGCGGTCGGCGAGAGTATTGCCTGGTAGGCGCCGCCAAGGCCGACCCAGAGGGTAACGAAAGGCGCGCTGTAGACATAGGCAACGGTGGTCTCGTCGATCACTTCGGCGCGCTGCAGCGGCCCGCAGATGAACTTGGTCGGCGAAGCCGTCGCCGGATCGAGGTGGCGCTTCACGGTGAAGGCGACGGCCGCGGCGTTGCACGGCGTGCCGTCATGGAAGACGACGCCGGGGCGGAGCTTGAAGACGACGCGCTTGTTGTCGTCCTGGAACTCCCAGCTCAGCGCGAGATGCGGCAGCACATTGCCCTTCTCGTCGCGCATCACCATGCCGTCGAAGATCTGGGTGAAGGTCTCGTGCGAGGTGAAGCTGGTGGTCTTTTGTGGATCCAGCGTGTCGGGATCGCTGGACCGGCCGATCCGGAGGTTGCCGCCCTTGCGCTGGGCGAGCGCCGGGAAGGAGATGCCGGCCGAGGCCGCGATCAGCGCCGCAGAGCCGCCGAGGAAGCGGCGGCGGTCGAAGGCGGCAAGCCGGCGCGAGACCTCGTAGGTCTGCTCCTCGAAGCTGAGTCCCGGCATTGTCGCCGGATCGGTCAGGCGGTCGAACTCGTTCATGGCGGGCTCCCTAGCGTGCGACCCGCGCGAAGCGGATCTTCTTGTTGCGGTCGGTCGAGACATGAAGTCCGGTGACCTTGCCGTCATCTCGGGTGAGGCGGAGGACCGGCTGGAAGTCGCCGCCCCACTGGCGTGGACCCAGGGCAGAGGCGACATAGACGTCCTTGAGGATCGGGGTCAGGCCCATGCGCTTGCGCCCGAGGGCGCCTTGCATGTCGAGCAGGAGCCGGTTTCCATCGTTCGAGATCGTGTAGGTCGACTCGAGCCCTTCGTTGCGATAGGCGCCGAGGGGCTGCTCGAGATCCGACTTCGGCGGGGTGTATCCGTCGAGCCGGCGCCACGAAGTGGCAACGCCGGAGTCCGTGGCCTCGAAGCCGCTGCCGGTCGGCCTGAACTCCTGCTCGTGCACGCCGCTCATCGGCACGAAGCTGCCGGACGAGGTCATCCACATCGGCGTCTTGTGGCCGAGCCGGGAGATCAACTCGCCATTCTCGACCGTGAGATGCATCGGCTCGGCGCGCGCATCGTCCCAGTAGAGGCCGGCGAGCTTTTCGAGATCGCCAACTTTCGGCGCCGGCGGAGCCGCCTGCAGCTTGTCGCCGATGACGATGTCGGCGATCTTCCGTGACAGGATGTAGGGGGCGATGTTGTCGCAGTTGCCGAGGATGGCGACGGTCAGCCTGTGCTCCGGGAACTGGTAGGTGCCGGAGCGCCCGCCGGGCACGCCGCCGCCGTGGCCGATGCCGGGCGTGCCGCGATATGGCGCCGACTGCAGGCCATGCGCGTAGATGCTGGTCTTGCCGCTGTTGAACGTCGGCGGCGTCTGCATCTTCCGGAAGATCTCGGCCGTGCCGACCTTCGGTCGCTCCGCGATCATGTTGGCGGCCCAGACCAGCATGTCGTCGACGGTCGAGACAGCGCTGCCTTCGCCGGCGACCGGGACGCCCCAGCGACCTTTCTTATAGCTGCCGTCCGGCTGCTGCAGGTGGTGCGTGGCGAGGCCCGGCACGATCTCATCGTCGAGCCGCATCAGGCGCGAGTTCGCCATGCCAAGCGGCTCGAAGATGCGCTTGCGCAGGAGATCCTCCATCGACTCGCCGCCGACGTTCTCGACCAGCTCGGAGAGCAACCGAAAGCCGGTGTTGCAGTACATCAGCCGGTCACCCGGTCTGAAGTTGAGGTCGGGCTGGCCCTGCATCAGCCTGGTGACCTCGGCTGCCGCGATCGGCGAGCGTGCATCGGCGCCTGAGAGCGAGATCAGGTCGAGGAACTCGCGCATGCCGCTGACATTGGTCATCACATGCGAGAGGCGGATCGGCACGCCGTAGTCCGGCAGGCCGGGATGGTACTTCCGAACTTCGTCGTCGTATCCCAGCTTGCCTTCCTTGATCAGCAGGAAGGCCAGGAACACCGCAAGCTGCTTTGTCTGCGAGCCGATTCGGATGACAGTTTCCGGCTTGTTCGGCACGCCGAGGTCGACCGAGGCCATGCCGTAGCCTTTGCGCAGCAACGTCTTGCCGTCATGGACGATAGCGACCGTGCAGCCAGGGCGGCGCGTGCCGTCGAAGCCGGCAAAAAGCTTGTCGAGCGCCGCTTCGATGCTCGCCATGGGCAGTGTCCTCTTAGGCCTGTGGTGGAAGGCACAATCGAACCAGCGCGGCGGCGCCGATGTCAATGATCGCTTTCCGATCAGAAATACGGCGGCGCTCTACTTTCGCTTGGCAGCTGCCGCGACCAGCGCGTGGCAGACATCACGGATCGGCTTGAGGTTCGGTCGGCCCGGATCGATGCGGTAGGCGATTGCCAAATGGTGTCTCGGCAGCGCCGGTTTCACTTGCAGAATGCGAAGCTGGCCGCGCTTCGTCTCGCTCTTGAACAGCTGTACCGGCAGGAGGCTCATGCCGAAGCCCTTCGCGGCGAGATTGGCCATGATGCTGAGGCTGTTGCAGGTGTAGAGGCGCTGCGGCAGGTCGCCGACGCTGGCGAACCACTCATTGATCGTCGCATAAAGCTTCGACGGCCGCGGATTGGTGATGATCGGATAGGCCTTGAGATCGGACGGGGTCAGCGCCCGAGACGGTAGATAGAGGTCGCGGCCGGTGACCCAGGCAAGGTCCAGGTCCTCCAGCGGCTCGACCGCAATATCGGGGTTGAGCTCGGGCTCCGTCAGGATGGCGAAGTCCAGCTCGCCCGCTTGCAGCTTCTTGTCGAGGTTGGCGCTGAAGTCGATGACGATCTCGAACTCGGCCGAGGGATAGGTTTTCTCAACCTTGGCCAGGAGACCGGGAAGGTGGGTAAGCGCAAAGGAGTCGGCAAAGCCCATGCGGATGGGGCCGCGGATGGTCTTGGCGGGATCGGCGTGATCCTCGAGCGACCGGGCCAACGTCAGGATCTGCTCGGCGTGCCGGACCGTCTGCATGCCGAGATCGGTCAGGCGCGGCCGGTAGTCGTCGCGATGGAAGAGGGAGCCGCCGAGCTGGCGCTCGAGCTCGCGGATGCGGCCCGAGACGGCAGGCTGGCTTACGTTGAGCTGGTGCGCGGCCGCCCGGAAGCTGCCGAGCCTGGCGATCCATACCAGCGCCTCAACCTGGTCGAGACTGATCCTCATGATCCGGGTTGCCGATCATCATCGATCCTTTTTTCCAATTACATCTTATCGTTTTGCTCCGCTAGCCTATCCCGTGAGCTGACGAAATCGCGTGACGGGAACCAATAGCGCGCTAGCGTGGGTGCGTCTCCGCTTCGGTGACGCGTCGATCAACAGGGAGGAACCGGGAAATGACTGGACGCATGTCGACATGGCTCCTGGTCGGAGCCGCGCTGCTCGCCTTCGCCACTCAGGCGGAAGCGCAGATCACTTTCCGTCTCGGTACGGTCGATCCGCAGACGACGCATTCCGGCGTCGGCGCCGACGCCTTCGCCGCCGCCGTCGACCGTCTTTCGCAGGGCCAGATGAAGGTTCAGGTCTTCCACGCCGGCCAGCTCGGGCCCATCCCCGAGCAGCAGCGCAATGTGCTCGCCGGCACCCAGGACATGCATCTCCTGTATCCCGAGTTCCTGACGACGCTGATCGAGGAGACGCGGGTGATCTCCGCGCCCTATGTCTTCACCTCGCATGCGCATCAGGCGAATTTCCTCAAGAGCGACGCGTTCAAGCCAGGTCTCGACAAGCTGCGCTCGCTCGGCGCCATCGTCCTCGATGAGGACTGGACCTGGTGGCAGATGGACCCGCGCGGCGTCATCAGCGTCAAGCCCATCCGCACGCCGCAGGATCTTCAGGGCCTCAAGCTCCGCATCTGGGAGTCCAAGGTCGCGATCGACACCTGGAAGGGGCTCGGCGCCAACACCATCGTCGTGCCGCGGCCCGAGATGTACCTTGCCTTCAAGCAGGGCATCATCGAGGCGGGGCCGGAGACCATCGGCATCGCCTATGACGGCAAGAACGCCGAGATCGGCAAGTTCTGGACCCGCACCGACGAGTACTTCCAGGTCGTCAACATCATGATGAACCAGCGGAAGTGGGCGGGTCTGACCGACGCGCAGAAGAAGATCCTGGCGGAGGCGGTGAAGGTGGGCGGTGCCGCCTACAAGGCCGAGTCGACGCGCGGCTTCACCGAGAAGCGCGGCAAGGCGGAAAAGGAGATGGGCGTCACTGTGCTCGAGCCGGATCTGGCGCCGTGGCGTGAGAAGTCGAAGGCGATCCTCGCCAACCTCGAAGCCGACGGCACGATCCCGAAGGGACTGGTGGCGAAGGTCTCGGCAATCCCGGCGAAGTGATCCGCCGATAGCAGAATCCCGGCGGCATGGCCGCCGCGTCAGCACCCGGGCCGGCGCTGGGGACGCTCGATCGCGTCCTCGACGCCTATCTTGTCATCAGCAAGCGCGTGGTGGCGGCCGTCGCGGTCGCCTTCCTCGCACTCATGGTCGTGGTCAACGGCATCGAGATCGCCAGCCGCGGACTCTTTGGCCCGAGCTTCGTCTGGGTCCAGGAGATCTCGATCCTCTCGGCGATGTGGATCTACTTCTTCGCTTACGGCCTGATCGCCAAGGATGAAGAGTATATCCGCGTCGATATCCTGCCGGGCACGGCGAGCCCGCAGCTCCGTTCCGCTATTGGCCTGTTTGCGCGCCTCGCGACCATCGCCTTCCACGCGACCGTCGTCTGGGTCGGGATCGAGGCCTGGCGCTTCCTCGGCCTCTTCCGCACCAGCATCCTCGACTGGCCGGAATCGCTCTTCGTCCTGCCGATCCTGCTCGGCGCCATCGACATCCTGATCACCGAGTGCATTCATCTGAGGTCGAGCTTGGCCGCGCGCATGAGCCCGGAAAGCGTTTGAGCCGTGGCGACCCTGGTCATGATCCTGATCCTGCTGGCGCTGATGCCGCTGCGCGTACCGGTCTGCGCCGTCATGGGCCTCTCGGCCGTCGCCGGCCTGCTCATGCTCGATATGCCGGTGAGCACGCTCGTCCGCTATATGGCAACCGATGTGCGTTCCGTGCCGCTGCTGGCCATTCCGTTCTTCATCCTGGCCGGCAATCTGATGAACCACTTCGACATGACGCGCCGGATCTTCGACTTCCTGAGCGCGCTGGTCGGCTATTTCTCCGGTGGCCTCGCGCAGGCGGCAGTGCTGACCACGCTGGTCTTCGGTGGCATCTCGGGGTCGGCGCTCGCGACCATCGCCGGCATCGGCGTCATCACCATCCATGCGATGAGAAAGGCCGGCTACCGGCCGGAATTCTCTGCCGCGCTGGTGGTCTCTGGGTCGCTGATGGACCCGCTGATCCCGCCCTCGATCATGTTCATCCTCTATGCGGTGCAGATGAACGTGTCGATCGCCGACCTCTTCGTCGCCGGCATCGTGCCCGGCGTGCTGCTCGCCGTGCTGCTGATGCTCAACAACGCCGTGCTGTCGAGGACCGGGATCGAGAAATTCCCGCCGCCCGAGCGACCATCCGTCGATCGGCTCTGGCGCAGCTTCGTCGCCGCCTTTCCGGCGCTGCTGACACCGATCGTGATCCTGCGCAGCATGACCACGGGCTTGGTCACCCCGACCGAGGCGAGCGTGCTGGCGGTTCTCTACACGCTGCTGCTTGGCGTGCTGCATCGGGAGATCACATTGAAGCGGCTCGTCGCCGCCTTCGACGATTCCGTGCGCGCAACGGCGCTGATCATGTTCCTGACGGCACTCGGCAGCGTCATGGGCTTCGTCATGACCTCCGAGCGCACGGCCGAGACCATCGCGCACTGGATGGTCTCCTTCACCGACAGCAAGTACCTCGTGCTCGCCCTCGTGGTGCTGGCCCTGCTCGCGCTCGGCGTTTTCCTCGAGGCAGTGCCGGTGCTCCTGATCTCGATCCCGCTCTTCGGGCCCTTGGTCGTGGGCTACGGCGTCGATCCCGTGCATTTCGGTGTGGTGCTGACCTTCGCCATTCTGCTCGGCATCATCCACCCGCCGATAGGCCTCGGAATCTTCGCTGTCTGCGCCATCACCAGGCTGCCGATGGGACCCGTGGTCCGCGCGACGCTGCTGTTCTATCCGGTGCTGCTGATCTGCCTGCTGCTGATCACCTTCATTCCTTCACTCTCGACCTGGCTGCCGACCGTGCTGATGACCAAATGATTAGGCGCTCCGATCATCATCGATCCCCATTTCAGATGACACCTTATCGTCTACCTCCGCTAGCTTCTGCGCCAGGAGAGGAATGACGGCATGGCGGCGCGCACGCTCTATCGGGTGGGGATCGACATCGGCGGCACCTTCACCGACCTGGCGCTGCTCGGCACCGACGGAAGGCTGGTCACGCGCAAGGTCTCCTCGACGCCCGACGACTATGGCCGCGGCATCGCCGCCGGCATCGTCGAGCTCCTGCGCGAGGTCGGCCTCGAGGCCGGAGACATCGACGACCTGGTCCACGCCTCGACCATTGCCACCAACGCCATCCTCGAGCAGAAAGGAGCGGCGACCGCGCTCGTCACCACGCGCGGCTTCCGTGACGTGCTGGAGCTGCGCCGGCTCCGCATTCCGGTCCTTTACGATCTGCAATACGACAAGCCGCCGCCGCTGGTACCGCGCCATCTCCGCTTCGAGGTCGATGAGCGCATGGGCCCAGGCGGCAAGGTGAAGCAGGCGCTCGATCTCGCCTCGCTCGATGCGGTCGCGAAGGACCTCAGCGGCAGCGGCGTCAAGGCGCTGGCGGTGACCCTGCTGCACTCCTACGCCAACCCCGCGCATGAGCGTGCGGTCGCCGAAGCGCTGCGCAAGGCGCTGCCCGGCATCTTCGTCACCTGCTCGGCTGACATTCTGCCCGAGATCCGCGAGTACGAGCGGACCAGCACGACCGTGATCAACGCCTATGTCGGCCCGATCGTCGCCTCCTATCTCGGCGCGCTGGCTGGCAAGATGAAGGGGCTCGGCATCAAGGCACCGCTGACGGTGATGCAGTCCAATGGCGGCGTGATGACCGCGGAGGCGGCGGTGAAGAAGCCGGCTTATATCGTCGAGTCCGGCCCCGCCGCCGGCGTCATCGCCTGTGCGCACCTGGCCCGCCGGCTCGGCCGCGCCAATGTCATCTCCTTCGACATGGGCGGCACGACGGCCAAGGCGGCGATGATCGAGGATGGCGAGGCGGCACGTACGACCGAGTACGAGGTCGGCGCCGGCATCAATCTTTCGAGCAAGCTGGTCAAGGGCGGCGGCTATCCGATCAAGCTGCCA
>Ga0194132_10008181_pt1 | contig 15100 bp, 12 predicted proteins | sample TA2KigOf80mmetaG_FD_148612 | JGI IMG/M metagenome (GOLD analysis project Ga0194132, IMG submission 148612) | Freshwater microbial communities from Lake Tanganyika, Tanzania - TA2015054 Kigoma Offshore 80m | ecosystem: Environmental > Aquatic > Freshwater > Lake | place: Tanzania: Lake... | reverse complement strand
CGGATTCACGAGCGTGCCGTGCGGCGCCACGATCTGGATGGGCCGGAACGCGCCGCTGTTCACCATGCCGTGCGCGGCGTGCAGGATCGACATGATCGTGGTGCGGCACGTCGCATCGGTCGAGCCGAGCGGGATGTTGATGAAGCCGCGCGCCTGCTTGTCGGTGCCCGTGAAGTCGAGCACCATATCGGACCCGTGCACCTTCACGGTGACGCGAATCATGAACGGCCCCTCGGCGCCGGAGCCGTCGTCTTCCATGTAGGCCTCGCCGTAGTAGTCGCCGTCGGGAATCTCCGAGATCGCCTTGCGGATGATTCGCTCGGAGTAGTCCTGAATCTCCTTCTGGAACGCCAGGATCGTGTCTTTGCCGTACTTTCGGCACATTGCTTGGATGCGGGCCTCGCCGGTCCGGCAGGCGGCGATCTGGGCGTTGAAGTCGGGGATCGTCTTATCTGGCACGCGGATGTTCCCGCGGAAGAACTTCCCGAACGGGGAGTCCTCCCAGTTCTGGTCGAGCGGAATCTTCATCGGCGGGAAGACGATGCCTTCCTGGTAGACCTCGGTCGCGCCGGCGTTGTTCGCGGGCGCGCCGCCGCCGAGATCGAGATGGTGCACATTCGCGCACGACAGCCCGACGACTTCGCCTTCGACGAAGATCGGCGTGAACAGGAGGATGTCGTTGACGTGCTGCCCCCCGTCGAACGGATCGTTGACGACGAGCGCCTCGCCCGGCTTCAGCTCGCGGAAGTCGTAGTACTTGCGCAGCGCGCGCGACGCCGGCTCCATCGCGTTCAGCAGCATGGGAATCCAGTTCGCCATCGCGATGCAGTTGCCGTCGGCATCGAACAGCGCAGTGGCGATGTCGCGCACTTCGCGCACGATCGTCGAGTGGGCGGAGCGGTACAGGTTCACGCCCATCTCCTCGGCTGTCGCCACATGGGCGTGGCCGATGATCGACAGTGTGACCGGATCCAGCATCAGGACCTCCTCAAAATCAAATTCCCGGCGGGATCGACCACACCATGCCAGTTCTCGGGCACGAACGTGGTCGCGGTCCCCTCCTCGACGACCGACGGTCCGTCGATGCCGGCGCCGGCGCCCAGCGTCTCGCGACGATAGAACCGGCAGTCGCGACTATGCCCGCCGAGCCGCAGCGGCGCCGTCTCGAATTTGGGTCCACCGGCCGCCGGCGGTACCGCCTCCGGTGCGCGCACGCGAGACTGACGCGCCGCCGCGAGCCGGAAGTTCGCGATCTCCACGCCCTCGCGGCTGGACGCGTGCCCGTAGCGCTGGCGGTGGAACTCGTGGAAGCGCGGCACGAGGTCTTCCAGGCTCGCCTTGCCGGCGACGAAGTCGTCGACGGGCATCGTCAGCTCGTATGCTTGTCCCTCATAGCGCATGTCGAGGCAGTGGCCGCGCACCACCTCCGCCCAGGGAATCTTGTAGCTCTCGAACTCGCGCTGCGCCCGCGCCTCCAAATCGATGAACGTGGCCTTCAGCGCCGCTGCCGTCAGGTTCGCCGCCGGCATGAAGCGCGTCATCACGAAGTCCTGTCGCGTGTCGGAGATGTGCAACCCCATCGCCGACAAGATGCCCGGGTTCGCCGGCACGATGACCGCTGAGCAGCCGAGCTCTTCGGCGAGCTGTGCCGCGTGCAGCGGACCGCCGCCGCCGTAGGCGACGACCGCGTAGTCGCGCGGATCGTAGCCGCGCTCGACGGAGACCAGCCGCATCGCCTGCGCCATGGTGAAGTTGACGAACCGGCGCACGCCCTCGGCCGCTTCCATCGCGCCGAGCTTGAGCTGCTTGGAAAGGCGATCGAGCGCAGCTTCCGCGGCCTTCATGTCGAGCGTGAGTTTGCCGCCGAAGAACGCGTGCGGGCGGATGAATCCGAGAATCGCGTTCGCGTCGGTGACCGTGAAGCTCTGGCCGCCGCGCCCGTAGCACGCCGGCCCGGGATCGGCGCCCGCCGACTCCGGCCCGACCTTGAGGATGCCGCCGGCGTCGACCCCGGCGATCGATCCGCCCCCGGCGCCGACCGTGACGATGTCGATCATCGGGATCGCCAGCGGCAAGCCGTCGATCCTGTAGTCGGTCGTCGTCTTCGGCTGACCGTCGGTGACGAGGCAAACGTCGGTGCTCGTACCGCCCATGTCGAACGTGATGACGTTCTCGAAGCCGGCCGACTTCGCGGCCGCGACGGCGCCGATGACGCCAGCCGCCGGACCGGACAGGATCATCTTCACGGCGTGGCGGCGGATCGCCGGCGACGGCACGCTGCCGCCGTTGGCCTGAATGATGTTGAGCGGCCCCGTGCAACCGCCTTCCTTGAGTCGTTGCTCCAGCCGGCTGAGGTAGCGGTCGACGACCGGCCGCGTGTACGCTGACATGACGACGGTTGACGTGCGCTCGTATTCCCGAAACTGCGGCAGCAGATCCGAAGCGCGCGTGATGAACAGATCCGGGAAGCGGTCCGCGATCGCGGACTCCAGCGCTTCCTCGTGCACGGAATTCGCGTAGCCGTGCAGGAGGCAGATCGCCAGCGATTCGACTTCGTTCGCCTTGAGAACCCGCCCTAAGTCGTCGAGGAGACCGTTCATCACCAGCGGCCGGCGGATCGTGCCGTCGGACGCCATCTTCTCCTCGGCTTCGACGATGCGGTCACGCGGCACGAGCGCTTCCGGCTGCTTGTAGAAGAGATCGAACAGCCGCTGCTTCGCCTGGCGCTGGATCGCGAGCAGGTCTCGGAAACCCTCCGTCGTGATCAGCGTAGTGACGGCGCCCTTGCGCTCGAGCACGGCGTTCGTCGCGATCGTCGACCCGTGCACGACGGCCGACAGATCCGTCAGCGCGACGCCGGCGTCGGCGATCGCGTTCATCACGCCCTCGTCGGGGCGTTTCGGCACCGAGAACACCTTGCCGACCCGGACGATGCGCCCGTCTTCGGTCAGCACCCAGTCCGTGAAGGTGCCACCGACCTCCACGCCGATCACACGTTGCGTCAAGACAACCCTCCTGGCAGGTCTATCGCGGTTTCAGCTGCGCGCGGTTCACGAGGTATTGCGGCGTTTCGCCGGTCAACGCGAGTCGAACCTGCTCCGCAGCGTCGCGAAGCATTTGCTTGTTCGACTCGATCGAGTAGAAGCCGATGTGTCCGGTCACGATCACGTTCGGTAAATCGAGGATGGGGTCGTCGGTCGGCAGGGGCTCGCGCTCGAAGACGTCGAGCCCGGCGCCGGCGAGGTGGCCGGCACGCAGCGCATCCGCCAAGGCAGCCTGGTCGACGACCGGACCGCGCGACGTATTGACGAGAATGGCGTCGGGCTTCATCAGCGCCAACGCTTCCTTATTGATGATCCCTTTCGTCTCTGGCGTGAGCGGCAGGTGGATGGACACGATGTCCGACTCCCGCAGGCACGTCTGGAAGTCGACCGGTCGAGCGCCCGCGGCCTCGAACACCTCGGGCTTCAGGTACGGATCGTAGGCGATGAGATTCAGGCCGAACGCCGCGGCCTTCTTGGCCGTGGCGCGCGCGATGTTGCCGAAGCCGAGCAGGCCGAACGTCCGGCCGCTGATCCGGCGCAGGGGAATCACCGGCGGGATGTGCCACTTGCCCTCGCGCACGGCCCTGTCGTCGATGACGATCTTCCGGGCGACGCCGAGCATCAGGGCGATCGCGTGAGTGGACACTTCGTCGACGGCGTAGACGGCGCCGTTGGTGACGTACATTCCCATCTCCGTCGCCGTGGCCACGTCGAGACGGTCCACGCCCGTCCCGTAGTGCGCGATGATCTTGCACTTCGCGAGCGCCCGCACCCGCGGCGCATCGATGACGCCGCGCATGTGCAACACGGCGTCGGCGGTCGGCGCCAGCGCCTCGAACGCGCCCGGCTCGTCCATGTCGACCGCGATCAGCTCGACGCCGGCGGGCTGGAGCACGCTTCGCTCGATCTCGCTGGGGTAACTCGTCTGTGTGCGGGATTCCGTCCGGAGACAACGCCTCTTCATATATGCCATAGGACTTCCTTCGGAAGCGTCGAAATCCTTTTGAAATTTTGCATTGGTGCGTCACTCGGTAGGCGCGACGCCGCTTCGCGCGGCATCTGGCAAAGCTCATACGGCCAAGCGGTCGGAAACTTGAACCGAGGGAGATTAGATGATGAACCTACGCAGGGCAACGCAAGTCGCCGGGTTGATCCTGGCCATCGTGATCTTCGCCGGAGGCGCGGGGACGTCGCTTCAGGCCGCGCCAGCGCGGCCCGAAGCGGTCATCATCTCCGCGTACCCGCGGGACTTCCGAAACATCGACCCCGCGCACATTCCGGGGTCGCCGGATTACCAGATCGCGATGAACGTGTTCAGCACGCTCGTTCGATACAAGGTCGACTCGCTTGACGTCGAGCCCGACCTGGCCGAGCGCTACCGCATCTCCCCGAACAAGCGTGTGTTCACGTTCTTCCTGCGTAAGGGCGTGCAGTGCCACAAGAACTTCGGCGAGCTGACGGCCCGTGACGTCAAATTCAGCTTCGACCGCATCCTCGACCCGGCGACGCGATCCCGGTACCGAGCGTCCATCTCGCAGATCCAGAGCATCGAAGTCGTCGACAACTATACGGTGCGGTTCACGCTGAGCTCGCCGGCGAACAGCTTCCTCGGATCGGTGCTCGCGTTCCGCCCCGGATTCATCGTCTGCCAGAAAGCGTTCGAGCAGCTGGGCGCCAACGGATTCCAGTTCACGCCCGTCGGCTCGGGACCCTACCAGATCGTCGGCTACACGCCGCGCCAAGAGATCGTCCTGGAAGCCCATGCCAAGTACTTCCGTGGCGCGCCGGCCGCCAAGCGCATCGTCTGGCGCGTCGTGCCCGACGAGAACGTCGCCGCCCTGGCGCTGCAGCGCGGCGAGATCAACCACATGATTTCGCGCGACGTGCAGGTCTACAAGGCGCTGCAGCGGGACTCGAATCTTCGCTTCACCGCCACGCCGACGACCGGCTGGTGGGAGGTCATGATCAACACGCGGCGCCGCCCGCTCGATGATGTTCGCGTGCGGCGCGCACTCGCGCACGCACTCGATCGGGAGACGTTCGTCCGCACGGTGCTAGAAGGCGTCGGTCAGCCCGCGTACAGCATCATTCCGCCGGGCCTGTTCGGACACACGAACGACGTCGAGAAGTACCCGCGCAACGTGGCGCGCGCGCGCCAGCTGCTGACCGAAGCGGGCTTCCCGAACGGGTTCCGCATCAATGTGGTCTATGAGCCGTCCGACTACGGCGAAACGATCTCCCTGGCGTTGCAGCAGTGGTTCCGCGACATCGGCGTCACGCTCGATCTCGTGAAGCTCGAAGCGGGCGCGTGGACGGCGCGCCGCTCGGCCGGCGACTACGACCTCACGGTCAGCGGCACGACCCGGTTCGAGCCGGACCAGTTCCTGTCGGAGCAGTTCCACTCCGCGAGCTTCCCTCCGGCCGGAAACCTGTCCTACTACGATCAGATCGACAATCTCATCGAGGCGCAGCGCCGGGCGCTGAACGACCGGGAGCGGACGACGATCATCCAGCAGATCCAGCGAAAGGTCGCCCAGGATGTTCCTTTCTTGCCGATCTTCAATCCGGTGTACGTCACGGCCTACCATCGCAGCCAAACCGGGCACCCGTTGAATACCGCGCACTGGATGACGCGGTTCGAGTTCGTGAAGTTCGCTCCGTAGCGACGGGGCGAGTAGCATTTCGCGATGGGGTATTTCGTGCAGCGGACGGCGCTGATGGCCGTGACGCTGCTAGGGGTCATGACGTTTTCGTTCCTCATTATCCGGATCGCGCCCGGTGACCCGGCGCTCTTGATGTTGGGGGACTATGTCGGCGTGACGGCGCAGACCGTCGCCGACATGCGCGCCAAACTGGGGCTCGACGAGCCGATCGCCGCGCAGTTCACGAAGTTCATAACGAGCGTGCTGCGCGGCGATCTCGGCGTCTCGTTCCGCAACAACCAGCCCGTGGGGCGCGAGGTCGCGTCCCAGATTCCCTACACGCTCTTGCTCGCCGGCGCCGGCATCCTCGTGGCGATCCTCATCGGCATCCCGACGGGGATCGGCGCCGCCGTCCGGCGCAACACGTCACTCGACTACGGCCTGGGCATCGTCTCGATGATCTGGCTCGCCAGTCCGAGCTTTTGGTTCGCGATCCTGCTGATCTACTTCTTCGCGTTCAAGCTGGGATGGTTTCCGATCGTCGGCGCCGGGCGATGGGGCGATTGGGCCGGCATGGCGTGGCACCTCGTGTTACCGGCCGCCGCGATCGGCCTCCGTTCCGCGGCGCTCATCGCGCGCATGACGCGATCGGCCGTTCTCGACGTGCTGCGCCAGGACTATGTGCGAACGGCCCAAGCGAAGGGGCTCGCTGTCGGCAGCGTCGTGCGGCGGCACGTGCTGCGCAACGCCGCGATTCCCGTCGTGACGATCATCGGGCTCGACATCGCCTACCTGCTCGGCGGCGCCGTCGTCATCGAATCCGTCTTCGCGCGGCCCGGCCTCGGCAAGTTGGCCGTCGACGCCATTCACGCGCGCGACTATCCGTCCGTGCAGGGCGCGACGCTGATCTTCGCGTTCGGCGTCGTCCTCGTGAACTTTCTCGTCGACCTGTCCTACGCGCTGATTGATCCGCGCATCCGGTATGCGTAGCGCCGACCCGATTCCAATGCCGGCGGCGAACGTCCGGCGCGACAACCTCCGGCGCGCGTTCCGGACGATCTGGTCACGCCGCAGCGCGGCCGCGGGGCTGGCGGTCGTATTTCTCGCCGTGTTCCTCGCGGTCCTCGCGCCGATCGTATCCACCGTCGATCCGACGCAGCAGAATCTGTTCACGCGGCTGCGGCCGCCAGGATCGGCGGACGGCTGGCTTGGCACGGACAACTTCGGCCGCGATCTGTTGTCACGCATCATCTACGGCGCGCGCACGTCGTTGACGGTAGGCGTCGCCGCCGTCGCAATCGCGGCGGCGACCGGCACGATCATGGGGCTGCTCGGCGGCACGCTTGGCGGCCTGTTCGATCAGGCTCTGATGCGGATCATCGACATCCTGATGGCGTTCCCGCTGATCCTGCTCGCGATCTCGATCGTCGCCGTGCTCGGCGGCGGGATCGTCAACCTCACGATCGCCGTCGGCGTCTCCAGCATTCCGCCGTTCGCGCGGTTGATCCGCGGCGAGGTCCTGAAGAACCGGAATCGGGAGTACGTGGAGGCGGCGCGCGCGATCGGCGCGAGCATCGGCCGCGTGATGTTCCACCATCTGCTCCCGAACAGTCTGTCGCCCTTGATCGTCCTGTCGACGCTGCGCGTGTCGACGGTCATCCTGACGGAAGCGTCGTTGAGCTTTCTCGGCCTCGGTGTCGCGGCGCCGCGGCCTACCTGGGGCAACATGATCGCCGACGGCACGAAGTTCCTCCAGACCGCGCCGTGGATCTCGTTCGTGCCCGGCGTCGCGATCGTCCTCACCGTGCTGTCGTTCAACTTGCTCGGCGACGGGCTGCGGGACGCGCTCGATCCGCGGCTACGCGGCGAGCTGACGCTGCCGAAGCAGTAGCGCCGGCGAGAGCGGACCGACAGGAAGCGCGGGCTCCGGCGCGAAATCGAAAGAAGAGTTAGGTCCCCCAGCCCGATCGCTCTCCGAGGGCCCGATTTATGATGGAGGTCCCATGTCCACACGAAACATCGTCTTGCGTCCTGTCGTCACGCAGGAGATGAAAGACGCCGCCGTCCGCGTATTGGAGTCCGGCCACTACATTCGCACGACGCCCGATGAAGTTTCGGAAGGCAAGTCGCTGGAGCAGGAGTTCGGCGCGTTCGTCGCGCGGTCCGACCGCGGCCGGCCGCACGTCGCCAACGTCGCGAACGGCACGGCCGCGATGCAGCTGGCTTGGCTCATCTGTGACATCCAGCCGGGCGACGAGATCATCGTGCCCGCGAACACGTTCTCCAGCGTCGCGCACTGCGTCACGTTGGTCGGCGCCAAGCCGGTGTTCGCCGACGTCGAGCCCGACATCTACAACATCGACCCCAAGTCCGTCGAAGCGGTGCTGACGCCGCGCACGCGCGGCATCATGCCGGTGCACACCGCCGGACACGCGGCCGACATGGATCCGATCATGGCGATCGCCAAGAAGCACGACCTCGTGGTCGTCGAGGACGCTTGCCAGTGCATCGGCGGGCGTTACAAGGGCGAGCCCGTCGGCACGTTCGGCGGTGTCGGCACGTACAGCTTCGTCCAGAATAAGTCGCTGACGTGCGGCGGCGAGGGCGGCGCGCTCGCGTCGTTCGACGAGGCGAAGATGCGCCGCGCGTTCAACCTCGCCAACCACGGCCGCGGCGCGCAGTTCCACGCCGGCAACCGCTCCGAGCACCCGACGTTCGAGGTCATCCACGACGAGGCCGGGTTCAACTACCGCCAATCCGAGATCCTGTCGGCGATCGCGCGCGTGCAGTTGCGCTCGCTGCCGCAGTGGATCCGGATCCGCAAGCAGCGCGCCGATCTCTACCGCATGCTGATCGCGGACGCAGATCTGCCGGTGAGCACGTTCCTGCCGCGGCCTTGGGCCGATCACTCCTACGTCCGATTCGAGATGCGCGTGCCGCAGCATCGCGATCCGCTGATGCGCCACCTGCAAGCGAACGGTATCAAGGCGCAGATCCACTACCCGACGCCGCTGCACCTCGACGAGCCCTACAAGTCGAAGTACGGCTACCGGGCCGGCATGCTGCCGGCCGCCGAGCAGCTCGCGAAGGAGATCCTGACGCTGCCCTTGTACCCGCAGCTCACCGAGGACGACTGCGAGTACGTGGTCGGACACATGAAGACGTTCTTCGCGCAGCTCGCGCGGACGGTTTCATGAGCCGCACGAAGGGGCCCGTCCTCCTCACCGGGGGCGCCGGCGTCGTCGGTTCGTACGTCGTCCGAGAATTGGTCGGCGCCGGCTACCGACCGACGGTCGTCGATCGTGTCGCCGGCGACCGCTTCCGGCGCGAGTTCGAAGAGCACATCGACCTTCGTCTGCTCGATATCCGCGACGCGACGGCGGTCGAAGGGCTGTTCCGCGCCGTCCAACCCGAGACGGTTCTCCACTTAGCGGCCCTGACCGGTTCGGCTTCCCCCGACGAACCGATGGTCATGTACGGCATCAACATGACGGGCACGATGCATGTCATGGAGGCGGCGCGTAAGGCCGGCGTCAAGCGCCTCGTGTTCGCGAGCACGCGCACGGTCTATCCGGAGTTCGCGGGCACGCGCCACGGCGCGCCCGACTACGTGCCCGTCACCGAGGACCACTGGCTCGGCCCCGATCGGCCGTACGAAACGTGGAAAGCCGCCGCCGAGCACATGGGCACGTTCTATCGCCGGCGGTTCGGGATGGAGTTCGCGGCGTTCCGGTTCGCCATCTACTACGCGGCGGAACGGACGTTGAACCCGGGCGGGCGCGCGATGGGCATGATCCACCAGCTCATTCGCAATGCCGCGACCGGGCAGCCGACGTTCATCCCCGGCGGGCGCGACCAGGCCATGGATTGCATCTACGCCGCCGACATCGCGAACGCGTTCCGCTGCGCGGTCGAGGCCGAATCGGTGCCGTCGACCGCCTACAACATCGGCTACGGCGAGCGCGTGACGCCGGCGGACTTTGCCGCCGCCGTGCGCGCGGCCGTGCCCGACGCGCCGGTCGAGATCGGCGACGGCGCGGAGTTCGCCGAGGGACATTACTGCGTGCTCGACATCGGCCGGGCGCGGCGCGAGATCGGCTTAGCGCCGAAGTGGCCGCTCGCCGCCGGCGTCTCCGACTGCATCGAGCGGACGCGCGCGCTGCTCGCCTCGATCGAAAACGAGGCGAAGACGGAGAGAAAGGGGGAATCGTGAGCGCGGACAATGGGCCCATCCTCATCACCGGCGCGGCCGGGGTCGTCGGATCGAACGCGGTCAAGCAGCTCGTCGCCCAAGGCGTGCCGGTCGCCGCCGCCGACGCGGTCGCCAGTCCCAGCGTGCTGTTGCGCGGAGTCGAGTCCGTGCCGTACCACCGGCTCGACATCCGCGACTTCGCGCTGCTCATGGAGGTCATCCAAAAGACGAAGCCGTCGGTGATCATCCACCTCGCGGCGCTCGTCGGCGAATGGTACAACGAGCACCCGCACGGCAACCACGAGGTGAACGTCGGCGGGACGATCAACGTTTTCGAAGCGGCGCGGTTGTCGGGCGTATCGCGCGTCGTGTTCGCGTCGACGTGGTCGTTCTATCCGCAGTTCCGCGGCACGAAGCACGGCTACCCGACGTACGAGCCGGTCCCGGAGGACACGCCGCCGCATCCCGTACGCCCGTACGAGATCTCCAAGTACACGATCGAGCGTTACGCGTACTGGTACCGCCAGCTGCACGGCTTGGAGTTCGCGGCGCTGCGGTTCGGCGCGTATTACGCGGCCGAGCGCCGCGTGCAAGCCGGCGGGCGCAGCGTCGGCGCGATCAACGACCTGCTGCTCGCCGTCGGCCAGGGGCAGCCGTACCGCGTCAAGGAAGGCGGCGACCAAGGCTTCGACGCCGTCTACGTCAAGGACTGCGCCGGCGCCGCGGTCGCGGCCGCGCTCGCGAAGGCGACGCCCTCCGGGTCGTACAACATCGGCAACGGCCGCGCCGTGAACCTGCACGACGTGGCGGCCGTGGTCCGCGAGCTGGTGCCCGGCGCCGTCATGGAGATCGGGCCGGGCTTGCTGCCCGCGAAGCACAACTGCGCGCTGGACATCACGCGGGCGCGCACCGAGCTCGGCTACGAGCCGAAGTACCTTCTGCGAGAGGGCATCGCCGACTGGCTGAAGGAATATCGCCGACTGGACGAGGTGCTGCGTGGCTGACACGAAGACGACGCGACCGACGAACGTCGAAGCGCGCTTGCGCGCGACGGCGCGCGCGCCCTGGCTCTCCGATTGGGGAAAGCGCGCGCTCAATCTCGACTACGAAGAGGTCGGGCTGCAGAGCCCCGTCGTGACCTCGCACCGGATCGCCGAGCTGGGCGACGGATTGAAGGACGTCGTCAATCTCTCGGCCGGCGGCCAGATCCACCGCGATCCGCCGCAGTTTGTGATGGACGCGGTCCGCCAAGCGGTCGACGAAAAGCGCTTCCACTATCCCGGCGTGCGCGGCGACGGCGACCTGCGCGTCGCGCTCGCCGAGAAGCTCGCGTGCGACAACGGCATCCAGGCCGACCCCGACACGGAGATCCTGCCGACGATCGGGGCGCAGATGCCGATCGATGGCGCGATCCGGCTGCTCGTGAATCCCGGCGACGACGTCTTGCTGCTCGATCCCGAGTACGCTTCGATCGAGCCGGTCGTGCGCGGCTACGGCGGCAACGTGATCTCGGTGCCGGCCCACGACACGCCGTCGGGCTGGGTGTTCGACCCTGACGACGTCCGCAAGCGCGTCACGCCGAAGACGAAGCTGTTCGCGTTCTCGAACGGCCACAACCCGACGGGTCTGCTGTTCTCGCGCGAGCAGCTGCACGCGATCGCCGACCTGGCGCACAAGCACGGCTTCTGGATCTTCTCCGACGAGGAGTACGAGAAGCTCGTCTTCGACGGCCGAAAGCACACGAGCATCGCCGCGCTGCCCGGCATGTTCGAGCGCACCGTCAGCGCCTATTCGTTCTCCAAGGCGTATTGCATGTCGGGGCTGCGCATCGGCTACATGGCCGCGCCGGCCGCGTTCATGGATCACATGTACAACGTCATCCGGTTCGAGGCACAGGCCGTCGGCGCGCTCGGTCAACGGGCGGCACTCGCGGTCCTTCGCGGTCCGTCCGAGGAATGGCTGCGGCCCGTGATCGCCGACCTGCAGGCCGACCGCGACTACCTCGTCGCTCGCCTCAACGCGATGCCGCACGTGCGCGCGCACACGCCCGTCGGTTGCTATTTCGTCTACGCACGCGTCGATCGTGACGTGCCGTCCTGGGAGCTGGCGGAACGGCTGCTGTTGGAAGCGCGGATCTCGGTGATCAGCGGCACGAATTGCGGCCGTTCCGGGAAGCACTACCTTCGCCTCAGCGGCTGCGTCGGACGGCAGCGGCTCGTGGAAGGACTCGATCGCATGGAGAGGATGATGAAGACCCTGTGAGCAGCCAGCAACGCATTCTCGTCATCGCCGCGCACGCGGCAGACTTCTGCATCCGCGCCGGCGGCGTCATCGCCCGCTACGTCCAAGGCGGCGCCAAGGCGCGCGTCATCGTGCTCAGCCCCGGCGCGCGCGGCGAATCGAACGAGCTGTGGGCGCAGAAGAAGGGCCAGATCACGGAGGAGGCGGTCGCGGAGATCCGCCTCGCCGAAGTCGACGCGGCCTCGAAGATCGTCGGCGTCGAGTGGGTCTGCTACGGGCTGCCCGATCAGCCGTTGCAGATCGACCGCGCGATCATGCAGAAGCTCATGGAAGAGATCCGCACGTTCCGGCCGACGGTCCTGCTCACGCACCCGCTCAACGAGCCCTACAACTGGGATCACGGCACCGCCGGACGCGCCGCCATCGAGGTCGCGTACTACAGCCAGCTCGCCGGCGTGCATCCGTCGACCGCGGTCATGACGCCGATCCAGACGTTCTTCTTCGAGCCGACGCAGCCGATGGCCGAAGCGACCGGCTTCAACCCCGACACGTTCATCGACATCACCGACGTGATGGACATCAAGATGAAGGCGACGGCCGAATTCAAAGTGCAGCCCTACCACGTCGAGCGCTACCGCGAGCGCGCCGTGGCCCGCGCCAAGCAGGCCGCGTACGTCACGGGGGACAAGTCGATCCAGTACGCGGAAGCGTACGAGCGCTACATCCCCTGGGTCGGCAAGCTGTTCCCGTAGGTCGCGGCCGCGCCCTGGGATCGGCGGGTGCGGAATCCGCGCCCGCCTTCGTTTCGAAAGGAGATTCGATGAGCACGTACGCCGAGCGCTTCCTCCCGCCCCGTTACCAGTCCGGCGATGCCTCCGGCCGCGCGAACAGCGACCGCGACAAGCTCGTGAAGATGGCAAAGGAGCATGCCGACCCGATCGAGCTGAACTCCGGCGACCCGGATCTGACGGCCTCACCGGCCGCCGTCGAGGCGTGCATCGAGGCGCTGCGCGAGGGCAAGACCCACTACGCGATGCAAGGGCTGCCGCAGCTGAAGGCCGCGATCGCCGCGAAGCTCGAGAAGCAGAACGGCTTCAAGGTCGACGCTGCTTCGCAGATCATCATCACGAACGGCAGCGCCGAGTGCGCGACCGCGGTGTTCCAGACGATCCTCGAGCCGGGCGACGAAGTGTTGACGACCGATCCGGCCTACACAGGTCACGCCGGCGCGATCAGCGCCGCCCGCGGCACGCCGGTCTTCGTGCCGACGAGCGGCGACGCGTTGTGGGAGCCCGATCCGCACGAGGTCGCGAAGCGGATCACGACGCGCACGAAGGCGTTCATCTTCGCGAACCCGGGCAACCCGACGGGCGCGGTGTACCGCCGCGAGACGCTGCAAGCGCTGCTCGACCTCGCGCACAAGTACAACCTGCTGATGATCCCCGACGAGCTGTTCGAGCGCTTTACATACGACGGCACGAAGCACACGAGCATGGCGTCGCTGCCCGGCGCCGAGGACCACGTCATCACGATCAACGGATTCTCGAAGTCGTATTGCATGACGGGCTGGCGCATCGGCTACGCCGTGTCGCCGAAGTGGCTGGCGAAGACCCTGTACCAGGTGCGCTACGCGCTGTCGATGTGCGCCGGCACGCCGAACCAGTGGGGCGCGGTCGCCGCGTTGTCCGACGCTTCGAAAGACTACTACGACGGTGTCTATCGTACTTACGGCGAGCGCCGCCAGCTGTTCTTCGATCAGTTCGACGAGATGGGGCTGACGCAGCGCCCGGCGCCCGGAGGATTCGTCGGCACGCTCGACGTCCGCGCCACGAAGCGCTCGGCAATGGAGGTCGCGGAGACGTTCATCCGTGACGCCGGCATCGCCATCTGGCCGGCGACCGTCTTCGGCCGGTGCGGCGAAGGCTTCATGCGCATCAGCCTCATCGTGGACACCAACCGCATTCGCGAGCTCGGCCGCCGGCTGCGCCCGGTCGTCGCGAAGCTGCTGGCCTAGGACCAAAGGGCAGGTCGCACCGTGGTATTCGTTTTGCGCAGGCTGGTCGCGACGCTGCCGACGTTGATCGGCGCGATCACCTTCGCGTTCATCCTCATCCGCATCGCACCCGGCGATCCGGCGCGCTTGATCCTCGGCGACGAGTATCAGAACTCGGCCGCGTTGCTGCAGGTGCGCGCGAAGCTCGGCCTCGATCGACCGGTGATCGTGCAGTACGTCGACTACGTCTCTGACATGCTGCGCGGCAACTTCGGCGAGTCGTTCCGCACGGGGCAGGGCGTGCTTCCGGAGATCTGGTCGCAGGTCCCCGGCACCGTCACGCTGGCGTTCGCCGGCGTCTTCGTCGCCGTGCTCATCGGCGTGCCCGTCGGCGCGCTGGCGGCGCTGCGGCGCAACACCTGGGTCGACTACGTCAGCCTCACCGCCGCGATGCTGGCGCTGGCGGCGCCCTCGTTTTGGTTCGGCATCCTGCTCATCTACGTGTTCGCGTTTCTTCTCGGCTGGTTTCCAATCTTCGGGGCCGGCCAGCCCGACAGCGTCCTGTCGATGACGCACGCGCTCGTGCTGCCGGCGATCGCGATCGGCGCGCGGTCGGCCGCGCTCGTCGCGCGCATGGCTCGCTCTTCGCTGCTCGAGGTGTTGAACCAGGACTACATCCGCACGGCGCGCGCGAAAGGCGTCTCCCAACCCGGCGTCGTGCGACGGCACGCCCTGCGCAATGCGCTGATCCCGGTGCTGACGATCATCGGCATCGACATCGCCTACCTGCTCGGCGGCGCCGTCGTCATCGAGACGGTGTTCGCGCGGCCCGGTCTCGGCAAGCTGCTCGTCGACGCGATCTACACGCGCGACTATCCCGTCGTTCAGGGCACGATCCTCGTCTTCTCGCTGGGAATCGTGCTCGTGAATGTGCTCGTCGACCTCGTCTACGGACTGGTCGAGCCGCGGATCCGTTACGGATGAGGAC
>Ga0194132_10008179_pt1 | contig 15103 bp, 12 predicted proteins | sample TA2KigOf80mmetaG_FD_148612 | JGI IMG/M metagenome (GOLD analysis project Ga0194132, IMG submission 148612) | Freshwater microbial communities from Lake Tanganyika, Tanzania - TA2015054 Kigoma Offshore 80m | ecosystem: Environmental > Aquatic > Freshwater > Lake | place: Tanzania: Lake... | reverse complement strand
CCTTCGCTCTTAGGGTCAGTACTAATCGAGCCTCTGCTTACCACAAAAACGGAGCTGCTTCAGGAAAGCTCACAGTTTCCTCAATCAATATTGGAACTCAAGCCTCTTTTCCCCTGAACCGATTTGTTCCTTTCTTGAAATTTGAAGGTTCATTTAATTTCAACGATGTTTCTTTTGACGCCAACAAAATTGTTACTGCAGGAAGCGATACATTTGTGACGACTGTGGGGATCAACGCAGGTCTAGGTATCGACTTTATCGTTGGCCGAGAAATGAGCTTCGGATTTGAGGGCACTTATCACTATCTAGTTCCAAAGAAGATCAATTTAAGTAACGGCGATATGTTCGATTTAGGAAGCAGCTACGCCACAATCGGATTCAGAGTCAATTTTTAAGTTGTCTTAAAAGTTTGCAAAAGAAGTATAAACCATTAAAACAATCTTTTGTGGGCCGACCTGGTAACAAAATAAGCTGTAATTTTCATTTCGGGTGTCAGTTTGTTTTTCGAAATCGACACCAGGTAAATGCCTCTATCGAAGTCCATTTATTATGGCTATGTTTTGTAGTCTTTAATAAGTTGAGCTAGTATCACGGGCCTGTGAACATTTATCAGTTTTTAATTTTTCTCATATTCATTCAAGGCGGACTTGCGAAGAGTCAATCGACGCCGGAAGAGCTCTCCACCCTTGCCTATTCTCCCTATTGGTTGAGGCTTCTCCATTATCAAAAAAAAATGTTTGGGGGATATGAAAGTCGCTTAGAGGGAAGTGACTTTTTCTTTTCTTCACAAGGAAAAACAAATCCGCTGGAGGAACTTAAAAGTACCGTTGCCTCTTTCTCTAAGAATTTAAAAGTTGGTAGACTTCAACAGCATCCCCAGTGCGCTTTTCCTGAACGTTTTCGGTTTCTCAAAGAAAAACTGCAGTTAAAAATTCCCCAAGTCCAGTGCCCAAAATTAACCGAATATTTAGAGAGATTTAACCCTGAGTCGGTAACGTTAGTGTTCTCAAGTGCCTATCCTCACAATCCCGGTTCGATGTTTGGACATACCTTTCTAAGGATTAATACAAAGATCAAGGATGCTAAGAAACAAGATCTGCTGGATTGGGGAATTAGCTATGCGGCTCAAGTGGCTCACGATGAAAATGGATTTTCTTTTGTGTTCTTGGGGCTAACGGGAGGGTATCGCGGGCAGTTTTCTCTTTTGCCCTATTATGCCAAAGTGCATGAATATGTAAATAACGAGAGCCGCGATCTATGGGAATATGAACTTGATTTAAATACGGAGGAAACTTATCGCCTTTTAAGAAATATTTGGGAAGTCGAAACGAATAGCTATTTTGATTACTACTTTCTGGATGAAAACTGTTCTTTTTTATTGCTGGCGTTTTTGGAGGTGGCCAAACCCGAGTGGAGTCTCACCGACTTCTCTATCTATGTTATTCCGGGGGAAACGATTAAAAAAGTTTCTGCGATTCCCGGTGCCATAAGAAAAATAACCTACCGCCCTTCGCTTCAAAAAAAGATGATGGCTCACTATGGATTATTAGATTCAGCTCAAAAGGAAGCTTTCCAAGATCTTATTTCGTATCGTTTGACACCCAGCGAAGTAAAAGAGCCCAAGGTTTTAGATCAGCTTTCAGAATATTTGCTTTATTTGAAGAAAAACAAAAGCCAACTGTCTCAAGAGGAAAATCGGCTTTTTCGACTGGCTTTGGTACAAAGAAGTCAATTAGGCGAGGGGTCTCAAACCGAGGATGTAGGGGCTACTTGGGCAGAAACTTCTCGACCCGACCTGGCACACGATACTTACAGGTTAGGAGTCTCTTCGGGATATGAACAAAGGGGACAGTTAGCTCCTAAATCCCAGCTATTTTATGATATTCAGTTTAAGTTTGCTTTTCATGATCTGCTCAATAGTGATTTGGGGTATACGCCTTTTTCCCAAGTGGATTTTCCGGGAGTCACACTTCGTTATTATCAGAGAAGCGATCAGATTCGATTAGAAAATATTCATCTTCTTTCAGTGACCTCTCTTTCCCCTTTGAAACCTCTTGAGAAGCATCCCTCTTGGGCCTTTCATTTAGAACGATTGTCTCCTAAGGATCTCTTGTGTGATCACTGCCAAGCCTTTCATCTGGATTTGGGGGGCGGCGGGAGTTTAGAAATAGGAAGTCAACGAGGGGTTTTCTATAGCTTGGCCTTTTTACAAGGCGAAGTGGCTAATCATTTTGGAGCAGGTTGGCGTTTTCTGCCCAAGTGGGAATTAGGAATGCTGATCCAACTAGCGTATCGTTATAAGATTCAACTTCAATTCGATTGGATGTGGGATCTTTTTCAAAAAGATCGTCGAAACCAATTTTATCAATGGCAGCTGAACCAATCTTTGAGTTTGTCAAAAAGTTGGGATTTTAGAGCTTTGCTACAATCTTTGATTTTTTATGATGGCGCACCGCCTTTTTATGAAGGAAAAGTATCTTTGAATTATTATTTTTAGTGACCTATAATTTGGTTTGTTTCTTGTAGTGTTAAACACGTAAAAAAAGGGCCATTATGCGAAAAGTTTTAGGATTAATTTTAGTGAGTGCGTTTTTAGTTCCGATTATGGGCGAAGCCGCTAAGGGTTCGGTGGGAATAAATGATGTCGGAACTGACGGTTGTGGTTTGGGTTGGCAGATCACCAACAAGAAAAGCTTTTTGGCGACTACGACTCGAGGAACTACAAATGCGTTTGTTCCCCCCTCATTTGGTATGACCTTTGGAACTATCGGATGCGACAAGCATCGTTTTGCCAAAAACGAAGAAGCGGGTGTTGCCTTTGCTTTAGCTAATCATGAAAACCTCATGATAGAGATGGCTCAAGGAAAAGGGGAATACCTTTCCAGTTTTGCTCAAGCCCTTGGTTGCGTGGATTCAAGCACTTTTGGGCAAATGGCTCAAAGTCACTACACTCGCATTGTGACTGAGCAAAGCTCACCCCTCGAGATGTATAAAAATGTAAAGCGCGAAATTTCCCGAGATCCTGTATTGTCCCTAAACTGTCGCGTCTAATCCTTTTTGTCTTATATTTACCGCGTCAAAAAGAGGTTGGATCCCTAAGTGATTTTGAATCAACTGAAACAGTATTACCTGCTCCCTTTGAGTGGGCTTTTTAAGAGGTTCAAACGGTCATGAAGTTGGTTTGAGGCGCGTATTTTTTGGCCGTTTGACGATGAGGTGAATTATCGAGCAGGTATTGAATGAATTATCATAGCGACATAATTGGGTGGATTAAAACTTTCAAAAACAAACTTCCTAAAGCCGGTAAAATCCAGTGTGAATTCATCAAATTGGGAGCCTAACAATTATTTTGCTACAATTCAATCCGCGGCCGACATTCAAAAATGGAGTGCTCGTGGTTGGACAGTTCTTCGCCGGCAGTAAGATTTTGAATCTCATAACTAAAAGCCATTCGAGAGAACAATCGAATATTTCGAACGGGCAAGGATTTAAAACACGTATATTAGCTCAAGTTTCTGAAGAAGAAGGTTCCCCGCCGTCCGCCGCCGCCCGCGAACTGATCACGGTGACGGCACAATCATGCAACAAGTCGCCCGGCCATACCAAAACTGAGGTCTTCCAGCGTGGTCTGCCACCGGAGTGCAACCGGAAATGCATTCGGCCTGGCCTTTAGCGTTTCGCCTGTTGGGGGCTGGGCCACAGGTGTGATCGCCGACCGGGGCCGCGATCATCTCGCATTCCGTCTGCCATTGGCGCGGATCGGGGCAGGTGGGGATAACGCCATACGAGCCGGCGCCCGGCAACCCCCTAGCGGTGACGGTGGTGCATTGGAGAACTTGCCGGGCGTCTGCTGGGCCCGGGGCTCCACCGCTGCATTTCTCGACCAGAAAGTTAGAATTATTGATAGCGACGAATAGAGGGAAATCGATGGTGCTTAAGACTCCGTGTGAGGTGCCGGGTGTTCCCCCTTTGTTGAGCACAAGTGTAAGCTTCGAAGTCACGTTGGTCACAGATGTTCCATTGAAACTTCCTCTCGTGCGTAAGGTTTTATCCAATTCAATAAGTGAAATACTTGAGACCGAATAATTGGATCCGCCGCTTCCGGTTTTGGCTAAAACTAAAGATCCTAAAGCTATTTGGGCAAGAGTGTTGGCTTTTTTGTAACTATCGATCTGGGCCTGTGTCGGGTTAGCAGGCAGGATAACATCAGGATTGAATTTAGCCGCACTACCTGAAGCGTCTTTTAATATTTTTGCACAAATGGCATCTTGGCCGATGAGACCTTGGATTTGAGCTTTTAATACCGCGATTTCAGGACCACCTGCGACCAATCGAGAGCTCTTCAGAAAAGAGCTAAGGCCCGAATAGAGCCCCATAATGACGACCCCACCGATAGTAGCTGCGGCGATGACCGATAACAGTGACTGACCGAAATGGTTTTTTAGGTTTTTGAACATACATATCTTAAAAAGTTAAAGATTGATTGTAGATTATATTGAAAACAATCTAGTTCTTCTCCTACAAACATAAGATAACAAAATATTGTGAAGGAATAATGAAGAAATTATGACGAAGTCTTCACATTATCTGCATACGGATGAACTTCATTAATAATAATATCTACTTGATACCTGAAAAGATAAAAGCCCTGAGCTCACGATGACTTTGCCCTCTCATAAGGAGGGATTTTTTAAGGCTTTCATGGCGTCTCTATTTGGTTTAATTACTAGTTTCGCATGGAGGTAAATTTTCCCTTTTTAAAGCTCAATTGAATCGATTGAATTACAGAATCGAAGCTTTCTCTCATTCGGTACTTTTAACTTGATGCTTGGGTCTGGTGAATAGCTAAGGCGGAACTCGCCCTGGTTATCTTTCCAATAAATTTCTGGACCGATGAACTTTTCTTTGCAACAAGCCAACTTGTTCTCCCGATTGGAGCAATCAAGGCCAAGTGAGGTCTTTGCGCCATTCACGCAATCTTTGACCGTTGCGGTCATAGCAAACGCCACTCTTGAAGGGGTGCCGATCCTGGTGACTTCTCCAGCCCCACTGATCTGCCACAAAACAGCCATGTTGAACCTATTTTTTAAGTTAGCTTTTGCTTTTTCAAGATCGTAAGACTCCAACGTTTTCCAATAATCTTCATGGGTGATCAAGCCCGAAAATAAGTACCCTGTTTTTGGATTGCCAATAAGAAAGTCCTTGCCTATCGAACGCTTGGTAACCTGTATGTCCGCATTACCGCATATATTGACTTTACGAATCTTGTGCTCCCGCAAAGTATCAGCCCATTTGAATTCTCCAAGGTTGATATTCTTGCTAGCTGAGAATGCTATAGCTGGATAGATGACAGACACAATAGAGCCGATTACGGTCGATGCCACCAAAGTCAGCGCCCATGAATACAAAGAAGCGACGAGTTTCATTTCCATCTCCTCAACTAAAGAATTCAGTGACCCTAACAGATAACACGAATAGTTTCAGTGAATTCTCTTGATAGGTAAGTGCCAATTAACCAAGAAAGTTTGATCTTTTCAGCTAGCAGTATTAACTACCCAAAAAAAGATACCTGCACCCTTTGAATACGCTTTTTAAAAGGCTGGTCCGAACTATTTTTTCGTAAATTGCAAAGACTTATAGAGGACCAAGGTTATAAGATTTGATAAATTTTTCTTGGAGTTTCATTTGATAATTCACCTCATCGTCAAACGGCCAATAAACTGCGCGCCTCAAACCAACTTCATGGCCGTTTGAACCTCTTAAAAAGCCCATTCAAAGGGTGCAGGTATCTTTGAATACGCTTTTTAAGAGGCTGGTCCGAACTATTTTTTCGTAAATTGCAAAGACTTATAGAGGACCAAGGTTATAAGATTTGATAAATTTTTCTTGGAGTTTCATTTGATAATTCACCGTACAGGTATGAAACAGTACGCGCGGTTGGCGTTTACTCTAAGATAAAGAATTCAACTCGGCGATTCTCTCTTCGACCTGCTTCTGTAGCGTTAGAGGCCATGGGTTTTCGTTTCCCGTAGCCTTGAGTCGTTAAAATTTCTTCACCTACTCCTTGTGAAATTAAGTAGCTTTTTACAGCATTGGCTCGGGCTAAGGATAATCTTAAATTAAAGTCTTCATTGGCGGTTGAATCGGTGTGACCTGCAATTAATAATTTTTTGACTTCATTCTTTTTGATGACATCGGCAATTTCATCTAACAAAGCATAACTTGAGGAAAGAAGATCGGCTTTTCCCACTTTGAAATTAATTCGCTTCTTAATTACAAACTTTCTATCTACGACATTCACATCCTTGGTGGTGTAGTAGTGTTTCCTCTCGGTGGTGTGAAGTCCAAAGGTGTAGCTGACTTGACCGATGACTTGATAGCCAGGAGAGAAGGGAACTCCAGAAGTGACCGATCGATTAATCCCCACATCCGCCCCTAACAAAACGGCTAAACTTTTGTTGTTTAGGGGGGTTATTCTAGCTCCGACAGTTAGTTTTGATGGGGAGCGGCCAAATCCGAGAGTGGAGTTGGTGTGCGCAGTATGGATGAACTCCATGAAGGGAATAAAGTTTTGAATTTTAAATTCGACTCCGAGTCCCAAAGTGAATGTGTTATATCGACTGAAGTTAAAGTAGGCCTCCGGATCTAATGGGCCGGATTTCGTCGTTCTAAGCTGAGGCATATGGTAGAGAACGTTCGCATGAAGAAAAAGAGGCAGATTTGACGATTTAAAGAAACCCAATGTCGATGCTACTCCCAGACCAGCGCTGAGTGTAGTTCCTGACGGGGCAAGATCGTTAAAGTTTGATGCGATTAAGAAATTTCCTATCGGAGAAAGTGTTAAATCCGGAGTTACTTCTAAAGAATAGAGAGCGGAAAAGTTAAAATCTCCTAAAGAGGAAATGAGTCTTTGCGGCTCACCGAATGTTGTCGACGAGTTACGACGTTGAACCGAGAGGGTCAATTTAGGTGTCGGGGCATAGCCTACGAAAAGATTTTCAGCAATAGTATTGGCTTTGAGATTGCCATACCCAAAATTAGGGGCATCTGAAATTGAATAAAACTCACCCCCAATCCCAAAAGCAAGTGCCCCTTCAGGCAAGCTTTCAGCAGAACGGATGCGGAAAAGTCCTGCTTGTCCCCAGTTGGAAGGATAGATGAAATCAGACCTTCGTGAGATTTCGACCGTTGTACTTTCAGTTTCACCTTCCTCAGTTGTAGAAACCTCAATCGGTTTTTCTGAAGGGGCGGGCGTGTTCTGCAGTTTGTCTAACTCCGATGGGTTGGCTGATTCGGTGGTTTCAGGGCGCGCCTTAGGTGTTTTGGGCTTTTTACGAGGAGCTCCATAACCTAGAGAACAGAGGAGGAGAATTGTGATGAAAATTGTATATTTTGTAGTCACAGATTGAAGTGGGATTAGTTATTGGATTTCTTTCCTTATTTTAGCACAGGTGTCCTATTTCAAGAGGGATCAATTTGGGAAATTTGGCCACAAAAGAACGCGGCGCATTATTTCGCGGTATAATCAAGACATGAAACAGAGAATTTTAAATAAAGCGGTATTGGCTTTAACTCTCATTACCCTGGGTTGGGGAACATTCACCTTATGGAAGTTTAAAAAATCGGTGGACGGTCTAAAAACTCTCCCTGACCTCTATGGAGCCCATCATGAGACCTCAAAGGAACATGTAGGAGGGCATGGAGAGGCAAGTCCGGCTAAAGGAGAACACGGGGAGGCGAAAAAAACTGAAGGGGGGCACGGTTCGAGTGAAACAGAAAGAACCCCGGCGAGTGTCGTTTCAAAAGGGATTCCGCTTTTTAGTGTTGACGAGCTTTATGTCAACGTGAACTCCGAGAAAGGGGCCCATCTCATGGCCGTGAAGTTGGAGTTAGAGTTATTCGAAGATTCCGAGAGGGGTTTGATTAAAAGAAACCAGTCAGGAATTAAAGATCGGATTATTGAGCTCTCTAGGGGCTTTGAATATGAACGGTTGAATAGTTTAGGGGGAAAACTCTACTTTAAAGAATTGGTGGTTTCGGAAATCAATAAATTTTTGGGGCAGGCTCTGATCAAGAACGCACACATTAGTTCTTTCTATCTTCAATAATACGGCGTTATTGCCGTAGAGGTGTTTCTGAGAGTATGATTTCCTATTATGCTAGGTTCGTACCGAAGAACAAAAATTGTAGGCACTGTTGGGCCGGCCGTTAGTTCAAAAGAATGGCTGGAAAAGTTAATTGTTGAGGGGGTAGACGTCGTTCGCCTTAATTTTTCCCACGGAAATCATAACGAATTTTCTCGAATTATCAGTGACATTAGGGAGATTGAAAAAGTGGTGGGCCGTCCCATTGGTATTATGGCTGATATTCAAGGCCCCAAATTGCGGATTGGAAGGCTCGAAAATGGGGAAATCGAATTAAAAGTGGGTAGTCAGGTTATTATTACTTCGGAAAACATCACCGGATCGATCGACCCCAAAACAGGGATAGCTCTGGTTCCTACTAGCTACAAGGAATTTAATCGAGACGTTTTGCCTGGTCATATGATTTTATTGGATGATGGTCTAATGACTTTAAAGGCTTTAGAGAAGACTCCTAAAGGGCTGCTATGCTCAGTAATCAACGGGGGCATCCTAAAACAAAACAAAGGAATCAATTCTCCCGAAGCCTCTTTTTCGGCTAGAGCGATAACTGAGAAAGATTATGCGGATATTCTTTTTTGCGTTGAGCGAGGAGTAGAGTTTATCGCACTTTCGTTTGTTCGCAGCGCTCAAGAAGTCAGACACTTGAAGAATTTTATCACCGAACGAGGTAAGAAAATTTTGGTGATATCTAAAATTGAAAAGAGAGAAGCTTTAGCTAATTTAGATGAAATCATCGATGCTTCGGACGGTATTTTGGTGGCTAGAGGCGATTTGGCCGTCGAGGTTGGAAACGAGAGAGTTCCGGTTCTGCAGAAAAAGATCGTTCGTCGGTGTAATCTAAGAGGAAAATCGGTCATTATCGCGACCCAAATGCTCATGTCGATGGTCGACAACCCTCGCCCGACTCGAGCTGAGGCCTCTGACGTGGCCAACGGAATTGTCGACGAAACAGATGCTTTGATGTTGTCCAATGAAACCGCTGTCGGAAAGTATCCGGTTGAATCGGTTCATATGATGAAAAGAATTATTGAAGAAATGGAGTGTGAGCCCTTTCCGCAACCCATTCTTTACAATGAGTGGTTATTGCCGCCCGAAGGACAATTAGCGGTTGCGTTATTGCAAAGCGCAGTGCGATTAGCCTCTATCGTAAAGGCAAGATTAATTGTTGTTGTGACTCAATCGGGTCAGTCTGCATTATTAACCTCCAAGTGTCGTCCCAACAATCGAGTTTTGGCTATCACCGGAAATATTGAAACCTACCGACAACTTTCCATGAAATGGGGAGTTGAAGGGTTATTTATGGAGGATATGGCGACTTTGATGACCCAAACCTCCATGTTTGAAGCGATTGGTCAGAGGCTTCTCGCTAAGGGGCTTTGTAACACGGGTGATAAACTTGTTATTACTGCAGGGCTTCCAAGAGCTGCTCACGGATCCACCAATACTATAAAAGTTCATCAAGTTTAAAAGAGAACAAAATTGAGACGGTCGTTAATTCGGGCTATAATGAAATTCAGGTCAGAGTTTTCCCATCTGAATCTGTTTCGTTTTCCTTCTAATTTTCTCAAATTAACTTTAGGTGTTATGAACTCTCAATATCGCCTTTTTGTGCGTTTGCCTCTTTGGGTTTGTCTTGGTTTATTATGTTTCATGGGGACTTTTTCCAAACGAGGTTTGTTGGATTGGCGTCGCATGATCGAGCAAAACGATAAGCTGGAACAAAAAATTTCCGAAATGGCCCAGCAAAGGGTTTTCATCGAGAGACAAATTGAAAGTTTTAAAAGTAGCAAAGACGAGCAAGAACGAGTTGTTCGTCAAGTTTTAGGGTATATTAAGCCCCATGAAACCGTCATTGAGTTTCAATAATCTATTGGCATTTATATGAGTTCTCTAAAGTTTGTCGTTTCAGCTCCAACTAGAGCCGATCTTGCCGGCGGGACTTTAGACCTTTGGCCTCTTCACTGTGTTTTCGGAAATACTAAAACCATTAATGTTTCCATCGACCTTAAAGCCGTTTGCCATTTTGAGTTTACAGAGGCTGCCACCAGGCTCGTTGAAGTTCAAAAATCCCAAGGGTCGGCCTATACTTTTACCGATCCGCAATTAGGAAATGAGCTGGAAAATGTTCCCAAAGAGGTTAAATTTCCTGTGGCTATCGTTAGCAGGTTCTTGTCTCAATATCCCATTCAGCGAGACTTCCATTTAAAGATCAAGTTTGATACCCAAGCTCCGGTAGGAAGCGGGTTAGGAGGGTCCTCTACTTTGTGTGTGGCCTTACTTAAAGGATTAGGTCATTTAGTCGGACAATTTAAACATGAAGGTTGGCAATGGGACATGATGGCGTGGGCGAGAGATATTGAAGCCGAATATCTCAAAACCCCCACGGGAACTCAGGACTATCTGGGTGCTCTTTTTGGAAGTCTAAGTTGTTTTAATTATCAGATAGGCCAAATCAAGCATCAAACCTACTCCGAAAAGGTTGTTCAGGAATTAGAGTCTCGCATGTTAGTTCTCTTCTCAGGGGAAATGCATCACAGTGGTCTAAGTAATTGGGAAGTTTTCAAAAAGGCTTTAGAAGGAGACTCCCGAGTTCTCTTAGGCCTTAAAGCGATTAGAGAGATTGCCGAGACTCTAGATGAAGAGCTTAAAAAAACTTCTGTCGATTGGAAGAGGGTTGGCTTTTTACTGAGTGAAGAGTGGAGAACGAGGAAAGAGACTTTGGGAGTTGATACCGAAAGACTTGATCAAATCATCAAATTTCTTACTTCTCAAAAAGTTGATGGAGTGAAAGTGTGCGGAGCGGCTCAAGGGGGAAGTTTGTTAGTTTTGGTCGACCCTTCCTTAAAAAGATCCCTCACCGAGGCTTGTACAGCTCAGAAAATTCAAGTTTTGCCGACTAGAATCTCATTGGTCGGAGTCGATCTAAAAGCTCTTCCTCGCTAGGTAAATCAGTTGAATCTTGAGTCTTCTTTTGCCAGACTCACCTTCATGGCCAATTACGATGTGATTGTTTTAGGGTTGGGTGCGATGGGGAGTAGTACATCCTACCAATTAGCTAAGCAGGGTCTTCATGTTTTGGGCATCGAGCAGTTTAGTGAAGCTCATGCTTTGGGTTCCTCCCATGGAAAAACACGTCTCATTCGTAAAGCGTATTTTGAACATCCCGATTATGTTCCGCTTCTTCAAAAAAGTTATGAGCTTTGGCATGAGATCGAAGAGTTCTCCCAGGAAAAACTCCTGCACATTACCGGTTTAACTGTTTTTGGAAATCCAGATAGTCAAATCATCAAGGGGATTAAATCTTCTAGAGACGCTTTTAATTTACCTGTGAATGAAATTTCCTCTGCGGAAGCACAAAGATGGAATAAGACATTTATGGTTCCTCAAGGTTTTGTAGGGCTTGAAGAGCCCGGTGCCGGATTTCTTGAAGTCGAAAAGTGTATCGTTGCCTATTTGAAAGTGGCTCGTCGATTAGGAGCGAAACTCAAGTTTCAAGAGCCTTGTTTAAGTTGGGGGGCTGACTCTTCAGGAGTTTGGGTTCAAACGGCCAAAGAAAAGTATTCAGCTAAGAAATTGGTGATAGCTGTCGGAGCTTGGACATCTCAAGTCATTGAGGAGCTAAAACTGAAGCTTGAAATTCGCCGTGTGCCCCAATTTTGGTTTCAAGGAAAAAATTCTTTTGATGTGAGTGAAATTCAAACCTGTTTTGCGTTTGATATGCCTTATGGATTCATTTATGGGTTCCCCCGATTTTCCAATTCAAGGGACATTAAAGTAGCTATTCACAAACCTGGAGCCAGAGTTTCGGATCCCAATCAAATAGATCGTCAATTGACTTCATTGGATCATCAATGGGTAAGTCAGTTTTTAGCTGACGTTTTACCGGACTTGGATCCGATACCCACGGAAGGCTCGGTTTGCATGTACACCATGACCCCGGATGAGCACTTTGTCATCGATCAACACCCTAGATTTGATCATGTTTTTCTCGCTGCAGGTTTTTCAGGCCACGGATTTAAGTTTGCTCCTGTGGTAGGAAAGATGGCTTCAGATTGGGCAGTTGGCTCTAAGGATCTAGAATTAAAGCGCTTTCTTCGATTTAGACCAAATCTTTTTTAAGATCGTCCTAACCAAACCCTAACAGTTTCCCAATTGAAAATGCGCACTAATAGTATTAAAAAATTTTTTAAGCAATTACGCGCGTTGGAGGGATCTTATGTTTGGCGGTTTTATTCCTAAAGAAGGTCGGTTCTTCGAACTTTTTAAAAATCAGTCTAAACTAATCACTGAAGCTGCAGGGGAGTTTAGAGCGTTGCTGGCCCATTTAGATGAAGTAGAAAAAAGGGTGAGAAATATAAAAGATATTGAGCATAAGGGGGATGAAATTATCCATGCTACTATGGATCTTCTCCATAAGACCTTTATCACTCCTTTAGACCGAGAAGACATTCGCGAGCTCTCTAGCAAACTGGATGATGTTCTTGATTTTATTGATGCTGCTGCTCAACGGGTACTCTTATACGAAATTAAGCAAATGCCGAACGAGGGGCGAGAGTTAGCAGAGGTTTGTGTTCAGGCGGTTCAAAAAGTTGAAACAGCTGTCGGTTATCTCGATAATTTGAAAGATCCCAATGCAATAAAAAAGATTTGTGTCGAGATTAATCGTCTTGAGAATGAAGCTGATTATATTTTGAGAGCTGCTGTGGCGAAGTTATTCAGAGATGAAAACGATATTAAAAACTTAATTAAGTTTAAAGAGGTTTACGAAATTTTAGAAACGGTGACAGATCGCTGTGAAGATGTAGCTAATATTATCGACGGCATCGTTTTGGAGTACGCTTAATAGAAAGTGAGTCTTTTGTGGGAACTCTAGTCATTGTTACCATTGTTCTGGCTCTAATTTTTGATTTTATTAATGGCTTTCATGACGCCGCAAACTCCATTGCGACAGTTGTTTCAACAAGAGTTCTAAAACCTCAATGGGCTGTTGCTTGGGCGGCTTTTTTTAACTTTATTGCATTCGCGCTTTTCGATGTACATGTGGCTAAGACCATCGGCAAAGGAGTCATCAACCCCGCTATTGTGGACCCGATGCTTATTTTTGCAGCTCTTTTAGGAGCGATTATTTGGAATCTTATCACTTGGTACTATGGGCTTCCCTCAAGTTCCTCTCACGCTTTGATAGGTGGGTTAAGCGGTGCTGCTGTGGCTAAAGTAGGAGTCTCCGGAGTTATCGCCTCCGGATTTTTTAAAATTGGATCTTCGATTGTTTTGTCGCCGATGCTGGGAATGTTACTTGGCTTTGTTTTTATGGCTTTAGTTTCAAGGGCTCTTTTTAGAGCGGCTCCAAGAAAAGTGGATGGTTGGTTTAGAAAATTACAATTGGTTTCGGCCTCCTTATACAGCATTGGTCACGGGGGAAATGACGCACAAAAGACGATGGGGATTATTGCTGTTCTTCTGTTTTCTGTAGGAAAACTGGGTACCGGAGATAAGTTTGAAATTCCTCTTTGGATTGTATTGACTTGTCATGCGGCTATGGGGCTTGGCACTCTATTTGGGGGATGGCGAATTGTGGAAACTATGGGGATGAAAATAACCAAGCTTCGACCTGTAGGGGGCTTTTGCGCCGAAACAGCCGGAGCCATTACTCTGTTTTTCGCCACCGGACTTGGGATACCGGTTTCTACGACTCATACAATCACGGGATCTATTATTGGTGTAGGAGCGGTTAATAAAGTTTCGGCCGTTCGTTGGGGAATCGCTGAGAAAATCATTTGGGCTTGGATTTTGACTATTCCTGCTTCGGGTTTTGTGGCTGCAATGACATTTTGGATTGGAATTCATTTTTCGAGATAGGTGAAACTCCCACTCGATTGATTCGCTCGATCTTATAAAATTAAAATATAGCTGGTGAAAGTCGTTTGTCTTATTCGAACCCCATTTATTACGTTGCGTAGCAAGATAGCGTGAGGTAAGAAAATGGAACCAACCAGTCTTTCTTTAACGGGGCGTAGCGCAGTTGGCTAGCGCATCTGCTTTGGGAGCAGAGGGTCGTGGGTTCAAGTCCCGCCGCCCCGACCAGTTTTTACGGGTCCAGCCCAGATACATAGACATCCTTGCGAATTTTTCGTGGAGTTGCCTGTCTGTAATTCGGCTTGGGATATCCAGGATAGTGTTAAACCAAAACCCAAAAGAGCTATTCTAATAAACTTGTGCAAACTTCCCCCTGACCTGCACTTGAGGTTGAGTTACAACAATGGTGACTCATTGGATCAATCAAAGGATTGACGAGCCGAAACTAATATTTTTTTGAGTGATTTCAGATGTTTTGGTGATAAGCAAAGGGTTTTATTCATCCGCAATATTAAGTAGCCCTTTTTTTAGCTCCTCCGTTGGTGGGTTTTTCCCAATCCAGGTAGAGAGTAAGGCCTTTCCCCAGTTTCCCCCTGGCATACTTCCTCGAGTGATTCGATTCAGTTTAAATTCAGTTTTATCTTTTGAAAAAAGATACTCGAAAAGATCGCCTTCTTTTGCATTCGGCATTATGGCTTTCAGCTGGGAGAGTTCGACTTTGAACTGCGAAGAGTTGCTTTCAAAGGCTTTATCCCAGGCTTCGTTGATTTGTTCCTTAGAGACATCCCTAAAAAACTTCATCATTAAAGTTTTGGGCTCCTTTGAGCTGAGAATTTTATCCGGATCTTTTGCAACTTCATTTAGATAAAGGGCCGCCGCATATACTTTTACTTTAAAAACGGTAGCTTTGCGAAGACCTAGCCCATTGAGCTTCAGAGTTTGGTTATCGAGTAATACTGAATCTGGAAATTCAATGCCTTCAGTTTTTACTCCCAGACTTTGTCCATTCGAGATTAAGTTAAGAATCAATCCTAAGTTTAAAATAAGTAACTTCATGCACCACCTTTTGAAGCTAGATGTATACATCGAGAGAGTACTGTTAA
>Ga0194132_10008177_pt1 | contig 15104 bp, 11 predicted proteins | sample TA2KigOf80mmetaG_FD_148612 | JGI IMG/M metagenome (GOLD analysis project Ga0194132, IMG submission 148612) | Freshwater microbial communities from Lake Tanganyika, Tanzania - TA2015054 Kigoma Offshore 80m | ecosystem: Environmental > Aquatic > Freshwater > Lake | place: Tanzania: Lake... | reverse complement strand
AACCATAACCAGCGATCGTCTTGATTTGTCATTGGCGATTCCTTAGCGTTAGTAACTGACTTTGACCGTGCGGACGACGGCGCGTTCGCTGCGCTCATTAACAAAACCGACGGCGCCTTCGGCGAGCTGATTGTCCATCCAGTGGTCGACGGGGACACCGTTGACCTGAGTGGAAAACTGGGAGCCGCGAACGTCCAGAATCACGCGCGCCGGCTTGGACATGTCGATCGGCTGCTTTAGTTCGGTGACCCGGTGCGGCTGCTCTTCTCCGTTGACGACGGCGAACTTCACGATTTGAGCCTTCTGCTGCGAGCCTTCTCCGGTCCACTCCAGCTTCATGCGGTAGTAGTTGCGATTGTCCTTTACCCGGAACGCCCAGCCGATGGCGTGCTGTTCGGCGGAGGCGGAAAATTCGAAGATGTAGTCGCGTTTGCCGCGGGCGGGCTTGTAGAGGGTAATCTGCCGGCCGCGCGCCGAACCGGTTGCGTCGCCGGCCCAGTCGGTTAACCAGCTATCGGCGCCCATCGTGATCTGTCCCGCGGGCGGGGCCGATCGCGGAAGGACGACATCCTTGGGCTTGCCGGAACCGCTGTAGATGAATCCGCCAGCAGCGCAGAGCACCAATACAGCAGCGATCGCCCATTTGGCCTTGCCGCCCGAGGCGGACTCTTCTTTGACGCCAAATGTCGGCGCGGCCGATTGCACTTCGACCGGGGCCTTGACAGGCTCAGGTTTAACTTCGGCCTTCCGAACCTCCGACTCTTTTTTCGGCTCGGGCTTAAGAGTCTCTTCTTTTTTGGCGTCTTGCTTTTTCGACTCGGGCTTGGAAACCGGCTCGGATTTGCGCGCTTCTTCTTTCTTCGATTCGGCTTTCGCCTTAGAGGGTTGCGAATCGAATTGCTTGATGCGCGCGGCTTCGCGATCCTTCAGCTCCTGTGCCCGGCGGGCGGCCAGTTGCGCGGCGTTCTCCTTTACCGTTTCCTTGGCTTGCTCTTTCGGCTGTGCCTTCGTTTCGACCTTTGGCGCGGCCTTCGCCTCCGGATCTTCAGGCTTGGGTGCGAAGGCGTAGCGCGGCCGCAGGGGGAGAATTAGCGGCTTCGGTAAGTGGATCCGCAAACGAGGGGCGACAACCGCGGGCTCGGGCACGGATACATCGACGGGGATCTGGTGGTCCAACGCGTGCGTGTACTCCAGCCGTGGACGCAACGCCGGGATGGTCTTGTGAGAGACGGGTGAAGGAACGGTTTCGGGAGCGGGAGCGGGCAGCGTTTCCAGATGGGCGGGCGGTCCGTCGATCAGTGCGTTCATTGCGGGGTTGGAGGAAAGCGGGCCATCCAGTCCAACGATGGGAAACGCATAACCGAGCGAAGCGCGCCATTCCGGTTCGACCGATACGGCGGGCTCATCCGTCCACGCGAAACCGGGTACCGCGGAAAAAGATACAGCCCAAGAAGAGGGCCACGGGCGGCGGAGACAGATCGCGGGATAACTCGGCTTGACCGATTCGGCGAGAGCGGTCAAGTCATCGGAGAACGCGCCGGGCGTCTGTGGCATGCACAAATCCAGCGGGCGAGGGGCAGTAGAGGGATGAGACCGTAAAGGCAACACCGCAAGCATGGGTGCGTTTTCCCAAAAAAAATTTCGCTTCGGGAGGCGCCTCGGGCCCTTGGGGTTTGGCCGGTTCGGCGACGGCGACAGCGCCTTCGTTGCGGCTGACCGTCGACGGGGCGGCGCGTTGCACCGTCGTGACGCGCCTTGGTTGCATCAGCCGGCGCACAGCAAGTTTGTCGGACTCTTCCTGTGAGGCTTTGCGGCACTCTTCGGAGCAGAATTCCGAGGCGCCTTTCCATTTGGAAAAGCGGTCCGATTCATTCCCGCAATGAAGACACTTCATTTGTCTCGGTGGATTCCTTGGAATTAGAGTACTGGGCTTCTCGGTTCAGTACCAGACGGTAAATGCCCTATTCGTACATCGAATGAGTAATTCCCTGACCGCCTTCCTAGGGAGTTCCACCGAGGCGCGTACAGGCTTGCCCTCGTTATCGGAGGGTTAAGGTCAAAGCTTCATTTGGTCCTAAAGTTCTACGACGATTCTGGCGATCATTCTTCTGTCCACACGAATGCACGGTGGACAAGACAACGAGGAGATAAGGGACGCAATTATGGCGAAGTTCGAACAGTTTCAAAAATCCGTCGACGGCCTGCGAGCCGCGATTCCGGAACTCAAGGGTGTGCTGCTGGCCTCCACTGAAGGTTTGCCGATCGCTCATTCACTTTCTAACGGGACCGACCCCGCGCGCATGGCCGCGATGGCGGCCGCGGCGTCCAGTCTGGGGCAGCGCGTGAGCGATACGCTTCAAGCGGGCGCTTTTGAAGAGATTTCGGTCGCGGGCAACGACGGACAGATCTTTCTGTACTCGGCCGGCAACAAAGGGGTTCTGGCGGTGCTCGGGCCAGCCGCCTGCAATGCGGGCCTGGTGCACCTGGAAGCGCGCGGAATCGCCCGAGAAATCGGCGAACAGTTTAATTAACGCTCCCAGAACGCGCGCGAGCGCTATCTCTTCGATCGAGGCGGACCTCCGGTGAGGTCCGCCTTTTCTGCGTTATGATCGTTTCCTATGAGATTCCTACTTGTTCTGACACTCGGCCTTGCCGCGTTTTCCCAATCCGCCGACGAAGCCGCCGTGCGCGCTGCGCACCAGGCGTACATCAACGCCGCCAAGGCGGGGGACGCCGCAGGACTTTCGAAACTGTTCGCCGATAACCTGCAATACAGCCATTCCAACACCAATCTTGAGAACAAAGCCGAGGCCATCGCCGCTCTCGTCAAAGGCAAGAGCAATTTCGAAGTGCACGAACAGAAGATTAAAGTCTTCGGCAGGGCGGCGACGATTCGCGCGAAGGTGACCGCCCACAATGCGACGGGCGACATTCCGTTGACGATCCTTTTGGTATGGGTTAAGAAGGGCGGCGCGTGGCAGTTGACCGAGCGGCAAACGACGCGAATTCCGGCGAAGTGAGGGCTTGCCTGGCAGTCGCTGAGCGCGGGGGACGAACCTTAAATCTTTACCGGCTTGCCCTGCACCGCCGACTCATGGGCGGCGATCGTGGCCTCGTTAATGTGCCAAACATCATTCAACGGCATGTCGTTTGGCTTGCCGTTGAATGCCGATTCCAGAAACTCGATGAAGATCGAACGCTTTGGCGGAAGCTCGCTCATTACATACTGCTTGGAGCCTTCGCGCAGCACCGTTAGCCCGGTCGCGGCGAGATACTCGACCACGCCATTCGATCCGGCGATGCGGAGGCGGTCGTCTCCGTGTGTCGGGGCCGATTCGCTGCGGTAGTAGTCCATGTGGAGCGACGCCGTGCCGCCGTTGTCGAGTTTCAGCACCGTCGACGTTGTGTTTTCCATCTGGCCGATCCCGGGCGGCGCGGCGACCTGCGATTGATACGAAAACGCCTCGGTGTAGTTTCGACCGGTGGTCCAACGCATGAGGTCGAACATATGGATGCCAATCCAGAGAATGGTGCCGCCGTAGGTTCTTCGATCCTTGAACCACTGAAGACGCTCGCCCGCCTTGTAGGACTTCTGCGAGGAGATCATACCGACGGTGCCGACGGCGCCGTCGGTGACTAATTTCTTCAAGGCAAGGTAGGGCGGCTCGTAACGCATTGGGAGGATCAGGCTAATCGGCTTGCCCGATTTGACGATCGCTTTTTTGGCGCGTTCGTAATCGGCGCGACTGGTGGCCAGTGGTTTTTCGGCAATCAGGGGCAGGCCGCGCTCGGCGCAGGCGACAATCGAGGCCGCGCGGTCGCCGTTCGACGTACAGACACCGATGATGTCGAGCTTTTCAGCATCGAGCATGCGGCGGTAGTCGGTGTAGGCGGTGGCCTTGGCCGCGGCCGGGCGTTTTGCAAATTTCTTGTGCTCGGCGGGATCGCTTTCGGCGAAAGCGACGAGTTCGACGTCAGGCAGATCTTTCAGCGGTTCAACGATATCGCCGACGTGTCCGAGAACACCGGCGAGACCGAGCCGCAGCTTGCGCGGCAGTTTAACGACGGGCGCGGCCAGCATCGCGCGGCGAGTGATGAGCACCATGCGACTAGAATATAAGCAAACCCATCCGATGCGGTACTTCTACTTTTTCCTCGGCCTGACTTGTTTCGCACAACCGCGCGCCGCGTTCCAGCGCGACGTTCTTCCCTTCCTCGAAAAGCGCTGCGTTATGTGCCACAACGAAAAGCTCAAGAACGCGGATCTGAATCTCGCGCGGCTGCGCAATCCCGACGAAGCGCTGCGCGAACGCAACGTTTGGGAGGACGTTCTCGAAAAAGTTCGCAACAACGAGATGCCGCCGCCGGCGATGCCACGACCTTCGCAAAAAGAACTGCTCGGCCTCTCGAATTGGATCGACCGGCAAATCGCGCGGATTGACGCGACCGCCAAACCGGAACCGGGCCGCGTAACCGCGCGCCGTTTGAACAAGGTCGAATACAACAATACGATCCGCGATCTGTTCGGCGTCGCATTTCAGCCCGCCGACGATTTTCCGAACGACGACTCCGGCTACGGCTTCGACAACATCGGCGACGTGCTGTCTCTCAGCCCGGTGTTGATGGAAAAGTATCTGAGCGCCGCCGAGCGCGTCGCGAATTTAACGATCGTATCCGGGAAGCCTGGCAAGGCGACTCTCAATCGATATCCCTCCGACAAAGCCGGGCTCGATCCCTCGCCTGGCGCAATGACGGCCAAACACTGGTTCCCAGCCTGGGCCGAGTACGAGATTCAAGTGCGCATGGTCGATCGGCGCCGCGATGGCGCGCCGGTGCGGCTTGCGCTCCTGGTTGACGGCGAGATCGTGAAGAGCGCGCCCTATGAGGCCACGCAAAACGGGCCGAATCGCATCCTTCGCCACACGATGGCGCTGACACCCGGATCGCATGCGGTGCGCGGCCTTTTCGTCGACGATCAAGAGAAGCCGGTCTCGTCGGCCGATCCGCTCTACGCCAAAAAGGGCGCCGGGGACGTCTCGGCGCGCGATATTTTCGTCGACTACATCGAAGTGCGCGGACCGTTTGAGAAGAAAGATCTGCCGGCGACCGACGCGCACCGCCGCGTCATGGTTTGCACGGATTCGACGGCGGCGTGCGTGGAACGCATTGTGGGCAATCTGTTACCGCGTGTTTGGCGCCGGGATGTAACGTCCGCCGAAGTTGCTAAGGTAGCGGGTTTCGGCGCGCGCGCGCTCGCGCAGGGCGAGACAATCGAACGCGCCGCGCAGTACGCCATCCAGACGATGCTCATTTCGCCGCACTTCCTGTTCCGCATCGAGAAACCGGGACGCGCCGGCGAAGTACACGCCATTTCCGAGTTCGAGCTCGCGAGCCGTTTGAGTTATTTTCTTTGGAGTTCGACGCCAGATGAGGCGCTGCTCGCGGTGGCGCGCAGCGGGAAGCTTCGTTCTTCGATCGGCGCGCAGATTAAGCGGATGCTGGGCGACCCACGCGCGGCTTCGCTTGCCGAAAACTTCGCGGGCCAGTGGCTGCAACTGCGCAATCTGGAATCGCACAAGCCCGATCCGGAGAAATTTCCGCAATTCGACGAATCGCTGCGCGATGCGATGGCGCGTGAGACGCGGATGTTCTTCGAAACGATTCTGCGCGAGGACCGCTCCGTTCTGGAATTTCTGGACTCCGACTACACCTTCTTGAACGAGCGCCTGGCGCAGCACTACGGTATCGACGGCATCAAGGGCGAAGAGTTCCGGCGCGTCGCGCTAACCGACAAGGCGCGCGGCGGCGTTCTCTCGCACGCTTCGGTGCTGACCATCTCTTCCTACCCGACACGTACCTCGCCGGTGATTCGCGGGAAGTGGATCATGGAGAATCTTCTCGGCACGCCACCGCCGCCGCCACCCGCCAACGTTCCCGAATTGAACGAGGCCGCGGTCGGCAACACCGGCACGCTGCGGCAACAGCTTGAGCAGCACCGCGCCAGCGCGACGTGCTCGGTCTGCCACAACAAGATGGATTCGCTGGGCTTTGGCCTGGAGAACTTCGATCCCGTCGGTAGATGGCGCACGATGGACGGCAAGTTTCCGGTCGATTCCGCGGGAGCGCTGCCGGGCAACAAAACGTTCAAGACTCCCGGCGAAATGCGCGCGCTACTAAAGGCCGATCCCAAGGGCTTCACCCGGTGTTTGACCGAGAAGTTGCTGACCTACGCTCTCGGCCGGGGCCTTGAGAAGTTCGACCGCCCAACGGTGTCCAAAATTTGTAATAAACTGGCAGCAGGCGATTATCGGATGTCTTCCCTCATCCAGGCAATCGCCGAAAGCCTCCCCTTCCAGTACACAAAATGATCACCCAACGCCACCTTTCCCGACGCACGCTGCTTCGCGGTCTCGGCACCGCGATCGCGCTACCGATGTTCGATGCGATGACGCCCGCGATGGCCGCGCCCGCGCGCAGCGGCCCGGCGCCGCTGCGGATGGCGTTCACGTATGTGCCCAACGGCATCATCATGGAGAACTGGACGCCGGCGGCCGACGGTAACGCGTTTGAGTTCTCGCGCATCATGAAGCCGCTCGCGCCGTTCCGCGAAAAGATGCTGGTGCTCTCCGGACTCACGCACAATAACGGCCGTGCGCTGGGCGACGGTCCCGGCGATCACGCCCGCGCGGCGGCGAGTTTTCTCACCGGCGCGCATCCGCGCAAGACGGCGGGCGCCGATATCAAGAACGGCGTGTCGGCCGATCAGATCGCCGCGATCACACTCGGCAACCGCACGCGCTTTGCGTCGATCGAACTCGGCATCGAGCACGGCCGCATCGTAGGTAACTGCGACTCCGGCTACTCGTGCGCGTATTCGAATTCCATTTCGTGGCGCTCGGAAGCAACGCCAATGCCGCCCGAAGTCAATCCGAAACTTGTGTTCGAACGGCTTTTCGGCAACGGCGATGTGGCCGAAACCGCGGCGTCGCGGGCAATGCGCAAGTCGATTCTCGACTACGTGCGTGAAGACGCCGCCACGTTGCAGTCGTCTCTTGGTGTTTCCGATAAGCGCAAGCTCGACGAGTACCTCACCAGCGTTCGTGAAATTGAGAAACGCATTGAAGCCTCCGCGAACACCGTCGGTTCAACGGATGCGCCTTCGCTTGAGAAACCGGAAGGCATCCCGGTTGATTTCGAAGAACACGTGCAGCTGATGTTCGATTTGCAGACGGTCGCGTTCCAGACCGATTCGACGCGCATCTCGACGTTCATGATCGGCCGCGAGGGATCAAACAATACCTATCGCCAGATCGGTGTGCCCGATGCACACCACGGCATCTCGCATCATCGCGGCGAGGCGGAAAAGATCGAAAAGCTGACGAAGATCAACGAGCACCATCTGGTTCAATTCGCTAAGTGGATTGAAAAGCTGTCGAAGATTCAGGACGGCGACGGCTCGCTGCTCGATCACTCGATGATCGTTTATGGCTCGGGCCTTTCCGACGGCAATCGCCATCATCATCACGATCTGCCGATCGTCATCGCCGGCGGCGCTAACAAGTCGCTCTCGATGGGCCGGCACGTGCGCTATGCCAAGGACACGCCGTTGACGAATCTTTACGTTTCGCTGCTTGACCGGTTTGGGGTCAAGCCGGAAACGCTGGGCGATTCGAATGGGCGGTTGACGGACCTCTAGGCTCGATGTGACATTTTCCGAGCTAGCTCGAAAGGTCGATGATCGATTTCGATTCGATGACCTGAAGAGCCAGGCGATTGAGCCGAGCGGCCAGTCGACGGACTCGGACTTCTACTTTGGATTTGTATTGTGGGCGATGCTGGCCGGCATGCCGGAGGCGACCGAAGCTCGAGTGGCATCGGCGCTCTTCGCGGCAATCGGAGTGCTCGCCTATCGGTGGGTACGGGCCCGGTGCGGATTGGCCATCCGCCCGCCATGGATGCTCCTTGCCGTGCAAATGGCCTTAATGCTTGCCCTGGGCGCACCAATCTTTTTCTTCGCGAGTCCGAAGACGGCCTGGCCGGTCTACAACAACGTCTTCGTTCCGGCGATGGGTGTTTCGGCGCTGTGCCTCGCCGTCTCCGCCGCCATCGCCAGAGCGCTGTTTCAGCGACTGCGCGCCGGATCAAGATACGGAACATACCTAACGAAAACCGAGTTGTTTCAAGGCCGCGAGTATCGCAACGAGCACGGATCCGCCTTCTTTTGGCAATGCGTTGCCAGCGTCGCCGGACGTCCGGTTTTGTTGTTGTTACCAACGGCGTTGGTCACGCTGATTTGTCCCGAATGGCTGGTCCATTACGCAGCAGCCGGAGTGTTGGCGGTCACGGTGGCGTATCGGATCGGCGCGGGAATCGACGCGCGGCTCGATGTAATCGGTGAAGTGTATGTTGGACGATTCTTGCGTGGCGCGGCGGTCCTGGTTTCGATCGCGTCGATCGTATTGGCGATCGCGAGACTCTTCGGAGTATCGTACGTAACGACGGTGTTCGATTCCAGTTCCGGCTTTACCATCGCCACGTTCTTCATTTTTGTTTACGCGGCGGCATGGTGGTTTGAATATTGGATCGACCGGCTGCTCGGGCAAGAGTTAATGCAGTTTCTCGACCCGTCCGCGACCGTAGCGACTGCGATTTCCTACGATTACCAAGCCGCGGAATGCACAAGCGTCCCCCGTGATCAGCGCGAGTTGCGCCTGCACGGCATGGGCCGGTTCCTCGCTTTCCGCGCCAACGGAGAGACACCTTATTTCCACTCCTGGAGCCACGCGGAGTTCTTCAAGGTACTTGCGTACAGCGGCGCTCCCGGTGGCAAGGCAGTACCGCAGCCGCAGCTCATTGCGCATCGCATTGAGCAGTTCCGGGTCCTGGTCGCGATTGTGACGATCGTCGCCTTCGGCGGCAGCGCGTTGTGGCTGAGCAGGCTTCCGCAAGAAGCGGAACTTATCGTCGGCGAAAACAGCATAGAAGGGGTTCGGCTTGCCGACCTACTGCACCAGAACACCGAGGAAAAGCCATTTGTCATGGTCGCGGCGTCTGGAGGCGGTACGCGTGCGGCATTGTTCTCCGGTTTTGTTCTGGAAGCGTTGCACCCAATCGGGCGCAAGCGGTTCATTGCAGGCAGTGGCGTATCGGGGGGCGCGGCGGCGCTTGCGATATATGCAGCGAAAGGCTCAGTGGTGTGTGATGCCACCAAACCCTACATTCGCGATGTCATCCAGCGCTCCATTGAATGGCGGATGATCAAAGGCGGCCGAACTGGAACACTGCTCGCCGAGAGTTTCGAACGCGGTTGGCAGAGTGACAAGAGATTCGAGGACATTAGGGACTTCGGACTGATTTTCAACACAACGCTGGCTGGTCACTTCCAGCGCCTCCAAGGGGAGACAGAAGCGCTGCCGGAACTATCGGCGCGTCATTTCAAACGCACCACATCGGAACGCGCCGGCGATCGGCTCCTGTTGACAAACCTCGACATCGACGGCGCCTTCACGGAAAAACACAAACCTGTGCTTGTTACCAACGGGAAAACACCGCTTACTCACGCAGCAGCGCTCTCGGCCAACTTTCCGCCCGTATTTACGAATGCCGCCATCGACGTTGCGGAAAAGGATCGATATTGGGTCACTGACGGCGGCGCGGCAGACAACTCCGCTCTCGAAATGTTGCTCTTCAGCATCCGCCACGCCTTGCGCGGCTGGAACGGCCCGCTTCCGAAGATTCACATCGTTGTGATCGACGCCTCCGGCATCAGCGAGGGCTACGCGCAAACACGTGGAATCGAAAGCGCTATCGGAGCCGGAGCGCAATTCGCGAAGTATCTTCATTCGGAACTTCTGCGCGGCCTCTCCGAGCAATATGCGAAGCAACCAGGCGACTTCCAGATCACCGAAGTCCGCATGCCCCGCTTTCTGCGAGAACCCGGCGCAATCGGCACGCACTGGATGATGCAGCCGCACACGCGATTGCATATCAACGGCACCACGCGGACATTCAATGATCTCGATCTCGCCTTCGCGATCAGCGCCGCATACAAAAACTCGAGCCCGTCGAGAACGGCGGAACTCATTCAAGTCATCCGCGAATCGTCAGAATTCAAAAACACCTGGCCCGCACTGCTGAAGGCCGTCCTCTAACGCAGGCCTCTGCTGTCAACGCAGCCCGTCTCCCGCTTCATCGACGAAGGCGATCGATTCCGCCTTCGGTTTTGAAGGCGCCAACGCGGCACCGCGAAGGGCAACTCCCAAGCGACGTATCATATCAGTCGTGAGATGGATTCTGTTCGCCGCGGCGGCGCTTTATGCCGCCGGACCGCAAGTCATTCAGAAGCGTTGTTTGTCGTGTCACAACGACACCGCGAAAATGGGCAATTTGAGCCTGGCGACACGCGCCGGCGCGGAACGCGTGCTTGCCGGCCGGCTGATCGCGCGTGTGGACGCTGGCCAGATGCCGCCCGGCGGCGGACTGAATGACGACGAAAAAGCGCAGGTGCGCGAGTGGCTCAACGCCGGCGCCAAGTGGGACGGCATCGCTGCGCGTCCGCGCGCGGGGAGCGATTGGTGGTCGCTGCAGCCGGTGCGGAAACGGGAAGGCTCAATCGATACATTCATCGAAGCGGCGCTGCGCGCGAAGGGCCTGGCGCTATCCGGGTCCGCCGACAAACGCACGCTCATTCGGCGCGCGACGTATGACATCACGGGCCTTCCTCCGACGCCCGCGGAGATCGAAACGTTTCTCAACGACAATTCTTCCAACGCATATGAAAAATTGGTCGACCGGCTTCTTGCCTCGCCCGCTTACGGCGAGCGCTGGGGCCGTCACTGGCTCGACGTCATTCGCTATGGAGAGTCGAACGGCTATGAACAGAACCACATTCGTCCGAACGCTTGGGCGTTTCGGGACTACGTGATTAACGCCTTCAACAGCGACACTCCATTTCCCCGTTTCATCCTCGAACAACTCGCCGGCGATGTGATCGCGAAGGACAATCCCGCGATTGAGGCAGCGACAGGATTCCTCGTGGCAGGCCCGCACGACACGGTCGGCAATCAGAATGAAGCCGCGCGACGACAGCAACGCGCCGATGATCACGACGACATCGTTAACGCCACGGCATCGGCATTTCTCGGCCTGACTGTCAACTGCGCGCGCTGTCATGATCACAAGTTCGATCCCATTCAGCAGGCCGATTACTACCGCATCGCGTCGATCTTCAATGGCGTGTATCACGGTGAGCGCGAAGTCGCCACGCGAGAGCAACGCGAGGCTTATCGGAGAAAAGCGGAGCCGCTGGAAGCGGCGATCGCGACGGCGAAAGCGACGATAGAAAAGCTGCGCGCGGAGGCGGAACCCACGCGAGCCGAAGCAGAAGAACGCGTCCGAGCGCGGCACCGCGAACCCATCACGCCGTTTCTCACGGAAGAAACTTTCGCGCCGGTGGAAGTGCGGCACCTTCGCATCGTAGCGCCGAACGGGGTGCCGGGCGGGCTCGAAGAAATCGAAGTATTCACACCGGCAGGGACGAATGCGGCGCGCGACGCCGTTATTGAAACCTCCACGACGCGCATTGCCGACGGCAACCCCGACGCGTATCATCGCCGGTTCTTGAACGATGGCGCCTTCGACAAGCGGTGGTTTCCCGTTCCGGGCGCACCCGCGACGGTGACGTTGCATTTTCCGGACGCGGTTACGGTCACCAAGACCGCCTGGTCCACCGATCGAGCGAAAGCCTTTCAGGGCCGCTTTCAACAACAAGGTCTGGCGAATTATCGTGTCGAGGTGTCCCTCGACAGAACGACGTGGAAAGCGGTCGCAAGCGGCGACGACCGGCTGCCGCCGCGCAAGGAACTCCAGGAGCGGCTGTTCACGCTCGAAGCACTGACTGCCGGGAATGCGGCCGCCTACGAAGCGGCGGAGAAAGAGCTTTCCACGCTCGAAGCCGAATTGCGCCGCGTGCCCAAACTTCCCACGGCTTACGCCGGCCGCATGAAGCAGCCGGATGACCCGGTCTACCTGCTGAAGGGCGGTAACGTCATGCAGCGCGGCGAAGAGATTGCACCGGCGAGCATTAGTGCACTGAAAGGGTTTTCGCTCCCGCTCGACGCTCCCGAACAGGAACGCCGCGTCGCCTTTGCGAAATGGCTCGGGGACGACAGCAATCCGCTTACCCCGCGGGTCATTGCCAATCGCGTTTGGCACTATCACTTCGGTCAAGGTATCGTGGGGACGCCGTCAGACTTCGGGTACAACGGCGATCGCCCTTCGCACCCGGAACTGCTCGATTACCTTGCCTCACGCCTGATCGCCAACGGCTGGCGGCTGAAGCCGCTGCACAAGGAAATCCTGCTTTCGAAGTCTTACCGGCAACAAAGCGCCTTCAACGCGGCCGCCGCGAAAGTCGACGCAGGAGCGCGGTTGCTCTGGCGCTTTCCGCCCCAACGCCTGCAAGCCGAGTCGTTGCGCGATGCGATGTTGCACGTCGCGGGAGTGCTCGATACAAAACCGGGCGGGCCGAGTTTTCAGCTTTACAAGTACACGGTCGATAATGTTGCGACGTATTTTCCGGTCGAGAAGTTTGGACCGGAGACGTATCGCCGCACCGTTTACGCGCAGTCGGCGCGATCGATCCGCACTGAGTTGCTGAGCGTCTTCGACTGCCCCGACTCTTCCCTTCCCGAGCCGCGCCGTGTCGTGACGACTTCACCGCTCCAGGCGCTGAGCCTCCTCAATCACAGCTTCACGCTCGAAATGGCGGAGGCGTTCGCGCGCCGAATCGGCGATAAACCGGTTCGTTTGGCCTTCGAGTTCGCCTTCGGCCGCTTGCCGACTAGCGACGAAGCCGAGGCAGCGCAGAAGTTTATTCGAGAGAACGGGCTTCCTGCCTTTGCACGCGCGCTCTTTAACGCCAACGAGTTTGTCTATGTCCACTAATCGCCGCCACTTCATCTCCGGACTCGGCGCTATCGCGATGCACGATCTCTTGAACGGCGCGGCGCGTCAACCGCACTTTGTGCCAAAGGCCAAGCGCGTGATTCAGATTTTCTGCCCTGGCGGTGTCTCGCATCTCGATACGTTCGACTACAAGCCTGAGCTCGAAAAACGCAGCGGACAGCCGATGCCGGGCGGCGACAAAGACGTGACGTTTCAGGGCGCGAACGGCAACCTGATGAAGAGCCCGTGGGCCTTTAAGCAACGCGGCCAGTCCGGCAAACCGATCACCGAGATGTTGCCGCATCTCGGCGCGCTCGTTGACGGCATGGCTTTCGTGCATTCGATGCAATCGCGGTCGAACACACATGGGCCGGCGTGTGTCGCGATGAACACGGGTTACGTCTTCGAAGGTTTTCCGTCGGCGGGCGCGTGGACCAGCTACGCGTTGGGCTCGATGAACGACGATCTGCCGGCATACGTGGCGATCCCCGACGTGCGCGGTATTCCTCCGTCTGGCCCCGCGAATTGGACGTCGGGATTCCTGCCCGCCGAGCATCAAGGCATCGCATTCAACGCCGCCGAGCCGATCCGCAATCTGGAACCGCCAGCCGCGATCGACGCGAAAACCGACAAAGCTACGCGCGAATTTGCTGATCTCTTAAACGCCGGTCACGCAGCGCGGCATGAAGGCGACGGCGACTTGAAGGCACGCATCGCGTCGTATGCGCTCGCCGCACGCATGCAGCTCTCAGCGCCTGAAGTTGGAAATCTTGCGTCTGAATCGAAGGCCACTCACGAACTCTATGGCACCGGCGATAGCAATCCATTGCTAGCCGCGTATGCCAAGAACTGTTTGCTTGCGCGCAGGCTCCTGGAACGCGGCGTGCGCTACGTGCAGTTGTATTGCGCCTCGCGCGCTTCGGGTGTCGACGGCTTGCTCAATTGGGACGCGCACAAAACACTCAAAGCCGACTACGACCGCCATTTACCGATACTTGATAAACCGACTGCTGGTCTCATTCGCGATCTGCAATCGCGCGGGCTGCTCAACGACACGCTCGTCTTGTGGACGACCGAATTCGGCCGCATGCCGACGCACCAGGAAGGCACACTTGGCCGAGATCACAACCCGGAGGCGTACACGGTGTGGATGCTCGGCGCAGGTGTAAAAGGCGGAACGTCGCACGGCGCGACCGACGACTTCGGCCGCCGCGCCGTACAGGATATCGCCACGGTCTACGACTTCTGGGCGACGGTACTGCATCTTCTCGGGCTCGATCACGAAAAGCTGTCGTGGTATCACAACGGCCTAAACCGCCGATTGACCGATGTTCATGGGCACGTGCTGAAGAGCCTGTTAGCTTGATAGAGTACAAGCCATGATTAAATCGTCCGCACTGTTACTTGCCGCCGCGCTCGGTCTCTCCGCCGAAGACTTCTGGAAAACGAAACCGTACACCGAGTGGAACGAAAAGGAGGTCAAGCGACTGCTTAGCAGTTCGCCCTGGGCGAAGGAAGTTTCCGGGGTGATGGGCGGCGGCGGGCCCGGCGGTGGAATGCCTGGCGGTGGTGGTCGCGGTGGCGGTGGCGGCGGACGCCGTGGTGGCGGCGGAGGCATGGGCGGTGGCGGCGGGATGGGCGGCGGCGGTGGTGAAGGCGGCGAAGGTGGTGGCGGCGGTATGGGCGGTGGAGGTGGAATGGGCGGCGGTGGTGGCGCGCCACAGGCGTTAGTAAAGATCCGATTCCAGACCGCGCTGCCGATCAAGCAGGCGTTGCTCAAACAAAAGTTTGGGCCCGAAGTCGGGACGGCCGTGCAGGCGCAAGAAATTCTCAAGGCGCAGGAGCAGATCTACCTTGTGGTCTTGGAGGGTCTGCCTCAGCGGATGGCGCAGATGGGCGGCGAAAAACTTCCGGCGATGTTGAAGCGCGGTACGACGATCAAGCGCAGCGGCGACAAAGCGCCGCTGGCGGCCGCGCAGGTCGAGGTCGGCACGATCGGAAAAACGATCGTTGTGTACTTCGCATTCCCGCGCGCCGACGCCATTGCGCTTGAAGAGAAGGAGATCGAGTTCATCAGCAAGATGGGCCCGATGGAATTCAAGAAGAAATTCAAGCTCGCCGAGATGGTCTTCGACGGAAAACTCACGCTCTAACGGAAT
>Ga0194132_10008176_pt1 | contig 15104 bp, 14 predicted proteins | sample TA2KigOf80mmetaG_FD_148612 | JGI IMG/M metagenome (GOLD analysis project Ga0194132, IMG submission 148612) | Freshwater microbial communities from Lake Tanganyika, Tanzania - TA2015054 Kigoma Offshore 80m | ecosystem: Environmental > Aquatic > Freshwater > Lake | place: Tanzania: Lake... | reverse complement strand
AGCGGAAACCGTCCCTGGAAGTAGTGCGCGACGGCCACGTTGACCAGATAGCGCAGGACTCCGCCGGTGCCCGCGCCGAGGAAAACCGCGACCAGCGACCGGATCACAGCCGGTATGCCTCGACCGCCGTTCCGCCCAGCAAACGGTCCCGCTCGCTGCGCGACAGCGAACTGGCGAACTCCAAAACCTGGTCCCGCCAACGGCCATAGGAAGTGGCCACCAGCATCACGGGCCAATCCGATCCGAACATCAGCCGCCGCGGCCCGAAACATTCCAGGGCGTGATCCATGTACGGACGCACGTCACCGGGCTCCCAGTTCGCCCAATCTGCTTCGGTGGCGATCCCCGATAGCTTGCAATAGACGTTCTCGAATTGAGAAATCTCGCGCAACTGGCGTGCCCAGGGTTCCATGACACGTTGCCGGATCCGCGGTTTTGCGATATGGTCGAGCACGAAGATCTGTCCGGGAAACGCGCGGACCAGCCGGATCGCCTGATCGAGATGCCGTTCGTGGATGAGGATGTCGTAGGTGAGTCCGTGGCGGGCGAGTTGTCCGATTCCCCTCCGGAACGCCGGGTCGTCCATGAGTTCGTTGGCCGGCTCATCCTGCAAAATGTGCCGGACGCCGCGGAACTTCGGATGGACCGCCAGTTCCTCCAAGACCGCGCCGGCACTGGGACCGGCTAGCGGGACCCAGCCCACGACGCCAGCTATGAACGGGGTGGCATCGGCGATTTCAAGCAGCCACCGGGACTCCTCCACCGTCTGCCGGACCTGCACTGATACGGCACGTTGAACACCCCCCGCCGCCATTTCCGCCGCGAGGTGCGCGGGCAGGTAGTCCTGCCTCAAGACCGCCATGGAATCCGGGATCCACCCGTACTCGGCAGTGGTGTATTTCCAGAAGTGGTGGTGCGAGTCGACGATGCTCACGTCACGAATAGGCCTCGTCCAGCAGTTCGATCACGTGCCGGACAGGCTGTCCACCGCCATGCTGGCAAACTCCCGCCCGCAACTGGATCATACACCCCGGATTCGCGGTCGCGATCACGTCGGCGCCGGTCCGGTTGACGCTGGCCATCTTTTTTTCGAGGATCTCCATCGCCATCTCGTTGTTCACGACGTTGTAGATCCCGGCGCTTCCGCAGCAGATGTCGGATCCCGGCATTTCCTTGAACGTCAACCCGGGAATCGCCTTGAGCAGCTTCCGGGGTTGCGAACGGATCTTCTGGCCGTGGGCGAGATGGCAACTGTCCTGGTAGGTCACGGTCTTCCCGATCGGGATGGTCGGGGGCACAAGGTCGATCCCCGCCAGGAACTCGGTGACGTCTTTCATCAGGCGCGAGAATTGGCGCGACCGCTCTGCGTAGTCCGGATCGTGCTCGAACAGCTCATGGTACTCCTTGAGGGTCGACCCGCATCCAGCCGCGTTGGTGATGATCGCGTCGAATCCGCCCGCGAGCAGCGCATCGATGTTCTGGCGCGCCTGCTTCCGGGCCTGGTCACGGATCCCAGCGTGGACATGGAGCGCACCGCAACAGGTCTGGCCGTCCGGAACCACTACTTCGCAGCCGTTCTTCTGGAGCACCCGGACAGTCGCCTCATTCAGCCGCGCGAACGAAATGTTGGCGATGCATCCGCCGAGCAGCGCCACCCGGTAACGGCGTTCTCCTGCGGCCGGGAAGTTCCGTCCGTACTGCCGGAAGAATGAAGGGAACTCGACGGGCGGCGCGAGTTTCTCGATCTGCTCCAGCCGCCCGAACCGTTTGAGAATGCCGCTCTTCCGGATCAACCATTGGAGTCCGGTCACCTCCCCCAGTCCGAGGATCGCACCGGCCACCCGCAACAGGGTGGGCGAAGGGAGCAATCTCCGGAACACCAGATCCCGGCCAAGCCGCTGATACCAGGGGCGTTGGATCTTGGTCTCGATCTCGGCCCGCGCTGCTTCGACCAGCCTTCCGTACTGCACGCCGGACGGGCATGCGGTCTCACATCCCCGGCAGGCAAGGCACAGGTCAATGTGCTGGATGTACGACGGTCCGATCTCAGCCAGCCCCTGCGCTACCTGGTTCATCTGGTAGATCCGGCCCCGGGGGGAATCCATCTCGATGCCCAGTTCGCGGTACGTCGGACACGAGTTCAAGCACAAGCCGCAATGGACGCATCGGTCGAGGTCCTTTTGCTGAGGCTTGTCAAACATCGCGAGATCAGATGCGGCCATAGAGCCTCCCACGGTTCAATAGATTCCGGGAGTCATACAGTTGCTTGACCTTTCGCATTACTTCCAGCTCCGGCCCGGGATTGGGCCAAGCCTCGTCCGGTCCAGCGCCGTCGGCTCCGGCAAATTCGATCACCCCGCGCCACCCGCGTCCGGCCGCGGACTTCAGCCAGTTCGCCGCGCCGTCGGCGTCAGTGAACAGGGCATATGCGACGCCGTTACCTGCCCGCGCAAGAAACGGAACCGGCGCCGATGCCGCGGCATCTCCCAGCGCCTCAATCGGTGTACTGATCCGGACCACATAGCCGTCCGGCTTCTCTCGCAGGAACTCGGGGATGAACTCGCGGATCCGTTCCCAGAACCGCTGTTCGGCCTCATCCGCCAGCACCCGCGTCCCTGCCAGCTCAAGCTCATAGCGCTCGACGAGCCTCTGGCTCCCGCCCGCTTGAACGGCGAGGACCCATCCCTCTTCGTCGATTCGTCCAGAAGCATGTGGATTCAACAAGTCAATCGACCAGGGTTGAAGCACTTCTTGAAGGATCGAATTCCGCTTCTGGATGGCCGCTGGCAGCGCCGTGAAATGGAATAAGAACGTGCGCGTGCAGGGCGGCGCCGGCGCCAATTTGAAGTTGATGCTCAGAACAACCGCGAGGGTTCCCAGCGATCCGATGAGCAGCTTGCCGGTATCGAGTCCAGCGACGTTTTTGACCACCATGCCACCGGACTGGACCCGCTTGCCCTCGAGCGTCGCGTATTGCATCCCGATCACCAAGTCCCGCGCCGAGCCGAACCACCGCCGCCGCGGACCGCAAAGGTTGGACACGACCGCGCCGCCGACGGTCGCCTGAGATGCGAATGGCGGGTCGAGCGGGACCATCTGTCCGTTGGCCGCGAGCAGCCGGGTGAAGGTGGCCCAAGGGAGTCCGGACTCGACGCTGACGGTAAGGTCCTTGGGCTCATACTGCAGCACACGGGTGAGCGCCGACGTGGAAACCGTCACTGCGGCAGGCGCGTGTCCCCCGCCCTGCCGGAGCTTTGAGAATGCACCACCCACGTGAATCGTCTTCCCGGCCGCCGCAAACGCCGCCAGCGCCTCCGCCATCTGCTCGGGGGTGCTGGGTGCGATTCTCTCCATCGGATCTACCACTATAGCGCTGATACACTTGGAGGAGCATGTACCAATGCGCGGCTTTGGCCGCGATTCCGTGGCTGCGGCATGGATTCGGGACGCGGCTGTCGCACGGCTGGCTGGATGGCCATCCGGCGGCCACGTTGAAGCAGATCCATTCGGCGGCGGTGGTGGAGGTTGAGGGTCCTGGCCCGGCGGGGGAAGGCGACGCACTGATCACGAGCGCGCGGGGAGTGTGGCTCGCCGTCCGTACCGCGGACTGCGTTCCGGTAATCCTGGCAGACCTGCGGACGCGGGCAGTGGCCATTGTCCACTCGGGTTGGCGCGGCACGGCAGCGGAAGTGACCGCGTCGGCGGTCGAGGCAATGGCCGCGCGCTTCGGGACCGAGCCTGAGGATCTGGCCGTGGCCATCGGTCCAGCGATCGGACGCTGCTGCTACGAGGTGAGCCGCGAAGTGGCTGGCCAGTTCACACGGTGGCTTGGAGAACCTGGCCAGGGTGTCAAGGCGCACCTGGATCTGGAGGAGGCGATCGTGCGCCAGTTGGCCGGGCTTGGAGTGGTCAGCTCACGGATCACGCGGGCGCGCGCGTGTACGCATTGCGACGGGGTCCGGTTTGAGTCTTACCGGAGGGATGGAGACCGGTCGGGGCGGATGGTGAGCGCGGTAATGGTAGTGTGAGTTGCTCGCATCGCTGGCGAGCCGCACACGAGGACAAGCGGTGCCGACTGCTCAATCGGCAACCCCGTGCGGCGGTCGCGGGTTCATTTCATCGATCAAGGCGATCGCATGGGGACACGTACGGTAATGGTCACTCCTATTCCGGTTCTTCAAATTCGGCTTGCTCGGACACATTACGAAAATCGACGTATCCGATCAGGCCCGGGTGCTCACTTGAATTTCGCAAGTTGACGCGGCCGCGCAAGGCGCGGCCGCATTTCATGGGAGCATCCCAAGCGCCATCGTGATAACCAAAACCCAAAGGAAGTCAATGGAGTCAATAGGTTTTCAGTCACTTTCGCCCCTGCTCGCATGTCGATCCGCAACCGTGCAATCAAGGATTCCAATCCGTTCCTGCGCGTTCATTTCCCTGAGAATCGCGATTAGCTTCTGTGGATCGAGTTGATGCTGATCGAGGACCTCGGAGCGCCAGTTTCGATTACAGTTCTCGGCGACATATCCAGCAACAATTTCTGGGAGAGAGCGAACAACAATGCGATAGTCCGCATACTCCAGGTCCTCGAGCGCACGCACCAGGATTGGCTGGTATTCTAAAGAAACCGACGCTATCCTATCTGAGTCTAGGGTCGACAGATAATGACCTCGCTCTACAAACAGGCGAATTGCCTCACTCTGCGTGAGACCGGGCCAAGACTCCAAATCTCGGAAAACGGTCGGCGCGAGTTGAACTGACGTCTTTTGAAATCTCGGGCGTTGCTTTTTCATTGAAATATCATTATATTCCCACGGAGCCGATACTGTCAAGCTCAAACAACACCCGAATCCGATGACGCCCTCATCCGTCCATGCTCAACGTACGTGCAAACAATGGCCGCTGGCCGACGATTCTCCATTTTGAGACGGCTTCCGAGATCAGCAGAGGAAGACCGAATAGTATGCAGTGGATACAGCGCGCCGCAGGCTCGCTTGCCTTGGCCGGGTCCGCTCACGCCGGGCGAGGTGTTCGGCTTGTTCCAGCAAGTCGTCAGCGTACGCCATCCGTCATCCCCAGGCAGGATCGGGTGATTCGTCCTGTTCAGACTGGCTGCGAAACCTGAAGTACATCATCAGGCTGAAGTCGATCACAGGCCCTAGCGCCTTACGGATGGTGCTCTTAACGCGGTCGGCGACATCTCCAAGCCGGGCGTCGCTGCTCGCATCGTCGGTGGGGAGCACACGGTAAATACCGCGCGGGGGCACCGGTCGAGCCCACCTCGGCGAAGAATCGTACGCGGACCACATTCGGCGCGAACCTTACGCTCGAAACCGGCTACCCGGGCGGCGATCGCTGATTCATCGATCCGAATCGGCACGAGTACGGTCATGGACGCTTCACTCCCACTCCGGACCTTGAATTCGGCTTGCTCGGACTCATTGCGAAAATCGGGATATCCGAATAGGCCCCAAGTGTTCAACGGGTCGATTCCGTCGTAGATCGCCGTACGGACGCGCTTGCCCGCCTCACGCAACCGGTCCTCCTTGCTTGCTTCGTCCGTCACAAGCACTCGGAACTCGATGCACGGTTCGCCCGAATAGTCACGTGTTACCGAGAACCGGATCCGCACCACGTCAGGTGCAAGCTCGAGCTCCAGATCAGCGACCCGGGCGGCGATCGCGGCTTCATAGATCCGCATCGGGACGAGTACGGTCATGACGACTCCATCATCGCAGCTTCCCGTCAGTTCACGCTCGCACGCTTGGCCCGCGGCTCACCGTACCGGGCGCGATGCGCATTCGGGATACCGGCCAGGAATCCCGCACCCTCGCATTGTCCGGACGCAGTCTGCCGGATGTACTCGAGCCAGTAGGTCGGAAATGGCCCGTATTTCATGTAGACCTCGAACATCCGCGGGCCGAGTGACGCCGGGGTCGTCCTCTCGATAAAGTTGCGCCACCCGGCGAGGTCCGGCTCCAGAAGTACATACGGAGCGGACAACATCACTGATGGCATTCCCTCAGCCGCCGGTGGCAAAACACGTCCATACCAGACTTCACCCTCCCGTCCTTTGTACGGCGGCTCGACCATCACTTCGCTCAGCTCCCGCTTGCCCGCGATTTCGCGGAGCCGGACCAGATCTCCCGCAAACCCCTCATGCACGTGGATGCTGCGCCTGGACTGGTTGAAGCTCCGCAGGCAATGCAGAACCTGCGGCTCCATTTCGAACGCCTCGCCGAGCGTCTGTGTCACGGATCCGACGGTCTCACGCCCAGGATCGGCGGCCGCATCGAACCCGGCCCATTCCGCGAGATAGCTGCGCAGGACCGGGTCGTCCGGGTCTTTCGCGGTTGGAAGCAGCGCCTCCATCATGTTCGTCACCCGGAAGATCGGGAGCATCTGGTCCATCTTCATGTACTGGGCGAGGACCCGGTCCACCACCGACAGCGTGAAGTGATACGGAAAGGTCTCCGGCGGAAAGTGGTCCTTGACCCCTTCCTTCACCGGAGCCCGGCCGCTCAGCATCTCATCCACCACCGGGAAGGTGCCCCTCCACGGAACGAGCTTTTCGAGGAGCGCCTTCTCAATCGGCCGTTGCTCCGTCTCGTCCTCGCCGGTCCGGATCCATTCGAGCGTGGCGATGCCCTCTTCCGAGACGCGGAAAGACAGAACAACGCCGCCCTTCTTGGCGTGGCGGCTCTGCCGGAACTGGATCAGCTCGCGCATCAGGAGGGCGGGATCAGAGGAGCGCAGCTCCGCCCAAACCACCGCACTGAATTGTCTCGCCCCCTCGATGGCCCGCTCGACGCCTTCCGGTGCCTCAATCGAATTCCACGCCGCACAGGCGAGAAGCATGGCGAGTTCAGTGGCGTCCCGCGAGAGCTGCTTTTCCCGGTCCGCGGCCAGCGACAATGCCATTTCGCTAATGAGCTCGGGGCCCTGAGGCTCAGGCTGCGGGAGCGGTTTTGACCTTGTGCGTGTGACGGTTCCGAGAGGGCGCCAGCGTTTCATGGAATTTGGAATCATTATATATCCAGACTCCGGCGGGCGAATAGACTATTTCTGCCTCAATCAGAAGCCGCTTCGCATCGCCCGGAACGCCGCCGGGATGACCGCTGCATCATGTCCCTGATTCACAAACCGGAACCCCTGTTCAGCCCGCGCACGCGCCTGGTCAACAGAGTTCGTGACATATCCCGCGGCCACTCCCGTCTCCTTGGACGCGCGCAGGACCTCTTGAACAAGCTCCTCCACCGCCGGATCGTTCAGGCTGGGCGCACCCATCGCCCGCGATAAATCGTAAGGACCGATCAACACGCAATCGACGCCCGGAACCGACATCATTTCACGGACATTTGCAACCGCTTCCGGAGTTTCCGCCATCACAATCGTCAGGATTTCCGGATTCGCCTGCTCGGTGTAGTGCAGCGCGTTGCCACCGGCCAGGTGCGCTGTGCGGATGCCGGTCGCCGATCTGCGCCCCTCCGGCGGGAACTTGGCCGCTTCGACAATCTGGCGGCACTGCGCCGCGGTGTTCACCATGGGGACGATGATGCCCCGCGCGCCGAGGTCGAGCACCCGGCCGATCCATACCGGGTCCGATCCCAGCACCCGGACCACGGGTACTGTGTCGTAGCCCGTAAAGCAGGCGAGCGCCGCACTCAGCGTGGATTCGCTCCAGCCGCCGTGCTGCCACTCAACCCACACGAAATCGAAACCGTGGCTGATCGCCTCCTCAACAATCTCAATCGCCGGATAGCTCACCGACGGACCGGAGATCACATCTCCCGAAAGGATCTTGCGTCTTGCCAAGTTTGGTTTCATCACGTTCGAACTCAGTCCAGCCTACCACTGTGGACTGTCACCTCGCTGCCGCAATTGCATCATCATAATCAGATCATGAGATACTTCGCGCTGCTGTTTGCGCCAGGCTCACTCGCCCTCGGCCAGGACAGCCTGTCTTTGAGGGATTGTGTCCGCATGGCACTGGAACGGAACCAGTTGGTCGAATCCGCGGTGGCCTCGCGTGATGCCGCGGAGGCGCGAATCGTCCAGGCGCGCAGCGGGATGCTTCCCAAGGTGAACTATTCCGAGTCCTGGACCCGGAGCGACAACCCGGTGTTCGTCTTCTCCTCCCTGCTGACGCAGCGGCAGTTTGGTCCATCCAACCTTGCGATTGAGCCATTGAACCATCCCGGATTCCTCAACAACTTCCAGTCGCTCTTGACGGCCGATCAGCCGCTCTACGACGCGGGAAAAACCAAGCGCGCAGTGCGGACAGCGGAACTGGGCCGCAGCCTGACAGACGAGGAGGTCCGGCGAAGCCGCCTCCAGGTGATCGCGCAGACCGTGCAATCCTACTACGGAGCCCAACTGGCGGCCAAACAGGTGGATCTGGCGGTTCAGGCCGCGCGGTCGGCTCAGGCGGATCTGGAACGCGCCGAAGCCCGGCGGGCGGGCGGCGTGGCCACGGACGCGGACGTGCTCTCGATCCGGGTGCACCAGGCGGCGGTCGAAGAGGAGCGGATCCGGCGCGCCGCGGATCTTGACATCGCCCTTGCGGCCATCAATGACGGGTTGGCGCTGCCCTTGGAGACACGGCACCAATTGACGACTCCGATCGAGCCCCTGCCTGGCACTCCCGCCGGTTTCGCGGCAGCCGAAGAGGCCGGAGTCCGCGAGCGTCCCGAGGCGCGCCAGGCGAGGATCGAAAAGGAGATCGCCCAGGTGCAGGCCAAGGACGCGCGCGGAAGCCTGCTTCCCCAAGTTGCGGCCCGGGGCGCATTTGAAGCGGACCGCCAGCGCTTCTACAACCGCGCCGGCGCCAACTGGCTGGTTTCGATCGGACTGCGCTGGAACCTGTTCAACGGACTATCCGATAAGGCGCGGATCACCGAGACCGAGGCTACGGTCCGCCGCGGCGCAGCCCTGCAATCGCGTACGGAATCGGCGATCCGGCTGGAGGTGCGGCGTGCCTGGGCGCGCCTCGATGCCGCCCGGCAACGAATTGAAACCAGCCGAGCGTCGGTTGCCGAAGCAGAAGAAACTCTCCGCATCTCGCGCAACCGCTACGGCGCGGGTCTGAGCACGGTCACGGACCTGCTCCGGACGGAGACCGCGCTGCTGGAAGCGCAGACGCGTTACCTGGGGGCGGTGCACGACCAGCGGGTCGCCGCCGTCATGCTGGAATTCGCGGCTGGCACGCTGAGCCAGGACTCGGAGGTACTCAACTAATGAGACACGCAGCAGCCATCACCGCCCTGTTCCTTGCCTCGTGCAGCAAGACGCCGGAACGGAGGGCCGAGCCTGCGCCACCAGCCGCGGTCCCGGTGCGGACCGCGGTTGCCGCCCACGCCGAATGGGCTTCAGTCTATGAAGCCACCGGTACCGTCCGGGCGCGGACCTCAGCCCCGGTCGCCGCGAAACTGATGGGATACGCACGGGAAGTCCGCGCGCAGACGGGTGATGTGGTCAAGCAGGGCCAAGTGCTCGTGGTGCTCGATTCCCGGGATCTCGACGCCGCCGCGGAGCGGGCACAGGCCGCCCGTGAAGAAGTCAAAAGCGCGATCCCGGAAGCGGAGGGCGCGATCGCGGGAGCGCAGTCGCAAATGGACCTCGCGCAATTGACGTTCAACCGCATGCAAGATCTTCTTCGGAAAAAGTCGGTCACGCAGCAGGAGTTTGACGAGGCCTCGGCCCGCCTCAAGTCCGCGCAGGCAGCTCTGGACATGGCGAAGGCGCGCCGGGCACAGTTGACCGCCCGGATGGCGCAGGCCGAGCACGAAGTACGTTCAGCGGGCATCAATCGCGGCTACACGGAGGTGACGGCGCCGTTCACGGGCGTGATCCTGACACGGTCGGTGGAGCCGGGTACGCTGGCGGTGCCAGGCTCGCCGCTATTCACCATGGAACTCGTGGGCGCCTACCGTCTGGAAGCCGTGGTCGAAGAATCGCGGATCGCCCAAGTCCGCGTGGGACAGACAGCCGCGGTCGCGCTGGACGGTCTCGACCGGAAGTTCAACGGCCGTGTGGCAGAGATCGTCCCTTCGGTCGATCCGGCTTCGCGCGCGGGCACCGTGAAGATCAATCTCCCGGCGCTGGCCCAGTTGCGGTCGGGACTCTTCGGCCGCGCGGCGTTTCCCTCAGGATCACGAACGGTCCTGGCGATTCCGGCCAGCGCCGTGATCGAGCGCGGCCAGCTTCAGTCCGTGTTCGCCATCGAGAGTGGAGCCGCGCACATCCGGCTGGTCACGCTGGGAGAACGGAGAGCGGACGAGGTTGAGGTGCTGTCGGGGTTGAACCTGGGCGACACGGTGGTCACGCCGGTGCCGCGCGCGCTGTCCGACGGGACGCCCGTGGAGGTCCAGCGATGAGCCGTCCACTCGGACCAGCAGGACGTTTCGCCAAGGCTTGGATTGATTCCAAGCTCACGCCATTGGTGATCGGCGGATCCGTGCTGCTGGGCCTGTTCGCCGTCTGGACCCTGCCGCGGGAAGAGGAGCCACAGATTGTGGTTCCGATGGTTGACGTGTTCGTGCAAATGCCCGGAGCATCGGCACGCGAGGTTGAGGAGCGGGTCACCAAGCCGATGGAGAAGCTGCTGTGGGAGATTCCGGGTGTCGAGTACATCTATTCGACGTCGAGCCCGGGAATGTCGGCTGCCGTGGTCCGGTTCCTGGTAGGCCAGGACGAGGAGAGAGCGATTGTCCGCCTGAATCAGAAGCTGAGCGCGAACTTCGATCTGATTCCCCCAGGCGCGTCGATGCCACTGGTCAAGCCGCGTTCGATCGACGATGTCCCCATCCTCGCGTTGACCCTCTGGAGCAAGCGGTACGGAGACTATGAACTCCGCCGCGTTGCGGCTCAGGTTCATGACGTCGTCAAGCAGGCGCCGGACGTTTCGGCGGCGGTGCTGATCGGCGGACAGAAGCGCGAGGTCGGGGTGGCGCTCGATCCCGCGCGGCTGGCAGCCTACGGCGTCCCGCCGATGCAAGTGGCGACGGCGATCGAAGCGGCGAACACGCGTCTGCCCGCTGGTGAGTTCGCGGCCGGCAACAAGCAGTTCAAGGTCGAGACCGGCCAGTTCCTGCGCTCGGAGGAAAGTGTCCGCGATACGGTGGTGGCAGCGGTGAATGGGAGGACGGTCCGCGTCCGCGACGTGGCTGACGTCACTGGTGGAGGAGAAGAGCCCACTGCCTATGTCCGGCATTCGGAGGGAGGCGCCTATTACCCGGCGGTCACGATCGCGGTGTCAAAGCGCAAGTCGACCAACGCGGTGACAGTAGCTGGCGCCGTGCTCAGCCGCGTCGAGGGATTGAAGGGGAGCGTGATTCCGAAGGATGTCGAAATCGCGGTGACGCGCCATTACGGCGACACAGCCAAGGAGAAGTCCAACGAACTGCTCGAGCATATGTTCATCGCCGTGATCTCAGTGAGCGTGCTCATCGCGGTAACGCTGGGACTGCGCGAATCGCTGATCGTCTTCACCGCAATTCCAGTGACGCTCGCGCTGACGCTCACTGTGTTCTCGCTGTACGGCTACACGCTGAACCGGATCACGTTGTTCGCCTTGATCTTCTCGATTGGCATTCTCGTTGACGACGCGATCGTCGTGGTCGAGAACATTGTGCGCCACTGGCGGATGCCGGAGAACCGGTCCCGTCCTCCATTCGACGTGGCGGTGGAAGCGGTGGACGAGGTGGGCAATCCGACCATCCTCGCGACGCTGGCCGTGGTGGCGGCGATCCTCCCGATGGCTTTCGTCGGAGGATTGATGGGACCCTACATGCGGCCGATTCCGGTCGGGGCGTCCGCGGCCATGCTGTTCTCGCTGGTTGTCGCATTCCTGGTCACACCCTGGGCCGCGGTGCGGATCCTGAAACAGGGTTCGGGCCACGAGCATACTTCTGAAGACTTCTTCACCCGCGTCTACCGCCGCCTGATGGGCGCGCTTCTCGGCCGGGCCGCGGTGCGATGGGCGTTCCTGGCCGCGGTAGTCGTGCTGCTGCTCGCTTCTTGTTCGCTGTTCTACTTCGGCGCCGTGAAGGTGAAGATGCTGCCGTTCGACAACAAGAGCGAGTTCCAGGTGATCATCGACATGCCCAACGGGACATCGCTTGAGGAGACGGCACGGGTCGCGCAGATGCTCGCGCGCGAAGCGCAGAAGCAGCCTGAGGTGGTGAACCTGCAAACCTACGTGGGAACCGCGTCGCCCTATAACTTCAACGGACTCGTCCGGCACTACTATCTACGAAGCGGTCCGAACGTGGCCGACATCCAGGTGAACCTGCGGTCCAAGCACGAGCGCACTTTGCAGAGCCACGAAATCGCCAAAGAGGTCCGGACGCGGCTGGATCCAGTGGCAAGGAAGAACGGCGCGCGGATCAAGGTGGCCGAGGTGCCACCGGGGCCGCCGGTGCTGCAGACGCTGGTCGCCGAAGTGTACGGGCCGGACGCAGCGCGGAGAATTGAGATCGCGCGCGGGCTACGCGACCTGTTCAAGCGGACCGATGGCGTCGTCGATGTGGATTGGTATGTCGAGGACGGGCAGACGAGAATCGAGATCGCGGCCGATCGTGAAAAGGCGGCTTTGCACGGCGTTTCTGAAGAGGCAATCGCGAGGACGCTACGCCTGGCTTCCGCCGGATACCAGGCGGGATTGCTCCATACCGGAAGCGAAAAGGAGGACGTCGCAATCCGGGTGCGGATGGCGCGGGCCGCCAGATCGAACGTCGAGGAGATGACACGCCTGCGCGTGGCCGGACGGGATGGACGCACGGTGGCGTTGAGCGAGCTGGCACGCTCAGCGCCGTCAGTGGTCGAGACCAGCATCTACCACAAGAATCTGATGCCGGTGACTTACGTGACCGCCGATGTCGCGGGCACGATGGAGAGTCCCGTGTACGCGATCTTGAAGTTGATGCCGGAGATCGAGGCGATGAAGCTGCCCGAGGGCTACTCGATCGAGCAGAACATGGCGGCCCTGCCCGCCGACGGCAGCCGGTACTCGATGAAGTGGGATGGTGAGTGGCACGTCACCTATGAAGTGTTCCGCGATCTGGGGATCGCCTTCGCGGCCGTGCTGATTCTGATCTACGGCCTGGTTGTGGGCTGGTTCCAGTCGTTCCTGACGCCGCTGATCATCATGGCGGCGATCCCGTTCTCGCTGGTCGGCATCGTGCCAGCACATGGAATGCTGGACGCCTTCTTCACGGCCACTTCGATGATCGGATTTATTGCCGGCGCGGGGATCGTGGTGCGGAACTCGATTATTCTGGTCGACTTCATCGAGCTGCGGCTGGCCGAGGGGATGCCGCTGGAACAGGCGGTGATTGACGCCGGCGCGGTCCGGTTCCGTCCCATGATGTTGACCGCCGCTGCCGTGGTCGTTGGTTCTTCGGTGATTCTGTTTGACCCGATCTTCCAGGGTCTGGCGATTGCGCTGATGGCGGGCGAAATTGCCTCGCTGCTGCTCTCGCGCATGACGGTTCCAATTCTGTTTTTTGTGTTCAACCGGAAAAGGAGGTTGTCTTTATGAACGTCGAAAGAGCGTTGAGATTGATCGCCGGTGTGTTCGTGCTTGGTTCGCTGGCACTGGGCTATTGGGTGAGCCCCTACTGGTTCCTGCTGACCGCGTTCACGGGTCTGAATCTGTTGCAGTCCGGATTCACCAACTGGTGCCTGATGATGACGATTCTGAAGAAGGCCGGCGTTCGTGAGTAGCCTGAAGAAGCGCTGGGCGTTTCGGGCTACTGTCCGGACTGCCCCTGGTCGAACTTCGCCGCAGTGTAGTAGCCGGGCTTGGTCCGGATCTGGTATTGCTTCGGGTTCGCCCCGACGCTCACCTTCACGTCGTGCCAACCCGCCTGGTCGAGGTTGTTCGGCTTGTAGTTGATCAGGTACTGGCTGTGAAGTTCCTCGCCGAGTTTGGTGACCACTTCATCCAAGTCGCGCTGGGACAGGAATGAAAATTCGCGGCCGCCGGTGTGGCGCGTGAACACCTCGACCGGGTTCGGAACGAAGACCGACTTCACCTGAATGAACAGCTCTTTGATCAGCGGGGTGACGTCGCCAGCCTCGTACCCATAGCCTTGCATCGCGGCGATCGTACCGGGAGTTTGCGGAGCACCTCCGGGGACGGGTGCCCGCGCGGTGGCGGGGATGTGGTCCGGCCGTGGCGCGTCCATCTTCTTGGCGAGACTGGTGACGAGCCGGTTGATGTTCACCGAATAGACGATGATGTTGTTAATCTGCGCGGAAAGCAGTGCTTCCCGGATCCGGCCCTCGCTCCCCTTGTCGCGCGTCTCGGCGATCAGCATCAGCACTCTGCGCTGGCTGGTGGGACGGCGCCTGAGCTCGCGCGTAGCTTCAAAGATCGCGTCGACCATCGCGCTGGTCGAGGATCCCGCATTGATCCGGTCGAGAGCGGCGTTGAGCACCTTGCCGTCATTGGTGAAGCCCTCGTTCATCCAGATCATCCGGTGGTCGAACTTGAGCACCCGCGCTTCGCCCTGCTGGCCGATCACGAGAGCCTCCAGCATATTGCCGATTTTCTTGATCTTCGGCAAGAACGGCTCCACCGTGTTGTTCGCCTGGACCGCAATCACCAGCGAGATGGGCACGTACGTCACTTCGACCTTGATGTCCTGGGGCTTGCCGTTGTCGAGGAGGCTGAAGTCCTTCGCTTCGAGGCCGTTCACGTACCTGTCGCTGCGTTTGTCGACCACCGTGACCGGCAGGACAATTTCGGTGGTCGCTATGCGAAACGGCCCCTGCTGGCCAAAAGCGAGAACTGCGCACAAGGCGAGTACAAATTTTCGCGACATGCGTCTCCTTGGAGCGACGTGGCCGTCCGGCGTGCCGTTTCGACCTTCACACTCAAGATACCACCCGGCCTAGGGCCGGCGCAGACGCCTGACTCCCCCTATAACCAATAACCCCATCGCGAGCAGCAGGAACAGCCAGCGCTCTGACAGTGTCTCTGGCATGCCCGGTGCCAGCTTCCCAACCAAAATCCGAGACGCTTCAAGCATTCCTCCGAGCATATCCCCAAACAGGGCTAATGCGCAATAGTACCGTTTAACAATTTGACGGCATGTGGT
>Ga0194132_10008171_pt1 | contig 15111 bp, 16 predicted proteins | sample TA2KigOf80mmetaG_FD_148612 | JGI IMG/M metagenome (GOLD analysis project Ga0194132, IMG submission 148612) | Freshwater microbial communities from Lake Tanganyika, Tanzania - TA2015054 Kigoma Offshore 80m | ecosystem: Environmental > Aquatic > Freshwater > Lake | place: Tanzania: Lake... | reverse complement strand
GCCTCCATCCGCTCCACTTCACCCGCTGTCTGCTCCAACAGCTGCCCCAACTGCTCCGTTCCTGTTTGAAATGCCGCCAGCCCTCCCGACCGACCTCGCTCCAACAGCTCGACGCCGTCGAGAAATTTAACTTCGACAGCTTCCCAATATGAAAATCCCAGATCCTTAACTTAACACCTATGCCCTCAAAGCCCCTTGGGTCGCTGCGTCCAGGTGGAACTCTGGTTGGCGGACGGCAAGCCGATCTGGAGCAAACTGAGACGATCGAAGGTTGCCGGGCGCATAGCCGCACCCCAAAGGGCAAGCTCGCGCGCCATGAATGCAGTTTACCCGCCTTATGGGCTTTGCTACCATGCGCTTCGAACGAAGAAGTCTTTGTCACTGCACCCGCGAAATGGTGGATCTTTCTACGGAGATCGCTGGGATTCGGCTCAAGAACCCGGTGATTACCGCCAGCGGTACGTTCGGTTATGGAGAGGAGTTCAGCGAGCTGCTGGACCTGAACCGGCTTGGCGGCCTCGTCGTCAAAGGACTTTCGATAGTCCCGATGCAAGGGGCTACGCCGCCGCGCCTTCACGAGACGGCTTCGGGAATGCTCAATGCCATCGGGTTGCAGAATGTGGGCGCCGAACGCTTTGTCGCCGAGAAGCTGCCGCTCCTCAGGCGCTACAGCACGGCCATTTTTGCCAATGTTTTCGGGCAGACGACCGAGGACTACGTCAGAGTCGTGGAACTGCTGAACCGAGCCGAGGGGTTAGCAGGCTACGAAATCAACATCTCTTGCCCGAACGTCAAGAAAGGCGGCATCGTGTATGGCTCGGATCCTGCAGCCACGTACGAAGTCGTAAAAGCCGTTCGGCAGGCGGCCTCTCGCCCGGTGATCGTCAAGCTATCACCCAATGTCACCGACGTCGTCGTCATCGCCAAGGCAGCAGAGGACGCAGGCGCGGATGCTCTGTCGCTGATCAATACGCTGCTCGGGATGGCGATCGATGTCGAAACAGCCAAGCCCAGACTGGGCAATGTGACGGGAGGGCTGTCCGGACCGGCGATCAAGCCGGTCGCGCTGCGAATGGTCTACCAAGTCGTTCGAGGCGTCCGAATTCCGGTGATCGGTATCGGGGGCATCCGAACCGCGGAAGATGCGCTCGAATTCTTGATCGCTGGCGCTCAAGCCGTCGAAGTTGGCACGGCTAATTTCCTGGACCCCAAAGTGGCTGTGCAAATCATCGATGGGTTGGACCGTTTCTGCCGCCGGAAGGGCATCGAGCGGCTGCAGTCGTTGGTAGGCAGTCTGGAATGCTGAGGGAAACAGCGCAGGCATCTATCACCTTCCATGAACCAAATCATTGTTGCACTTGACGTCGACAGCCGTGCCGAAGCGTTGCGACTTGTGGGGCAGCTTCGGCAACGCGTAGGGCTTTTCAAGGTTGGCAGCCAATTGTTCACAGCCGAAGGGCCCGAACTTGTGCGGGAGATTGTACGCCAGGGTGAGAAGGTTTTTCTGGATCTCAAATTCCACGACATCCCCAACACAGTGGGCAAGGCGGTTGCGGCGGCCGCGCGGTTGGGCGTTTCCATGCTGACGCTGCATACCGCCGGTGGGCTGAAGATGCTCTCGGCTGCTGTGGCGGCCGTGAACCGGCTGCCAGCCGCAGTCGAAAGGCCGCTGCTGCTTGGGGTGACGGTATTGACAAGCTTGGCGGATGAAGATCTGGCTCAGGTGGGCGTCGACGCCGGCGCCGCCCTGCAAGTGTCCCGGTTAGCCGGACTCGCTGAGGAAGCAGGCCTGGGCGGCATCGTCGCGTCGCCTGAAGAGTTGGGCCCGCTGCGCAGACAACTAGGCAGCGCTCTGAAAATCGTGACTCCCGGCATTCGGCCGGCTGGAAGCGATCTGAACGACCAAAGCCGGATTGCAACGCCTGCTGCGGCACTGCGGGCCGGTGCCGACTACCTGGTGATCGGCCGGCCCATCACGGCGTCGTCCGATCCACCGGCCAGCCTCGAGAAAATCCTCTCGAAGTTGTAACGACTTCGCTGATTCCCTGCTGGTGCTGCTACCTCGCTTGTTCAAAACACCGTCGGCACGATGAGTTTCGATTCGCTGTGCTGCTCTTTCTCCAAACTGCGCGCCACTCCATCAAGGTGGTCCAGATAGGCTCGGCTCTTCGGGCGTGGCAGCGTGATCTGCGCCGAGAGTTCTTTCATGAATTGCAGGGTGTCGAGGATCTGGTGGGTGGTCGGGCGCGATTCCGAGACGAGCCTGGCTTCGGCAGGTCCGTCGAAAAACTGCTTCAGCGCAACGTACAGCTCTCTCTGGATCAAGCGTTCGGGAGCAGAATCGTAGTAGATGCCTTTGTCGAGAGTATTGAAAGTTCGCAGAAGCGACTCGAATGTTGCCTGGACGTCGCTGTCAGCGAGCTCTGGGAAACTGCGGCGTGTCACTGCGATGACTTGAGATGCACCGGCAATCAGTTGGAAGTGCGAGCTCAGAAACGAGGGCTCCCAGAGCCGGTCAGTTCGCCGCGGCGGAGGCACAGTGCGCGCGAGCCTGCCACTTTCATACTCCCGGCCAGCGTGGAGATAGGCACACTCTGACGGGCACTCGATCTCGACCTCTCGTTTGGCGCCGCAACAAACCGGACATATCTGAGCGGTTTTTGCCGGACACAAACGTTTGCCTTTTCGAGACTCACACAGCGGACATTTCATGGGTTCTGGCTGCCTTGCGCGCGGCGCTCGTCGGAAGCGACCTTGCCGTCGCGGATATGGATCGTGCGGTGAGCATGCTGCGCGACATCGTGCTCGTGTGTCACGAGAATAATTGTGTTGCCTTGCCGATGAAGTCTCTCGAACAGGTTCATGATTTCCACGCCCGTCGCCGTGTCGAGGTTGCCAGTCGGTTCGTCGGCTAGCAGGATGGACGGATTATTCACCAGCGCCCTGGCAATGGCAACTCTTTGGCGCTGTCCGCCGGAAAGCTCGTTGGGCTTGTGCATCATACGATTCTCCAGCTCGACTTTCGCCAATGCCTCCTTGGCCCGTGCAATTCTCTCCTGAGCGGGGGTCCCGTTGTAGATCAGCGGCAATTCGACGTTGTGAAGCGCGGTAGCGCGGGCCAGCAAGTTGAACGTCTGAAAAACGAAACCAATCTCACGGTTTCGAATGTAGGCCAGTTCGTCGTCGCTCATAGCACTCACCAGGCGCCCGTTAATGAAATACTGCCCCTGCGTCGGTGTGTCGAGGCAGCCAATCAGGTTCATCAAGGTGGACTTGCCGGAACCAGAAGGACCCATGATGGCCAGGTACTCACCCTTTTTGACAGTGAAAGAAACTCCAGCCAAGGCATGGATTTTCTCTGCTCCCATGTCGTAGGTCTTCCACAGGTTTTCGGTTCTGATCAGGTAGCCATTGGCCACCAGATCTGCTTGGCTATCGACCATAGCCTTTCAAGACGCAGCGAGTTGTCCCCAGGTTCCATCAAAACGACGCAACAGAGTCCGCGTGCCACGGTTCGGACTCTGACCGAGCACCGGACGAGGTGCCTCTTCGATGAGCCGCGAACTGCCAAGCGGTGATTTTGGTTTTGACCCAAACGTACGGTATTTGCTATAGTTCAACGTTTTTTGAGAAGTCTTCGAGGAGGTCGTCATGGCGGCACGCTGTGATATTTGCGGAAAGGGTCCCCTGTTTGGCAACAACGTGAGCCATGCTCACAACATCACGAAGCGAAGGTGGAATCCCAATCTCCAGAGAGTGCGAGTCATCATCAATGGCGCCCACAAACGAGCTCGTGTATGCACGGCGTGCATACGGACTGGCCGGGTCGTCAAGTCTCATTGATTGCCTTTCGAGCCGAGTGGTCTTTTGAGCTCCTCGGTCCTACCTGGCTATCCTACGGCCGCAATCACATCGATTTCGATAGACACTTGGCGCGGTAGTCGCGACACCTCGACGGTCGATCGAGCGGGCGGCGAATCGCGAAAGAATCGTTCGTAGACCGCGTTGACGCGCGGAAAGTCGTCCAGGTTCTTCAGATACACCGTTGTTTTCAGAACTTGGCTCAGAGAGGAACCACCCGCCGTCAGTACAGCCTCAAGATTCTTCAGTACCTGCTCAGTCTGGCTCTCGATGTCTCCACTCACAACCTCGCCAGCCGGTGTCAACGGGATCTGGCCCGACAGAAACAGCAGTTCGCCTGCTCGAATTCGAATGCCTTGCGAGTAAGGCCCGATGGCCTTCGGTGCATTGCCCGCTTGAATGACCGATTTCATAGGTGGCTCCTGAAAAGTGTCTCTTCTGGCTAGATGAGGCAGACCATTCGATTGCAGCAAAAAGCGCTCCAAGCTTGCTGCCAATAGTGCTGAATCGACTCACTGCCACGTGACCTCATCGACTCCCTTGACTTTCTTGATCGCCGCTACCGCTCGTTCCAGATGCTTCAGGTCGGCAATCTCGATGGTGACGTGAATGAGGCCGCGGCGGTCGTCGAACGACTGGGCTTCGATGTTCTTGATGTTCGTCTGGATATCCGAAATCGTTGAAGTGATCTCCGCGAGCATTCCGCGCCGGTCGTCGACGGAGATCGAGAGCTTGACCGCGTAAGATCCATCGGCTGCTCCGGTCCACTGAACATCGATCTTCCTTTCGGCTTCATACATGAGGTTCGCCACGTTGGCGCAGCGGCGCGCGTGGACCGCGACGCCTTTGCCGCGGGTGATGTAGCCGACAATCTCCTCGCCGCGGATCGGATTGCAGCATTTAGCGCGGTATACCAACAAGTCGTCAGCCCCCTTGACTTGGAGGGCTCCTCCCGAAGCGAAGCCTAGGACTTTTCGGACGGCAGAGGTAAACATCGAGACTTTTTCGTCGGGAACCTCTTCCAGCTCCGCAGGCGCAACCAGTTTCCCAAGCAGAACTCTTGCCGAGATCTTGCCGAAGCCCAGCGCTGAATAGACGTCTTCCAGTTTCGCGCAACCATACTCGGGCGCTGCTTTTAGCAGGTGCCCTTCATCGATGAACTTCTTCAGGTTCAATTTGAACTTCCGTGCTTCCTTCTCGAGGATCTTCTTGCCAATTTCGATTGAGCGTTCTCTTTGGCTGACATTGATGTAGTGCCGGATCTTGTTTCGCGCGCGTGAGGTCTTGACAAACGACAACCAGTCGCGGCTGGGAGTATGGCCCGTCTGGGTCTGGATTTCGACGATGTCGCCATTCTTCAAGCGCGACTTGAGCGGCACGATGCGGCCATTGACCTTGGCACCGACGCACTTGTTGCCGACTTCGGTGTGAATCGCATATGCGAAGTCGACCGGCGTCGCGTCTCGCGGCAGGATGATCACCTTGCCTTTGGGCGTGAACGCATACACCTCCTCAGGGTACAGATCGATCTTCAGCGTGCTCAGAAAGTCGCTGGGATCCTGCATCTCCTGCTGCCACTCGACCAGGTGCCGCAGCCAGAGAAACCGTTGGTCGTCTTTGTTATTGGAAGGCTTGCCTGTCTTGTATTTCCAATGGGCCGCAATGCCTTCTTCCGCGACGCGGTGCATTTCCATGGTTCTGATCTGAACTTCGAACGGCTGGCCATGGGGACCGATCACCGAGGTGTGAAGCGATTGGTACATGTTGGGCCGTGGGATTGCGATGAAATCCTTGATGCGCCCCGGAACAGGTCTCCACAGGTTGTGGATGAGGCCTAGGGCCGCATAACAGTCTTTGACGGAATCCGTGATGATCCGCACTGCTAGCAGGTCGTAGACCTGTTCGATCGGAATCTTCTGCCGCTTGATCTTCTGGTGAATACTGTAGATTCGTTTGATGCGAGACTCGACAATGCTGGGAACTTCGTGTTCCTTCAGCTTCTGTGTGATGATCTCCATCACTTCGTCCAAGAACTCGTGCCGCACCTTCTGGCGGCTGTCAACCGACTTCTTGATCTCCTGGTAGGCTTCCGGCTCCAGGTAGCTGAACGCCAGGTCCTCCAGCTCGCCACGGATCTTTCCCATACCGAGACGGTGCGCGATTGGCGCATAAATCTCCATGGTTTCAAGCGAGATGCGGTGGCGTTTCTCTGGCGGCAGAAACTGAAGCGTGCGCATGTTGTGCAGCCGGTCAGCGAGTTTGACCAGAACAACACGAACGTCGTCTACCATTGCCAGGAACATCTTGCGGAAGTTCTCGGCCTGCTGTTCCTCCTTGGAATAGAACTGGAACTGGCTGACCTTGGTCAAACCATTGACGATATTCGCCACGTCGTTGCCAAAGTGCTGCTCAATTGCGTTCAAGGGAGTCGAGGTGTCTTCAACCACGTCGTGCAGCAGGCCTACGGCGACGCAGACAGCATCCAGCTTCATTTCGGCCAGAATGGCTGCCACGGCCAAGGGATGATTCAGATACGGTTCTCCCGACTTGCGGATTTGCCCCTGGTGCTCTTTGGCAGAGAAGAGGTAGGCGCGGCGGAGGATTTCGAGGTCCTCGTTTGCGTGATACTTCTGCACCGTGGCGAGTACATCTTCAAAACGTATCATGGATCGGATATTAGATGATCGAGCCCGGCCTTTCCAGTGGGATCGAGGGCGGGAAGTTCCGAAGAGCGAGCGCGAGCAATTCAGCTCGTGGTCGTTGAGCCACTACGGAAAGTAAGAGCAGCGCCCAACAAAAAAGCCTCTTGAGAAGTCCTCAAGAGGCTTTCCAGTAATTCGATCACGCTGCCGGATGGCTACTTAGTCGGATCGACAACCCCTTTGGTTTCGGCCTTAGCTTCGACTTCCTTGCGGATCTGCATGGCCTTCTCGAAGTTCTCGTCGGCCTGCTTGAGATAGCCTTGGTACTCCTCATACCGCTTTGCGGCATGCTTCTTGACGAGCGGTTCGAGCGACTTCGGATCGAGTGCCGCCATGGCAAACTGATCTTTCAGCTTCGGATTCGCATCGGACACTTCATCGATAATCACCTGAGCCTTCTGGCGAAGCAGGAGATTGACGTAAAAGTAGGCGTTGTAGTAATTCGGGTCGTTCTGGATGGCCTTCTGCAGACTGGCGAGGCCTTCTTCAATCAGGACCTTCTTCTGCTCGGTGGGAAGCGGGTCCTGTTTGTTGTAGCACAAGATCCAGTTGACGTTGCCGATGCTGTAGAACGGCTCTGGGCTGTTGGGTTCGAGTTCCGTCCTCTTCTTGTAGTACTCCTTGGCCTTGGCGAAATTCTTCATGTTGAAGTAAATGCCCGCGATGCCGCTGACGGACCCAATGTTGCCCGGCTCCTTCAGAAGTACGTTTTCGTAAGCCTTGATCGCCTCTTCTCCGATGCGGCGATTCTCGGGCGAGTCGCCTCCGGGCTGGTATTGCGAGGCATACGCTGCGGCAAGATACAGATGTGCGTTCGTCAGCTCCGGGTCAAGGCTAACGGCCGCCTTGAAATGTTCGACTGCCGTCTCATACTTCGAATCTCTGAACGAGCGCACGCCTTTGTTCATCTCATCTCGCGCTTTCAGTTTAGAACATCCGGCGCTACCGAGAATCGTGAGCAAGGCCAGTGTCACAGCCATCGTTCTTGATCTAGACTTCATCGAATGCCTCCACAGACCAAAGTATTCGGTCAGGTTGCTCAATCCAATGCCACGAGTCCACCAAACGGATGTTCCATTGCTGCGTCGCGAGCGCCTACCAGGCAACGCACTACTCTCAAATAACGTCGCCTGCCAAGCTGCGCTAGATGTTGTCCAGCCAAAAAAATAAGAGGTCCCCAGAAGAACCTCCTCGCCTGGCGTTGTTGCGAAGATGAGAGAAGCCGGTTCACTGTCCAGACTGGATCTTCTCAGTAATCAGCCCAATCTTGTCGACACCCGCTCCTTTGGCAATGTCAATCACGTCGACAACACTGTTGAAAATCAAATCCGTGTCGCCCTGAATGAACATGGTTCTCTCGTTACGGGTTTTGAAAATATTGGTCAAACGTTCCCCAAGGTTGTCCCGACTTACCGGCTCCAAGTTGATGGTGAGATCCCCCTTCGCATCGACCGACACGACAACCGTCCGGTCTGAAGACTCCGAAGGAGGTGTACCGGGTGGAGGCGGCTGCGGAACTTGGGCGTCCAACCCGCGCGGGATGAGCGGAGTGATCACCATGAAGATGATCAGAAGCACCAGCAGGACGTCGATGAGAGGGGTGACATTAATGTCGGCCCTCGATGTACTACCCCCAGTCGATATAGCCATACGCTTGATCCTCTAGAACTCTGGTCGCTATTGCTCGCCGCCTTGGCCTTCGACCCGAGTGGTCAACAGGCCTAGGGTGTCAACTCCTGCCGTGCGCACAATGTCGACGACATCGACAACTTCACCGTATCTGGCTCGACGGTCGCTCTTCACATAGACTGTCTTGTCCACTTTGGAGACCAGCACGTCTCGAATCTTGGTTCCCAGCTGATCTTTGGTCATCTGGTCGGCGCCCAGCCAGATCTTGGCGTCGCGGGTGATCGCCACGACGACCGCGTCGTCGCGATCAGCCTCTCTCATTTCTCGCGGATTCTTCGTTTTCGCCAAATCAACGCTGACGCCCTTCTGCAGCAATGGCGTGATCACCATGAAGATAATAAGCAACACCAGCATGATGTCAACCATGGGCGTCACGTTGATGTCGGCAATCGTGTTACTGTCGCTACCTCCAATCGCCATTGACATTAGCGTTTGCTCCCTCTCTTCTTCAAGAAATAGTCGATCAACTCGGAAGACGAGTTATTCATTTCAACGCCAAACGATTCGATCTTGCTGTTGAAGTAGTTGAACATCCACACCGCAGGCACGGCCACGAACAGACCGAACGCCGTCGTGATCAGAGCCTCGGAGATCCCACCTGCCACAGCCGAAAGACCGGTGGATTTTTCCGACGACATCCCCTGGAACGCGCTGATAATGCCGAAGACCGTTCCGAACAACCCCACGAAGGGTGCGGTACTGCCGATCGTGGCCAAGCCGCTGATGCCGCGCTTGAGCTCGGCATTCGTGATTGCCGTAGCACGCTCGAGTGCCCGCTTCGAAGCTTCAATGGCTTCGCCGGGTATTTCGCTGCTACTCTGGTGTGCCTGAAATTCCTGGAGCCCCGCCACAACGACCTTGGCCAGATGGCTCTTCTTGTTCTGCTCGGAGACGTTGATCGCTTCATCGATCTTTCCTTCTTTCAGGCATCCGGCAACCAGGGGGGCGAACTCGCGCGACTGCTTTCGAGCTGCAGAGTAGGCCAATATCCGATCGATCATGACGCCGATCGACCAAGCGGACATGATTGCCAAGACGATGATTACCGACTTGGCGACGATCCCAGACTGGTTCCACATCGATCTCAAGTCGAAACCGATCTCACCTTCGAGTAACGTAAGCGCAAGCAAATTCAACTTAAAGAGAAGCATTTGAGGTATTCCTCCTTATGGTTATACCTGAATTTGATGTTGTTATTTTGGTAGTCCCTGACCAAGATCGCTTTGAGCCGCAGCGAACGATCAACCACTCAAGTTGAAGTTCACCGTGATCTGAGTCACGACCTCAACTGGTTCGCCGTTTAGCAGAGTTGGCTTGTATTTCCACTGCTTCACAGCATCCAGTGCCGACTGGATCAGCAGAGGGTGTCCGGTCAACACACGCAGATTCTCCACAGTCCCCTGCTTGTTGATGACGGCTTCAAGCACCACCGTCCCCTGAATACGCGCCTGTTTGGCCAGTGGCGGATAGGGAGGCTTCACCTGGCGTATCAAGTTCGCCTGCTGCACATTGCCACCGACGCGAACTCTCTGCGGTGGCTTCGGCGCAGCCGGGGGTGGCGGTGGAGGGGGGGGAGGGGCAACCGATGTGGGAGAACCACCGATCACGCCACCGATGACACCACCAATCTGGCCACCCGGAACGCCTCCGGGAACCCCGCCGACAACTCCGCCTACTGCCATGTCGGGAGGCGGCCCCTCATCAACGACCATCTTGATTTCCTTGGGAATCTCGACTGGAGCCCTGAATGTGCCGTCATCGACGACACGCTTTACCACCTTCACCGGAGTGGGTGCTGCCGGGGGTGGCGGTGGCGGTGGGGGCGGCGGAGGAGGAGCGACCAGGAAAGTCAACTGCTGCATGGAGCCAGACAGCGTCTCTGGAAACAGCAGCGGGATGATCACCAAGACGACTATCAGGACCACATGGATCACGACCGACACGAACATCGTGAGGGGTTTCTTGGTCTTGTCCTGCGCGCCGGTCGACTCGATAAGTTGATCAAACATTCTCAAACCTCCCTTCCCTGGGTTTCAGTTTGTGCCTCTTCACTAAGTCTTCAGAGACCGCTAGAAACTCGCTGCCTTCGCGAGCGACTTCTTTTTGCCCCTGTAATCATACCACATCACAACAAGGGGGCTGGCGATGGCAATGGAGGAATAACTTCCAATTATTATCCCAATCACCAGGGCGAACGCAAATCCATTGATGACCTCCCCGCCAAAAAGATAGAGAGATAGCACGGTGAGGAAAGTCAGCCCGGAAGTCAGAATCGTCCGGCTCAGGGTCTGATTGATGCTTTTGTTCACGACCGAAACGAGCGGCTCGCGACGGAGAAGTTTCAGGTTCTCTCGAATTCGGTCGAAAACGACAATCGTGTCATTGGTCGAATAACCAACCAGAGTCAGCAGCGCCGCGATGACGGTCAGAGAGATCTCTTTGTTGAAGAAAGAGAAGAATCCTACTGTAATGAGGACATCGTGGAAAACGGCAATGACGGCAGCCGTTCCGTAAACGGCGCCTTTGAATCTCCAACCGATGTAGACCAGCATGCCGCCGAGCGCGTACAAGGCGGCTGAAGCGGCTTGACGTTGCAAGGCTTTCCCGATTTTCGCCCCAACGATCTCAGTCTTGATCACCGCGAATTCGCCAAGATAGAAGCGGTCGCGCAGCAACGCCGACACCTCTTCCGTGATGCCGAGCGTTTTCAACTCCTCAAAGCTGCGAAACAACCCGCCGTGGCTGTTTCGATAGTCGATCAAAGCCTTCGTCAGGGCCGGAACAGGCGCCATCACCGCAGGCTGGCCCGGTTTCTGCAGGATCTGGGAAAGCTGAGGGATGCCGGCAAGTGCCGCTTCCAGGCGCACGGCGCCTAGATTATTAAGGTCCAGCTTGCTGCCTGCGTCGGCCGGGCGGAAACTCAGGTTTAGAGTGTCGGCAATGCCGGACTGGCCATGGTCCAACTCTTGACCACGCGTGGTCGCCGTCTGATCCAGGCTGATGATCACCTCGCGATCCGATTCCAGCCCGAAGCGCTGGATGGTGCTTTCACCCAACCCCTTCTGCTTTAAGGCCGCGCGTATCGCATCGAGAGGGGGGTTTTCTTTGAATTTGACGTAGACCAGTGTTCCACCGCTGAAGTCGACGCCGTACCGCAAACCGCCTCGGGCCACTACCGAAACGACGCTAGCGACCATCAGCCCGACTGAGATTCCAAGAAAGATGTTCTTCTTTCCAATCCAGTCGACGTTGACACTTTTGAAGAAACGCATTGCCTGCTTTTCTCCCTCTTCCCCAAACTTTGGCTCAGTGTCTGTTAGACACCCAAGCTGCCAAAAAGTTCCTTCGAAAGCCAGCACATTTTAGACTGCGCTGGTCGTCTTTCTGCTCCTAAATGCTCAGAGTCGCACGCTTGGGATGGCGGCTGAGACCCCAGTCGAAGATAAACTTAGAGACAAAGACCGCGGTAAACAAGTTCGCAACCAATCCCCAGAACAGCACGACCGCGAATCCTTTGACCGGCCCAGTGCCAAATAAGAACAAAAACAGGATGGAAACGACTGTGGTCACGTGAGTGTCGATGATGGTGCCAAATGCCTTGTTGAACCCGGTGTTCACCGCAGAGACGACGTTCTTGCCACCCCACAGCTCTTCACGAATCCGCTCGAAGATCAATACGTTGGAATCCACCGCCATGCCAATCGAGAGAACGACACCCGCGATGCCCGGCAGTGTCAGCGTCGCACCGATATAGGCCATGGCGGCTATGGTGACAATTATATTGAGAATCAATGCTATCACGGCATTCACTCCCGAAAGCTGGTAGTAAATGACCATGAACACGACGACGGCAACCAACCCCACGATCGACGCGACAACTCCCTGTCGTATCGAGTCGTTTCCCAGCGACGCACCAACCGTCCGCTCCTCCAAGTACACCAACGACGCAGGCAGCGCTCCGGATCGCAATACCAAGGCCAAGTCGTTGGCCTGTTCCAACGTGAAGCTCCCACTGATTTGCCCCGAATCGCGAATCTGGCTTCTGATGTTTGGAGCCGATTGCACTTTGCCATCGAGCACAATCGCCAGCGGTTTCCCGATATTGGCCGCGGTCACTTTCTCGAACCGATCGGCTCCGTCCGATGTCAGGTTAAAACTAACCGCAGGCTTGCCGAATTCATCCGAGCTCTGGCTCGCAGTTTTCAAGTCCCGCCCGGTGATGGAGGCGACTTTGTTCAACAAGTACCACTCTTCGGTCGAGCTAGAGCTGTTGTCGCTGAAGCGGCGAACCGATGGCAGCAGTTCCTTGCCTTCGGGTACAACCCCACCGGATTGCGAAAGAGCCGCCTCGCGGCTAGGAAACGGGCCGCCCCCAGGCTCGACGATCTTCAGCTCGAGTAGCGCCGTGGACTTGATGATGTCCTTTACGCGCGCAGGGTCGTCGACCCCGGGTAGCTGAACCAGGATCTGGTGCTCATCGGCAGGACCGTGTTCCTGGATGACTGGCTCAGTCACACCCAATTGGTCGACACGTTTGCGGATGGTTTGGATTGCCTGCTGGACAGAACTCGTGCGGATCTGGCGCTCGACGCTGGTCTTCAGGGTGATCAGATACGAATTAGGAACCCCGGGCAGACTGCTTCGGTCCCACGCCGGGAACCCCTCGTCTATCGCGGCGCGCACCTCGGAGGTTTTCTGTGCATCGGGCTCACGGATCTCGATGCTTTTGACATCTCGCTTGCGAACCTCTGAAAACGTCACTTGGCGTCTGCGGAGGTCTTCCTTGAGCCGTTCGACCGTCAAGTCGGTTTCAATGTTCACGGCGTCATCGGTCACCACTTGAAGGATGAGGTGCATCCCGCCGCGCAAATCGAGTCCAAGGTGGATGCGTTCTTTCACCTTGTCAACACTTGGGGGGAATCCCGTAACGCCGAAAATGCAGGCTAGCGTGACCGCAATGATCGTCAGCAACTTCCAACGTAAGCTCTTCTGCATGGACCCCCAAAGCCTCAAGACAAAATCGAAACTACTTGGACTCCTCGGACTGCTTAGACACGATGGCGCTCTTCGAAACCTCGATTTTCACCTGGTCTGCCACTTTGAGCTGGACCCTGTCGTCTTTGATTCCCGCAATGATCCCAAAGATCCCACCGGAAGTGACGACCTTGTCGCCGTTCTTCAGATTGTTGAGCATGTCCTGCAGGGCTTTTTGGCGCTTTCTATTGGGGAGAAAAACAATGAAATAGAAGATCAACCCAATCGCCAGAAAAATTAGAGGCTGAACAAATACAGGGCTCGGCTGCTCGGCCGCCAAGAGCGCCAGAGAAGACATCAGAAATGCCTCCAGACCGCTGGATCGTAGCTTTTCGTGTTTAAGTGTGAACTTGGAAGATCAGGGCAATCCAAACGGCCGGCTCCGCGAAACGAAGCCGGGTGTTGAACCATGGAACAGTCTCAACCTAAAGATTGTGAGATTATGAAGACAACACGCGTGAGATGCAACCCAGAGGCGCGCCTCGACGACCCTACCCTATTTCTTGCTTCGCTTTGAACTCCGCTATGAAATTTAGAAACCTGTGGGACGCGATAGCATCCCTAATCTGCCTGAGGGTGTCAAGATAAAAGTAGAGGTTGTGATGAGTGTTCAGGATCGCCGACAGGATCTCTTTCGACAGGGAGAGATGCCGCAAGTAAGCACGACTGTAATTGCTGCAAACTTGGCACGAACAGGCTTCATCGACGGGTCTGTCGTCGCGCGCAAATCGGGCGTTCTTGATCGAGATGTGGCCGGAAGAGGTGAACAGCCAACCGTTGCGAGCGTGGCGCGTTGGCATCACACAGTCGAACATGTCTACGCCCAGAGCGATGCATTCCACCAAATCCAGTGGAGTCCCCACCCCCATCAAGTAACGCGGCTTGTTCGCCGGCAAGAGCCGCGTACTCTCTGCCACCATGGAAAGCATGATGGGTTTAGGCTCCCCTACGGACAATCCTCCGATCGCGTATCCAGGGAATTCATTGTCCAGAAGCCGGCTTAGGCATTCGTGCCGGAGTTCCGGATAGATGCTTCCCTGCCCAATGCCGAAAAGCCACTGGTCCCCTGTGGGAGTTTTTCCCACTCCAGACTCGAACGCGCGCTTGGACCGAACAGCCCAGCGCAAGGTGCGCTCCATCGAATCTCGGGCGATGAGGAAGTCGGCTGGGTAGGGCGTACATTCGTCGAAGGCCATAATGATATCTGCGCCCAAAACCTGCTGGATCTCGATCGCCTTCTCTGGTGAGAGGAAATGTGCCGATCCGTCAAGGTGCGACCGGAAGGCAACACCTTCATCAGTGACCCTGCGCAGCTCACTATGGCTAAATACTTGATAGCCTCCACTGTCGGTGAGAATCGGACGATCCCAGGCTATGAAGCGGTGGAGGCCGCCTAAGTCGCCGATGAGCTGATGACCAGGTCGGAGGTAAAGGTGGTAGGTATTGCTGAGGATGATTTCAGCTCCAAGGGCTTTGAGTTCCTGCTGAGTGACTGCCTTGACGGTCCCTGCAGTGCCGACAGGCATGAATACCGGAGTCGTAATCTCACCGTGAGCCGTGGCAATATTGCCCAACCTTGCCTGAGTGCCAGGGTCGGAGGTGATGATCTCGAAACGCAAAATGTCACTCCCCCCAAAGACACCTGGTGGCTGCCTTCGTGCGACAGCCGATACCCGCGCGCTGAAAAAAGCACTAGACTAGTTTCTGTCGCGAAACTCGGAAGCCCTTGCTGGGACGGGTTCTTAGAGTTTTCTTGGCCTCTGAAATCAACGCCTTCTAACCGCGCTTTGCGAGGCGTTGGCCGCGGGGCGGTTTCCGGAAAACC